>OFDN01000939.1_pt1 | contig 21209 bp, 24 predicted proteins | sample 1520971 | NCBI WGS metagenome assembly OFDN01 (sample SAMEA94257418, study PRJEB24077) | hot springs metagenome | biome: Aquatic biome; feature: Geographical feature; material: Water | place: India | collected 2012-06-12 | depth 5 m
TGCCGAGGGTTGGGCGAAGTTCAATGCCAAGAAGCCCCAGCCCGCCAAGCAGCCAAGGCCCGTCTATGCGCGGCCATCCAACCCATTGTTTTCAGCCTGGAGCCACGCAATATGAAGCACGACAACACCCCAATGGAAACCACACCGGAGCAAGAAAAGCCCGAACCCTTTGCGCTTGATCTGAACGACGACACACCGCTGCCCGTTATCTGCGAACTGAGCGAAGACGGGACGTGTGAGGCGTGCCAGTAATCTGCCAAGCATTAATAAAATCGCAATCAGCAGATTTTGAATAATCAAGGAGGTAAGTTAGTGACCACTCCGAAAAATACCACCAAATTCGGCAAGGGCAATCCCGGAAAGCCGAAGGGCGCCGTTAATAAAACCACGGGCCAATTGAAAGAGATGATCCTGCAGGCGCTGCATCAGTCTGGAGGTGTGGGTTATCTGGTAGAGCGTGCGAACGATCCAAAAACCGCAGCAGCGTTTCTCACGCTGATTGGCAAGGTATTGCCGATGACGATTGCAGGCGACAAGGATAATCCGCTGGTGATTCAGAAAATCGAGCGTGTTATTGTGGATCAATGAGCACCTTGAAGATTTCAACGCCGCGCTGGATGCTGCCGTTTCTTGAGCCTGCCCGTTATAAGGGAGCGTATGGCGGGCGCGGCTCTGGGAAATCGCACGCTTTCGCAGAAATGGGAATCGAGGCACATATTCTCGATCCCAAGCGCCGCATGGTGTGCGTGCGTGAAGTGCAAAAGTCACTCGCCCAGTCGGTGAAACGATTGCTCGAAACGAAAATCGAGGCAATGAACGCTGGGGCTTATTTCGAGGTGCAAGACGCCGTGATTAAGTCCAAGCGCGGCGACGGGATGATTTTGTTTCAAGGACTGCAGAATCACACGGCGGACTCGATAAAGTCGCTAGAAGGTTATGACTGCGCCTGGGTGGAAGAGGCGCAAAGCCTCAGTCAGCGCTCTCTTGACCTGCTGCGCCCGACGATTCGCAAGCCGGGGTCAGAGCTGTGGTTTACGTGGAACCCCGGCAAAGACACCGATCCGGTGGATGTGTTGCTGAGGGGGACAGACCCGCCGCCTGATGCCGTAGTGAAGCGAGTCAACTACACGGACAACCCGTGGTTTCCTGATGTTCTCCGTGCTGAGATGGAATACGACCGCAGCCGGGATCATGAGCGCTTCATGCACGTATGGGAGGGCGAATATGCGGGCAGCAGTGAAGCGCGGGTATTCAAGAATTGGGTGGTTGAAGAGTTTGAGGCGCCCGCCGATGCAATTCACCGCTTTGGCGCGGATTGGGGATTTGCCATTGACCCGACCGTGCTGATTCGCTGCCATATCCTCGGGCGCAAGTTGTTTATTGATTTTGAGGCCTACAAAATAGGCTGCGAGATTACCGACACGCCTTCTTTATTTGAAACTGTCCCTGAATCTGACCGCTGGCCGATCATTGCCGACTCATCCCGGCCTGAAACCATCTCGCACATGCGCAGAAATGGTTATCCAAAGATAATGCCCGCCGTCAAAGGCCCTAAATCTGTCGAGGATGGGATTGAATGGTTGCGGTCTTTTGACATCATCGTGCACCCGCGCTGTGAGCATGTAATCTCTGAGCTGAAACTGTACTCTTACAAGATCGACCCGATGACCAATCAGGTTTTGCCACAATTGGCCGACAAAGATAATCACTTGATTGATGCTTTGCGGTATGCGTGTGAAGGGGCTAGACGCGCAGCGAATCAAAACAAGGTGCAAGTATTTGCCCCATTACCTACAATGAACCAGTGGTAATATCGCGGCAAAAGGCGGAAATATGGCAATAACCAAAGAGCAGCGGCTTCACAACGTGCATCAAGAGGCCGTTGCCGAGTTTGACAATATCCAAACTGCAATGCGTGATGAGCGCTTGCAGTGTTTGCAAGACCGCCGCTTTTATTCGGTTTCTGGTGCGCAGTGGGAAGGCCCGCTAGGTGTTCAATTCGAGAACAAGCCCCGCCTGGAGGTGAACAAGATTCACCTGTCTGTGATCCGCATCATTAACGAATACCGAAACAATCGGATTACTGTCAATTTCGTGAGCAAGGAAGGCGCGGAAAATGACTCACTGGCCGAAACCTGCGCGAAGCTGTACCGTTCCGATGAGCAAGACTCTGTAGCCGAAGAGGCTTACGACAACGCCTTTGAAGAGGCTGTGGGCGGTGGCTTTGGGGCCTGGAGGCTGCGCACGGAATATGAAGACGACGAAGACGAGGACGATGAGCGCCAGCGCATTCGCATTGAGCCGATCTTCGACGCTGATTCGTCGGTGTTCTTCGACCTGAATGCGAAGCGCCAGGACAAGGCAGACGCCAAACACGCCTTTGTGCTGTCGTCGTTGACTCACGACGCCTTCAAGGAAGAATGGGGCGAAGACCCGGCAAGCATGGGCAAGCAAATCCACCAGCGCATGTTCGACTGGCTGACGCCGGACGTGGTTTACATCGCTGAGTATTACAAGGTCGAGAACAAGAAGGAAACGATCCACATCTATCGCGGCCCTGCTGGCGATGAAGTGAAATACCGCGATTCGGACTTTGAAAACGACGAGACGCTGGAGGAAACACTGGCCGCGACTGGCTTCCGTGAGATTCGCCAGAAGACGATCAAAGCCCGCAAGGTGCACAAATACATCATCTGCGGCAATCGGGTGCTGGAAGACTGCGGGTATATCGCGGGCAACTGCATCCCTATCGTGCCGGTGTACGGCAAACGCTGGTTCGTGGATAACGTCGAGCGCTGCATGGGCCATGTCAGATTGGCAAAAGACCCGCAGCGACTGAAGAACATGCAGCTCTCCAAGCTGGCCGAGTATGCGGCAGTGTCGGTGATTGAGAAGCCGATCTTCACGCCGGAACAGGTGGCGGGGCACCAGGTGATGTGGGCTGAGGACAACCTGAAGAATTACCCCTACATGCTGATCAACCAGTTGACGGACATGAATGGGAATGTCTCTGCGATTGGCCCCGCTGCGTACACAAAAGCGCCAGAACTGCCCCCGGCCATGGCCGCGCTGCTGCAGTTGACCGAGCAGGACATGCAAGACCTGTTGGGCAATCAGCAGGCAGGCGAAGAGCTGCAGGCCAATGTGAGCGGTAAAGCTGTCGAGCTGATTCAGAACCGCCTTGATATGCAGACTTTCATCTACATGAGCAACATGGCAAAGGCCGTGAAGCGTAGCGGTGAAATCTGGCTTTCCATGGCAAAGGACGTGTTTGTGGAAGAGGGCCGCGTTATGAAGGGCATCGGCGGTGATGGCGAGATCGAGTCCATTGAGCTGCTGCGCCCGACCGTGGGCGACAAGGGCGAGATTGAGTACGAGAACGACCTGAGCGAAGCCAAGTTTGATGTGGCTGTGGACGTTGGGCCATCGAGCGCCAGCAAGCGTCAAACAACCGTGCGCAGCCTCATGGGGATGATGCAGATCAGCCAAGACCCGGAAACGCTCCAAGTCCTGGGCGCCATGGCAATGATGAACATGGAAGGTGAGGGCATCCAAGACGTGCGGGACTATTTCCGTAAGCGCCTGATCCGCATGGGCGTGGTGGAGCCCACCGAGCCCGAAGCGCAAGCCCTGATGGAAGAGATGCAGAACGCGCAGCCAGACGCAAATACGCTGTTCTTGCAAGCCTCAGCACAGGAGGCCGAGGCCAAGGCAGGCAAGGCTCGCGCAGACACGGTGCTGACTGTGGCAAAGGCGAAGGAATCCGAAGCCAAAACCATGGAAACGCTAGCTGGGATCGATCTCAGCGAGCGGGATCAATTGATCCGGCTGGTTCAGGCTTTGAACGACAAGCTGCAACCCAAGGAAGCGCAAGAACCGGCAACCACCCAGCCGGGGGAAATCGGGTGAGTTTGAAAAGGGAAGACATGAGCACAGAGCAGATCGAAGACGAACTTCAATCAGCGATTGAAGTTGAGGAGCCGCCAGAAACCGAAGTGACCGAAACGCCGGAAACAGAGGAAAACGCCGCCACCGAAGGCGCGGATGATGATGTCATCGTCTCGATTGGCGAAGAGGCCGCGCCCCAAGAAGACGAGCAAGCCAATGCGCCCGAGTGGGTGCGCGAACTGCGTAAAGCTAACCGGGAAGACAAGCGCCGCATCCGTGAGCTGGAAGACAAGCTGAAGTCGGTGTCTGCGCCGGAACCCCAGGCCGCGCAACTGAGCAAAAAGCCCACCCTGGAAGACCACGATTACGACGCAGAGAAATTTGAATCAGCCCTTGAAAGCTGGTACGAGCAAAAGCGCAAGGTCGAAGAGCAGCAAGCCAAGGCAGAAGCAGAAGCCAGGGCCGCGCAGGATGCCTGGGTGAAGAAGGTCAACCAGTACAACGATGCCAAAACTGCGCTCAAGGTCAAAGACTTTGCCGACGCGGAAGAGGCCGTGGTGGAACTATTGGACGTGACCCAGCAGGGGATTATTGTTAAGGGTGCCGAAAACCCCGCATTGGTGATTTACGCGCTGGGCCGAAACCGTGCCAAGGCAAAAGAATTGGCCGCCATTAAAGACCCGGTTGAATATGCTTTCGCTGTGGCGAAACTGGAGACACAATTGAAAGTCACGCAACGCAAAGCACCACCGCCAGAACGTACAGTTTCTGGTACAGGCCGAGTATCTGGGACGGTTGATTCCACCTTGGAGCGATTGCGCGATGAAGCCGCTAAAACCGGCGATTTCACCAAAGTAATGCAATATCGTAATCAGCAAAAGCGCAAACAAGCGTGAGTTTGATTTAGAATCACGCCAAAGGACTCGCCCACCTTAAAGGGTAGTTTGGTTATTCGAAGGTGCCGCCGTCCAGCCCTAATGGATGAGTAAGAAAGCAGACATGTTTTTAACTCATTCATTAGGAGCCAATAATGGCAAACGCATTTACGAAAGAAGAGCGAGTCGCCTTTGAGCTGATGCTTGAAGGTTTTCAAGATGCACTGGTGCTTTCCAAAGCCGTCAGCATCTACAACACCGACCAAGTGACGATGGAGCGCACCAGCGACGTGCTGTGGCGCCCCCAGCCGTACATCAGCCAGTCTTTTGACGGCACCGACCAAACCAACAATTTCAAGGACTACGTTCAGTTGTCCGTGCCTGCAACCATCGGTTACAGCAAGTCTGTGCCATGGGTGCTGACTGCCAAAGAACTGCGCGACGCCCTGCAAGAGCAGCGCCTGGGCCAATCGGCAAAGCAAAAGCTGGCATCCGACATCAATGTGGCCGTGATGAACGTGGCAAGCCTGCAAGGCACGCTGGTGGTGAAGCGCACCGGAGCCGCCTCGGGTTTTGATGACGTTGCCCTGTGCGAAGCCATCATGAACGAGCAGGGCGTGGGCTTTGAAGACCGCCACCTGGCCCTGTCCACCCGTGATTACAACGGCATGGCGAGCAACCTGCAGTCCGCTTCGCGTTCGTTCGGCAACAGCAAGTCTGACAACGCCTACGAGCGCGCTTTTGTGGGCCGTGTGGCATCGTTTGACACGTGCAAGCTGGACTATGCCAAGCGTCAGACCGCAGCCGCTGCCGGTGCAGGTATCACGATTAGCACCGCAGACGCTGGCAACAACCACTACGTTCCCAAGGCCACCAGCACCGCCGCAACAGGCGAGCGCAACAACGTGGACAACCGCTTCCAAACGGTGACGTTCTCCAGCACCACCGGCATGGCCGCAGGCGACTGCTTCACCATCGCTGGCGTGGAGGCTGTGCACCACATCACCAAGCAGTCCACAGGCCAGCTCAAGACGTTCCGCATCATCAGCGTGACCAACGGCACCACTGCGGTGATCTCGCCCCCCATCATCAGCAATCAGGTTGCATCCGATGCGTCTGCAGAGTACCAGAACTGCACCGTGACCTCCAAGTCGGCCACTGCTGCTGTTGTGTGGCTCAACACCACCACGGCCAACCTCAACCCGTTCTGGCAAAAGGACGCAATCGAGATTCTGCCGGGCCGCTACGCCGTGCCCACGGACGCAGGCACCGCAGTGATGCGCGCATCGACAGACCAGGGTATCGAGCTGGTGCTGCAGAAGTGGTACGACATCAACACGATGAACATCAAGTACCGCTTGGACACGCTCTTCGGTGTGGTGAACAAGCAGCCGGAAATGTCCGGCGTGATTTTGTTCGGCCAAGCCTGATGAAACGAGGGGGCTTCGGCCCTCTCTTTTTTGAGAGATGTCATCGTGTCCTTTGAATCGACCATCGTTTACAAGACAGGCGGCCCGTATCCACGCGCTGGCGGCACATACAACTACAAGGGCGTCCATTCTCAGGATGCACTTGATGCGGCTTTAGCTGACGGCTGGCACCTCACCCTTGCCGATGCGATTGCGCCGCCACAGAAGCCCCATCCAGAGCCTGCAGACAACGCCCCGCCCACCCGCGCCGAACTGGAGCAGAAGGCGAACGAGCTGGGCCTGGAATACGACGGGCGCACCACAGATCGCCGATTGGCCGAGCGCATCGCTGAAAAGCTGCGGGGCTGACCATGTGGACGAAGCGCGAATTCATCACCCAGGCCTTTGAAGAAATCGGCCTAGCGGCTTATGTCTTTGACCTGACGCCCGAGCAGTTGAATAGCGCGCTTCGCCGTTTGGATGCAATGGTGGGCGGCTGGGCGGCCAATGGCGTGCGGATTAACTACCCGCTGCCTTCATCTCCATCCGAAGCTGACCTAGACCAGGCGTGCGACGTTCCAGATTTCGCCATTGAGGCGATTTACACCAATTTGGCAGTACGCCTGGCGCCGTCATTGGGCAAGACGGTTGCGCCCGAGACAAAACAAATAGCGGATATGGCCTACGGAAATATGGCTAATCAAGTCGCCATTCCGACGATGGAGCGCCAATTACCCATGACCATGCCGCGCGGTCAAGGCACAAAGCCGTGGCGCAACTTCAATAACCCATTCGTGAATAAGCCGGTTGATCCGATCCTGGCAGGTTCTGATAATCAAATTGATTTTAATTAAGGTTGCAAAATGCCTCAGATTAACCAGCTTAATACGCTCGACAACCCCAACGACAGCGACCTGTTGCCGATTTACTCGCAGCAAAACGGCGATGCGCGCAAGGTGTCGGTGGGGAATTTGCGCAAAGCGATTGAGAGCGGTAATGCGCAAACAGAAGGCTTTGTGACGCAATACAGCTTTCCTGCTGGCAACGGATTTACAACGCTCGTCGTCAGTTCAAAGGAAAACATCTGGTTGATTTTGCGGCCTACCGCGCCATTTAATGCAGGCACAATCAAACTGCCGCCGCAGTCTGATTTGTTTGACGGCCAGCGGTTTATCGTCAATACCACCGAAGAGATTTTGAATCTCACGCTAGACGGCAATGGTGCAAATCTGTCCGGGCAACCTGTAACGATCGCAAAAGACGGCTCTTTTGAATTGCGCTACGACGCAGGCTCTAATATCTGGTATCGGGTGAGTGGTACGGCTAGCAGTGCATTGGCTGTCACTTACCAGCCCGCTGGCGCTGGCGCAGTCGCAACGACTGTGCAGGCGCAACTGCGGGGCGAGAACACTACGGCTCCGGCGGTGCGCGGCTTTTACGAAAACGATGCATCTGGGGTGAATGTCCACAGACTTAGAGATCGGGTATTTATTGGTGATGCGGTAACAAACACCGCCAGAAGTGCAGCGCCCTATGGAGGCACTTGGCTGAGTGATGAAGTCGCCACCTGGCCGGAAAAAAATTCTAGAGTTTCAATACTTTCTCAAGAGCGCATTGCTGCCCTTGTAGGCATCCAAGCCACAAACGCCGGCGGTGCCTCGGCTATCGGATTCGCTGCTTTCTCTCACAACAAGAGAACGGGAGGTACTGCTCGCGCAATGTATGCAGATGTTAGCCACGAAACTGGTGCGCAAACCAGCTTTGGGCTGGAAGTGGCTATCAACAACCGAGGAACAAACGAGCCCGCTAACTCTTATTCCTTGTTAGGAGGCGCAATAGGTATTCACATGACCCCAGAGGGCGGAAGTAGCTATACCTTGGGAGACGCTGATGCCCCTGCAATGGAAGCAACTGCACCAGCAACGGTTGGGATAAATATTAGCGCTGGCAGCGGAGGAACTGCAAACAAACGATGGAATCTCGGAATCCGGTTTGGATACAACGCGCTGACCTTTGACGAGTCTAATAACGCCGTCGCAATGTCAATGGGTCCAGGGCACACTATTGAGTGGATGGCATCCAGCAGTATTCATGGTGCGCGGATTCGATCGAAAGTTACTGCTGTTGCAGGGCAGGACGTTGGGATACTTTTTGAAAACAATCTTGTGAGCGTCAAGGGCGCCGCCATGGCGACGACAGTCGCTGAGTTTTCTTCGGTTTCACCTGCCGTCAATAATATTCGACTAACAAATTCTGTCACCGGTAACTTCCCAACGTTATCCGCTGTTGGTTCCGACACCGACATTGGGCTTTATATTGACGCTAAAGGCACTGGCAACATCCGGCTACGTACCGGATCAGGCGCAAGGGAGGCGCTACGAATCTCTGATACCGCCAACACAGTCAACTTTTTGAACGTGACTGCTGCGGCCACAGGAAACCCGCCACGAATTGATGCTCTTGGGGCTGACGCCAACATTGATATTTATATTGGGCCAAAAGGCACGGGCAAAGTACGTTTCGGTACGTGGGAAAGCAACCTTGACGCCGCAATAAACGGATATATCACCGTCAAAGATCTTAGCGGCGTAGTGCGCAAACTCGCCACTATTGCATAAGGAGCAAATATGCAAATTGATTTTACGTTTGAGCAACTGTCTACTCTGGATAAAGCCATTCAGCAACTCCCGTATTATGTAGCAGCGCCATTGATTGCGCACATTAACGAGCAAATTGAAAAGCAAAAGAAAATCATGGATTTTCCAATGGACGAAAGTCAATTGGATGGTTCAGTATTAAGCTCTGCAAGCGCAGTGTGAGCCATGAAAACATAACCTCTGGATCATCTGCATCAATTGAAATCAAAACCGGCAAGACCCAACATATTCTCGGTGCAGGCGACCTGACCTGAACGCTTAACCAAAGGGCACAAAATGACCATCAAATCTCCATTCATGCCAAAGCGCGGCGGCAACCAGACCGTGACGGCGGGCGCGGCTTCGGCGTCAGTCACTCTGACCGACAAGAACAAGTCCGTCCGCTTTGTGAACGCTGGCTCGAGCATCTGCCACGTTCGCATCGGCACAGGCGCACAGGTGGCGACCACTGCTGACACGCCCATTCTGCCGAACACGTCCCTGGTGCTGCAAAAGCAAATGGACGATGAAACGGTGGCGTACATCTCCGCAGCAGGGGCAACTCTGCACATCCAGCCGGGCGAAGGCGGCTACGTCTAAGCTCTATGCAAATCCCGGTACTCAATGGGATTTACACGGATGGCGACTCCGGCTTTCGGACGAGCTACCCGCGCAATCTGGTGCCCGTCCCGACCTCGACCGGCATCAGCCAAGGCTATCTGCGCCCCGCAGATGGGATAGTGGAGTTTGGCACAGGCCCCGGCGTGGATCGTGGCGGCATCAACTGGCGTGGCAAGTGCTATCGCGTAATGGGCGAAAAGTTAGTCCTGATTGGCGAGGACGGCAAGGCACAGGAACTAGGCGCCATCGCAGGCGAAGGGCAGTGCACCTTTGATTACTCAGTAGACCGGCTGGGCGTGTGTTCCGGTGGCATCTTGTACTACCTGCAAGACGGTGTTCTGACGCAAGTCACCGATGGCGATATGGGGCCGGTGCTGGATTTTGTGTGGGTGGACGGCTACTTCCTGACCACGGACGGCACCAACCTGGTAGTCACAGAGCTGAACGACCCGACCGCCGTCAACCCGCTCAAGTACGGCAGCGCCGAAGCCGACCCCGATCCCATTGTGAGCCTGGTCAAGCTGCGCAACGAGGTCTATAACTGCAACCGCTACACGACCGAAGTGTTTCAGAACGTGGGCGGTGAGTTCTTCCCGTTTCAGCGCATAGAGGGCGCCTACATGATGCGCGGCGCGGTGGGCACGCATGCCGTGGCGGTCTTCATGGAGCAGATCGCTTTTCTGGGTGGTGGGCGCAACGAAGCCCCCGCTGTGTGGCTTGGGTCAAACGGAGTCACGCAAAAGATCAGCACCCGCGAGATTGAGCAAATTCTGCTGAGCTACACCGAAGATCAGCTTTCCACTGTGGTGATGGAGGCCCGCCTGACCAACGGCCACCAGTTCCTATACATGCACTTGCCGGATCAGACGTGGGTGTTTGATGGCGCAGGCAGTGCCGCAGTGGAATCTCCGGTGTGGTTTGAGCTGGGCAGCAGCCTTCACGGCAGTGGCGCGTACCGTGCCCGTAACTTTGTCTGGTGCTACAACAAGTGGCTGTGCGGCGACCCCACAAGTTCCAAGCATGGCTATCTGACCGATTCCGTATCGTCCCACTACGGCCAGGCCGTAGGTTGGGAGTTCGGCACGATGATCGCCTACAACGAAGGGCGCGGGGCGATCTTCCACGAGCTTGAATTGGCTTGCCTGACGGGACGGGTGGATGGGGCCGAAGACCCTACAGTTTGGACGTCTTACACCGTCGATGGCAGGAACTGGAGCCAGGAGCGCCCACGCAGTGCAGGAAAGCGGGGCGAGACGATCAAGCGCCTGACGTGGCTGCAGCAGGGCTACATGCGCCACTGGCGCTGCCAAAAGTTCCGGGGCACCAGTGACGCGCATATCTCCATTGCACGGTTGGAAGCAAGAATCGAGCCGCTGAATGTCTAACGCGCCACGCACACCTACGCGCAACCAGATTGCATCGATCGTGGGCAATGACCCGCGCTCGGTGCGCGCTTTGGAGCAGCTTTTCGCCCAGGTTTCCGGCGTGATACCGGATGAGCTGCAGGCCACGAAGGAAGTGGCTGAATACGCGCAAACCGAAGCGGCGCAGGCGTACACCTCCGCCAATGAGGCATTGGGCGCAAGCGTGCGGACGTCCGACGCAGCAACGTCAGCGCAGTTGGAAGCCGCGCAAGCCTACAGAGCGGCCAATGAGGCATTGGGGGCCAGTGTGCGGGCTGTGGAGGCGGTAACGGCTGCGCAACTGGAAGCTGCCCAGGCGTATCGGGCGGCGAATGAAGCGCTGGCCTCTGTGCAAGCGCTGGCCGATGGGTTGAAAAAAGCGGCAGCTGCGCCGATTGGCTATGGGCCAGGGTCTGGTGGGCTGGTGACTCAGAGCACCAGCAAGTCCACCTCGGTGACATTGAACCGCCCGGCAGGCCGGATCGTGACGGCCAATGATTCATTGGCAGCGAATACCAGCGTGTCATTTGTTTTGAATAACAGCCAGATCACCACGGAAGATTGTCTAGTTTGCTCCATCGTTGGATTTACAAATTACAGCGTGGCAGTGAACAACGTATCCACCGGGCAGGCTGTGATAACTGTGACCAACATTACAGCCTCTCCGCTTTCCGACGCAATCCAAATCAACTTCGTCGTCATCAAAGGCGCGGTTGATTAACCAAGTCCAAAGGTTTAAACATGGCAGTCATCATCAAAAATATCGTCCCGCGCAGACTTGCCGAGAATATCGAGACAATTCAATACACTGCGGTTGGTGTGAAAACCGTTATTGACAAATTCACCATTACCAATGTCAACACGGTGAACGCGGCACTGAATGTCTATCTGGTTGCCAAGGGCGATACGCCCAGTGTCAGCAATCTGATTCTGAATTCACGCACATTGACGCCGAAAGAAAGCTACACCTGTCCCGAACTGGTGGGGCAGGTTATTGAGGATGGCGGATATATCAGCACGAAAGCGGATACTGGAGGCTGTCTGACTATTAGCGCATCGGGCCGAGAAATAATCTAATTCACGTAAATATCGTGCATAATACGAATTAGCTGAGTCACAGCGAGCCGCCAGCAGCTCACTTCCCGGTAAAGGAGTGATATGCAGGCGGCATTAGTTTATGAAGGCATTACGGAGCAGCACCTAGAGCGGGTGTATTCCGATCCGTATATCGCCAAAGTGGGCCACGATCACCGGCCCGCATCCCCCGTCATTCATCCACTCGCCACGTATTTGACCGCCACCGTCAACGGCACGTTTGCGGGCGCTTTTCTCGCCATACGTACAACCGCGCTGAATCTCGACCTGCACGCGCTGCTATTGCGCGAAAGCGTGCGGCACTCTCGCCGTTTGGGCATGGCCTGCCTGCAATGGGCTTTTGACAACCACCCCATTGAGCGCGTCACAGCCTTGGTGATTGAGGGGCTGGAATCCGCAAAGAACTATTGCCGCAGGCTGGGCTTTGCCTATGAGGGCTACCAGCGCCATGCAGTGATGCAAAACGGCATTTTGAAGGGAATCCACATGCTGGGCATGACCCGCGCAGACTGGAGTCAACAATGAGCTTCATCGGAAACGCCATCGGCAGTGTCCTTGGTGGCATTACTGGCGCGACCAGTGCGGCCCGAGCAGCGAATCGGGCGGGCGACCTGCAATACCAGGCGGCCATGGCCGGTGTGGACGAACAACGTCGCCAGTTTGACCAGATCGTCGAGCTGATGGCGCCCTTCGTCGGTGCCGGAACCAACGCCCTGGGGCAATACAGCCCCTACCAGCAGGCCGGACAGGAAGCTCTGACCCAGCAGCGAAACCTCATCGGCCTGGGCGGCGCAGGCGCTCAAGAAGACGCATTGCGCGCCATCCAAAACGGCCCGCAGATGAACGCCATGATCCAGCAGGGCGAGAACGCCATCCTGCAAAACGCATCGGCCACCGGAGGGCTGCGCGGCGGCAATACGCAAGCCGCACTGGCGCAGTTCCGGCCCCAGCTCCTGAATCAACTGATCGAACAGCAATACACCCGGCTCGGTGGCCTTGCAGGGACAGGGCTGCAGGCTACCAACAGCCTCGCGCAAATGGGCCAGGCCTCTGCAGGCAATCAGGCGTCCATGGGATCGCAGACGGCGGCCAATATCGGCAACCTGCTACAGCAGGGCGGCGCCGCGCAGGCGGGTGGCGTGATGGCCATGGGTAGTCGCAACCAGCAAGCCTTCGGCAGTCTCCTGGGCATTGGTGGCCTCCTGGCTGGCGCTGGCCTCTTCGGTGGCGGCGCCGCTGCAGGTTCTGGGGCGAACCTCGCCAGTATGGGCGGCGGGCAGGGACTGCTACCCGGCTCGGGCGGCCTGGGCCTGAAGTTCTGAGGAGCACGACATGGTGCAACCCATCAACTACATGGCGATGATGCCGCAGATTGACTTTGCCCAGTCGCTGGGGCAAGGCCTGCAGGCGGGCATGTTGTTTCGCAAGAATCAGCAAGAGATTCAAGCGGCAGAGCAATTGAAAGTTGCCCAGGAGCAGTACCGCACTGACCTGCAAAACGCGCTGCAGAACCCTACGCAAGCGACATGGGCAGCCATGATTGCAAAGTACCCCGGCCAGCGTGAAGCGTTCGCCAAGTCTGCCGAGATGTACGGCAAAGACAAGGTGCAGGCCGAGTTCAATCAAGGCATTGAAATCTCGAACGCGCTGGAAAGCAACAAACCAGAAATTGCCCAGGCCCGGCTCGAAGAAATCGTGGCCGCCCGCAAAAACAGCGGCATGGAGCCGGGAATGTTTGGGCAGGTTCTCGACCAACTGAAGGCGGGGAATATCAAGGGCGCTCAGGGTGTGACGAACTTCGCGCTGTCTGCCATTGATCCGGAGAATTTCGAGAAAGTATCCAAAGCTCGCGTGAGTGCGGGCACAGTTGGCGCGGAAATTGCCAAGCCCTTTGCGGAGGTGGAGAAGCTGGGCGCCGAAACCGTCAAGGCCCGAGCCGAAACCACAAAGACGGTGCAGGAAACAGCGCAAGCCCCGCAACGCCTTGCCCTAGAAGCGCAAAAAACCGCCGCCGAGTTGCGCAACATTGACAGCCAGATTCGGGAGCGCTCGGCGCGCCTTGGGCTTGACCGCGACAGGCTGCAATCGGAGGTGGAATCCAAGCTCTACGAGTGGCAGCAGAAGGGCGGGACGCTGGAGCCGGACGCCCGCAAGATCGTCAATGAATCGGCGGTTGCGTCCGTTACCGCTAGCCAAGCCGCTGGGCAAATGGAAGACCTCGCCAGCCGACTGGAAAAGCAGGGCGGCGGCTACGGCGCAGCGGCCCGAGCTTCGGAGTGGCTGAAGGATGCCACGGGTAGCCAAGACTACATGAGCGAGCTGCGCAGGGAGTATGTGCGCATCAAGAACAGCCAGGCCATCAAGATGCTGCCCCCAGGCCCTGCCACGGACAAAGACATCGAGCTGGCGATGAGGGGTTTCCCTTCGGAAACGGCAGACTCTAAAACGCTTGCCGCTTTCCTGCGAGGCATGGCAAAGCTGAACAACGTCGCAGCAGCCACCGAAACTGCCAAGGCCGAATGGGTCAACAGTGTGGGCAGTTTGGGCCGCTCCAAGCGTGATGTGGTGGTTGATGGCATCACTGTTCCGGCGGGGATGTCTTTTGCCGACTTCGCCAAGAACTACGTCGGTCAAAAAACCAAGCAAGCTGAAGTGCAAACACAGCAGCAAGCTTTGCCGAATCGCTCTTACATGCGGTGGTCAAAGCAAAGCACAGCAGCCCCCGGCCAAATCGGCAGCGGCACTTTTGGGCAGTAAGCGATGGCTACCAAAGCACCCAACAGCTACAAAGACCCGTATTGGACGGAACTGTCCACAGCGACGGAGCAAAAGCTCGGACTGCCCGATGGGCTGCTGGTTTCGATTGTCCAAAACGGCGAGCGCAGCAACTTGGATCAGGTGTCAGAAGCTGGCGCCAAGACCGTGTTCCAGATCATCCCGCAAACGCGCGATGCGGTGGTGAAGAAGTACGGGATTGATCCCTATCTCAGCCCCGAGAACGCAGCCGAGGCGGCGGGACTGCTGCTGAAAGAAAGCCTGCAGCGCAACAACGGCGACGTTGGCGCGGCGGTGGCGGAATACCACGGCGGCACCAATCGGGCGAACTGGGGGCCGCGCACCAAAGCCTATGTGCAGCGCGTGGTGGGTACTCAACAACCGGCCCCACAGTCCGGCAGCACGTTCAGCCGCGCCCTGGCCGCACAACAACAGCCACAGACGCCGCAGATCGCCAAGGTGTACGAAGCCTACGCCAGCGGCCAGATGCCCGCTGAGGAGGCCGCAGAGTTTGAAGCGGACGTGAGGAACGGCCTTGTCATGCTGCCCCGTGGTGCGTCGTTGAAAGGTCAGCGCGCGCAACCCACAGGAACCGGGACACCTGAACCCACATTGCTGCCGCAAGAGATCAGCGAAGCCTACGCCAGCGGCCAATTGTCAGCACAAGAGCGCGCTGATCTGGAAGCCGACATGAAGGCCGGTTTGGTGAAGCTGCCCCCAACCGCAGCCAGCCAGATCCCCGGCGGGCCAAACTGGACTGCACCCACTGAGCAAGGCGTTATCGCGCCAGCGGCAGAGCCCAGCATTGCAGATCGCTTGATCGGCGCTGGTGAAGCGGGATTGACCGCTTTGACGGGCGCAACCGGCGGCGCCTTGGGCATGGTGACAGGCTCTACCGGCCAGATCGCCCGTGAGCTGATGGATGGCAGCTTCGGCACGCCAGAGGCCGCGCGGCGGATTGAACAGGCGGGCGCTCAAGCATCCAGCAACCTGACCTATGCGCCACGCACCGCACAGGGCCAAGAACAAGTCCAGGCGGTAGGCCAATTCATGGGCGACGTGCTGGGGCCTTTGGGTGGTATTTCTGGCGAAGTAGCGGCGCTGTCGCGTGGCGTACAGGCCGCCAAGCCTGCCGCGCAGATCACCGCCGCTGCAGGGGTGGATGCTGCCCGACAAGGTGCGCAGCAAGTCGCCAAGGCCGTCAAGCCTCCCGTGATGGCGGCGGTGGAAGCCGTGCGCAACGCCCCTCGCCGCGCAGCAGAGCTGGTCGGCATGGCCGATCCGGCACCGACCCCACCGACAGGCGCACCTGGCCGCGCATCCATCAACGCAGCAGCGGTGCCGCAGGAAACCTTGCGCATTCAAACCGCCGAGAACCTGCCCGTACCCATCAAGCTGACCCAAGGTGCAGCCAGCCGGGATGCAGCGCAACTGGCGTTTGAAAAAGAGCAGCTCAAGAACCCATCGCTGGGCGCACCCTTGCGAGCAAGAGCCGAAGAAAACAACCTACAGGCGCTGCAGAACTTCGACACGCTCATCGACATGACGGGCGCGCAAACGCCTGATCTTGCGGCGGCAGGGAGCCGGGTCGTTTCCGCTTTGAGCGACGGCTACAAGCGCGCAAAAGCGGCGGTTCGGGCCGCGTACAAGGAAGCCGAAAAGGCTGGCGAGATGGAAGCCCCCGTGAAGCTGGACAGCATCGCGGACTTCCTGATTCAGAACGCGCCGGAAGCGGAAGTTGCGCCGGTTTTGAAAGTGGCGAAGCAAAAGGGCATCGCCCTGGGTGTGCTGGCCGAAACCCCGGACGGCGGATTGATCGCCCAACCAGTCCCCCTCAAAAACGTGGAATTGTTCCGCCGGTCGATTGGCGAAGCGACGGGGATTGACCCCACCAGCCGCCTATTTGCCGGACGGTTGCGCGCCGGTATCGACACCGCTACCGAAGGCATGGGAGGCGAGATGTACGCCCAGGCCCGCGCACTGCGTCAACAACAAGCCCGCAAGTACGAAAACCGCGCCGTCGTGGCCCGGCTGATTACCAATCGCAAGGGGATGGATGACCCCAAAGTCGCGGTAGATCAGGTATTCCGGCAATCCATTATGAATGGCTCTCCAGAGGAGATTACCTTTCTCAAGCGGGTTTTGAATACCAGCGGCAAAGACGGGCAACAGGCATGGAAAGAATTGCAGGGCGCAACCATGCAGCATTTGCGCGATGAAGCGACAAAAGGTATGGGCATGGATTCAATGGATCGCCCCATTGTTTCTCCCGCAAAGCTCAATGCAGCAGTCACAGCACTGGATAAAAACGGGCGGCTGGATATTGTCTTTGGCAAAAAGAACGCAGAAATCGTGCGTGATTTGAATGACGTAGTTCGCTACGTTAATACCACTCCACCGGGGACGCTGATTAATAACAGCGGCACCGCAGGAACCATAATGGCCGCACTTGCTGAAGCTGGGGTTACTGGTTCGGTGACTGGATTACCTGTTCCGGTTATCAGTGCACTTAAAATGCTCCGCAATCAAGTGCAGGACAATAAAATCAAAGCCAAGATTCAAAAAGCACTCAATGCCCAGGGTGGCAATAAATTCTGAAGGACATTAAATGCCAGTCACCAAAGTTGCCACTCAATTCCCTGTTTTTCACGAATTGGACGGTTCGCCATTGGATGCGGGCTACGTCTATATTGGCGAAGAGAATCAAAACCCGGAAGTCAAGCCCATTAATGTGTTTTGGGATGACAAACTGACGCTCCCTGCGCCGCAACCGCTGCGCACCACGAACGGGTATGTTTCAAGAACCGGAACCCCGTCCAATCTGTACACCAACGGCCCGTTTTCTATCACGGTGCGCAACAAGGCCCGCGAGCTGGTGTTTTACAACAACAGCGGCATTCCATTGAAGACAAACGCGGGCCTAGTCGAATACACCCCGCCCACCGGCCCGGTGACGACGGTGCAGGCCGAACTCGACAAATACGCGAACGGCACCAATGCGGCACTGGTGAAGTTCAAGCAATTGGGCGTTGGCGCGGTGGATCGCACGGTCGAAGACAAGCTGCGCGAGCGGGTCAGTGTGGAAGACTTCGGCGCCGTGGGCGATGGCGTCACAGACGATACGACGGCCTTTCAGCGGGCCATCAACTACGTTCAAGCGCAGACAAGCGGCAAGATGGAGATTCGCCTGGAAGCGAAGCCTTACCGCATCGTTGGCACGTTGACGCTCTCGGGATCTGTGCAGTTTGTGGGCGAAGGGTTCTTTGATTTGGACGCGGCGCGCACGACCACCCGGCCCAAAAAAGGAACGTGGCTGATTCACGCCAATGCCAGCGGCCCTTTGATTCAAGTCAGCGGCAATCTGGGCTCCGGCTCGGGCCTGACCAACATCGCCATCTTCCAAGAGGGCCACGCTGCGCCCGGTTTGGGCTGGCAGCCGTCCGTTCGGGACTGGGTGATTCGCAATGAAAACTCGGTAGGCACGTTCAAGATTGATCGTGTGCACTTCCACAACGTCTATCGCGGCGTGCTGACGGACTTCGCCGCCCGTCCTCAATACGAAAACATCACCGGGCAGTTCTTCTACCGTGGCTTTTCGTTCGACCGCATTTACGACATCGGCAAGTTTGACGGCTTGCACGCCTGGACATATTGGAGTGAGGCTGATTCGGTGCTGCAGTGGCAGCAAGCCAATTGCAATGAGATCACGCTTGCGCGGGTAGATGGGCTGTGGATGGATCGCATTTTCACGTTCGCCGTGGCGGCTTCGGTTTTTGTGACTGCCAGCTCTTACGGCGGGTCATCAAAAGTCATCATCATCAATGGGCTTTACTCCGACTTCTGCGGGCGGGCCATCGTGATTGACTCGACCAGCAGCGCGCATGTGCAGGTGTCGAACGCCTTCCACTTGGGGCAGGCATGGCCGCCCGCCACACCTGGCGCGGCACTCCCTGGTGCGGCCTTTTTGGATGTGACAAAGGGCCAAAACCATCTGATCCAACTGTCCAATATCTACGTGAGCGTCTCGGACACTCACGCCGTTCGCGTCGGGGGCAGTTTCAACACGGTATGGATTGACAGCGGAGTTTTCGAGTCGTACAGCCGAGGCGCGACAGGGCAGGCCGCCATGAAGGTTGACGCAAACAACATTGTGCGACTGGGCAATGCCCCATTGCTCAATCCATATTCGGGCGGGCTGGCAACGCTGGTGGACTCCGCCTCCGCTGGTGTGGTGTTTGAGCCGTTGAAGCAGATCACATCCAGCGGGAACGTCAATACTCCCGTCGCATCGGGCAATGCCGCTGGTCAGCTTGCAATCTTCACCGCCGAGGGCGAAACAAACGCCGGGGTAACGATGGTTGCCAAAGGGACAGGCGTTGTCAGCATCGGCAGCCCAACGAATCAACTTTCGTTCTACGGCGGCCCGGCAGCGCAAAAAGGCACTGTGACCGGCACACGGGGCGGGAATGCGGCCCTCGCCAACCTCATCACGTATCTGCAGCAACGCGGCTTGCTGACGGATGGCACCACGGCTTAACACCAGTTCACAGACAAATGAGCACAACACAAAGCACGGCAGAAGGGGCCGCAATCATGGCAACCAAAGCAGCTCCACCCGCCGCTGTATCACTGGCAACTATGGCCGGGTATCAGGTGTCAGAGCTGGTGCTGTGGGCGACTCTGATCTACACGGTGCTGATGATCGGACACAAAATCGTGCAGATTTATCGAGAGGTGCAGGGCAGGGGAGGCGGCCATGGCTGATTTTCTGCATGCTTTCGAGCGCATGATCGTGAATGAGGGTGGGTACGTTCTGCACACCGTCAAGAACGACCGTGGCGGGCAGACATACGCAGGCATCGCGCGCAACGCTTGGCCCAAGTGGGCAGGGTGGGCCTCCATAGATGTTGGAGACACTCCACCGGCTGAAATGGTGCGCGGCTTCTACCGCTCCAACTTCTGGACGCCGCTACGGCTGGAAGAAGTGGAAAGCCAAGACGTTGCCCGAACTCTGTTTGATTTCGCCGTGAATGCTGGTACGGGCACGGCGGCAAAGCTGGCGCAGATCGTCGTTGGCACCACACCAGACGGCAAGATCGGGCCAAAGACGCTTGCGGCGCTCAACTCCTTTGACCCCGAGCTATTCATGGCCCGCTACGCCCTGGCGAAGCTGGCCCGGTACGAGCAGATCATCACCCGCGACAGTTCGCAGCGCGGCTTCTTACTCGGATGGCTTCGCCGCACATTGAAAGAAGCATCATGAACCCTCTGGCAGTCTCCGCCGTGGGCGGAATCATCGGCACCATTGGCAATGTGATCGACGACTTGGTAACAACCGACAAAGAGCGCCTGGACGCTCAGATCGAGCTTGCCAAGATCGACGCCAGCTTGCTCACGGCACAGATGGAAGTGAACAAGGCCGAAGCCTCTCACGCCTCGATCTGGGTTGCCGGGTGGCGGCCAGCCTGCGGGTGGATTGGTGCAGCCGCGATGGCGTATCAGTTCATCGTTTACCCGTTCATGGTGTGGGGCTGGGCACTGATGCAGGCGAATGGCTGGATTCCCGGCACCCTGGCACACCCCCCCATGCTGGACACGGATGCGCTTTGGGTCATCCTGACGGGCATGCTGGGCATTGCTGGGGCCAGGACGTTGGAGAAGGTGAAGGGCGTGAGCAAGTGATGCGCTGGGCGTGGCCCCAATAATATTTTGCTTTGGCGCTTGACGTTCACGCTAAAGCGTGCATAATAGAGCCCATGGACACGCAATAACGCAAGTCCCCGACGCCCTCCGGTTGAGGGCTCTCTGAGGAGATTCAAATGACCAAATTCCCACTTTTTCTGAACGGCGCCCTGGTTGACAATGGCCGCGCCATGACCAAGGCCGAAGCGACGCGCATCATCCAGGCTTCAATCGGCCAGCATGCCAAGGCTGTGAAGACAGAAGGTGTTGTAGACGGAAAGGTGCGCACCGAATGGCGCGCAATCTACTGATGGGCGGCAAGCACCGCAACTGGCACCGGGAGTGGAGCCGAGATGGCTCCTTTCTCGTGCACACCTCGGGCCTGCGGCTTGAGGTTGTCGAGGGTGATGGCGTCACGGACATAGAAACCGATGACGCCAGCCTGGCCATCTTCCAGGCGCGCGAGACTTCGCGGGGCGTGCCGGTGCACGACTTGGCCGCCCGTGTGCAGCGCTTGGTGCGGGAGGGTGCTGAATGGCACCAGCGCAACCCATGATGCCCGCCTCATTCGACGCCCTGGCCCAGCTTTTGCGCCTGCGCCAAGGCCCGCAGCGCGAAGCCGCCCGCCTGGTGCTGGTGTATGGTGTGCGGCAAGCCGATGCGGCCCGCATAGCAGGGTGCAGTGCTTCTGCATTGGGCAACACTTTGCGCACATGCCGCGCTGGGCTGGAGCTTGCACGCCTGGCGGCTGACGGCCATGCAAATGAGCATGAGGCGTGGCCGAAGTAGGCAGAAAGTGACTGGTAAAAATTTGGACAACTGCAT
>OFDN01000940.1_pt1 | contig 21190 bp, 22 predicted proteins | sample 1520971 | NCBI WGS metagenome assembly OFDN01 (sample SAMEA94257418, study PRJEB24077) | hot springs metagenome | biome: Aquatic biome; feature: Geographical feature; material: Water | place: India | collected 2012-06-12 | depth 5 m
GTACGGCATCCGCGGGCGTCGCACACCCATCCCCAACCCCTTCCCTCAAGGGAAGGGGCTCAGAAAGCTCAAAGGAGAACTCCAGCCCCTGCGACTTGCCGATCCAGTTCTCCTGCATCAGGCGAACCTTCTCGGGCCAGTCCTCCAGCTTGCCCAGGCCTTCCAGCAGATCATCGGCAAAGTCGGTGATCTTGAGGAACCACTGGTTGAGCTTGCGCTTCTCGACCTCCGCGCCAGAACGCCAGCCCTTGCCGTCGATCACCTGCTCGTTGGCGAGCACGGTCATGTCGACCGGGTCCCAGTTGACGGTCGATTCCTTGCGGTAGACCAGCCCCGCCGCAAACAGATCGAGGAACAGCGCCTGTTCGTGGCCGTAATATTCAGGGTCGCAGGTGGCGAATTCGCGGGTCCAGTCGAGCGCGAAGCCGATGCGCTGCAATTGCGCCTTCATCTGGGCGATGTTCTGGCGCGTCCAGCCGCCGGGGTGGACGCCCTTTTCCATCGCGGCGTTTTCGGCCGGCATCCCGAAGGCGTCCCAGCCCATCGGGTGGAGCACCTCGAACCCGCGCATCTTCTGGTAGCGCGCCAGCACGTCGCCCATGGTGTAGTTGCGCACATGGCCCATGTGGATGCGCCCCGAGGGGTAGGGGAACATCTCGAGGATGTAGCTCTTGGGCTTCTCGCTGGCGGAATCGGCAGTAAAGGTGCCGGCCTCGGCCCAGGCACGCTGCCAGCGCCCGTCGGCTACGGCGGGATCGAAACGCGAATCGGTCATGCGGGTTCTTCCGTGGAAGAGGGTCTCAGGAGGTGATCAGGCCTTACGAAGCGAGCGCCTGGCGGCGCAGATCGCGGGCCTTGGTGAGGATGATGTCCTCAAGCTTCTGCACCGTCGCCGCCTGCACCGGCGCTTCGACCCAGTTGCCGCCCTCGTTCACCTGACGGCTCGCCGCGACCCGCAGCGCATCGGCGCGCAGGTCCTGGTCGAGGATGGTGATGGTGAGCTTCACCCGCTCGCCGGGGTTGGCCGGGTTGGCATACCAGTCGGTCACGATCACCCCGCCCGCGCTGTCGGTCTGGAGCAGCGGCGCGAAGCTCACCGTCTCGAGCGCGGCGCGCCACAGATAGGCGTTGACGCCGATCGTGTTGAGCTGCGCCGCGGCCAGTTCGGTGCGCGGACGGTCACGCCCGCCGCAGGCCGCAAGGCCGACCAGCGCGGTGCCGAGCAGGGCATAGCCCAAGGTGCGGCGAAGAAGGGCGGAAGGGGCGCGTGTCACTGCCGGATCATCCTTGAGCAAAAGTCTAGAGCAAACGTCTCGGGCCCGCTCTATAGTGGCAAGCCCCCTTGCGGCAAGCACGAAGGCGCTTTCGCCCGGGGCAAGACCGCCCCGCGGCAAGAGCGCCGCACGTGCTTTACCGGGGCTGAATTGCACGGGGATGCAAGGCATTCTGTGTGCATGGTGCCACAGGTGAGCGGGGAAACCGGGCTGCTTGCGGCAAGATCGTTGCAAGCCCTGTCCGGTCACTCCACATATTTGTGGAAAGGCGCGCGACTCATCAGGTGTTAATGTCGTGTCTGCTTGGGCTCTTAATCGCGAAGGGCCCGCGCATGGGAACAGGAACGAAGGCGGAAATGGCACGCAAGGCGGACAGGATGGCGAAGGAGGGGATGCGGGCACGGCGCTCGCGGACGCTCGTCGCGCTCTGCGGCGCGCTTGCGCTGGCCGTGCCCAGCGCCGGACTCGCGCTCGCCGGGCAGTTCGCCCCGGTGCAGGCAGCCGCAATCTCGGCGGCGATCACCGGTGCCGGGCGCGATGCGCTGAGCCTGGGGAGCTTCACCCCCGCCTCGGTCGATCCCGAACTCGCTGCCCGCGTCGCCGGCAAGGCCCGGGCGCGCGGCGTGCATTTCACCCCCGCCAGCGCTCCGCCGATCAGCGGCAAGCGCACGGTGACGGTCGCGGTGCGGGTCGATAACGACACGGCCCGCGCGATCTCGGTGCGGCAGACGCTCGATGCCGTTCCGGGCCGCGGCAGCTCCGCGCTCGCCGGGCTCGATGCCAGCAAGTTCCAGCTCGGCGCGGCGCGCGGCTACAAGAGCTTCGCGCGCACGGTCGACCTGTCGGCCAACGTCCAGAAGCTTGCCCTGCCCGATCTCGCGCAGTTCGAACCCTCGCGCCCCAAGGCCGCGGACAAGCCCTCGCGCCTCCAGCCGCGGATCGAGCTCGAGGATCGCCAGATCGCGGGCCGTTCGCCCAACACCCTCGATTCGACCGCGGCGCAGACGGTGGGCGTGGGCGGCAGCTTCCGCCTCTCGCCCAACCTCAACGTGACCGCGGGCGTGCGCTACTCGCAGGAGCGCGAACGGCTCGATCCGCTGACCAACTCGGTGCAGGACAGCCAGGCGGTTTACGTGGGCACGCAGATCAAGTTCTGATTCGCCTTCCACGGGTGGCCGCAGGCCGCCGAACCGCATCACATCATTGCCCGGTTATTGCGCGGTTATTGCGCCCTCATATCCGCGCCATACGCATAGCTATTCCCCGCTTTCCCTAAGGGAATGCGCCCGCTAGGCTATCCTCGCAAGCATAACGCCAAGGGGAGAATGCCATGGGCCGGGTAGCCATCGTCACCGGGGGAACGCGCGGAATCGGGGAGGCGATCTGCAAGCGGCTCCAGCGCCAGGGCCACACCGTCATCGCCAATTATGCCGGGAACGAGGAGAAGGCCCGGCTGTTCACCGCGCAAACCGGCATCCCCGCCTACAAGTGGGACGTGGGCGATCATCATGCAACGATGAGCGGCGTGGCGCAGGTCGAGGCGGAGCACGGCCCCGTCGACATCGTGATCAACAACGCCGGGATCACCCGCGACGGCACGCTCCACAAGATGAGCTTCGACGACTGGAACGAGGTGCTGCGCATCAACCTCGGCGGGTGCTTCAACATGGCCAAGGCGACCTTCCCCGGCATGCGCGAGCGCGGGTGGGGGCGGATCGTCAACATCGGCTCGATCAACGGGCAGGCGGGGCAATACGGGCAGGTCAACTATGCCGCCGCGAAGAGCGGCATCCACGGCTTCACCAAGGCCTTAGCGCAGGAAGGCGCGAAGTTCGGGGTGACGGTGAACGCGATCGCGCCGGGCTATATCGACACCGACATGGTCGCCGCCGTGCCCGCGCCGGTGCTCGAAAAGATCGTCGCCAAGATCCCGGTCGGCCGGCTCGGCATGGCCGAGGAGATCGCGCGGGGGGTGGCGTTCCTCACCAGCGAGAACGGCGGCTTCATGACCGGCTCGACCATGAGCATCAACGGCGGCCAGCATATGTACTAGCGAGGGCAGGCGCGCAGCACGCTGCGCGCCGGTGCCGCAAAGCGGCAGCCCGAAGCGCGGCCAGCGGGGCGGCGGCGCAGCCCGCCGAACCCGTCTGACGTCAGCCTGCGGCTTTGCCGCAGGCCTCTTCCCCGCTAAGCTCCCCACAACACAGGGGGAACCGCATGGCATTGACCGAAGCACAGACCGACCTGCGCCGCGCGCATGTGAACGGCGGCGCGGGGGTGCTGGTCTCAGGCATTGCGTGGCTCGCCGCCACGTTCGCATTCCTCACTGCAGGCCCCAAGACCGCCTTCTTCACCCTGTTCGTGTGCGGCCTCGCGATCGCGCCGGTGGCGCAGCTGGTGACGAAATACGGCTTCAAGGCGCCCGCAGCAGGCCCCGGCAAGCGGCTCGAATGGATCGGAGCCGCGACCGTGCCGGTGCTGCTCGCGGGGTTCTATGTCGGCTGGCTGCGCCTCGAAGCGGAGCCCTTTGCCGCCATCCCGATCGTCGCCATCGGAGTGGGGCTGCGCTACCTCGTGTTTCCGGTGATGTATGGGGGCCGGGTGTTCCACGGGCTGGGCGCGGCGTTCATCGCGGGCGGCGCGGCGGGGCTGGCCGCGCCGGAGAGCTGGGCCCTGCTGATGACGCTGTTCCTTGCGATGGCGGAAATCGGGGTCGGCTCCCGGCTGGTGCGCCAATGGCGCGCGGCAGGGCACGCCGGGTGATGCGCCTCGCTCACGCCCTCGCCGCTGCCGCGCTGGTCTTCGCGATGCCCGCCGCCGCGCAGGACTATGTGCTGGCGATGACCTACGAAACCAGCACCGAGGGCGGCGAATACGACAGCAGCAGTTCGTCCAGCGGGAGGCAGGCAATCGCCGAGCGGGTGATCGCGGCGAGACCCGAGGGCACCGAGATCGAATATGCCATCCCCATCGATCCCGAGGAGATCCGCGGCAACGAGCGCTGGATGTTCCCCGCCCGGATGCGGGTCGCGGCGGACGGGCGCATGACCCTGCTCAACGCCGACGAACTCGCCGCCCGCAACACTGCATGGCTAGCCGAGGCGGAATGGACGACCGAGGTATGCTCGCGCTGGGGCTTTACCTGGACAGCATTTCAGGTCCGCTGCGACCCCGAGGCGGCGATCGAGGCGGTGGAAGGTTTCGGCATGCAGCCGGGCTGGATCGCCGAGGGGCAGGCCTTCGCGCTCAAGGGCGCGCTCGGGCCTGTGGTGCTGGCGCGCACGGGCGAGCGGGAGGGGCGGGTCATCCTCACCGGCTCCGGCCCGGTCGACGTCGGCTTCCTGCGCGAAGAGGATGCCCGCGCCGCGCTGGTGGTCGCCGAGATCAGACGCGAGGCGCTGACCCCCGAGGAGGCCACCGCCGCCTCTGCCGCGATCACCGCCACCGGCACCGTCTCGGTCACCTTCGAGGTCGATGCGGCGGGCTTGGTGTGGCGGCGCGAGGACGCGTCGGAATACACCATGACCGGCAGCCGCTTCCGCGATGGCCGCACCCGCTCCCGCACCACCGTCACCCGCCTGACCCGCGCCGAGTGGGAGCGCCAGCAGGCGGAAGCCGAGGCGGAAGTGGAAGCCGCCGACCCGCTGGCCGACCCGAACCCGGAGGCCGAGGCGGCAGAGGCCGAATAGCGCCCCCGCACGCGGCCACCCCGAATTATTTCGTAGGGCCGCGCGCACCGCACGGACCAACCAGAATCGACAAGCCAGCGCGTCGCCACCCCGCTAGCCTGCCTCGCTGACGGAGACTTGCCATGGCCGACCGCATTTTGGTGTTCTACGGCTCCTACCGCCGCGACCGGCAGGGAATCCGGCTTGCCGATTACTGCGTGCGCCAGCTCGAGGCGCGCGGCGCGGATGTCGAGCTGATCGACGCGGCTGCGGTGGGCCTGCCGATGCTCGACCGCATGTACAAGGAATATCCCAAGGGCGAGGCGCCCGAGGCGCTGGAGACACTGGCGGCAAAGATCCGGGCGGCGGATGCCTTCCTGTTCGTGGTCGGCGAATACAACTGGAGCGTGCAGCCGGGGCTCAAGAACCTCACCGACCACTTCCTCGAGGAGTGGTTCTGGCGCCCGGCTGCCATCGCCAGCTACTCGGCAGGGCGCTTCGGCGGGGTAAGGGCGGCGCTGGCGTGGCGCGACATCCTCGGCGAGATGGGGATGGTGGTGGTATCGAGCACCATCGCGGTGGGACCGGTGAGCGACACGCTGGATGAAAACGGCCAGCCCATGGGGAGCGGCGGCCCGGCGCTCGAACGCCAGTTCCCGCGGTTTGCGGATGATCTGGCGTGGTGGACCGCGGCGGCCAAGGCGCAACGGGACAGGGCAACGCCGCCTTACTGAAGCTCCTTGCTCAAGGGCCTGTCCCCACGGCGGAGCGCGCGCCATGCGTCATCCTGCCAGCATGAGCGCGCGCAGAGTCTAGCCCCGATAAAGCCCATCAATCCGCTCCTGATACCGCTCGCGGATCTTGTGGCGGCGGATCTTCATCGAGGGCGTCATTTCCTCGTTCTCGATGGTGAAGGCCTCGTCGGCGAAGGCGAACTGGCGAACCTTCTCGATCACCGAGAGATCGGCGTTGGTGCGGTCGACCGCCGCGCGCACCGCGTTCTTGAAGGCAGGGAGCTGCTGGAGCGCGGCGAGATCGAACTTCTCGCCGTTCTCGCGCGCCCATTCGAGCGCCCATTCGGCATCGGGCACGATCAGGCCGACCACGTAGGGGCGCTTGTCGCCGCTGACCATCGCCTGCGCGATCTCGGGCTGGAGCGTCAGCATGCCCTCGACCTTCTGCGGGGCGATGTTGTCGCCCTTGTCGTTGACGATCATGTCCTTCTTGCGGTCGGTGATGACGATCCGGCCCTTGTGGTCGAGGTGCCCGATGTCGCCGGTGTGGAGCCAGCCGTCCTTCAATGTACGCGCGGTCTCGGCGTCGTTGCGCCAGTAGCCGTGCATGACGAGCTCGCCGCGCACCAGGATCTCGCCATCCTCGGCGATCCTGACCTCGACCCCGCGCAGCGCCGGGCCGACGGTGTCCATCTTGAGGCCCACGCTCGGCCGGTTGCAGCTGATCACCGGCCCGGCCTCGGTCTGGCCGTAGCCCTGCAGCATGGTGAGGCCCATCGCCTCGAAGAAATTGCCGACCTCGGGATTGAGCGGCGCGCCGCCGGAGACCATCGCCTTGATCCGCCCGCCGAATTTCTGCCGGATCTTGGGCCGCAGCGTCTTCTCGACGAGGAAGTCCATCGGCCGGTCGCGCAGGCGCTTCTTGCCGTCGCGGCTGTTGCCCGCGATCTTGAGGGCGTTGTCCATCATGAAGTTGGCGAGCCTGCCCTGCTTCTCGACCTGCTTCATGATCCGGCTGCGCAGCACCTCGAACAGTCGCGGGACGACGACCATGATCGTCGGGCGCGTCTCCTCGATGTTGCTGGCGAGCTTCTCGAGCCCCTCGGAATAGAAGATCTCCGCGCCCACCCCGATCGGGAGATATTGCCCGCCGGTGTGCTCGTAGGCGTGGGAGAGTGGCAGGAAGGAGAGGAAGCGCTCGTCCTTGATCCCGAAGTCGGTGAGCAGCACCTCGGCCGCGCCCGCGACGTTGCACAGGATCGCGCCGTGGTGCTGCATCACGCCGCGCGGGGCGCCGCCAGTGCCGCTGGTGTAGATGAGGCAGGCGGTTTCCTCGCGCGCGATCCCGGCGATGCGCACATCGACCGCGGCGCGCGCGGCGGCAGCATCGCCGGTGAGGAGCGCGGCCCAATCGTGATATTCGAAGCTGCCCGATTGCTGGCGCTTCAGGTTCTCGAAGCCGACGACATGCTCGACCAGCCCGGTCTCGCCGATCGCGCCGACCAGCGGGGCGAGCAGCTTCTCGTTCGAGACGAACACCGCCCGCGCGCCCGAATTGTCGAGGATGTGGGCGTGATCGCGGCGGGTGTTGGTGGTGTAGGTCGGCACGGTGATGCAGCCCGCCGCCATGATCGCGAGGTCGGCGATGCACCATTCGGGGCGGTTCTCGGAGACCAGCGCGACGCGGTCACCATCCGCAAGGCCCAGGCCGCGCAGCGCTTCGGCCATCAGGCACACCTGCTCGGCCGCCGAGCGCCAGGTCTGGGTCACCCACTGCCCGCCGCTCTTGTGGCCGAGGAACGGGGCATCGCCCTTCTCGTCGGCGCGCTTCAGGAACAGCGCGACGAGGTTCTGCGCGTTGTCGATGTCCTGCAACAAGATGTGGTCTGCACGGTTGGCGACCGCGCGGGCGGCCCTCCCTGCTTCTTGGGCTGGCAGCGTGGGGGAATGCACTGGCAAAGGCTCCTGATCCCTTCGAGACGTTGTCCGGGGTTCAGGTCCGACCCCGCTTGAGGCCCTGATTAGAAGGTGTGAGCCGTAGCGGCAAGCATCTCGCGGGGGCCGCGCTCAGGGCGTGACGACGCTGACGAGGCGCGGCTCGGTCGCCACCTCCCAGCTGCCGTCGGGCCGGAGGCCCAGCGCATTGGCCTTGATCGGCGCGGGCGCGGCGCGGATGCCCTTGTGGCCGAGCGCGGCGAGCTGCTCCTGCATCGCCGCCAGCACGGTGCCCTCCTCGATCAGCAGGGTGTCGCCGAAAGCCATCGCGAAGGGCAGCGCGAGCGCGTCCTGCGCCCCGAGCTTGAAGTCGAGCACGCCGATGATGCCGCGCGCGACGCTGACCGGGATGGTCGGGCCTCCGGCCGCGCCGATCACCAGCACCACCTCGCCCCGCTCGTCATAGACGATGGTCGGCGCCATCGACGAGCGCGGGCGCTTGCCGCCCTCGACCCGGTTGGCGACCGGCTTGCCATCGGCCTCGGGGGTGAGGGTGAAGTCGGTGAGTTCGTTGTTGAGGTAGAAGCCCTTGAAATGCAGCCCCGATCCGAAGGCGCCCTCGATGGTCGAGGTGTAGCTGACCGCGTTGCCCTCGGCATCGACCACGGCGAAGTGGGTGGTGCCGTTCTCGGGCTCCTCCGGCCCGTCCCCGCGCGCGAGCGGCGCGCCGGGGGGCATCCCGGCCTCGGGCCTCGCGATGGTCGTGGCGGGGTCGATCAACGCCGAGCGGGTGGCGATATAGGCGCGGTCGACGAGACCCTCGGTCGGCACATCAACGAAATCGCTGTCGCCCGAATAGAGCTCGCGGTCGGCATAGGCGAGGCGCTGGCTCTCGATGAAGAGGTGCCAGAAGACCGGGCTCTCGGGGCCGAGCGCGGCGAGATCGAAGCGCTCGAGCTGGCCGAGCATCTGCGCCACCGCGATCCCGCCCGAGGACGGCGGCCCCATGCCGCAGATCTTGTAGACGCGGTAGACCGTGCAGACGGGCGGGCGCGCCTTGGCGGTGTAGCCGGTGACATCGGCGGCGGTCATCTTGCCGTCCTGCGGGGTCGCGCCTGCGACATGCTCGGCAAGCGCGGCGGCGGGCGCGGGGCCGTAGAACGCCGCGGGGCCCTTGGCGGCGAGCGTACGGAAGGTTTCGGCCAGCGCGGGCACGCGTACGGTGCTGCCGACCGGCAGCGGCTCGCCATTGGTGCCGAAGAACACAGAGCGCGCATAGTCCGACTTGTCGGCGCGGCCCTTGTTGCCCTTGAGCGATTCGAACAGCCGCCGGTTCATCACGAAGCCGTCTTCGGCGAGCGCGATGGCGGGCTCGAACAGCTTGGCCCAGGGCAGCTTGCCATGCGCCGCGTGCGCCTTGGCGGCGAGCGCGATGTTGCCCGGCACCCCGACGCTGAGGCCCGAGAAGACGCGGGCATCGCGCGGGAGGAGCTTGCCCGAAGCATCGAGGAAGCGGGTGGGCGTGGCAGCGGCAGGCGCAGTCTCGCGCCCGTCATAGGTGACGAGCGCGCCGCTTTCCGCATCGGCGCGCACCATGAAGCCGCCCCCGCCGATGCCGGAGCTCTGCGGCTCGACCACGGTCAGCGCCAGCATCACCGCGATCGCGGCATCGACCGCCGATCCGCCCTGCGCAAGGATCACGTCGCCAGCCACCGTGGCGCGCGGATCGGCGCTGCTGACTGCGGCGGGCTGGATTGGAAATTCAGAGGCTGCCGGGTTCTCGTCGGCCCCGGTTGTGGTGCAACCGCTCAGAACAAGGGCGAAGGGGGCGGCGAGGCTGAGGAAAATGCGCATGGCCAAGCGTGCTATTCGCTTCCCACCGCTTCGGCAATGCTGGCGAAGCCGTCGCGCCGCATCAGCGCCTCCAGCCCCCGCGCGATCCGCGCGCCGAGGCCGGGGCCTTCATAGACCATCGCCGAATAGAGCTGCACGAGGCTGGCGCCCGCACGGATGCGCTCCCACGCGTGTTCGGCCGTGGCGATCCCGCCGACGCCGACAAGGGGAATCGCGCCGCCGGTCGCCTTGCGGAAATCGCGCAGACGCTGGGTGGCGAGTGCCCGCAGGGGCGCACCCGAGAGCCCGCCGGTCTCGCCCGCGTGATGCGAACGCAGGGCGGGGCGGCTGATCGTGGTGTTCGACACCACCAACGCGCCGAGCTGTTTGTCGATGGCGATGCGCGCGATCGCGTCGATGTCGGCAGGCTCGAGATCGGGGGCGACCTTGAGGAAGATCGGAGGCGTGCTGCCCGCCTCGGCGCGCGCTGCGATCACCGCATCGATGAGGCCGGTCAGCGCGCTCTCGTCCTGCAGCGCGCGCAGGCCGGGGGTGTTGGGGCTGGAGATGTTGACGCACAGGTAGCTGGCAACCGGGGCCATCATCCGCGCCATCACCGCATAGTCGGCGATGCGGTCGGCGGAGTCCTTGTTGGCCCCGATATTGACCCCGAGGATCCCCGGCCGCCCCACACGCGCGCGCAGCCGCGCCAGCGCCGCCTCGCCCCCGCCATTGTTGAATCCCATGCGGTTGATCACCGCCTGATCCTCGACCAGCCGGAACAAGCGCGGCTTGGGGTTGCCCGCCTGCGGCAGCGGCGTGATCGAGCCCACCTCGGTGAAGCCGAAGCCCAATCCGAGCAGCGCATCGGGCACCTCGGCATTCTTGTCGAACCCGGCGGCCACGCCCACTGGGTTGGGAAAGGCGAGCCCCGCCACCTCCACCGCAAGCGGCCCGCCAGGCGCGGGCGAGCGGGCCGGCAGCGCCGCCAGCACCCGCAGCGCGAGGCGGTGCCCGGTTTCGGAATCGAGCGCGAAGATCGCGGGTCGGATCAGGCGGAACAGCATGGCCGATCGCCTATGCGAGGCCGGCGCGCGTGTCGAGCCTGCCTGCTGCCCGCCACCCCGATGCAGATTGACGCAGACTTACAAGTCTCCGGGCCGTCCGGCACCGCTGTGTGTCGCTTGCATACAATCCCCCCGTCGAATCCGTGGCTATTTCCCCCCTCGCGACCCGAAGGGCTCGGAGCAGCAATGCAAAGAGTTCCTCAACTCAATGGGCGGCCTTCCGATCGCGGAGGGTCGCCCTTTTTTCGATCCGGCCGTTCGCCTGCCGCTGCCCGGCGTGGCGCGGCGATGCTTGTGCGGCCTGCCGGGTCGGGACAATCGGAGACCGCACGGCCGAGCGGCGCTGATTGTGACGCTCTTGCGACTGGACAAGCGGCCAGCGGTTGCGCATCAGGACTACCTCGGGGCCAGCAACCCCGCGGGGTCGCGCGAAACCAGATCAGGGGGGGCTCCCGGCTGCCGGGGGTGTTGTGGGTTGCCGTCTCGCACGAAAATGATCGCACCTGCGGCCGAGGCTGAGGCGCTGGTGCACACCTTCTACACCATCGCGACCGAAGCCGGCGAGATCGAGGAGGCGATCCCGGCCTATTCGGCGCAGCTGCTGGTGATGGTGCGCGGCCGGGTGCACTTCACCTTCGCCGACGGCACCACCGGCACCTCCGCGCCCGTCTTCATCAACGCACCCCAGTTGCGCAGCGCCCGCGCGGTGCTCGAAGGCCCCGTCTTGCAGATCGGCGCGTCGCTCACCCACATGGCGTGGCAGCGGCTCGCCGGGCTTCCGGCCGACGAGGTCCACGACCGGCTGCTCCCGGCCGAGGCGGTGCTCACGCCCGAACAGATCGCCGCGCTCGAAGCCGCCGCTGCCGATTGCCGCGAGGGGCGGATCGCGCCCGAAGCTGTCTGCGCCGTTCTGACTGAGGTGATCGCGGCCGCGCCCCACAGCCTCAGGCCCGATCACGAAGCGGTGGTCGAGGCGATCGGGCGCTGGCTGGCGAGCGGTTTCGACCCGGCGCTCGCCGATCTCTATGCCAGCCTCAGCATCTCGCCGCGCCAGGTCCAGCGCATCTGCCGGCGCTTCTTCGGCGTGGCCCCGGCGCAGGTGCTCAAGCGCTTCCGCGCCTTGCGGGCGGCGATGCTGCTGTCGCAGCCGGGGTTCAGCCGGGAGATGCACGACCAGCTGATGGCGACCTTCTTCGATCAGGCGCATCTGATCCGCGACATCCGCCGCTACACCGGGCGCACGCCCTCGCAGTTCCGACGCGAGACGCTGGCGGACGAATTGCTCGATCCGGCCGCGCATGGCGATGCAGGCGTGCCGCTCAAGTCCGCCGCCGAATGAGCCATTGGCGGCTTGTAATGCGAGCATATTGCTCCTAATTGTAATTCGGACTGATTCCGTCCGAATTGAGAACCGCTCGCAACATGCGCCTGTCGAACCTTGCCGATTATGCCGTCATCACGATGTGCCAGGCCGCGCTCCATTGCGGCAACGGGCGGGTGAGCGCGGCGGAGCTTGCGACCGAGACCGGGCTGCCGGTGCCGACGGTGCAGAAGCTCGTCTCGAAGCTGACCGCGGCGGGCCTGCTGCGGAGCGTGCGCGGCGCGCATGGCGGCTTGCAGCTCGGGCGTCCGGCGGCGGCGATCACGGTGGCGGATATCGTCGAGGCGATCGAAGGGCGCATCGCGCTCACCGCCTGCATCGACCACACACCCTGCGATTTCGAGAGCGGGTGCAACATGAAGCCGCACTGGCCGATCATCAACAACGCGCTGCGCGGCGCGCTGGCAGGCATCACCCTCGCCCAGCTGCGCGGCCCTGTCGCCCCCGCGACTACCCCCGAGGACCATCTGGCATGAGCGAAGAGATCGACATTCAAGACCGTGAGGCGCGCGAGGCCGCCGCCAAGGTCGCCGATTACGAGCATGGCTGGTCGTCGGACATCGAGACCGAATTCGCGCCCAAGGGCCTGACCGAGGACACCGTCCGCTTCATCAGCGCCAAGAAGAACGAGCCCCAGTGGATGCTCGACTGGCGTTTGAAGGCCTTCCGCCTGTGGCAGACGATGGAAGAGCCCGACTGGGCCAAGGTCGGCTATCCCAAGATCGACTATCAGGACGCCTATTACTACGCCGCGCCCAAGAAGAAGGCGACCATCGCCTCGCTCGACGAGCTCGATCCCGAGATCAAGGCGGTCTACGACAAGCTCGGCATTCCCGTGGCGGAGCAGGAAGTGCTCGCCGGGGTCGAGGGCGCGCGCAAGGTTGCGGTGGATGCGGTGTTCGACTCTGTCAGCGTCGCCACCACCTTCCGCGAGGAATTGAAGCGCGCGGGCGTGATCTTCCTCTCGATCTCCGAGGCGATCCGCGAATATCCCGAGCTGGTACAGAAGTGGCTCGGCAAGGTCGTGCCGGTGCGCGACAACTACTTCGCGGCGCTCAACTGCGCGGTCTTCTCCGACGGCACCTTCGTCTATGTGCCCGAAGGCGTGCGCTGCCCGATGGAGCTCAGCACCTATTTCCGCATCAACGCCGAGAACACCGGCCAGTTCGAACGCACCCTGATCATCGCCGACAAGGGCGCCTACGTCAGCTACCTCGAAGGCTGCACCGCCCCGATGCGCGACGAGAACCAGCTTCACGCCGCGGTGGTGGAACTGGTCGCGCTCGACGATGCCGAGATCAAGTATTCCACGGTGCAGAACTGGTATCCCGGCAATGCCGAGGGCAAGGGCGGCATCTACAACTTCGTCACCAAGCGCGCGCTGTGCCAGGGGGACCGCTCCAAGGTCAGCTGGACGCAGGTCGAAACCGGCTCTGCGGTGACGTGGAAGTACCCCTCCTGCGTGCTCAATGGTGAGGATAGCGTGGGCGAGTTCTACTCGGTCGCGGTCACCAATAATCACCAACAGGCCGACACCGGCACCAAGATGATCCACAACGGCAAGAACAGCCGCTCGACGATCATCTCCAAGGGCATCAGCGCGGGCAAGTCGAACAACACCTACCGCGGGCTGGTGCGCGTCGGCCCGACCGCGAGCGGCGTGCGCAACTTCACCCAGTGCGACAGCCTCCTACTCGGCGATCAATGCGGCGCGCACACCGTGCCCTATATCGAGGTCAAGAACCCCAGCGCGCAGATCGAGCACGAGGCGACCACCAGCAAGATCAGCGACGAACAGCTGTTCTACGCGATGCAGCGCGGGCTTGGCGAAGAGGAAGCCGTGGCGCTGATCGTCAACGGCTTTGCCAAGGACGTGCTGAAAGAGCTGCCGATGGAGTTCGCGGTCGAAGCGCAGAAGCTGCTGGCGATTTCGCTTGAGGGGAGTGTGGGATGAATTGGATTGCTTTCAGCGCCGTGGCCATGCTTTCTGGCCAGCCCCAGATAGATGATGCCGAGGAGGGTAAGTCGCCCGTTATTGTCAGTGAGGGTCCGGTTATTGGGAACTCACTTACAATACCGAGCGAGTTCGCCTTTGCCATCGTGCCCTATGTTCGCTGTCTCTCAGCAGAATTGATGGGTCGCCAAACACTATTGCGAGGCATGGGGGACCCCTCGCTTACAGCGGAGGTGAAAGGAGCCTGCTTCTTTCAACGGGACGAGGCAATTTTTCTGGCTGCAACCGCTCTCGCTCAGAAGGGCGAAGGTGACGTCGCCGCGCGCATGGAAACAGTGTTTCAGACTTTGGAGGACGTCGAGAGCGTGATGCTCATACCCGTTGAACTCGATGAGGATGGAAAGCCCATCGGCCCGAACGCTCGCATCGTGGAAGAATGAATTGACCACCCGTAAGACCCTCGCCCTCAACCCCGAGGCTGGCACCGCCGAAGCCCCCGCGCTCAAGAAGAAGGGCCGCGGGTGGGAGATTTCGGAGAAGCGGCTCGATGCGCTGCACGAACAGGCGCGCGAATTGCGCCGCCATTCGTCCGAGGCGCACAAGGCGCTCGCCGCCAAGTTCGCCGCTGCCGACATGGGCCGTTACACCTTCAAGCGCCACGCGGTGGTCGGCTCGGCAATCGTCGATTTCAACTGCCACAACCTTGGCCTCGCGCTGGCGATCGACGAGGAGGGGCAGAACGACACGCTCGCCAAGCGCCGCGACAAGAGCCTCGAGGCGGTCGGCATCCGGGTGATGCGCATCGCCGCCAAGGACATCCTCGAAGACATTGACGCCGTGCTCCAGCGCCTCACCATCGCCATGCGTGAACGCATCGCCGAGAAGAAGGAAGCCGCCCGCGCGCACAAAGCGGCCAACCCCAAGCAGACCTATTCGCGCCCCAAGCCGCGCACGGAAAGGCAACCCCGATGACCCCCAATCAGCGCAATGCCGCCATCGCATTCGCTCTCGGCGTGATCACCGTCATCCTCGCCGTTCTGATCCTGAGGTAAGCATGCTCGAAATCACCAACCTCCACGCCTCCGTCGGCGACAAGCCCATCTTGAAGGGCCTCACCCTCTCCGTTCCCGCGGGCGAGATCCACGCGATCATGGGCCCCAACGGCGCGGGCAAATCGACGCTCTCCAACGTGCTCGGCGGCAAGCCCGGTTACGAGGTGACCGCAGGCAGCGTGACCTTCCGGGGCGAGGACCTGCTGGCGCTGGAACCGCACGAACGCGCCGCCAAAGGCCTGTTCCTCGGCTTCCAGTATCCGGTCGAGATCCCCGGCGTCTCCAACGTCCAGTTCCTGCGCGAGGCCCTGAACGCGCAGCGCAAGGCGCGCGGGGAAGATCCGCTCTCCGGCGGCGAGTTCCTGAAGCTCGCCAAGGACAAGGCCGGGCTGCTCAAGATGGACATGGAAATGCTGAAAAGGCAGGTCAATGTCGGCTTCTCGGGCGGCGAGAAGAAGCGCGCCGAGATGGTGCAGATGGGCATCCTCGACCCGGCTTTCGCGGTGCTCGACGAGACCGACAGCGGCCTCGACATCGACGCGCTCAGGATCGTGGGCGCGGGCATCAACGCGATCATGCGCGCGCCCGACAAGGCCGTGCTGCTGATCACCCACTACCAGCGCCTGCTCGACGTCGTGAAGCCCGACAAGGTCAGCATCCTCGCCGGCGGCCGCATCGTCGAGACCGGCGGACCGGAACTCGCCCTCAGGCTCGAGGCCGAGGGTTATGATGCGGTGATGGCGTGACGGTAGCCACTCTTCCCACCCGCCGCGACGAGGCGTGGCGCTATGCCGATATGGACGGCGTGGCGCGGCTCGACGTGGCGGCGCTCGACCAGTGGCAGGCGATCGACGTCCCCGCGGGCGAGAGCGTGACGCGCTGCCTCGTGGTCGGCTCCGATGCGCCCGAACTGCACCGCTTCCGCGTCCAGCTGGGCGAGGGCGCACGAGCTGCGTTTTTCGTCACCAATGCAGGAGGCGATTACACCCGTGTCGAACTGGAAGTGCGGCTCGCAAGGGGCGCCCATTTCGAATTCGGCGGCGTCACCATCGGCGGAGCGGGCGTCACCCGCGAGTTCGTGACGCAGGTCGTCCATGCCGAGCCCGAGGCAACCTCCAACCAGACCATCCGCGCAGTCCACTGGTCCGGCGCGACGGGCAATTTCCTCGGCGAGATCAAGGTCGCGCGCCATGCGCAGAAGACCGATGCGGCGCAGGACTTCAAGGGCCTGCTGCTCGAGGCAGGCGCAAGTGCCAATGCCGTCCCGCAGCTTGAAATCTTCGCCGACGACGTCAAGTGCGCCCACGGCGCGACCGTCGGCGCGCTCGACGAGGGGGCGCGCTTCTACATGATGGCAAGGGGCCTCGATCCCGCGACGGCGCAGCGGCTGCTGGTGCAGGCCTTCATCGGCGATGCCTTCGTGGCGCTGGAGGACGAGGGTGAGCGCGAGACGCTGCTCGACGCCGCGCTGGCGGCGCTGGAAGGGGCAAAGCTGTGAGCCTCATCCTCGCCCTCGCGCTCGCACAGGCCCCTGCCTTCATCGGCACCGTGCCGCAACCCAATCCCGCGCTCGACGCCGCCCACGCCTGCCTGCGCAAGGGTCTGGCCGACAAGCTCGCCGCCAAAGCTCCTGCCCCCGAGGCCGAAGAACGCTGGCAATGGGCGCTGGCGATTGCCGAGGCTTGCGAAGCCGATCTGAACGCCGCGGCGGATTCGCGCGAGGCGCGCGAATGGCCTAGCGAAGCCTCTCACACGGGCATCACGCAGCGCCAGATGCTCAAGTCGGAGGCCTGCTACTTCGTCGACCGCCTGATCCGCGAGCATTACGAGGCCAAGGCATGAACGCTCCGACCACCATCGAGCGCGACCTCCGCGCCGATTTCCCCGGCATGGTCACCCATGACGGCAAGCCGTGGCACTACCTCGATACCGCCGCGACCGCGCAGAAGCCGCGCGCCGTCATCGACGCCATGGCGCGCGCGCTGGGCGAGGATTACGCGACCGTCCACCGCGGGGTCTACACCCGCTCGGCCGAGATGACGCTCGCTTACGAGGCGGCGCGGCGCACCGTCGCCAAGTTCATCGGCGGGCACGAGGACGAGCTGGTCTTCACCCGCGGCGCCACGGAGGCAATCAACCTCGTCGCCCGGACCTGGGGCCGGGCGAACCTCAAGGCGGGCGACCGCATCCTCCTCTCGCAGGCCGAGCATCATTCGAACATCGTGCCGTGGCAGATGGTCGCCGAGGAGGTGGGCGCGCAGATCGACGTCTGCCCGCTGACCGACGATCACCGGATCGACCTCGATGCCGCCGAGGCAATGCTGACGGAACAGCACAAGCTGGTCGCGCTGGGCCATGTATCGAACGTCACCGGAGCGCTGCTCGATGCCCCGCGTGCTGCAGCGATGGCGCACAGGGTCGGCGCGAAGCTGCTGCTCGACGGGTGCCAGTCGGCGCCGCACATGGGCGTCGATGTCGCCGCGCTGGACTGCGATTTCTACGTCTTCTCCGCGCACAAGCTCTACGGCCCGACCGGGATCGGGGCGCTGTGGGCGCGCGCGGAGCTGCTCGCCGACATGCCCCCCTATCAGGGCGGCGGGGCGATGATCGACCGGGTGACCTTTGCGAAAACGACTTTCGCCAGCGGGCCGCAGCGCTTCGAGGCCGGAACCCCCGCGATCACCGAGGCGGTCGCCTTCGCCGCCGCCGCCGATTACGTCGCCGCAATCGGTCCGGAGCGCATCCACGCGCACGAGCAGGCGCTGGTCGCCCGCCTGCGCCGCGAACTCGGAGCGATGAACGATGTCACGCTGTTCGGCCCCGCCGACAGCGCCGGGATCGTCAGCTTCGCGCTCGACGACATCCACCCCCACGATCTCGGCACGATCCTCGACGAGAGCAATGTCGCGATCCGCGCCGGGCACCACTGCGCCCAGCCCCTGATGGACTACCTCGGCGTTCCCGCCACCGCGCGCGCCAGCTTCGGCCTCTATTCTTCAGAGGCCGATGTCGACGCGCTGCTCGCCGGGATCGCCCGCACCCGCAAGATTTTTGGAAGAGGATGAGAGCGATGGACAGCTCAGCCGAAAAGCCCCCCCGCGCCCGTGTCGAGGATGCGATCGACACCGAAGGCCCTCGCACCCGCGACTATCTCGACGGCTTCCTCGCCGCCAAGCCCGCGCCCGATGCGGTCGGCGGAGAAGGCAGCGACCTGCAGGCCGCGGTGATCGAGGCGCTACGCGAGATCTTCGACCCGGAAATTCCGGTCAACATCTACGATCTCGGCCTGATCTACGGGGTCGAGGTCGACGACAATGCCGACGCCACCGTCACCATGACGCTCACCACCCCGCATTGCCCCGTCGCCGAGTCCATGCCGGGCGAGGTCGAGCTGCGCGTCTCCTCCGTGCCGGGGATCCGCGATGCCGAGGTCAATCTCGTCTGGGACCCGCCCTGGGGCCCGCACAAAATGAGCGACGAGGCGCGGCTCGAACTGGGGATGCTGTGAGCGACACCGCGACCCTCTCGATTACCCTCGCGGATTACCGCCATCCCCGGGATGCGGCCGACGTCGTGGCGCTGCTCGATGCCTATGCGCGCGACCCGATGGGCGGGGGTGAACCGCTGCGCGATGACGTCAAGGCGCGGCTGACCGATGATCTGGCGGCGAACCCGCAGGCCTTCTCGCTGCTGGCGCGGCTTGAGGACAAGGCGGTCGGGCTCGCCAATTGCTTCATGGGCTATTCGACCTTCGCCGCCGCGCCGCTGGTCAATATCCACGATCTCGCCGTGCTCCCCGAGGCGCGCGGGCGCGGGATCGGCAAGGCGCTTCTCCAAGCTGTCGAGGCCGAGGCCTTGAAGCGCGGGGCCTGCAAGATCACATTGGAAGTGCTGAGCGGCAATCCGGCGCGGCATCTCTACGCCCGCGAAGGCTATGGCGACTACCAGCTCGATCCCGCCACCGGGCACGCGCTGTTCTGGCAGAAGAGGCTGACATGACCGACACCACCACGACGTCTCGCCCCGCCCCGAAGGCCGCCGTCACCCTGACGCCGAGCGCCGAGGCGCGCATCGCCGAGCTGATGAGCAAGGCCCCGGCGGACGCCATCGGCGTCAAGCTTTCGACCCCGCGCCGCGGCTGTTCGGGCCTGGCCTATTCGGTCGACTACGTCACCACCGAGGCAAAATTCGACGAGAAGATCGTCACCCCCGGCGGCGTGTTCTACATCGACGGCGCCTCCGTGCTCTACCTCGTCGGCAGCGTGATGGACTGGCGCGAGGACGATTTCACTGCGGGCTTCGTGTTCGAAAACCCCAACGCCAAGGGCGCCTGTGGTTGCGGCGAGAGTTTCATGGTATAATCAGGGCCATGCCCATCAAGGATTCAGGACCGCGCGACATTCTCGGCGCACTCGCAGGCATCATTGCCGGGGCCGGAATGGTTGCCTTGGCAGCACGCGAGAAATTTGCATCGCGCCGTCGTGGCCCACGAGCCGATGACCGGCCCGGTGTCGGCTCGCTTGCCGACATCATGCGCAGCACGCCGCGACCTCGCCGCAAACCGCCGGAGGCGGGCCTACCCGCGCCTGCGGTCCCGCCGCGCGGACCAGCTCCCCTGCTGGGCGGTGCCGCTGCTGCTCTGGACGCGCCGGGCGAGTGACCGCCGCCCGCGTCTCCCCCGGTTGATATCGCCCCCGAATGGCCGGATCCGGGACAGGTCTTCCGCCTGAGCGGCTCGCCGAAATGCTCGCGCAGCGCGGGCGCGAGGTGCAGGCGATCATCGCGCGGATGGAGGGCGAGCGTGCCGCGCTCGAGGCACAGCTGGCCGCCGGGGTCGCTCCAGACGATCAGCCCCGGATCGAGACCGAGATTATCCACCTCGCGCTGGCGCTCAGCGAGCTGCGCGGCGGGCACTACGGCGGCGGTTAGTCCGCTTGCGCGAGCCGCGCGATCAGACGGGTTTCGAGCTCGTCGACCTCGCCGTCGGCCTCGATCATGCGGTCCAGCCACTCGCTTTCATAGGTGGTGACCTTCTCGCCCTCGGCAGCCAGCGCGTCGTAATCGGGGCCGGCCGGCTTCTTCTTGCCGAACACCAGGCCGAAGTGGTTAGCGACATTGGGCACCTCGCGCGCGACGCGGCCCATGAAGCGGCCGAGATTGGCCTGGTTGTCGGCGACAAACGCTTCCAGCTCGCGCTTGCGCTCGTGGCTGAGCTGCGCGCTGGGGAGCGCGAAGCCCTTCATGAAATTGGCGACGCCGTCGAGAAACAGGTCGTCCCACTCGGGCGCGTTCTCGTCGGCAAGGGTCGCGTCCTTCAGACGGAACAGCATCTCGGCGTCGTGGCGGGTGACCGCGGCGGGGCCATGGCCGCCGCTCGCGAAGATCACGCGGCGCAGGATGCGGCATTCGGCGGCGGTGATGTGGGTGGCGCTGAGGTCGCCCCCGTGGCGGGTCGGCCCTTCGCCGTGGAGCACCGCATGCTCGACCTTGGCGAGCACGTAGTCCTTGAGCCGGTCGGGGGTGTTCTCGGCGCGCTCGAGGATGCGCACCAGCGCCTCGAGCTCGGCCATGCTATCGACCTTGCCGTCCGCGTCGACCTGCGCGATCAGCCACTCGGCTTCCTCGAGGTTGCACTGAAGGCGCGGCGGGGTGCCGTTGAGGACGTGCTCGCCGATCGCCTCGACGAAGAAGTCGACCCATTCGGGGCTGCGGTGGTGCAGCGCCTGATTGAGCGTGAACAGCGCCTCGGCTTCCTCGCGGGTGATGATGCCGTCACCCCAGCCTTCGCGGCGCAGGGCGAGGAGCTCGTCGGCGGTGATCTGGCCATCGGCGGCAGCTGCCCGCGCGACTTGGAGGAATTGGGTGGTCACGGTGGTTACGTCCCCTGTGGTCTTCGGGGCCGGTCATGCCACGGACAGGCTTAAGACCGGGTTACCTCTGCTCTATCTCGCGCAGGCAGGCGCCCGGATCGGCGGGCGCGCCGCCTTGCCGGAGGCGCGCAGCGACGTGGGTCGCCGTCGGCTCGGCCGCGGCGGCGACCGGGTAGAGGTAGATGTCGAGCACGCAGGTCGGGCCGGCGAACTGGAGCTTCCTCGCGTCGCCCTCGGCGAGGTCGATCCGGGGGCTGCCGAAGCGGGAGGTGAGCGCAGCGGCAGGCGCGCCGATCACCCCGGAGAGCCCGGCGGGCGCCATCACCTCGGGCACCACGACGATGGTGCTGCGCGGGGTCGCGGCGGCGGCGGGGCGGAAGCCGGGGCGCGGAGCGGCGGCGGCAGGCTTGCGGCCGGGGCCA
>OFDN01000941.1_pt1 | contig 21189 bp, 10 predicted proteins | sample 1520971 | NCBI WGS metagenome assembly OFDN01 (sample SAMEA94257418, study PRJEB24077) | hot springs metagenome | biome: Aquatic biome; feature: Geographical feature; material: Water | place: India | collected 2012-06-12 | depth 5 m
GCTGTCGCCAGCGCGCCAGCTCTCATCAAGGCTGGATCTGAGTTCGGCGAGTGCGCTACTGGCCGGAGCATCCTTGGCTTCAAATCCGATGATCGGCCCTGATGGAACAGGCCCACGCAGCGTAGTCGCCGCGCGCGCTCGCCAGTCGTGGGTATCGGCATCGGCGAGCGTGAAGACCATGATGTCGAGCGCAAGTCCGGGATCCGACGCAACGTGGAGCGCGAGAACGTCGCGCCGCTGCATGGCAAGCTCGTCGACCAGGCGCTTCGATAGCGCCGCGCGACGCTTACCCTCGCTGCCATCACCCGGGACGACTTCGACAGCATCGTCGTCATCATCGACGTGAGCTTCGCGCTCACCGTAGAAGACCGGCTGGAGCACCGGCGTGCCATCCCGCGACAGCACCAGGATCATTCCGGCTTCAGCCTTGAGTTCGGGCGCGAGTTCCGGCGGCTTTGTCCTGATATCCTGGCATTCGCGCTCGATCGCCTCGATCGTCGCCTCGGCCGCAGCGACAGCTTCCTCGGCGCTGTCTTCATCTTCGAGAATGGCTGCATGCTCGTCATAAGAGGCATCGAGCTCATCAAGCCTTGCCAGTTCTTCTTCAGTCAGCGGAGCAGGCTCTGCGGGAAGTCGAACAAGGCCCTCGACGAGATCGTGGCTCGCGTAGGGATCGAGCGTCGGCTTGACCCAGGCAAGGCCCTGTTCGGCTGCGAGCGCCATCGCTCGTTTCTCCATCTCCGCAGCAGCGAGGTTCTCGAGAAGCGCGACATCGACCCAGGACTCGCTGTCGTCATCGTCGAACAATTCGCGCTCGATCCGGCCGCCGGCGGCGACGTAGGCGTCGCGCCCAACGAGCCGGGCCCGGGGATCGCTGCCCCGGATCGTGCCGGAAAGCACCATTCGCCGGATGCTGTCCGCACTCGGCGCATAATAGGCCGAGGAAACCTGCTCGAAGACTCGGGCCTGGATTTCCTGGTCGGACGTGGCGCCGAAGGCTTTGGCAAGGTCCAGGGTGATTTCGCCCGAGGCAAGCGCCTCGAACACGACCGGAGCAAGCGTCGCGAGGCGCAGGCGACCCTCGACGAAGCGGACAGTCAGCCCGAACCGGCGCGCAACCTCGTCAGTCGATGCGCCAGTGTCGATCAGGGCAGCGAAGGCCTGCGCTTCGTCGGCGGGGTTCATGGCCAAACGATGGAAGTTTTCGGCGAGGCTGGTCTCGACGGCGGCCTCGGCACTGCCCTCCAGCACGAGGCAAGTGACCTCGTGGCCTTTCGGAAAAACCTTCTCTTCGGCCAGCGCGAGCAAGGCACAACGGCGACGCTCGCCAGCTTCCACTTCGAACCTGCCGCGTGACGCAGGCCGGACAATGAGATTTTGCAGCAATCCGTGAGCAGCGATGCTCGCCTTTAATTCGGCATCGGCGGCTGGATCGCCGTGACAGCGCACATTGCGTGGAGACTGAACCAACTTGTTCAGCGGGATCGACTTGATCATGGGACATACTCCTGATTGCGAGCCCGCACGTCGACCATCGACGCCCAAGTGGCTCAATCAAGGCAAAGCCCCCTCCACTCTAATGCTTTGGCAGGACCAACCTTCAGAAGGCAGCTCGTGAGATTGACCGGGCCTCGGACACTCCGGAAAGGCTCCTTTCTGTATCGCAATCCGGGATAGCGGACATTTTCGCCAACGTTCTGGCCAATCAGTTAGGCGCCCTAATTCCGATCGCCTGGACAGATATCCGTGCAACCTAAAGCGGTCGCGGTGACAGCAGAAAAGAGCGGGATGGCGCGCCAATAGGCGGTGGCTCTCAGGGCTAAGCAGCGTCAACGCAAATATGAGGCAACTGAGTCCCTATTAACGCTTCATCACGCCGCCCAATTTGCATACATACGGCGCAGGGGAGCTCGACATTGACCTTGCACAATTGCCTACCACCAAAGGCTGCGCTGGCACGATGGCTTAAAGACTATCCGAGCGAGGTCGACAATTACGGTCACCTTTTGCTTGAGCAAGATTGTGACTGCGACGATGATCTGATCGCCGATTTTGTGACCTATTTTGAATCCGCGCATGCAGATGCGCGCGCATTTTTCCACGAACAGATGGGCATCGAGCTTCACCCCGATGCCGATGGCCCCGCAGCGCATATCACTTATCCCACTTGCCTACCGCCGATAACGCGACGTGGCCTGTTCGGTGAAGTCATGGCCGGCATGCTTACCGAACATTACGATTATGTCGGTTGCCATGACTGGACGATCCCGGTCTTCCTGTTCCGCTACCATGAAGATGCCGAGGCCTATCTGTTCGCCCTTGTCCGTGATCCCGAGCGGAAGCGCGAAGTCTATGGCCGTCGCGGATCGGACTTCCTCGCCCTCGCGCTGAACGACGCTGGTGAGATCGAGCGGTTTATCGCCGGCGAGGCGAAATGGCGGAAAAAGCTCCAGCCATCGGTCGTCGCCGAGCTCATGTACGGCAAGAAAAAGAAGAACCCCGAGACCGACGAACTCGAGCATGACGGCAAGGGTATCTGGTTCCAAATCAATCGCGACATTCCCGCGCCGCATGGCCTTCGGCAGCTCCAGCGCCTGCTTCGCGAAATCGATCCGGACGGCTATTCGGCAGCAATCGCGACTCTCGATCGGGTACTGGTTACCCGCAATGCCCAGCCGCTCCCCCGCACCAACCTCATCCTGATTTCAGGTGGGGATGTGCCGAGCCGGGAAGCGACCCACTCGCTGGTACCGTGGGACGCGGTGCCGGAGGACTACACTGCGGCGCACGATCTGCAGGTGGTCGAACTCATCCTCAAAGATGGCGATAAACTGATCGACGGCGTCTATGACGCCCTCTGGCCAATCTGATGCCGGTGCACGATCCCCAACGTCTCGAAATCGCGAACGGCGCCCGCATCGGGCTTGCGCTCGAAAACGAAATATCGGCCAACCAGGCACGCTCCTATGTCCGCTGCCTTCAGATCGGCTGGCAGGTCGAAACGATCGGCTGGAGCAACGTAGACTCGGAAGCCCAGTTGGCGGATGCTCGCAGCCTGTTGCAAGCCGCCGAGATCTTCGCCGAAATCGAAGGCCATGACGCTCCGCGCGCGATCGACTGCTATCGGCGTGCCGGGGAAATCCTCGAATGGCTGGCGCGCTCCGCTGACGCTATTAGGACCATCGCCCCGATCGAACTGCTGGCGGGCGCGGCGTTTCAGATGGGCGGCTTGCCCGCCATGGCGTCGGGACTGCTGGGTCAACTCGATCTCGAAGATGAGGGGGCTCGCCTATTCGCGGACTTTTTCCGCGCCGATTTCGACGCCGTGCTTGTCCATGCGATGGCGTTTTGGGAGCAGAATGGCGATTTGACAGACGCTGCGTCTTCGCGCCAAATCCTGGATCAGGACGAAGACGATCGGCTGGCCTGGTATTTCACGGTCGAACTGATCCGTGCACTCGGTCTCTACGCGGATTCGATTAGGCGGGGGGATGACGGCCGCCTCGCCAAAGCCGCCGCCAAGCTTAAGGCACTCGACGCCATGGCCGTGCGCACATTCAGCGACGATGTGGCGCTGCTGATCAGCCTATTACGGCAGGTCGGCGAGCGCTTCGCCGACGCCAGCATTTATCATTCGGTCCGCGCCCTTGGGCAACTCAATGTCGAGCGCATGCCGCGCATGCTCGCGTTCGCGCGCGATCAATTCTCGCGCGGTCGCGGTATCCTCTGGTCGTCGCAGCGTGCTGGCCTCACGCGCCTGCTCGAAAACTCCTCCTTTGCGCTCTGCACGCCGACCGGCTCGGGCAAGACCCTCGTCGCCAATCTAGGCTTGGTGAAGGAACTGCTGCTGCGCGATCATGGCGAGGTCGTGCCACTCGCGCTCTACCTCGTTCCGTCGCGCGCGCTCGCCGGGGAAGTCGAGGCCAAGCTGACCGCCGAACTTGGCCGCGATCTCATCATTACCGGCCTTTATGGCGGCGCCGACTGGGGCATCACCGATTATTGGCTGAACGCCGACCAGCCGACCGTGCTGATCGCCACCGTCGAGAAGGCCGATGCGCTCATGCGCTATCTCGCACCCCTGCTGCTCAGCCGACTGAGGCTGCTGATCGTCGATGAGGCCCACCAGGTACTCCCCGAAGATACAGAAAGCGGCCGAAGCGACTTCGCCGATCATAGCAGCCGGTCGTTGCGGCTCGAGAGTTTCGTCGCTCGCTTGCTCACGCAGGCCCCCGATATCACACGGATCGCGCTGACCGCAGTCGCAGGCGGTGCCGCCGGACCCGTCGCGCGGTGGATGGAAGGGCATAGCGAGGCCGCCGCGATCGGAACACGTTATCGCAGCACCCGGCAGGTGATCGGCGTTCTCGAAACCGCATCGGAACGGCGCAGCACCATGTTGCTCGAACTGATGAACGGCCGTCCGCTCTATGTGCAGGGCCGCGACGTCCCGGTGTATCTCAACCTGACGATTCCGCCGATGGCGCAGTTGCCGGCGCAGATGCGCTCGAGCCTCAACCGCTTCAATCAGGTCACCGTCTTGTGGACCGCGCTCCACCTTGCCGCGACCGATCGCCGCATCCTGATCTCGCTCGCGCAGGAACCCGAGCAGACGATGGGCTGGTATGTCCAGTCGTTCGCACTCCCGGCCTGGCAAGGGCTCCCCGCGTTCGTGCCGGCGGAAGGCATGGGCGGCGCGTTGTTCGCCGAGGCGCGGGCCGCCTGCGTCGATTATTGTGGGCCGGAATCCTACGAAGTGAAGCTGCTCGATCGCGGCATCGCGACCAGCCACGGCCAGATGCCGCAGCGCCTACGCCGCCTGATGGTAGCGCTGATCGACGAAAAGGTCTGCCCGATCACGGTCGCAACCGCCACGCTCACCGAAGGGGTGAACCTGCCGTTCGACATCATCTTCGTGACCTCGCTCAAACGCAGCGCCTACGATAACGTCAAGCAGGAGCCGATCATCACGCCCTACACCCCGGCCGAGTTCCGCAACCTCGCCGGTCGTGCCGGACGCCCGGGCGCGACACGGGGCATGGAGGGTCTGACGCTAATCGCGTTGCCAACCACCATCGCTACCACCGCAAATGGGCAGAAACAGACCCAGCGCAACCAGATGGACGCCCTGCGTGAGGACTATGACGCCCTGCGTGAAAAGCTCCGGCTTGATGAACTGGCTGGCGACGCAACGCTCAGTCCGCTCGCCATGCTGCTCCAGGAGCTGCGCGACAAGGCGCGGGTCTATTTTGGGCATTTGACCGACGAGGCCTTTCTCGACTGGCTGGAACAGGTCGAGCCGGGCGAAGTCAGCGATGATGCCGGAACCGGCGCGACCGGCGGATTCGCGCGATTGGCAGACACCGTCGACGAACTCGATGCCTTCGTCATGACCGCGCTGGAGGAACTGAGTCTCCTCGATCCTGCACTCGACGGCGTGCAGGCCGAGGCCAAGCTCGCGACGCTATGGCAAAAAACCTTCACTGTCGCTGCCGCTGCGCAAGAGGCCTGGCTCGAACAGGCGATCGTGCGCCGCGGTCGCGCGATCGTCGAGGATATCTATCCCGATGCCGACGAACGGCGGCGCCTCTATCAATATGGCTTCTCGCCTTATGTCGGGCGGCGTTTCGAAGCGATTGCGCCGGAACTTGGTGGTCTCCTGGCGGCGGCCCTTGATTATGGCACCGAGACGTCAGCTCAGCGCCTTGCGCGGTTCGAGGCGCTGGGTGAATTGCTGAAGGAGGATCGCGGCTTCGGATTCCGCGTGCGCGATACCGTCACCGACCAGACCATCCTCAATAACTGGACCGACGTTCTTGGCTGGTGGATGCGTGGTCCCGATGGGGCCGTACCCGCCGCCGGTGATCTACGGGCGAGGCAGCGCTTCGTCGCCGATAATCTCGAATTTCGTCTGGGGGTCGCCATCGGTGCGGTCGTCGCGCAGAAATGGACCGCCGGGGCCGGTGATCCGCTAGCGGTCCCCTCGCTTGCCGAGTGGAAAGTGACTACTGGACTCCCCTGGTTCGGCTTCTGGGCACGCGAGTTGCTGCGCTGGGGAACGCTCGATCCCTTCGTTGCCTTCGCGCTGGCGCAGGGGCGCGCGAAGACGCGCGAGGATGCCGAAGCACAGAGGCCCGTATTCGAGGATTGGCTCGGCGAAGTGGTCGACGCGCCGACCCCCGAAGACCTGATCGATCCCCAGCAGTTTTTGGCCTGGGAACGAAGTCTGCCTGCCCGCGAACGGGAGCGCGCCGAGGCTGTGCCGGAGGAAGCCGAGTTGACGGGGACGACTGGCGCCATGAAACGCTACAATGTCCTGCCGATGGCCGGTGTGGACGAAGTCATCTGGCTCGACGCGTCTGGTTACGAGCTTGCACGATCGCCTGACGAGTTTGGACTGTATGACCGGTCGGATCTTGCTAATGATTACGTGCTCGATGGTATCGCTCCGGTGAGGGCCGCCTTGCGGTGATCGGCTGATATTTCGAGATGGCACCGGTGCAAGCGCTGGTGTTTGCACCGGTACTAGGGACGGTGCGATGAGTCAGATCACGGTAATTTCAGGCCCGGAGCGGCGGCGGGTATGGACCGACCAGCAGAAGCGCGAGTTGGTCGCTGCGGTTTCGGCCCCCGGCGCGAACGTGGCGGAGATTGCTCGCCGTGCTGATCTGCGGCCCAACCAGATCTACAGATGGCGGCGGCAGATGGGTCAGGCAGCACAGGGCTTTGCCGAGGTGCAGGTACATCCTGACCCGGCACCGGCTACTGGGGCGGCGATCATCGTGGAGTTTGAGCGGGCGATCGTGCGCATTCCCGCTGGCGCATCACCTGTGCTGGTGTCGGCAGTGCTGCGGTCGGTCAAGCCGTGATCCCAGTTCCCTCCGGCGTTCGGATATGGATCGCAACGGGGCACACGGACATGCGACGCGGCATGCGCAGCCTGGCCCTGCAGGTGCAGCAGAGTTTCGGACGCGATCCCTTCGCCGGCGATCTCTACATTTTCAGAGGACGCCGCGGCGATCTTTGCAAGATCATCTGGCATGACGGCGTTGGCATGTCGCTTTATGCCAAGCGCCTCGAGCGCGGGAAGTACATCTGGCCCTCAGCGGTGGACGGCGTGCTTGCCATTTCCCCCTCGCAGATGGCCTGCATGTTGGAGGCGATCGACTGGCGTAATCCGCAGGCCACCTGGCGTCCGACATTAGCCGGATAAAAGGTCGAGATTGCCTAAAAAGCTAGGGATTCCGGCGCCTTTCTGCTATACGCGTCGGCATGGGGGACGAGGCGCAAGCACAGATCGACAGCCTTCGCGAGCGGCTTGCCGCTGCCGAGGCTGTCGCCGCTGAAGTCGCCCGCATCAAGGCGATCAACGCCGACCTGGAAGCCCGCAACGCCCTTCTCGAACTGCAGAACGAGAAGATGCGCCGCACCCTTTTCGGCCAGCGCTCCGAGCGCACGCGCCATCTGCTCGACCAGATGGAACTGACCTTCGAGGAGTGCGAGACCGCTGCCAGCGAAGATGAGCTCCTGGCGGCGCTGGCAGCTGCGAAGACCAACGTCGCGCCCTTCGAGCGCAAGCGGCCCGCACGCAAGCCCTTGCCCGAGCATCTGCCGCGCGAGCGCGTCATTATCGCCGCGCCCGAGGCCTGCCCCTGCTGCGGCTCGGATCGGCTGTGCAAGCTGGGCGAGGATATCACCGAGACGCTCGAGGTGGTGCCGCGCCAATGGAAGGTGGTCCAGACCGTGCGGGAGAAGTTCTCCTGTCGCGATTGCGAGAAGATTACCCAACCGCCGGCGCCGTTCCATGTGACGCCTCGCGGACTCTTCGGTCCCAGCTTTCTGGCCATGCTGCTGTTCGAGAAGTTTGGCGCGCATCAACCGCTTAACCGCCAGCGTGATCGCTATGCCCGGGAAGGCGTCGACCTGAGCCTTTCCACCCTGGCCGATCAGGTGGGCGCCTGCGCCGCCGCGCTGATGCCGCTCTATCTGCTGATCGAAGCCCACGTCCTTGCCGCCGAACGACTGCATGGCGACGATACGACAGTGCCGGTCCTGGCCAAGACGAAGACCGATACGGGTCGGATCTGGACCTATGTCCGGGATGATCGACCTTTTGGCGGACCTGCACCACCAGCGGCGATCTTCCATTATTCCCGCGACCGGCGGGGCGAGCATCCCGTGGGCCATCTTCGTAGTTGGAGAGGCATCCTTCAGGCTGACGCCTATGCCGGCTATAATGCGCTGTTCCATGCCGACCGCCTGCCGGCGCCGCTCACCCGTGCCCTGTGCTGGAGCCACGCGCGCCGTTATTTCTTCGAGCTGGCCGATATCGCCGCGCAGCTCAAGAAGCGCCGCAAAAAGGCCGTCATCTCGCCGCTGGCAGTGGAGGCGGTCCGCCGTATCGACGCGATCTTCGATATCGAACGCGCCATCAACGGCAGATCGGCGCAGGATCGTTTGGCTCTGCGGCAGGAGCACAGCGCCCCGCTGGTTGCCGATCTGGAAGAATGGATGCGCGACAATCGGTTGAAGCTGTCGAAGAACAGCGATGTGGCCGAGGCTATGGATTACATGCTCAAGGCATGGCCCGCCTTCGCCGGGTTCCTCGATGACGGCCGTATCTGCCTCTCGAACAACGCAGCGGAGCGAGCCCTAAGAGGTATAGCCCTGGGCAGAAAATCGTGGCTCTTCGCTGGTTCAGACCGCGGCGGCCAACGCACCGCCTTCATGCTGAGCCTCATTGGCACGGCAAAGCTCAACGACATCGACCCGCAGGCCTGGCTCGCCGACGTTCTCGCGCGCATCGCCGACATTCCCCAGAACCGTCTCCATGAACTGCTTCCCTGGAACTGGGGCGCTCCCGAAGATCAACGCGAAGCCGCCTGATCCGCGGCCTTCACCGAAGGCCTACTGCAAGTCGACGCTTGCCCTCGCACCTCGTCATCGCGACGGCAAAGGAAACCGTCGAGCGGTTTGACGCGCTTTGGGATCAGGAAAAGACGCATCTCCCCTTCTCGGACGAGGTCATCGCCTCCATCGACAAGCACAGAAATCGCCTCGCGGTGTGAACCGACGGAAACCGGATGACTGGCGTGAGGCCAACCTGGCTTTGTCAAAGGCGAGCAAAGACGGTGTAGGCGGAGCCTCGGATCCGCCTCGTTCGCTACCGCTTGGTGTCTGGCAACAGCAGCAACTCTCCGCGAACTGCTGGTCTTGTCATGCCTTCGGCAAGTTCGCCAGCCAGCTTGACAATGTGCCCTTCAAGTTCGGCAGCCAATTTTTCCAAATCCTCTGCATTCAAGGGAGGCGACTCTAAACTGGCGTCCACACTACCAATCCGGTTCAGTTGCAGAAGGAGTTCCCAGTCCCGCAGAACTTGGACCTCTCCCTCGGCGTTACGCCATGCACCGATTACGATGCTGCTCACCGTTTGACCATGTCCGGTAACCTCGTCGCTGATAGTTGCCACCAGCAGCGGTGCTTCCAGTCGGCTGCATCTTATCAAGAAGGCCTCGCGCCCCAGGCTTTCATTCAAGGCACGGTCAAAAAGGCTATGACCAACGCCGATCAGGCGTGTAGGCGCTTGCTTGGTATCGATAGGTGCGTTGCGGTCGAAAACGAGCCCCGTATAGCGTTTGCTGATCGCGTAGTCGCTTTTGCTCCATTCCTCGGGAGCGATCACCTCGAGACCATCCTCTCGCTTCATTGGCCGCTTGCCCTGTCGCTCAAGCTCCATTCTTAAAAAGCGCTCGAGGTCAGGCAAATCGACCTTGGGAATGTTGTTGCCCACTTGATTGAAGTCGAACCGGGACACATTCCCGAGCATTCTCCGCACGCTTGTCACGAGGTCTTCGCCACCGATTGTCGCTGAAGCCTGATCGAACCAGTTGGCTACGCCTTCGCGCGCGGGCTCATCTCCAGCGCCGAACTGCGCTTGCCCTTCCGCGAAGATTCCTTCGATCGTTGCTCCGCTTAGTCCGATCACGAGCTGCGAGATATCTTCACGCTCGTCCATCGCGACATCGAGCGCAGCTTGAATCCGCTCGAGCTTCACGTTGAGCAAGTCCCAAATCCGCGCTTCCACCGTGTCTGGGTTTCGCAGAATGAAGACCTGAACGTCTCGCTTCTGCCCATACCGTGACAGTCGCCCCACACGCTGATGCAGACGCATTGGGTTCCATGGCATGTCAACATGGATCAATGTAGCGCAGCGCTCCTGAAGGTCGATTCCTTCGCCGGCCGCCTCAGTCGAAACTAGGAATCGCACTTTCCCGGCGTTGAAGTCTTCCGCGGCGGCATCCCTATTTGACGATCTAGGCCCACGAGTTCCATCGGCCCGAAGCAAGTCGTCCAGCTTCCCCTCGCCGTTGATGAAGGTGCAGCAGCCGTGACCAAACTGCGTGTGCAGCGCGTCCACGACCAAGGCCTGCGTCGCCTTGTATTCGGTGAACAGAAGCACCGGCTCGTCCGCGGGTAATTCGCTGGCAATCAGTTCAACTAATCGCTGGATCTTCTGCTCCTGTGCAATTGGCTCTGCTAGTTCGAGGAGCTCATCAAGGCGTGAAACCTCGTCAGTCATCAGCTCCACGAGCAATCGAGTAGCGGCATCTTCGTCCTGCGCGGCCGCGTCGTCCAAGGTTTCAGGCGGCTCTTGGCTGGAAATTGCTGCGCGTGCGCTCTCGGCTATCGCGGCCAGCTTATCGCGTCGCTTGATCAAGGCGCTGCGAATAGCCGCGATCGAGCTGGCGGCCAGCTTTTGCAGAGCAATCAGGAGAAGCATTCTGGCGGTTGCTGCCTGTCCCGACAAGTTGGACGCGTAAGCCCGCCCATCCATAATGAAGGCGCTCAGCGTTTGGTAAAACGCTGCTTCAGCATCAGAGAAGGCATACACGCGTGTCTCGACCTTCACTGGCGTGAAGAGCAGATTTCCCTTGAGGTCGGTTACCTTGGACTTGTTGTTTCGGATCATGAACTCGGGGAGCGCCTTCAACTGCTCGTCCACGTCCTTGTCTGGACCGAAGCGCTCGCCGTCGAGCAGGCTCAGAAGTGCAAAGAAGCCGTGATCCTTGCCGCGATGCGGCGTGCCGGTGAACAGCAGAAGTGAATTGATCTTCTGTCGTCGTTCCATCTCCTTGAGGAGTTCTAGAGACAGGGTTTCGCCCATGCGCTCATCCGCGTGAAGGTGGTGCGCTTCGTCTACTACGACCGCGTCCCAAGGCTCTGCGTCGAGAAAGGCACTTGCCTCTGCACGGCCCTCAGCCACTTCTTGGCGCAGAGTGTGGATCGAGGCGACGACCATTTGCGTGACGCCCCAGAAGTCAGCCGATGCCTTGGCGATCTCGCGGCCATACATCTGAAGACGCAAATCGAACATCTTGTAGAGCCGCGCCTGCCATTGGGGCACCAGTTTGGCTGGCGCAAGTATGAGCAGTCGGCGCACCTGAGCCCTGGCTACTAAAGGCATTAGCACGAGACCTGCCTCGATCGTCTTGCCCAACCCGACATCGTCCGCAACGAGCCAGCGAAACGGCCACTGCCGGTTGACCTTGTGGCAGACCCACAACTGGTGCGGCAGCAATTGCACACGGGAGCGTGAGAACACCCCCCACTGATCGTTGACCGAGCGGATGGCTAATGCGCTCGCGCGCAGCAGGCCATCCACGCTGTCATCCATCCGACCGTCCGCCAAGGCCGACTTTAGTGAACGAGCCAGTGCCAGTTGAGTTCTTAAGACGGCGTGGATCTCGGCCCCAAAGCGAACGACAACCGTGCTGCCCGTGTCAGTTATGACCTGGCCAAACCCATGGATCGGGTGTGACACGCGGGTGTCGGGTTCCAGTTGTGTGTCGGGAGTAATCATGTGCGGCCCCTCTCAATCGTTCGTGCGCCAGTCGCCGTTCAAGATCGCACCTCTCTCCGGAAGCCAGCCTACACCGCGCTTGCGGGTGTTGAGCAGTTCGAGCGGCAGATCACCGTACGAGCCAAACGGCAATTCGGTAGCCATTGCATCGCAGACAGCATCGTGGATCAATCGACCATGATCCACGCTCGCCTCGAGTTCACCTTGTCCAATTAGTCCAATCATCTCGACGAAGCTGCGGATACGCAGGCGTGCGCTCCAGGCAAATGGTTGAACCAGGGCAGCTTCATCCGGTTCATAAAACCCGCGCCGCGCCAGTTCGCGCACGATCCAATTTGCCCCCATGCCAAGGGAACGCGCCAAAGGCGCCGCGTCTATCCCCATCCTTCCGATGATTTGGCTGGTGGATGGGCGCAACAGGCCACTTAGCGCTACGCGCCCATCGCACTGTTCTATCATCCGGGGCAATGCCGTAAGTATCTCTCGATAGGCGGCAAGGTTGCGTGCGATCAGGCACATGTCGCCCAGGCAACGTCGCCAAATCAGGAAGTCCTCTTTCGCGCCGATGTCGCTCCAGGCCAGCAGCCGGTCAACGTAAGGCCGCAGATCGCGGTCACTTTGATCGACCGCGGCCAGCTCGTGCCACCATCCTTCACGCACTCCGCCAATAACGAATGAACGCGATTGCTGCGGAGTGATTCTGCCAAGGGTCTGGAAAGAGCCCAGAGACAATATCGTGAACCAAGCCGCGTCATCGTGGCTTTTTAAAGCCGCTGGGCCGCACAGAGCGTCAAGATCGCCATAGACTTGCACATCATGTTTTGAGGTTAGCTCCTCCCTGTTTGAATTCCACCAGTCGGCAACATCGAACAGGATGTCTTCCGTGCTCCGATACGTCGCAGGTTGATCCCAGCCATTATCTTGCCCGTCCGTCGGGTAATTCCTGAGGCATGCCTCGAGTATTCCAAGCTCCTGCCGGGTTATCGACTTGTGGGCGGGTAAGGCATAAAGCGCGGCAACATCCCCCAGCCAATTCAGTTCGGTGATGGCGTCTGGATTTGCGGCCAGATACACTAGGGCCGCGCGGCACCTATCATCATCCAGGTAGGCGGTCTTTAGATGCTCTAGTTCCAAGTATCTGTTGTAGCCCGCTGCAGCGCGAGCGAGCTGAACGAATTCGATAGCTTGTCCTTGATAGGCCGAATGCAGACGGGCCTTGAGCGGCATGAAACTCGCCCGCATTCGTTCGATCTTGCCAAGCTCGTTGTCTCGAGGATCGTGAGGAATCCAGACTTCGTTGGCAGCCCGGTAGTCGCCGCTTTGTGCCTGTAAAGTCACGGTCCTAAGGGCAGCCTCGACTACCTTGCGCTCGTCGACGTGCCAGCTGTCGCGCGCACTTGCATTAAACACTTCCCCTAATGCGGATGCCCTATCTGCATCGATCTGCTGAGAGGAGAAAAGCCGTTTAGCTAGCGTTCCCAGATCGATGGGGTTAGGGGTCGGAAAGCCAAGATCCTCAAGGCGAAGACCCCACTGCGGATCGACGATGTTGACGAGTTTAGTGGCAGGCAAAGACCAACTCTCGACCTTTTGTCGGACTTCCGGCTCGGTCAGTGAATGCGAGTAAACGCCCTCGACCTCGGGCGCGCAAACCACCTCCCCAGACGGCAAAGGCACGACCGCGCATTGGCTCATTAAGTTCGCTAGACCGCGAGGCGCAACGTGCTTTGATACCGGATCCTTGAATCCATGGAGTTTCGATGCCAGCTGGTCTCTGGTGTCGCTAGTCATCAAAGCGATCAACTGAGCAAAGAAGGAATCTCGGCCGCCGGTAGGCAGTGCTGCGGCCGCCGCGATTGTGTCCCACTTGTTGAACAGTTCGACAAGCCGATCGCCAAACGGTCCGCCACGTTGCAGCATGACCTTGGCTTTGCTTTCTGCCTGCCCGTGAAGCCCGCGCCGGCCTTGATCCATCTCGAACTTGCCATTGATTAGCCACGAGACGTTCAGCTCTTCACCGTCGAGGGGGGCAAGGTTCCACAAGCGGCTCCAGCCCTTAGGGAAGGGCGTGGGCAATCCGTTGTGCAGCCTTATGTAAAGATCGTGATCTTCCCCAAGATCGAGTCTAAGAGCTTGCTGATCACCGCCATACCTGACCAGCGCGATCGTGGGCGAAATTACAGTGGTTTGCGCTTTGCCGCTTCGCGCTTCCGGACCATCTACCAAGATAATTTCGGCAATATCTGGAGCTACCGCGGGAAGGAAAGGGGCAACCCTAGCGAACTCATCCCATGCACGGCTCGCATCTACCTCTCGGCCAGCAGCGATCGGCAGTTCCACGATGGTCGCCTGCGCATCAGGCGTATTATAATTTTGCTGAAGGTTGCGACCGTTTTCCCAAGGGTGCGGCAGCATACCCCCCTTTATGCGGAAACGTAGGCGTCCGCTAGCAACCCTCGTGTCGTCGCTCAGCATGTGGCATGTCTTGAAGCCGAGACCGTGTTTGCCGTGATCCTGCCCCTCCTTCTCGGAGGAATCGAGATCGAGCATGTTGTCGAGATCGCGTTCGAACCGGGTGGGTGTTTTAGGGCCGGCAGCAACGTTGATGGGACGGCCCCAATGAACGATGCGCAAAGTGCGGATCGCTCCCGTTTCGTCTCGCACCGCTTCAACCCGAAAATCGGAAGCCTCTCCCTTTTGATGGGCGGCATCGACGGCATTCTGAAACAGCTCGAACAGCGTGCGCTCGGGGGCGTAGTTCCGCTTGTGCATCTTGTCGCGGACGGCGCACAGCAGCTCTGTGGCTGCCTCTTCGCTGGAGATTGCCTCCCAAAGACTGTCTTTGGCTCGCTGGCGCGCTGCCGCATCGTCCGCCTCATGACGACCCCTTTTGCGTTCAACGTCGAATTTGCTGAGCGCCTGTTTGAGGTAGGTGCCGCGGGAGAGCTTCTTGATGCGTTCCACCAGCCCGTCTTTGATGTCGCTGATCAGCTCATCAAGCGTGGCCTGATCGGATGCGCAATAGCGATCAAAGAGAGCTAGGACGGCATTGGACTGGTGGGCTAGACGCATGCCGATTGGAACTGCGAGCTTGGAGACGGCATCGCGAAGGAGGCGCGTTGCATGCTCCAGGTCGCGAGGCTCGACTGTTGCCATCGACAACTGCCAGCTGTGCGGCGTGTCCCCCTTCGTGCAACCGTAGAGGAGTGCTCCGTCGTCTTCTGCCCGCGCCATCATCGGCGTTCCGGCGGAGGAAAGCACCAGAGCCTGCCCATTTTTAAGCGGAATGACGACCAATTTCATCTGCTGCATGTGCGCAGGTAATGGATCGCAAAGGCCATGCAGCCGATTGGATACATTATCGAGATCAGCGCAAATATCGTCGAAACCCGGATTTCCCGTAAACTTCGCTGCTACCCGCCGAATGGTCTGGTCACGACCAAGCATCGCCAGGACCATCTGCACAGCGCTATGTAATTCATGGAACTTCTGAAAGGGTGCGAAGAGTTCAGGTGCTTGGTCCGCTATCGAGACGCTCGCGAGGCTTTTCGCGGTTGCCGCCGACGCATGTTCCTTCGGCAGGTCGAAGCGCCAACTCGATGCCAAGGAATCCTGTAGTTGGACTCCCGCTGGATCAAGCGCCAGGTCGTCGGCTCGAGCGAAACCCCCCGTTTCGCTTTCAACCAAAACGTCGGCAGGAAAGAACCCGGTGGCGGAGCGGAGGTCCTCCGTGCGGCCCTGGAAGGCGACCCGCCAGAGCCGTCGCGCTGCATCGCCAACCCTATCTGACCGGTCTGCCAATTTGGCAAAAAGGTTGAGTTGGTCAATGGCGGCATCAGTGTCCGGCTTCGTAAACGATAGATTTGCAAGCAATGCGCGAAACTCTTCGTCGCTATCGAACGCACGAAGACTGCTTGCCATGATCGGCCATATGGGATCGTCGAGGTCGCAATTTGCTGCCGCAAGCACTGCAAGATCAGCCCGCTGCTCGGCGGGGTCTACCACTAGCGCAGCAAAACCTTTGGCGGTGAACCTGCTCAGGATCGAACGATAAGCATCGAAGCGCCCCTTGACGAGATCGTGCCTAACCAAAGCCGCCCTCGTGTGCGGGGAAAGGCTTTCAAGCAGTACCGGCTGTGTCCCCAGAAGATCGCCCTGCCATGACGTTAGGGCGCAAGGGAGGAGGTCAAGGATAGCTTGAGGTGCGACTTGATCGCCATCCACCGTGAGCCACTCCCGATCACGCAGTTCGACCTTCAGCGTCGTTTCGAGGTTTAAGTTTTTGCTAAGAGCGTCAAGGATTTCAGTTGCAAAACGGTGTGGTTGGTCGCTCTCTAGTGCCAGCGTTATCTGACGTTGAGGCGTCCAGTCCCGGATCAGGTCTCGCTGACGCAGGGCGGCTTTGGCGTTTGGCCAAGGATCGACGATGCGAACCAGACTGCGCATGGTCGGCGGCACGTCGTTCAGATTGCCCCTAAGGAGCATATCGGCACGGTAGAGACCGGCTTCACCTTGGGTTCGGTGAAGGGCCAGCGGCTGAAGCGCCTCATCCGGCAAGTTTGCAGCGAGCAGGGCCATAGCCTGTTCGTCCGTAAGAGGCTCTACAACGTCGCGACGACGGGCCAACTCGGTCCCAAGCCAATCCAGACTAAGGTCGATCAGTGCGGCCTTTTCCGCCTCGTCTTGTGAGAGCTTGCCTGAGATCTCGGGCTCGAGCACGACGATGCCGCTGTCGCTTCGGATGAGCTTGCTCAGTAACGGCATAAGGCTTGGGGGCAGCCCAGTCATGCGTGCAAGTTTGGCATCGTCCCGCAATCCGGCTTCGCCTGAGATCAATCGGCGCAACGACGTCGCTGGCAGCAGTTTGCCGAGTTCGCCGAACAAGGCAATGCGCGCAGCGAGGGAGCCAAATTGTGTCGCCTTGCTGACTATTTCAGCCTTGTCGCTTGGCCTGTTCGGAGATGCGATGGCTGACCCGACCGGTGGTTCGAGATTCATATTTTGCCGCAGGACATAGATCGCGGGTTCCACCACCGCGTTGGCAAGCTTATCGATCTGTGACGTAGGCCCATGGTGGAACAACAAGCGCTCGCGCATGAGTTCAGTTGCTTGTTTGGGCGAGACGATGACATCCGCGTGGTCGCGGGCTCGCACAATCGGGAGGACGCAAAGGGTGCTGACCCTTGTGTCGCGTTCAAGGTCAGCGAGTTTCGCTCCCTTGTCCAAGACATGGCCGATGAGGCTAATGGTTTGGTCCTTGATGCGCCCTTGGCGGGCCAGCATTGGCTCCAGCGCGACCAGAAGTTCCACTGTCCTTTCGAGAGAAAGCTTGGGCCAGCTCGAAACACCCAAATGCGGCCAGTCGCCGTCTATCCAATCAGGCCGCATACATAGCATTGTGCTGTGGGCAGCCATATGTGCCAGCAAGTCGACGTCTGTCACCGACTTCGGGAGGATGAAGACCTGTTCAGGAGGTAGATGCCGCGACAGAGCCTTGATGTGGGCCATTGGAGCCATCTTTGCCTTCGTGCGCATCGCTGAACGAAATGCTTCGGCCAATGCATTACGCGCGATCGGGCGGTGCGACTGGCAGTGAGAATCGAGGATCGCTGCTAGCGTCTGTGCGGCACTGTTGTTTGTAAGTGCTAACGGAGCCATGCCGGCAATAAGCTCGGCTAGTTCAGCATCGCTCCACTCGGGCTGTAACTCACCCAAAACGGTGCCTTGGGTCAGCACGAATTCATTCGCTTCCGACCACGCCGCAAAGCCCTTCCACGCCTCCCTCAAGCGGCGCGGACGTGTCGCCTCCGATCTAGGTATTGGGCGGAGCTTATCTGCCTGCTGGATCGACCACTGGTCGGCCTTTTGATCGAGCAGTCGCACCACTGCCCTCCCGCCGCAGATATCCCTCGAGTTCGCCTTCCACCAGTCGGTAGCGTTCAGAGCCTGCACCAGATCATAGCGAGCGGGATCATCGGGAAGAGCGTTTATAGCGCCAGCCACGGCATCTAAAACACATGGTAGCGTGGCTTCACGCTCAAGTGCTTTGTTCCAGCTGCATTTGGCAGAATCCTGCCCCTTGTTGCCGTCTTCGCGAAGGATGGATGATCGGTTGCTGGAGACGAAAAAATCCCCATGAACAACAAGTTCGAAGTTCTCTTTTCCGTTGAGCTCTGCCTCGCCCAGAATAACTTGGTCTCTCGCCGGATCGCCGAGAGGCAAATAGACCGCGTGCCAAATCCGCAGCTTGCCCTTGCTACCGCTGTCGGCCCTGTGGCGGCAAAGGATAGCGGCTCCGTGGGGCGTCGCTTTTGCCTTATCCAGTCCTGTCAGCGTCCATGCTGTTGGCCAATCAGAGCGCGATTGGAGCGCGGCCGCTTCGCCCGATGCGGCATTTCGTTGGGAACCAAAGACCTTTGCCTCGTTGCCATTGTGGTTGAAAGTACCTCCAAAGGTTGCTCGCAGCGCCTGTTGCGCAGTATCTCCGGGCCCAGCAAGACGGATGAAGTCTGGCTTGACCTCCGCCTGCCATAGAGGTTCCCCTGGGCAATCGATCTCAACCCGGACGAGATGTCGAAGACAGGCGATGGTGGCGAGCAGTTGCTCGCCTTGGATGATATCCTTTAGCGCGGAAGAAGGTGTCCAGCTTGACCTAGTGAGACACATCCTAGGGTCTGGACCAGGACGCAGACTATCAGTGCGCAGAGGAATACGCAGCACCAACCCTCCACCCATGCCTGAGCGGTCGGCCCAAGCAGCCAATAAATCTGCGTCGCGCTCAGAAAGTGTGCCCCATTCCCTTGCATTGTCGGCGGTTTCGATGTCCTCGTATGGGTTGAGAACCATTGTCGTGTGCGTCGGTGATCCATCGAGCCGAGCAAATACCGGGTAAGCGTCGCACAGGTGATAGAGTGCCTTCTGCCCCAGGCCAAACCGACCGACTGCCTGTGTGTCACCACCCTTGCTGCCGCCCGCAGCTAGCTGCAATCCTTCCCAATCCTCTGAAGATACAGGCCCGTTGTTAGCAATGAATAGTCCAGGCACGCGCAACAACAGGTTATCGGCTTCCGGGAAGCCGTCGTGTCCTGCCAGAACCAATCGGGTTGCGCCGACATCGTCGGCGTTCTGCACCAGTTCCTTGAAGATAGTGAAGCCCGATCCATATCCCTCGGAGAGAAGCGTCTGGATGCTCTGAATCGTTGATTTGGGGGGAGTTTTTAGAGCAGTCATTCACTTTTCCAATTGAACCCGAATTGTGTGATGTTTGAGCAGCGGCGCGATCGTAGGCAAATCCGACGAAACCTTTCGCATGCGCAAACGACAAATCCGGTCATGCAAGGTTCCTCGTCGGACGCACGCGTTGAGAAGCCCTCGGCTCGATTTTATTAGACTGAAAAACAAGGTAGATAGGTTAAGACAGCTTGGGCGGCCACACTATACTCGACCGTGAACAGGGCAAAAACATGACGCCAAGCCACCCGCTCCACCCCGAACGCCTCAAGGACAAGCAGCGCGCCCTACGCGATGGTTTTGCTTTGCCGCTGACCTTGCGAGTGCACCGCGCACTAAGCTGGTTGCTCAGGGCGCATCGCGAGGAGGACGACCTCGATACCCGATTCATTCACCTGTGGATCGGCTTTAACGCCGCCTACGCCGGCGATCTCGAGCGCGCGCTTGAAGACGACGAAGGGGAGGGTCGCCGTCCTGGCGCTGCGACCGAACGCGAACGCTTTGATGGCTTTTTCCGCGATCTCGTGAGGCTGGATACCGACGGCCGTCTATACAAGGCGCTGTGGACGCGCTTCCCGCAGGAAATCCGGATCCTGCTCGACAACCGCTACGTCTTCGCACCGTTCTGGAAACACCATGGTGGCCTGCCGGGCGGGGCAGGGTGGGAAATCACCTTCGAGGCGGCCAAGCGCGCCGCCAATGCAGCACTGGCGGCGGGTGACACGCCGGTGGTGCTCTCGATCCTGTTCGACCGGCTTTATGTCTTGCGCAACCAGCTCCTTCATGGCGGTGCCACCTGGAACAGTGCCGCCAACCGGTCGCAGGTGCGTGATGGCGCTGCGATCCTTGGCCACCTGCTGCCCTTGTTCATCGACCTCATGATGGACAACCCCGACGAGGATTGGTCGATGCCGATGTATCCTGTCATCGAGGAATGAACGACCAATTCTGTCGTGATGGGCTCGTAGGAAACGCGGCATGACGCAGACTCGCACCGCTACCCGCCGTTTCGGCCTCTCCAAATCCAAGATCACGGCCTTCGAGCAATGCCCCAAGAAGCTGTGGCTTGCGACGCATCGCCCTGAACTCGCTGAGCAGGACGAGGGCGCCGAGGCGCGCTTTGCCACCGGCAATGCGGTGGGTGAGATCGCCTGTGCGCTTCACCCGGGCGGGGTCATGGTCGATCCGCCGTCTCTTTCCGAGGCGTTGGCCAAGACCTCCTCGCTCATTTCCGGCGGGCATCCCGGCCCGATCTTCGAGGCGACCTTTGAGCATGACGGCGTGCTGGTGCGGGTCGATGTGCTGGAAAAGCTCGAAGGCGGGGGCTGGGCGGCGGCTGAGGTCAAGAGTTCCGGCAAGGTCAAGGACTACCACCGCGGCGACCTCGCCACCCAGGTATGGGTGATGCGCGAGGCGGGGATCGAGCTGAAACGCGCCGCCATCCGCCATATCGACACCAGCTTCGTCCTCACCCGCGAGGGCGATTATGCCGGGCTGTTTACCGATGTCGATCTGCTCGCTGAGCTGGAAGGCACCATTGCCGCCCGTCCGGCGCTGGTTGCCGAGGCGCGCGCCACGCTTTCCGGCGAGGAACCGGAGCTCGAAATGGGCGATCATTGCAGCGCACCTTTCGCCTGCGAGTTCGCCGCCTATTGCAGCCGCGACCTTCCGCAGGGCCCGGAATGGCCGGTGACCGTGCTCCCCTATGGTGGCGGCAAACGCTGGCTGGAGCACGGGGTCGAGGATCTGCTCGATCTGGCCGAGGCCGACCTGAACGACCGCAACGCCCGCATTCTTGCCGCCACCCGTGACGGGATCCCGTTTCACGACGCTGCAGGGGCGCGCAAGGCGATGGCGGGATGGGGCTGGCCGCGTGCATGGCTCGATTTTGAGACTGTCGCTCCCGCCGTGCCGCGTTGGGTTGGCACGCGGCCCTATCAGCAGATTCCGTTCCAGTTCTCGCTCCACCTCGATGTCAAACGGCGTTCAAAAGGGACCCCCGATCGGCGTCGAAGAGGGACCCCCTTTTCAGATAATATGATGCTGGTTTGTTGAAGATGGCCTTGCGCTGCGTGCGGCGGAGGGCGGGCGTAGCCCGA
>OFDN01000942.1_pt1 | contig 21185 bp, 23 predicted proteins | sample 1520971 | NCBI WGS metagenome assembly OFDN01 (sample SAMEA94257418, study PRJEB24077) | hot springs metagenome | biome: Aquatic biome; feature: Geographical feature; material: Water | place: India | collected 2012-06-12 | depth 5 m
TCGTGCGGCGGGCCGGGCCGGGCCGGCGACGCTCCGGCCGACGGGCGCAGCACGGCGAGGCGCAGCGCCCGGATCCGCACCAGGGCTGGACCCGGCCGGTCGCCGAGCTTGCGGACCACCAGCCGCCCCGGCCCCAAGGGCACCGGCAGCCGCAGCCGGAAGATTTGCGCCCCCGGGGCCGGTTCCAGCACCCCCTCGCCCCGGCAGATGCCGCCGGCGTCGGCCCAGCCGATTCCGACCGCACCGCGGCAGACCACCACCTCGATCGTCACCTGGGCGACCGCCGCGGGGTCGCCCGCCCCCGCGGCGCGCTCCGGATGGAAGGGGATGGAGACCGCCGCGGCGGGCGCCGGAGGAAGCACGGCGAACGTGCCGCCCACCGCAGGGACCAGACGGGCCCCCCCGTGGGCGACCGCGTCCGCGAGGGACAGGGCCGGGTCCCCGCCGCAATCCGGGCCGGCGGCGTCGCCGTCGTCCCGGCGCGGCTCGCGGACACAACGGATGGCGGCCACCAGAACGCCCGACGGCCGCCCCGTGCCGGACGCGTTGCGGATCTCCAGACGGTCGACCCGCCCTGCGCTCTCGGCGAACAGCGTCACGAGGCCATGGGCGGGCGCCGCGACGATCCGCTCATCCACCGTCGTCGCGTCGGGTCCGGCGAGGGCGACCGTCACCGCGCCCGACTGGACGAGCGCCTCCACCTCGACAACCAGGTGATCGTCGGGGTTGTCCGCCGGCCCTCCCGCGGACGGGCCGGCGAACGGAATGGACACGCCGCAAGCGCCCGGAGCGGGGGGTGTCGCGAGCAGCAGGGCGCCGTCATGCAGCAGGCCCCTGGCGCCGCCGTGAACGGCCGCGCGGGTCAGCGGGAACGGGCCGTCGGTGGGGATCATCGCCGGCGCCGGGTTCCGGTCATCGGATCCAGCCGAACCGGTCGAGCAGCCCATCGGGGAGATGGGCGTTGCAGGCATCGATCTGGGGACCGGAGAAGACCGACCGCCATTCCTCCGGATCCCCCTTGCGGAAATGCACGTCGCGGTCCTTCGGCAAGGGTGTGAACTGGAAACGCTGGCGCGGAATGCCGTGGAAATCGAGGATGCGGTCGAACAGCCGGCGCTCGTCCGTGATCAGCTCGTCGTAGCTCGTCAACAGAATGTTGAAGCGCCCCCGGTCGTACACCTTCAGCCAGCCGAGCAGCCAGGCGACCAGGGCTGAAAAGTAATGGGCGATGTTCCAGTCGATCTTGTCCGCCAGACTCCGCTCGAAATAGCCGGACGGCGCCGCCGGCACCACCCACAGAAGGGCGTCGTCGCGCCCCTCCGCCTTCAGCAGGTCGAGGTGGTGCACCCAGCTCAACAGCGCCTGGCGGGGGTCGCGGATGTGCAGGACCCAACGGCCGATCACCCGGTCCAGAATCTGGACGTTGATGTCCGACGGTTCGAAATGGTTCTGCGCGATGCTGCTCCCCGCGGCGAAGCTCTTCGCGTTCCAGTAATGGACCTGGTCGGCCAGCGTGTAGCCGTTGCCGAGGTTGGAGAAGGGCATGCCGAGCGCCTGGCCCAGATGCTTGTGGATATAGACGCTGCCGGACTTCGGCATGGTGTTGATGAGGATGCCGGGCAGCGGTGCCTGCCGCAGGCTCTCCAGCTCGCCCTCGACGGCCCGGCGTTCCTGGCGCTCGGTCTCGAGGGTGGCGAGACAGGCGTCGAAGGACGATCGGAGCCGGTCGCATTCCGCCGTCAGCTGCCGGATCCGCTCCTCCGCCCCGGCCAGCGCGGCGGCGAGGGGCGCACGACCGTCGTCCGGCATCACCGGGATGGCTTCCGCGGCGCCCGGCTCATGGGCCGCTTCGGAAGCGGCTGCGGCGTCGATGGTGTCGGTCACGCGTGTGCTCCGGGTGCTTGCTGGGGTGGCTGCGACGGGGTGGGACGCTAGCAGAGCCCGCGCGCCGGCGTCGAGATCATGCCGGTGGCCGTCCTGGACGATGGCCGCCGCAATCCTCTGGACTTCCGCCGGGCGCACGGCACCCTGTTCCGCGCGTCGGGAACGGAGGTGGGTGATCATGGCGGTTTATCTGGTGCGGCACGGCGAATCCGAAGGCAACGCGGCCGGGGTGTTCAGCGGCATCACCGACCATCCGCTGACCGCGCTCGGCCGTGCCCAGGCGGTGGAGGCGGCGGCCCGGCTGTCCGGCCGGCGTTTCGCCGTGCTCTTCACCTCGACGCTCACCCGCGCCATCGACACCGCGGCCCTGATTCTGGAGCACGGGCCATGCCACTGCGCGGCCCTGCGTCGCTGCCACGCGCTCGACGAGCGGAATTTCGGGGTGATGGAGGGGGTGGAGCAGCCCGATCCGGCGACGCTGCCCCCCGGCCATCCGGCCCGGCTGACCTGCCTGGATGTCGACCACCGGCCAGCCGGCGGGGAATCGATCCGCGACACACAGTCGCGTGCGGTCGCCTTCCACGAGCGGGAGATCGCTCCGGCCGCCGCCGCCGGAGAGGATGTCCTGGTGGTGTGCCACGGCAACGTCATCAAGGGGCTGATCGCCTGGCATCTCGGCTGGCCGGTCGAGCTGGTGCCCGATATTCCCATGCGCAACGCGCTGATCACACGCCTGCCGTGATTCTTATCACAACCGATACAGTAGAACAGGGGGCATAGCCGGTTTTGCCATTACCGGGAATAGACCGCTTGACAGAACCAGGAGAAAACGTGCTAAGGCTTTTGCGCAAGTTGTCGGTTTTTGCAACGAAGTTACCGATTTCACGCACTGACAGTTGCGGTCTATGTCGTTTCTGTCACAAGCGCCCGTATAAGGGGAGTCGCCGATGTCCCATGTTGCCGAGTACATCGCCGAGACCACCGAGATATGCTCCCGTCTCGACGTGGCGGAAATCGAAAGAGTCTGCGACTATCTTGTGCAGTTGCGGCAACGGGGAGGGCGACTGTTTCTCCTTGGCGTCGGGGGCAGCGCGGCCAATTGCGCGCACGCCGTGAACGATTTCCGCAAGCTGTGCGGCATCGAGGCCTACGCGCCGACCGACAATGTCTCCGAATTGACCGCCCGCATCAACGACGATGGGTGGGATGGTGTGTTCGCCGCCTGGCTCAAGGCGAGCCGCGCCAACGCGAAGGACGCGATCCTGGTGTTCTCGGTGGGCGGCGGCGACCGGGAGAAGGGCGTCAGCGTCAATCTGGTGGTCGCCATCGACTACGCGAAATCGCTGGGCATGACCGTGCTGGGCGTGGTCGGCCGCGCCGGCGGGCACACCAAGGCGGTGGGCGACGCCGTGGTGGTCATTCCCCCGGTGGCGCCGTCGCGGGTGACCCCGCACAGCGAGGCCTTCCAGGCCGTGGTCTGGCACTGCCTCGTCTCCCACCCGGCGCTGCAGATCCAGCAGACCAAGTGGTGAGCCGGGCGCGGCAAGGAGCGGGGGCGAGATGCGGCGTGCGGTGTTCCTCGATCGGGACGGGGTCGTGAACCGGGCGGTTGTGCGCAACGGCAAGCCCTACCCCCCCCAGACGCTGGACGCCTTCGAGATCCTGCCCGGCGTTCCGGACGCGGTGGCGCGGCTGCGCCGGGCCGGCTTCCTGGTGATCATCGCCACCAACCAACCCGACATCGCCACCGGCGTGCAGCACCCGGAGGTGGTGGAGGCCATGCACGCGTTGCTGCGCGGGCGGCTGGAGATCGACGACGTCCGGGTGTGCCCGCACATCGACGCCGACGGCTGCGACTGCCGCAAGCCCAGGCCCGGCCTGCTGCTCGGTGCGGCGCGCGACTTCGGCATCGAGCTGGCGGCCAGCCACATGGTCGGCGACCGCTGGCGCGACGTCGCCGCCGGACGCGCCGCGGGCTGCACCACCTTCTTCATCGATTACGGCTACGCGGAAACCCACCCGTCCGGGATTCCCGACCGGACGGTCGCCGACCTGGCGGAGGCGGCCGACCTCATCCTGGCCGGATTCACCCCGGCCCCCATCTCCCCCCCGATCAGACAGGGCCACGCACCATGACCGTCGCTCCCAGCATCAGCAGCCTGCGCGTCCGCCTGTTCGCCGACGGCGCCGACCTCAAGGGCATCGAGTCCTTGGCCGCCAACCCGCTGATCAAGGGCTTCACCACCAACCCGACGCTGATGCGCCAGGCCGGGATCACGGACTACGTGGCCTTCTCCAAGGACGTCCTCGCGATCATCCCCGACCGTCCGGTCTCCTTCGAGGTGTTCGCCGACGACCTGCCGACCATGGAGGCCCAGGCGCGCGAGATCGCCTCGTGGGGGCCGAACGTCTACGTGAAGATCCCCGTCACCACCACCAAGGGGGAGTTCGTCGGTCCGATCGTGTCGACGCTGTCGGCCGAGGGGGTGCAGCTCAACATCACCGCGGTGATGACGCTGGAGCAGGTGCAGGCGATCGCCGACGCGCTGCATCCGGACACCCCGGCGGTGGTCTCGGTCTTCGCCGGGCGCATCGCCGACACCGGCATCGACCCGATCCCGGTGATGTCGACCGCGCGCATGATCCTGATCGACCGCCCGCGGGCGGAGCTGCTGTGGGCCAGCCCGCGCGAGCTGCTGAACATCTACCACGCCGAGGAGGCGGGCTGCCACATCATCACCGTGGCGCACGACCTGCTGAAGAAGCTGCCGCTGGTCGGCAAGGACCTGACCGCCTATTCGCTGGAGACGGTGGCCATGTTCTGCCGTGACGCCGCCGCGGCCGGCTATGCCATCCCGGTCTCCGCCCCGGCGCTGGCGTGACGGGGACCGGCCGGCGATGATGCAGGAGGTCAACCTGCTGGGGCGCCTGCCGCGCTCCCGGCGCAACGTCCAGGCCCGCCAGGCGGCGCAGACGGCGGAGAACATCGCCATCGCCCGCCAGTACGGGGAATCCTACTTCGACGGCCCGCGCGAGGTGGGCTACGGCGGCTACCGCTACGACGGCCGCTGGATCCCGATCGCCGAGGACATCGTGGCGCATTTCGGCCTGAAGCCGGGCGACCGCGTGCTCGACGTGGGCTGCGCCAAGGGCTTCCTGGTCAAGGACCTGATGACGGTCTGCCCGGGGCTGGAGGTGTTCGGCATCGACGTGTCGGAGTACGCGCTGATGCAGTGCGAGCCGGAGGTGGTGGGGCGTCTGCACCTGGGAAGCTGCGTCAGCCTGCCCTTCCCCGACCGCAGCTTCGCCGCGGTCGTCTCCATCAACACCATCCACAATGTGGAGCGCCCCGACGTGCTGCGCTCGCTGGCCGAGATCGAGCGGCTGGCGCCGGGCCGCGGCTTCGTCCAGGTCGACAGCTACCGCACGCCCGAGCAGCGCGCGCTCTTCATGGACTGGGTGCTGACCGCGAAGTTCCACGACTACCCCGAGGGCTGGATCGACGCTTTCCGCGAGGCCGGCTACACGGGCGACTACGCCTGGACCATCGTCGAGGCATGAACACCGTCGAGGCATGAACGGCACCCGGCCGCCGGGGCCGCGGGTTTCTCCAAGGGAGTGATGAGGGTGGCGGGCAAGACGTATGCTGTTCTGGGCGGGGGCGGATCCTTCGCCATCCACACCGCGTTCCATCTGCTGGACCACGCGGAGCCGAAGAAGGTGATCGGCGTCGGGCGCAACCTGCTGCGCCCGGAGCCCTTCTCGCTGAACATCGACAAGCGGCCGGGCTACGAGTACCACGCCTACCACGTGACCTACGAGCTGGACCTGCTGCTGGAGCTGCTCGACCGCGAGAAGCCGGAGATCATCATCAACTACGCCGCCCAGGGCGAGGGGGCGGTGTCGTGGAAGAACTCCTGGCGCTTCTTCGAGACCAACAGCGTCGGCCTGTCGCGGCTGGTCGAGGAGCTGATGAAGCGCGACTGGCTGGAGCGCTTCATCCACATCGGCACCTCCGAGCTGTACGGCTCGGTCGAGCACGCCGCCCGGGAGGACGACCCGATCCGGCCGTCCAGCCCCTACGCGGCGTCCAAGGCGGCCTTCGACCTCTACCTGCTGTCGGTGACGCGCTTCCTGAAGTTCCCGATGAACATCATCCGGCCGTCCAACTGCTACTGCCCCGGCCAGCTCCTGCACCGCGTCATCCCCAAGGCGGTGGTCTGCGGGCTGAAGGGCGAGAAGCTGCCGCTGCACGGCGGCGGCCGGGCGGAGAAATCCTACCTGCACGCCCGCGACCTCGCCCGCGCCATTCAGATGGTGGTGGAGAAGGCGCCGCTCGGCACCGTCTACAACTGCGGGCCGGAGGAGCCGACCTCGATCCGCCGCGTGGTCGAGCTGACCGCCGAGGCGCTGGGCATCCCCTTCGAGCAGCTCTGCGAGGTGACCGGCGACCGGCTGGGCCAGGACTCCCGCTACTGGCTCGACAGCTCCGCGATCAAGCGCGACACCGGCTGGGAGCCGGTGGTCGGCTGGGAGGAGGGGCTGGCCGAGATGGTGGCGTGGGGCCGGCGCTACTTCGACCAGGTCAAGGATCTGCCCACCGGCTACGTCATGCGCGCCTGAACGGGACCATCCCATGCCCCCCCTGTCCGACCCCGTGCTCCTGCGCAACGGCTTCGACGCGCCCGCGGCGCGCCGGCGCTGCCTGGGCTTCCGCCGGCGCATCCTCGACCTGTCGCAGAAGGTGACGGCGATGCACATCGCCCCCGCCTTCTCCTGCCTGGAGATGGTGGACGCCGTCTACAACGGGCTGATGCGGCGCGCCGCCGACGGCTCCACCCCCGACACCTTCGTGATGTCGAAGGGGCACGGCTGCGTCGCCCAGTACGTCCTTCTGGAATCGCTGGGCGTGCTGGAGCCGGCCGAGCTGGAGCGGCTGTGCACCCCGGCCAGCCGGCTGGGCGGCCATCCCGACTACGGCGTGCCGGGCATCGAGGCGTCGACCGGCTCGCTCGGCCATGGCCTGTCGATCGCGCTCGGCATGGCCTACGCCGACCGCATCAAGGGCGACGACCGGCGGGTCTTCTGCCTGCTGGGCGACGGCGAGATGCAGGAAGGCTCGGTGTGGGAGGCGCTGATGATGGCACCCAACCTGGGCGTGGACGGCCTGGTCGCGCTGATCGACCTCAACGACTTCCAGGGGCTGGGGCGGACCAGCGAGATCCACCCCAACTTCTACCCGCTCGACGCCAAGCTGGCGGCCTTCGGCTGGGAGGTGGCGGAGGTCAACGGGCACGACGCCGCGGCCATCGCCGCCGCGGTCGGCGACCGCCGCGGCGACCGTCCCTTCGCGCTGATCGGCCGCACGGTCAAAGGCAAGGGCGTCAGCTACATGGAGCATGTGCCGATCTGGCACTACCGCTCGCCCAACCCTCAGGAATACGCGCAGGCCGTGGCCGAGCTCCGGGAGATCGCGGAATGAGGAACCATTTCGCCGACACCTTCTTCGAGCTGGGCAAGGCGGACCCCCGCCTCGGCCTGATCTGCGCCGACATCTCGCCGGCCGGCAGCATCCAGAAGTTCCGCGAGGCCTTCCCCGAGCGCTTCGTCAACACCGGCGTGGCCGAGCAGGTGATGATCGGCATGGCCGCCGGCATGGCGCAGCGCGGGCTGAAGCCCTTCGCCTACACCATCGCCACCTTCGCCCTCTACCGGCCGTTCGAGATGGTGCGCGACGACCTCGCCTACCAGCATCTGCCGGTCACCGTGGTGGGCATCGGCGGTGGCGTCTCCTACTCCACGCTGGGCGGCACCCACCACGCCCAGGAGGATGTGGCGATCGCCTGCGCCATCCCCGGCCTGGCGGTGATCTCCCCCTGCGACCCGCTGGAGACGGCGGACGCCACCCGCTACTGCGCCGCGCAGGAGGACGGGCCGGTCTATCTGCGGCTGGGCAAGGCGGGCGAGCCGGTGCTGACCGCCGGCGCCGCCGATCCCTTCGTCTTCGGCAAGCTGCGCCATCTGCGCCGCGGCACCGACGTCTGCGTGATCGCACACGGCGCCATCATGGGCATGGCCGTGCAGGTGGCGGACGCGCTGGCGGCGCAGGGCCGTTCGGTCTCGCTGGTCTCCGCCCACACCCTCAAGCCCTTCGACACGGAGGGGGCGGCCGCGGTGCTGCGCGGCCACCGGCAGGTGATCGCGATCGAGGAGACCTCGCCGCAGAACGGGCTGGGACCCAAGCTCAAGCAGGTGGCCTGGGACGTGCGGGCGGAGTGCGACCTGCGCTGCTTCGCGCTCCAGGACGCGTTCATCCACGTCTACGGCAGCCATGGCGACATCTTGGGGGCGCACGGCCTGAGCGTCCCGCGCATCCTCGACGCGGTCGCCGGCGGGGGGCGCTGACCATGGCATCGGAAACCGGCAGCATGGGCGAGCCGCAGTACCAGGAGGACATCGCCCGCATGCAGGCGCTGGGACTCCAGCGCATGGGCGTGCACGCCACCTGGGCCTTCCACGACGACCCCAAGCGGCTGCTCTTCACCATGTCGCGCTACAAGTTCGTGGCGAAGATGATCGAGGGGGCGGGGCACGCGCTGGAGATCGGCTGCTCCGACGGCTTCTTCACCCGCGTGGTGCGCCAGTCGGTGGGGGCGGTGACTGCCATCGACTTCGACCCGTCCTTCATCGCCTCGGCGAAGGAGACGGTGTCGGAGCGCTGGCCGATCGACTTCCGCCTGCACGACCTGCGCACCGGCCCGGTGGAGGGACCGGCCGGCGGCTTCGACGCCGTCTATTCCCTGGACGTGCTGGAGCACATCCACGCCGGGGCGGAGGAGGAGCGCTTCCTCGCCAACGCCATAGCCCCGCTGTCGGCGACCGGCACCTGCATCATCGGCATGCCGTCGCTGCAGTCGCAGGCCTACGCGTCCGCGCACAGCAAGGCGGGCCACGTCAACTGCAAGACGCTGCCCGACTTCAAGCGCCTGATGCAGCGCTATTTCACCAACGTCTACATGTTCTCGATGAACGACGAGGTGGTGCACACCGGCTACCACGCCATGGCGCACTACCTGATCGCGCTGTGCTGCGGGAAGCGGGAGGAGGTTGCGCGGGATGGCGGCACCGTCACCGTGGACCATTCCGGCGTGACCGGCGATCCGGAGGCCGCATCCCCCGAGCCGGATCCGTACGAGGCGGCGCGCTCCGCGTACGAGGAGGAGAACTTCGAGCACGCCCTGGCGATCCTTTCCCCCCACAAGGACGAGGGCATCGAGAATTCCGCCTGGGCGCATTTCATCGGCAGCGTTCATTTCCGGGCTCTGGGAGAGCAGGCGGCCATCGATTATTTCGACCATGTGCTGAGCCGGAACGAACACCTGCCACTCTTCAGATCGCCGGGCTTCCGGGCATCCCAGGAAAGCGCCATCGCGCGTGGCGTGCCACCGATGCTGTTCGTCACCATGCCGAAATCGGGATCGGTGTTCCTGGTGAACTGCCTGTGCGAGGCGACCGGCGTGGAGAACATGCACGTCAGCCCGATCGCCATGAGCGAGAAGCCGATCCCCGCCGCCCTGCGCACCTTCGCGAAGGGAGGGGCCCTCAGCCAGGAGCATCTGAAGGCATCGGATGAGAACCTCGCCCTGCTGAGGGACGCGGGGATCGGGCGTGTCTTCCTGCATCTGCGGGACCCGCGGCAAGCCATCCTGTCCTTCTACCACCATGTGTACAAGAATGCCGGCGAATCCAACGTCCTCACCGGCCGGGAGCGGGACGAGCGGCGGAAAGTCTATGGAGACCGGCTCAACATCGACCATGTGATCGCGTTCTTCGAGACGGAGTTTCCGTCCCGGATCGACTGGTGCCTGGGCTGGTTGACCGCCCACCGGACGCAGGACTGGCTGCGCATCAAGTTCGGTTCCTTCGAGGAGATGGTGGTCGATTCGAGGGAATACGTCAGCTCCATCCTGGAATTCTTCGATGCTCCGTTCCAGAGGGACGCCCTTCCGGACTTCGATCAGACGAAAGCGGAGCGGGCCGCGCATTTCCGCAACGGGCGCACGGACGAGTGGCGCGAGGTTCTTCCCGAGGCTTTCCAGAAGGATCTGTGGAAGCGGATGCCGGATGATCTTGTGGAGTTCTTCGGGTGGGCGGCGTAGTCGCGACCGGGGCTTCTTGACAGAAGGACGAGATATGGGTCTGAGCATCACCATGGCCGAGATGATCGTGCGGGAGCACCGTCATCGCCCGCTGCGCGGCAACGTGATCACCATCGGCCGCCAGACCCTGTTCTTCGATGCCGCGACGGCTTTGCGCATCCTTGAAATCTGCGGCATGGACGTGACCGGGCTGGCGCCTTCCAGCTTCGAGCTGGAGGACCGCACCATCCAGGTGGACCAGGGCCAGGGGCTGATCACCGCCGACTCCTTCCTGCGGACGCTGGGGGTGCCGCGGATCCTGTCGCTGGATCATTCCGACTACGAAGGGGCCGAGATCGTCCACGACCTGACGCGGCCGCTGCCCGACCATCTGGCGGGCGTGGCCGATGTGCTGATCGACGGAAGCACGCTGGACAATGTCTGGGATCCGGCGCTCGCCCTGAAGAACCTGTCGCGCATGCTCCGCCCCGGCGGCCGGCTGGTTTCGATCAACATGGGCTCCAATCACTTCGGCCCCTACACCATCCTGACGGCGCCCTGGCTCTTCGACTACTTCGTCGTCAACGCGTTCGTGGACGTCGCCGTCTACGTGCAGGTGTCGCAGGAGCACGGCCCCTACAACGTCTTCGCCGTCGATCCCCACCAGATCGGCACGGAACCGATGGAACACGTCCGCAACCTCGCCAGCCCCTACGTGCAGGGACTGTACGTGATCGCCGAGAAGGGCCCGGAGACGACCTGGGAGCGCACACCGATCCAGCAGTTCTACCAGGGCAGGGACCAGCGGGACGCCTTCCTCCGCAATCTGGGGCCGATCAAGAACCAGCGCCGGCCCGACGTGCTCAGGTCGTCCACGGAACAGTTCGTCGAAACACCGCCAGGGTATCGCTTCGTCGCCTAGCGTGCATGCGAACGCACTGCCATTATGCAACGACGTGGTCTTTGGGTTTTTTTGTATTGGTTTCCAAGTCGGGAGTAAGCACAGATGGGCTTTGGCGGGACAGTCGCGGCAACGGTATGCATGGAGCATAAACGTCGTCCGGTAAACCGAATCTGTAGCTTCGGGCGACAAACGCTATTTTTCACCCCGGAAGCCGCGCTCAACATGGTGCGTTACTACGGCGTTCTTCAAAGACCGGAAATAAAAGTGGAAGACATTCCGGTCGACGACGTCACCACCGCCTCAACTGGCGGCAAATACATCCGTGACGACGCATTTTGGAACCTCATGGGTATGAAGTTCACATGCATCGATGTGAGCGCCTACGAAGGGGCTGACAAGATCATCAATCTCAACATGCCGATCAGCAAGGATGATCACGGCATCGCGGATATGATCATCGACGGGAGCACGATCGACAACGTGTTCAATCCGGCGCAAGCCCTGCAGAACATGGGGGCTATCCTCACCGAGCGCGGTCGCTATATCGGGGTCAATGTCACGAGCCTGCACTGCACCCCCTATCTCGCGCCGACGCCGCAATGGTTTTTCGATTATTTTGTCTTTAACGGCTGGGCGGATTGCCAAGTCATATTGCTCGTTTTCGACAATGCCGGTGGATACAACTCCCTGATGCTTGATCCGATGCAGATTACCCCCGGTCCAAACGTACCCGTCTTTCCAATCACCACGCAGCAGATCGGGATTTATGCCTTCGCAGAGAAGCGCATCGAATCCACAACTCATAAGATACCAAACCAGCAGCATTATCGTTCCGATGCGGAATGGAATGAATTCATGGTTAACCTTCAAAGGATTCGCGCCAGCGACCGTTCTCCTCTTCTTCCATCAACTGTGCCGAAGTTCATCGACATACCATTCGGCTGGAGACTGGTGTAGGGCGTGCCGCGTCCGCAATAGCGATACAACGATGTAAATTCCTTCTCTTCCACGAGGTCCCATGCGCAACGTTCTCATCACCGGCGGCGCCGGCTATGTCGGTTCCCTGCTGACGCCGCAGCTCCTGAAGGCCGGTTACAACGTCACCGTCTACGACATCATGTATTTCGGCGACGACCACCTGCCCAAGGACCACCCGAACCTCACGATCGTGGCCGGCGACCTCCGCGACATCGCCAAGTATTCCGAGGCGGTGAAGGGGATCGACGTCGTCCTGCATCTCGGCTGCATCTCCAACGACGCGAGCTTCGAGCTGGACGAGACGCTGTCCGAGACCATCAACTACGACGCCTTCGAGCCGCTGGTGATCGCCTCCAAGGCGGCCGGGGTGAAGCGCTTCGTCTACGCCTCCTCCTCGTCGGTCTACGGCGTGTCCGACGCGCCGGACGTGACCGAGGACCACCCGCTGGTGCCGCTCACCCTCTACAACAAGTTCAAGGGGATGTGCGAGCCGCTGCTGTGGAAGCACCAGTCCCCGGACTTCGTGTGCGTCACCATCCGCCCGGCCACCGTCTGCGGCTACGGCCCGCGCCAGCGCCTGGACCTGTCGGTCAACATCCTGACCAACCACGCCGTGACCAACGGCAAGATCCTGGTGTTCGGCGGCGACCAGAAGCGCCCGAACCTGCACATCCAGGACATGTGCGACCTGTACGAGCTGCTGCTGACGGCCCCCGACGAGACGATCGCCGGCCAGACCTTCAACGCCGGCTACCAGAACATGTCCATCATGGACATCGCGCTGACCGTCAAGAAGGTGGTCGAGGAGATCTTCCCCGAGAAGGGCGGGATCACGCTGGAGGTCCAGCCGAGCAACGACCCGCGCTCCTACCACATCAATTCCGACAAGATCGCCAACATCCTGGGCTTCCGGCCCAAGCACACGATCGAGGATGCGGTGCGCGACCTGTGCACGGCCTTCCGCGACGGGCTGCTGCCGGACAGCATGACCGACATCAACTACTACAATGTCCGCAAGCTGAAGGCGCTCGGGGCGTCATGACCACGCGACCGATCGCCGTCGTCACCGGTGGGGCCGGCTTCATCGGCAGCCACATGGTCGACCTGCTGCTGGCCCGCGGCTTCGAGGTCCGGGTCATCGACAACCTGACCGGCGGGCGCCGGGCCAACCTGGCCCACCACGACGGCGATCCGGCGCTGGTGCTGGCGGAGCGGGACATCCGCTCCTTCCAGCCGGGCGACCCGCTGTTCGACGGCGTGCGCCACGTCTTCCACTTCGCCGGCATCGGCGACATCGTGCCGTCCATCGAGCGGCCGATGGACTACATGTCGGTGAACGTCCAGGGCACCGTCCACATGCTGGAGTGCGCGCGGGCGGCCGGTGCGGCGAAGTTCGTCTACGCCGCCTCCTCCTCCTGCTACGGGCTGGCGGCGACGCCGACGCGCGAGGACCACCCGATCGCCCCGCAATACCCCTACGCGCTCAGCAAGTACCAGGGCGAGCAGGCGGTCTTCCACTGGCACCAGGTGTACCGGCTGCCGGTCAACGCGATCCGCATCTTCAACGCCTACGGCACGCGCTCGCGCACGTCGGGGGCGTACGGTGCGGTGTTCGGGGTGTTCCTGAGGCAGAAGCTGGCCGGCAAGCCCTTCACCGTGGTCGGCGACGGCACCCAGACCCGCGATTTCGTGTACGTCACCGACATCGCCGCGGCCTTCCTGGCGGCGGCCGAGACCGCGGTGTCGGGCGAGGTCTTCAACGTCGGCGCCGACCGGCCGCAGCCGGTCAACCGGCTGGTGGAGCTGCTGGACGGGCCGGTGGTGCACATCCCCAAGCGCCCGGGCGAGCCCGACTGCACCTGGGCCGACATCACCAAGATCCGGACCATGCTCGGCTGGACGCCGACGGTCAGCTTCGAGGAGGGGGTCGGCCGCATCCTCGACACCATCGACTACTGGCGCGACGCGCCGCTGTGGGACCCCGCCTCGATCGCCCAGGCGACCAGGACGTGGTTCGATTCCCTCGACCGCCCGGCCAGCTGACCGGCCGACAGGCCCTGGCCCCCGCACCACGGACGACCGACATGGACGAAGCCAGCAAGAAGATCGTCAACACCAAGATCAAGACGGCCCAGGAACTGCGCGCGCTGCTCGGTCCGCCGCCGCGGGCGAAGAAGGTGATCATGTGCCACGGCACCTTCGACATCGTGCACCCGGGGCACGTGCGGCACCTGCTCTACGCCAAGACCAAGGGCGACCTGCTGATCGCCAGCCTGACCGCCGACAGCCACATCACCAAGAGCCAGCTCCGCCCCTATGTGCCGCAGGACCTGCGCGCCTTCAACCTGGCGGCGCTGGAGATGGTCGATTACGTGGTCATCGACCCCAACCCCACCCCCCTGGAGAACCTGGCGGTCATCCAGCCCGACTATTACGCCAAGGGTTACGAGTACATCAGCAAGGGCATCCACCCCAAGACCAAGGAGGAGAAGGAGGTCATCGACGCCTATGGCGGCGAGATCATCTTCTCGCCCGGCGATTTCGTCTACTCGTCCTCGCAGCTCATCGAGATGGCGCCGCCGAACCTGCGCAACGACAAGCTGATGTTCCTGCTGAACGGGGAGGGGTTGAGCTTCGACGACCTGCGGGCGACGGTGCGGGGCCTCGCCGGCAAGCGGGTCCATGTGGTCGGCGACACCATCATCGACAGCTACACCCAGTGCACCATGATCGGCGGCATGTCGAAGACGCCGACCATCAGCGTGCGCTACGACAGCAAGCACAGCTTCGTCGGCGGGGCCGGGATCGTCGCCAAGCACCTGCGCGCCGCCGGGGCCGACGTCACCTTCTCCACCGTGCTGGGCGAGGACGCCGACAAGGCGTTCACCCTGGAGGATCTGGAGAAGGCCGGGGTGACGGTGATGCCCGTCATCGACCCCACGCGCCCGACCACCAACAAGAACTACATCGTGTCGGAAGGCTACCGCCTGCTGAAGATCGACACGCTGGACAACCGCTCCATCTCCGACGCCATCGTCGCCACGCTGCAGGAGCACCTGCGCACGGTGGACGCCGACGTGGTGGTGTTCAGCGACTTCCGCCACGGCATCTTCAACAAGAAGACCATCCCCGACCTGATCACCGCCATCCCGGAGAAGGCCTTCCGGGTCGCCGACAGCCAGGTCGCCAGCCGCTGGGGCAACATCCTGGAGTTCCAGGGCTTCGACCTGATCACCCCGAACGAGCGCGAGGCCCGCTTCGCGCTCGGCGACCAGGATTCGGTGGTGCGCGCCATGGCCGGCGAGCTGTACCGGCAGGCCCGCTGCAAGACGCTGATCCTGAAGATGGGCGAGCGCGGCGTCCTGACCTACCGGTCGCGGCAGGAGGGGGATCCCCGCACCGTCATCGCGCTGGACAGCTTCGTGGACCATGTGGTGGACGCGGTCGGCGCCGGCGACGCGCTGCTCTCCTACGCCACCCTGGCGCTGGTGGCCACCGGCGGCAACGAGGCCATCGCCTCCGTCCTCGGCAGCATCGCCGCGGCGTTGGAGGTGGAGGCCGACGGCAACCACCCCATCACCGTGGCGGCGATGCTCAAGCGCATCGACCGCATCGAGGCGGAAAGCCGCTACACCCCGCTGTGAGCGGGCCGGACAGGAGCGGGCGCATGCGCGTCGTCGTCGTCGGACTGGGCGTCCAGGGGCACAAGCGCCGGGACGTCGCTGGGGCGGATCATGTCGCCGCCATCGACCCCTTCAACCCCAAGGCGGACGCCCGCTCGCTGTCGGAGGTCCCCTTCGACCGCTTCGACGCCGCGCTGCTGTGCACGCCGGACGAGGCCAAGATCGGGCTGATCGCCGAGCTGCTCGACCGCGGCAAGCATGTGCTGGTGGAAAAGCCGCTGTTCGCCCCGGACAGCGGCACGCTGCGCGACCTGGCGGCGCTGGCGCGCAAGCGCGGCGTCGCCTGCTACACCGCCTACAACCACCGCTTCGAGCCGCACTTCGTGCGCATGAAGCGGGCGCTGGAGTCCGGCGCGTTGGGCGAGGCGTACGCCGTGCGCCTGTTCTACGGCAACGGCACGGCCCGGCTGGTGCGGGAATCGGCGTGGCGGGACCAGGGGGCGGGGGTGCTGCCCGACCTCGGCTCGCACCTGCTGGACACCGTGCGCTTCTGGTTCGGGCCGGAGATCGGGCCGTTCCGGGTGGTCGCCGCCAACCGCTTCGAGAACGCCGCCTTCGACCATGTGGTGCTGGCGTCGTCCGGGCGCCCGCACATCGAGCTGGAGATGACGCTGCTGTCCTGGCGCAACCACTTCACCGCCGACATCCGGGCGGAGAAGGGCAGCGCGCACATCGACTCCCTGTGCAAGTGGGGGCCTTCCACCTTCACCCTGCGCGACCGCAAGCTGCCGAGCGGCCGCCCGGACGAGGAGGCGGTGACGCTCGTCCAGCCCGACCCGACCTGGGCGCTGGAGTACGCGCACTTCAAGCGGCTGTGCGCGGAGGGGGCCAACAACCTCGACACCGACGTCTGGATCAACGACACCCTGAACGCGCTGGCCCGCGAGGCCCTGGCGGGAGACGCAGCATGAGCGAGCCGGTGATCGGCTACGCCGGGATGACCCATCTCGGCATCAACTCGCTGGCCGCGGCGGCCGAGCGCGGCTTCCCCGTGGTCGGCTTCGACCCCGATCCCGGACGCATCGCCCTGCTGGCCGGCGGCGGCCTGCCGGTGGTCGAGCCCGACCTGCCGGAAACCATGGAGCGCAACCGCGCCCGCATCCGCTTCACCGCCGCCGCCGCCGACCTCGCCGCCTGCGACGTCGTCTACATCGCGGTGGACGTCGCCACCGACGACCGCGGCGGCAGCGACCTGGGTCCGCTGCGCGCCCTGCTGGCCGTGGTCGAACCGGCGCTGCGCCCCGACGCCACGCTGGTGATCCTGAGCCAGGTACCGCCCGGCTTCACCCGCGCCCTGCCGGTGACACCCGGCCGCCACCTCGCCTACCAGGTGGAGACGCTGATCTTCGGCCGCGCGGTGGAGCGGGCGCTGCATCCGGAACGCTTCATCGTCGGGCGCGCCGACCCCGCGGCCCCCCTGCCCGCGGCACTCGCCCGCTTCCTCGACGGCTTCGGCTGCCCGGTCCTCGTGATCCGCTTCGAGAGCGCGGAGCTGGCGAAGATCGCCATCAACTGCTGCCTCGTCGCCTCCATCGGCGTCGCCAACACGCTGGCCGAGCTGTGCGAGCGCATCGGCGCCGACTGGTCGGAGATCGTGCCGACGCTGCGGTTGGACAAGCGCATCGGCGAGCACGCCTACATCGTCCCCGGCCTGGGCATCGCCGGCGGCAACCTGGAGCGCGACCTCGCCACCGTCTGCCGGCTGGCCGACGAGACGGGCAGCGACGCCCGCATCGTGCGCGCCTGGATCGCCAACAACCGGCAGCGCCGCGACTGGGCCTTCCGCCGCCTCCAGTCCGAGGTGCTGAGCCGCCGCCGCGCGCCGACGGTCGCGGTGTGGGGGCTGGCCTACAAGCAGGACACCAACTCCACCAAGAACTCGCCGGCGCTGGCGCTGCTGTCCCTGCTGGGCGACGTGGCGGTGGCCGTGCACGACCCGGTGGTGGACGGGAGCACGGTGGGCCACCCCCGCCTGACCGTTGCCGGCGACCCGCTGGAGGCCTGCCGCGACGCCGACGCGCTGGTCATCATGACGCCGTGGGCGGAGTACCGGCGGGCCGATCCCGCGGCCATCGCCGCGGCGCTGGCCGGGCGCGTGGTCATCGACCCCTTCGCGGTGCTGGACAAGGCGGCCTGCGCCGCCGCCGGCCTCGCCCACCATGTGCTGGGCCGCGCGCCCTGATCCGCCCCGCAACCCTTCCCTGAACGACGGGAGCCACCATGCTCGACCATCTCCATACGACCCCGCAGGCCCCCGACCGGGTGGTGGTGCTGGGCAGCCGCGGCTTCATCGGGGCCGCGCTGGTGGCGCGGCTGGAGGCCGACGGCGTGCCCGTCCGCCCGGTGCCGTCGACCGAGATCGACCTCGCCGCCGCCGACGCGGCCGAGCGGCTGGCCGCCGTCCTGCGGCCGGAGGACGCGGTGGTGATGCTGAGCGCGCTGACGCCGGACCGCGGCCGCGACATCGACGTCACCATGCGCAACCTCGCCATGGGCCGCAATGTCTGCCAGGCGCTGGCGGCGGTGCCCTGCGCGCACGTCCTCTACATCAGCTCCGACGCCGTCTACCCCTTCACCGACGGGCGGGTGGACGAGGAGTCGGCCGCCACCCCCACCGACCTCTACGGCGCCATGCACCGCATGCGCGAGCTGATGATCCAGCAGACGGTGAAGGCGCCGCTGGCGGTGCTGCGCCCGACCCTGGTCTATGGCGCGGCCGACACCCACAACTCCTACGGCCCCAACCGCTTCCGCCGGCAGGCGGCCAAGGACGGCGCGATCACGCTGGGCGGCGAGGGCGAGGAGACGCGCGACCATATCCTGGTGGACGACGCGGTGGAGCTGATCGTCCGCATCCTCGCCCGGCGCAGCCGCGGCCTGCTCAACCTCGTCACCGGCCGCAGCGTCTCCTTCGGCGACCTCGCCCGGCTGGTGGCCGCGCAGTTCGACCGCGCCGTCGAGGTCCGCTTCACCCCGCGCGGCCAGCCGGTCACCCACCGCGCCTTCGACACCACGGCCTGCGCCAGGGCCTTCCCCGACTTCGCCTTCACCCCGCTGGAGGAGGGCATCGCCCGAACCCACCGCGACAGCGGCCTGTCATGACCGGGACCCCGCCCCCCGGCTTTCCGACGCCGGGCCCGATCACCGAGATGGCCTTTCCGGCGGCGGTCGCGGCGGTGATCGTGGACGAGCAGGGCCACTACCTGCTGCAACGGCGCGACGAGAAGCCGGGCATCTGGTTCCCCGGCTATTGCAGCCTGTTCGGCGGGCTGATCGAGGATGGCGAGGAGCCGGAGGAGGCGCTGCTGCGCGAGCTGGCGGAGGAGCTCGACTTCCGACCGCGCCGCTTCGCCTACTTCACCCAGGTCAGCTTCGATCTGCGGCGCTGGGAGCGCGGGGTCAAGCTGCGCTACATCTACGAGGTGCTGGGGAGTGCCGCGGAGATCGCCGGCATGACCCTGAACGAGGGCCAGCGCATCGAGCGCCACCCGCCGGAGACGGTGATGGGCATCGACCGTCTCGCCCCCTACGACGCCGTGGCGATCGGCCTGCACATGGCGCAGCGCGCCCTGGAGCAGGCGCCGCGGTTGGCATGAGCGGGTTGCGGGCAACCGGGTAATAAGCTTATATTCCTGATTTCTGTTGACAGGGCGGGGGTTCGTAGGATAAACAACCTGCGAACCCCCGCCCTGTCACCAATGTCCGGAACAAGCCATGCCCGTCCTTGCCGTCGATGACTTCGGTGCGCGCATCCAGGCCCTGCGGCCCGGCGCGTCGCAGACCCTGGCGGTCACCGCCGCCTCCGCGGCGACCCTTCCCTTCACCGCCGGCGCGTCGGTGGTGCGGCTCGTCGCCACCGCCCCCTGCTTCGTGGCCGTGGCCCCCGATCCGGTCGCGACCGCGGCGGCCGGCCTCTACCTGCCCCAAGGCGTGCCCGAATACTTCCACCTCCGGCCCGGCGACCGGGTGGCGGCGGTGCGCGCCGGCATCGACGGGCAGCTCCACCTGTCGGAGATGGGCTGATGCTGGCCGCCGTCGGCCGTCTGCTGACGGCGGCGGCGGGCGCGTTGCGCCTGCTGTCCGCCCGGTCCGGGGCGCGGCTCGCCACCCGGTCCGGCCACCGCCTGACCGTGAGGTGACCCGCCCATGCCCGACATCGCCCTGCACCAGCTCCCCGACGCCGGCGCCCTGACCGGATCGGAAATCCTTCCCATCGACGACGGCGCCGCCACCGTCAAGACCACCGTCGCCGCCCTGCGCGCCGGGCTGGCCGCCACGGGCCACGCCCATGCCGTCACCGACGTGACGGGCCTTCAGGCGGCGCTGGACGGCAAGGTGTCCGCCACGGACGCCCGGCTCGGCGACGCCCGGCCGCCGACCGCGCACACGCACCCCGCCGCCGAGCTGTCCGATGCCACCGCCACCGGCCGCGCCCTGCTCGCCGCGGCCGACGCGACGGCCGGGCGCACGGCGCTGGGGCTGGGCTCCCTCGCCACGCAGGCGGCCGCGTCGGTGGCGATCACCGGCGGCGCGATCAACGCGACGTCCATCGGCTCCACCACGCCGGCCCCGGCCATCCTGACGACGCTCGGCGTCGGATCGGGGGCGCCGAGAGCCAACGTGGTGGCGCAAATCCACGGGGCGAACCGCGCCCTCGCGTCCGACGATACCGCCAACCTGATCGTGACCACCAGCGATGCCGCCACCGACCACAAGGGCGGCTCCATCGGTCTCGGGCACGCCGGCGCCAACGGCACGCTGCTGTCGGTCATCAAGGCCGGACGACAGCCAGGGACGACGAATCAGGGATATCTGTCGGTTGCCGTCCGGACAGACGCGTCGTTCCCGATCGAAGTCGGCCGTTTCACATCGACCGGGCTCAACGGTTGCCCGATCGGCGCGACGACGCCGAATACGGGAGCGTTCACGACGCTCACCGCAACCGGGCCGGTCGGCGTCGGGTCCCCGGCGACCGTGGTGGCCGACGCCGCGGGCCATCTCTGCCTGCGCAGCTACACCGTCGCCACCCTGCCCACCGCCAATCCCGCGGGCCGGCTGGTCCACGTGTCGGACGGCGCCGGCAACCGGCACCTGGCCGTCAGCGACGGCACGGCCTGGCGCTGGACCGACGGCACCACCGTCTCCTGATCCCCCATCCACCGGAAGGAAAGAGCATGAACACGCAGAAGCGGCCCTACGAACTGCTCGTCCGCTGGGACACCGAGGGCGCCCTGGCCGGGGCGCACGCCCAGTTCCGCTACGTCACCACCACCCCCGACGGCGCCGTGCTGGGGGAGTTCCTGGGGCCGGCCGAGGCGGTGGCGCTGACCGCGGAGGAGGCCGCGGTCATCGCCGCGCTGCCGGCGCGGATCGCGCCGGCGCCCTGACCCGCGCCCGGGCAGGAGGGCGCCTTTTCCGTGGCGCGGGCCGCCGCGCGGGGCTAGGGTCCGGCAACCGCGCCGAGCACAGCATCGATGGGTGCCCCCTGATCCCGCCCGACCCGAACGGCGCCCGCGACGCCGCAACCGAGCTCCAGGCCGAGCTCCAGGCCGCGCTCCAGGCTGCGCGCGCCGCACTCGCGCGCGGCGGCCACGCGGC
>OFDN01000943.1_pt1 | contig 21146 bp, 19 predicted proteins | sample 1520971 | NCBI WGS metagenome assembly OFDN01 (sample SAMEA94257418, study PRJEB24077) | hot springs metagenome | biome: Aquatic biome; feature: Geographical feature; material: Water | place: India | collected 2012-06-12 | depth 5 m
CGGCGGCTGCGTGGCTGGCCCGGCGCTGGCGCGTGCTGGGCGGGGAGATGTTCTTCGCCGTCGCCGCGGTCGGCCTGCTGAGTTGCAGCGGCCTCGTGCGCGTCAGCGTGCCCACCGCCGCCATCTCCTTCTTCCAGGTGGTGGTCGGCGCCTTCATCGCGCTGGCCTTGATCCGATGCCGCCTGTCGGCGCTGCGCGCGGCGCTGGTGCCGGCGCTGGCCGGGGCGGTCACCGGGGCGGCGCTGACGCTGGCCTTCGCCTGGGGGCTGGCGGCGGCGGTGGGGATGTCGCCGGCCGCTCTTGCGCTTGCCTACGCGCCCGGCGGGGCGGAGGCGATGATCCTGCTATCGGCGGTGTTCGGGGTCGATCCGGGGTTCGTCGGCATCCACCACACCGTGCGGCTGATCCTCCTCACCCTCGCCTTCCCCCTGATCGCGACGCACTGGCGGCAGACGTGATCCCAAAGCTGATCTATTTCGCGGAACGGCACCCCGCGCTCGACCGCGAGGCATTCCGCGCCCGCTGGCGCGCGCACGGGCGGCTCGGCATGAGCCTGCCGCGGTGGCGCAACGTGCTGCGCTATACCCAGGGCGACGCTCTGGAGGAGGATGCGGCGTGCGACGGGGTGGCGACCGTGCTGTTCCGCAGTGAGGCCGCCCGCCTCGCCCACATCGCCGACCCCGACGGCGCCCTCACCCGCGCCGACGAGGCCGCGGTGTTCGCCCGGCCCGTGCGTATGGTCGCGGTGCTGACCACCGAGACGCCGGCCCTGCCACACGGACCCGGCGGCCTGAAGCTGTACGCGCGCGTGCACCGGCGGGCGTCCATGGATGCCGCCAGCTTCCGGGCGTGGTGGAGCGGCACGCACGGGCCGGCCTTCGCGGACGCCCTGCGCCGCGTCGATCCGGCGGCCGGCTACAGCCAGAACCTCCCCCACCCAGCCGACGCCGGCACCGGTCCCGACGCGGTGGAGGAACTGTCGCCGGCCGCCCTGCCCGCCTGCATCGATCTGCTGCGGCGGACGGCGGCCGCTCCCGCCGTCCGGGAGCGGGTGGCCGCGATCGACTGGATCGCCGTCCACGAGACGGTGCTGCACGACGCGCGTCAGACGTAGCTGTCCATCGCCGACCGGGTGAAGGGCGTGATCTCCCCGAAGGCGCCGCGGCGGGCCTTCTCCGTCCATTGCGGGTCGGCGAGAATCGCGCGCCCGACCGCAGCCAGATCGAAATCGCCCCGCGCCAACCCCTCGTGCACGGCTCGCAGGTCGGTGACCGCCGCGGCCACATTGTCGCTGGTGCGATAGTGCTTGGACTGGTGTGGCTGGTCCAGCCCGATGCTGCCCACCGCGATCACCGGCCGCCCCGATAGGTGGCGGGTCCAGGCGGCGAGGCTGCGCGGGTCTCCTTCGAAGGCCGGCTCGTAGAAACGCCGCGTGCTGACGTCGAACAGGTCCACCCCGGCGTCGCTCAGGTGCCGCAGCAGGGCGGCGAGCTCGTCCGGCGTGCCGGCGATGCGGGCGCCGTAATCCGTGGCCTTCCATTGCGAGAAGCGCAGGACGATGGGGAAATCCGGCCCGACCGCCGCGCGCATGGCGCGGATCACCTCGACGGCAAACCGGCAGCGGTTGTCGAGGCTGCCGCCATGGCCGTCCTCCCGGCGGTTGGTTTGGGGCCACAGGAACTGGTCGATCAGATAGCCGTGCGCGCCGTGCACCGCCACCCCGTCGAAGCCCAGCTCGCGCGCATGGCGGGCGCTTCGGGCGTAGGACTGCGCGACGGCCTTGATGTCGGCCCCATCCATGCCGACCACCACCCGGCGCCCGTCCTGCACCACCTCGCATGGCCCGTAGCCCGGCACCGCCGGGTCGGGTGGCGCGCCCAACGTACGCGCGGCGCCGACATGCCAGAGCTGCGGCACCATGCAGCCACCCTCGGCGTGCACCGCCTCCAGCACACGGACCCAGCCGGCCAGCGCGTCGGCCCCGAAGAAATGCGGGACGTTGCGGTACACCGGCGCGCCGGGGTGGTCGATGTAGGTCCCCTCGCTGACGATCAGCCCGACCCCGGCGGCGGCGCGGCGGCGGTAATAGGCGACGTTGTCGGCATCCGGCACGCCGCCGGGTGAGCGGTAGCGGCTCATCGGCGCCATCACGATCCGGTTCCTGAGGCTCAGCCCGGCCAGTTCGGCCGGCTCGAACAGAGCGCGGTGTTCAGCGGTCACGTGGGATCTCCCGGATGTTCGTCCCCCGCCACGGCCATCGACCGTTCAGCGACATTGACATTGTGATGGACGAGTTCATAATGCTGATCGCTATAACACGAAACGATCAGCCCCATAAGCTGATTCGACGACCGCCCGGACGGGGCGGCGAAGGGAGGGAGACCATGCACTCACCGTTCACATTGGACCGGCGGCGGGCCCTGGCGCTCGGGCTCGGCGCCGTTGCCGCCCCCTTCCTGCCGGGTGCGGCGCTGGCGCAGGAGAAGATGCAGATCCTCGTCGCCTATTACGGCGCGCTGGTGAACGCCGGCATCGTGGCGATCGGCCAGGAGAAGGGCTTCTACAAGACGGCGGCGGTGGACGCGTCCGACGTGGTCAGCACCATCGGCGGCGGCACCGCCATCCGCAACATGATCGGCGGTGGCGTCGATTACGGCATCGTCGGCACCTCGGCGGCGCTGACCGCGATCCGCTCGGGCGTCGAGGTGCGCATCGTGCACGGCGTGATCCGCACGCTGGAGGATCTGGCCTGGGTGTCCATGGCGGGCTCCAACATCCGCTCGATCCAGGATCTGAAGGGCAAGAAGATCGGCTTCACCCGGCCGCAGTCGATCAGCGAGACGATGGCCAAGGCGATGCTGGAGAAGAACGGCATGGTCGGGCAGGCGCAGCTCGTCTCGCTCGGCAGCGTCGCGGCCGGCCTGTCGGCGCTGGAGGCCGGCGGCGTCGACGCCGCCCTGATCAACGAGCCGCTGTGGAGCCAGCGCAAGGACCGCTACCAGACGGCCTTCACGCTGGAATCCATGCCGGCGGCCTCGCAGATGGTCGGCGTCGCCACCACCGAGATGATCCGGAAGAAGCCGGAGGTTCTGCGCGCCCTGGTCGGCGCCTACACCAAGTCGGTCGATTTTACCTACGCCAACCCGGAGGAGGCCGGGCACCTGATGTCGAAGCGCTACGGCTCGACCTCGCTGGCCCCCGACGTGGCGGCGAACGCGGTTGGCCGCATGGTCAAGATCCGCTTCTGGAGCCGCGGCGAGGTCGAGATGCCGGGCCTGGAGGTCTGGCTCGACATCATGAAGAAGCAGGGTGAGATCGAGGGCGGTGTGGACTGGTCCAAGGCCATCGACACCTCCTTCCTGCCCAAGGACCTGCAATAGCACCCGCAACCGGCGGCTGGCCCCGGCGACGGGGCCGCCCGCCCTTTGCTCATTCGGGACGCGGTATGAAAACGCAGCACGCGATCAAGTCCATTTCCCCTGGTACGGCATCCCCGCCCCGGGGCGACGCGGCCGACGTCCATGCCCGTCTGACCGGGGTCACGCGCGTCTATGGCGGCACGATCCAGGCGCTCGGCCCCATCGACGTGGAGCTGCGGCGGGGCGAGTTCTTCGCCGTGGTCGGCCCGTCCGGCTGCGGCAAGTCCACCTTTCTCGATGTCCTCGCCGGGCTCGGCAGGGCGACGGCGGGTGAAATCCGGTTCGAGGGCAACCGGGTGGACGGGACGGTGCCCGACGGCGTCGGCGTCGTCTTCCAGGAGGACGCGTCCTTTCCCTGGCTGACGGTCACCGACAACATCGCCTTCGGCCTGCGCCGCCAGGGCATGGACAAGGCGGAGATCACGCGGAGGGTCGACCGCGCTGTTGACTTCATGGGGCTGCGCGACTTCGCCGGCGCCTACCCCAGCCAGCTTTCCGGCGGCATGCGGCAGCGCGTCTGCATCGCCCGCACGCTGGTGCTGCAACCGCGCCTCATCCTGCTCGACGAGCCGTTCGGCGCGCTCGACCAGCAGACGCGGCTGCTGATGGGCGACGAGCTGCTGCGGCTGTGGAGGGAGACCGGGGCCACCGTGGTGCTGATCACCCACGCCATCGACGAGGCGGCGATGCTGGCCGACCGGGTGGCGGTGATGTCGTCGCGACCCGGCCGCTTCATCGAGATCGTGGAGACTGGCTGGCCGGCGGACCGCGACAGCCGCATCGCCGCCAACCCCGGCTTCGGCGACCTGACCGCACGCATCTGGCACGTGCTGCGCGACGAATCCATCAAGGCCATGGCCGGCCGCCGGGCGGCGCGACCATGATCCCGCTGACCGTCATCCGCGCCGCGGTGGTCCTCACCATCGTGCTCGCCATCGAGCTGGTCTGCCGGATGGGCCTCGTGAAGCCCGGCTTCCTGGTGCCGCCGACGTTGATGGCGACGGAGCTGTGGCGGCTGATGGGAACCGAGGATTTCTGGGTCCAGGTCGGCATCAGCGCGCGCTCCATCGTCACCGCCTTCGTGCTGGCGGTGCTGGTCGGCTGCACCCTGGCGGTGGCGCTCTACCGGGCGCAGCGCCTCCGGATGGCGCTGGAACCGCTGATCTCCAGCTACTACGCGCTGCCCATCTTCGCGCTCTACCCGGTGTTCATCGTGCTGATGGGGATGAACCAGGGGCCGATCATCGTGATCGGCTTCCTGCTCGCGGTCATGGCGGTGATCGTCGGGACGCTGAACGGGCTGGACCGCATCCCCGGCGTGCTGACCCGCGTCGGCCGCGTCCACCACCTGTCGCCGCTGCAACAGGCGCTGCACATCTCGCTGCCGGCCGCCGCCCCGCACGTCTTCACCGGCGCCAAGCTGGCGCTCGGCTACGCCATCACCGGCGTTCTCGGCTCGGAGTTCATCCTGGCCAACAGCGGCTTCGGCTACGCGCTGGCCTTCGCGTACAACAATTTCGAAGATGGTAAGATGTACGCGCTGCTGCTGTTCCTGGTGGTGGTGGTGTCGCTGCTGACCTGGGCGCTCTTCCGGCTGGAGCGGCGCGTGCAGCACCGGGCCAGTTCCGCCAAGTCACGGGTCGAGACGGTGGAGGTGTCGGCAAGTTCCAAGCTGGCCTCATCGCTGGCGGTCCTCGCGGCGGTAGCGGCATTGTGGCAGTTCGTGCACTGGCTGGTCGGCGACGTGTCGCTGACCGGGCCGGTGCAGACCGTCGCCCATCTCGCGGCATTGCTGGGCACGGAGATGTTCTGGGGTCACATCGCCGAGACGATGCGGGCGCTGTCGCTGGCTCTGCTCATCTCCTGCGTGGCGGGCGCGCTGGTCGGGCTCGTCCTCGGCCTCAGCCCGCGCGCGTCGGAGGTGACCTCGCCGATGCTGGTGACGCTCTACGCCCTGCCCAAGGTGACGCTGTACCCGGTGATCCTGCTGTTCGTCGGCATCGGCATGGCGGCCAAGGTGACCTTCGGCGTCCTGCACGGCATGATCCCGATGATCCTGATCGCCATGAACGCCATCCGCTCGCTCAGCCCCGGCCTGCTGCTCACCGCGCGGGCCATGCGGCTCAGCCGCGTCCAGACCATCGGCACCATCGTGGTTCCCGCCACCATCCCAGAGCTGGTGACCGGCCTGCGCATCAGCTTCTCGATCACGCTGCTGGGCGTGATGGTGGGCGAGATGTTCGCGTCCAGCCGTGGGCTGGGCTTCCTCATCATGAACGGAATCAACGTCAACGACACCGCCACCATGATGGCGGTGACGATCCTGATCGCCGCCTTCGCGGTGACGGTCAACACCGCCCTTCTCGCCCTTGAGCGGCGGGTCCACCGGACCTGACCCGCCGGGCTCCCGTCCACCGGAAAGACCCACCATGTCCGCACCCCTCGACACCGCCCCCGATTCCGGGACCGACGCGCTGCCGCTGTTCCCCTTCAGCCGCTCGCGGCAGTTCGAGCTGCCCGAGCAATACGCCGAGGCGCGCCGCGCATGCCCCGTGTCGCCCGTCCGGCTGTGGGACGGGCAGCGCGCGTGGCTGCTGACCAAGCACGCCGACTTCTGCTCGGTCCTGGTCGACCCGCGCTTCAGCGGCCGCTTCGCGCGCCCCGACTTCCCCAGCGTGACCGAGGCGCGGCGGACCATCGACAAGGCCGAGCGCTCCTTCGTCGGCATGGACAACCCGGAGCACGACCAGTTCCGGCGCATGCTGACCAAGGAGTTCACCACCAAGCGGATGATGGCGCTGCGCGCGCCGGTGGAGGCGATCACCGACCAACTTCTCGACGCCATCGAGAGCAAGGGGCCGCCTTTCGATCTGGTGGCGACCTTCGCGGTTGAGCTGCCGGCCCTGGTGATGTGCGCGCTGTTCGGCTCGCCCTACGAGGACCACCACTACATCGCCCGCTGCGCGGCCGGGCGCCACGGCCTGACCCAGACGCCGGAGCAGGCGCGCCAGTCGGCGGCCGACCTCGTCGCCTACTGCCGCCGCCTGATCGACCGCAAGGAGGCCGAGCCCGGCGACGACATGATCAGCCGCGTCATCGACGCGCATGTGCGCACGGGCGAGCTGGACCGCGACGACTTCGCCGACATGTGCGCGATGATCCTGCGCGCCGGCCACGACACGACCACCAACATGATCGGGCTGGGCACCCTGCTGCTGCTGCGCCACCCCGACCAGCTCGAACGGCTGAAGGCGGAGCCGGAGCTGATCGATACGGCGGTCGAGGAGCTGCTGCGTTTCCTGTCGCCGGTGCAGTTCGCGCCGCGCCGCGTCGCGCTGGAGGATGTGGAGGTCAACGGCTCGCTGATCCGCAAGGGCGACGGCGTGTTCGCGGTGGCCCCGGCGGCCAACCGCGACGCGGACGAGTTCCCCGATCCCGACCGCCTGGATCTGGCGCGCGACGCCAGCACCCATGTGGCGTTCGGCTACGGCATCCACCGCTGCCTCGGCCAGCAACTCGCCCGCATCGAGCTGAACGTCGCCTTTTCCAAGCTGTTCCAACGGTTTCCGACACTGACGCTGGCCGAGCCGTTGGAGGGCATCCCCTTCAAGTACGATTCCCAAATCTATGGCCTGCACCGCCTGACGTTGGCGTGGTGACGGGAGGGGCGGTTGCGGGTATCGTCCGCGGCGCCAACCATTCCGACGAGGCCGGCCGAGCGATGACCCAGGACAGCAAGGATCTCTACCGCATCCGCGACCATGTTCCCGACTTCGACGAACAGGTCGCCGGCTTCAAGTCACGGAGTGCGGCCACGCGCGAGCGGTTGCGCTTCGAGACGGTGGCCTATGGCGGCGGCGAGGGGGAGACGCTGGACCTGTTCTTCCCCGAGGGCGGGACGGGACCGCTGCCGGTGCACATCTTCCTGCACGGCGGCTACTGGCGCGCCTTCACCAAGGACGACTATTCCTACATCGCCGACAGCGTGACGGCGGCGGGTGCCATCGCCGCCATCGTCAATTACGACCTCATGCCGCACGTCCGCATGGACACGCTGGTCCGCCAGGTGCGGGCGGCGGCGGCCTGGGTCGCCGGCAACATCGCGGCCCATGGCGGCGACCCCGCCGCCATCACGGTGAGCGGACATTCGGCCGGCGCGCACCTCGCCTGCTGGCTGTTCGACGAGCCGGGGGCCGTGTCGCCCTACGGCATCCGGGGGGCGCTGCTGCTGGGCGGGCTCTATGATCTGGCGCCGCTCCGCCACTCCTTCCTGCAGGCGGAGGTCAACCTGACGGACGAGGAGATCCGCGACTTCACCCCGCTGACCCACCGCTTCGCCCCGTCCGTGACCTGCGAAATCCTGGTCGGCGAGCGGGAGACACCGCCCTTCCACGAGCAGGCCGCGCGATTCCGCGACCACCTCGCCGCCCAGGAGGTTCCCGTCCGGCTGGGACTGGTGGAGGGCACCGACCACATGAGCAGCGTGCGCGACCTGGGCATACCGGGGACGGGGGCGGCGGCGGTCCTCGCCCGCGTCATTTCGGGGACGGGCTCGGCCGACGGCCGGTAGGGAGCCGCCGGCCGGACCGTCAGAACGGCAGCTTGGCCGGGTAGGTGGCGCCGTCCAGCTCCAGCGCGCGGCAGCGTTCCCAGATTCGGGCGTAGGCGGCGGACAGCCGGCCGACCTGCACTTCCGACCGCGCGATCAGCGGGGCGATGACGGCGTGCTCCTCGGCGATCTCGGCCAGCAGCGCGTCCTCGTCGATGCGGGTCAGACGGCCCTCGCGCATCACCGGCTCGCCATCCACGAAGACGGTGTCGAGCCCGGCCCCCGTCTCGTTGTAGACGAGCTGGCGCAGCGGGTCGTTCAGGGGCGTGAAGGGGATGCGGTCGAGGCGCCAGACGGTGAGGTCGGCGGTGCGCCCCTCCTCCACCGCGCCCAGGCTGTCGCCGAAGCCCAGCGCCGTCGCCCCGCCCATGGTGCCGGCGCGCCACGCCTCCTCCGCACCGATCCAGCGCTGGTAGTCGTCGCCGCGCAGCTTGTGGACCAGCGCCGTCGACGACACCGTCTTCAGCATGTGCACGGTCTCGATGGAACCGCAGCCGTCGGTGCCCAGGCTGACGTTGACGCCGCCGTCGAGCAGAGCGCGCAGCGGCGCCAGACCCGATCCCAGCTTCAGGTTGCTGTTGGGGTTGTGCTGCACGGTGGCGCCGCTGGCGGCCAGCCGCTCGATCTCGCGCGGGGTCACCCACACCGCGTGGATCACCGTGGTCTTGGGCTTGAGGATTCCCAGCCGGTCCAGATGCTCCAGCATCGTGCAGCCGTAGAAGAGCGGGCCGCTGACCGCTTGCAACCGCGTCTCCTGCACATGCGTCATCAGCGGCAGGTCGAACTCGTCGGCGAAGGCCCGCATCTCCAGCAGGAACTCGTCGGTGCAGCGCTGCGGGGCCGACGGCGCCACGATGTAGCCGACGCGGCTCCTGGCCGGGTGAAAGTCGCGCGCCAGCTCGCGGGCGAATGCCTTTACCTCGGCCACCGGGGTGCGCGGCTTGCCGTCCAGTTCGGCCAGAAGCTCCGGCTCGAACTCCTCCTCCACGAAGGGCATGGCGCGGAAGAAGGGTTTGTCGAACAGGGTGATGCCGACCAGCGCCCGGATGCCGGCGTCGCGGTAGGCCTGGAAGGCGGCCTCCACGTGGTCGCGGTGCAGCACCGGGCTGACGTTCAGGTCGTCCACGATGGTGGTGGCGCCGGAACGCAGCGCCTCTATGGCGCCGACCAGCGTGCGCAGATAGACCTGCCGCGCGGTCACCGGGATGGGATCGAGCGGGCGGACGTTGTTCATCCACAACTCGAGCGGCACCCGGTCGTACCGGCCCTTGTGGTAATGCTCGTGCGAATGGTGGTGGCCGTTGACCAGCCCGGCCGCCACCAGCCGCTTGCGCGCGTCGATGACGGTGCCGACCGGTTCGGCGCTGCCGGCCGGGCGGATGGCGGCGATGCGGCCGCCCTCGATCACGATATCGACCGGCCCGTCGCTCGCGCGCGCCTCCGGCCCCAGGAGCGCGATCGCCCCCGTCAACGTCCAAGCCACGGTGTTGTCCTCGTGCGTTTCACAGGGTGGCGGGGGCCGCGGTTGACGGCCCCCGTCGCGACGTCAGCCCGGCAGCTTGCCCAGCGACACGTAGAGCGCCTTCAGGGCGGCGCGTTCCGCCTCCAGCGTCTTGGCGAATTCCTCATGCGGTTGGAAGTCGATGCGGCTGTTGATGCGGCCGATCAGGGTCAGGAAGCCCTTGTCCTTCACCAGCTCGCCGAAGCCGTCCGACAGGCGCTTGACGCGGTCGGCCGGCGTGCCCTTCGGCACCAGCGCGCCCAGCCAGAAATGCCAGATGATGGGGGCGCCGGCTTCGGTGCAGGTCGGCACGTCCTTGAAGCCGTCCCAGCGCTGGGTGTCGGCGACGCAGATCGGCTTCACCGCACCCGACGTGATGTGCTCGCCCACCACGGTGGGCAGGCCGGCGTAAGCCATGGTGTTGCCACCCAGGAGCTGGGTGATGGCCGGGCCGCCGCCGCCGAACTCGACGCCCTTCATCTTGGTCCCCGTCTCCTTCTTCAGCATCTCGAAGGCGACGTAGGTCAGGCCGTTCACATTGTCGGAGCTGTAGACCAGCTTGTCGGGGTTGGCCTTGGCGTAGTCGGTCATCTCCTTCAGGTTCGAGAAGGGCGCGTTCTTTCCGGCGACGAAGACCGCGGGGGCGTAGTTGATGCGCGCCACCGGGATGAAGTCGTCGGCCTTGAAGGGAAGCGGCTCGACCTGCGGGCGCAGGCTGATGATGGTGGGGTCACCGAACAGCACGGTGTGGCCGTCCGGCTCCGCCTTCGAGACCTCGGTGGTGCCGACCACGCCGCCGCCGCCGGCCCGGATGATGGAGATCATCGGCTGGCCGAAGAAGGGCTCGGCCGCCGTGGTGATGATCGCCGCGTGCAGCGAGGTGGCCCCGCCCGGCGGGTAGGGCGTGACGAAACGGATGGGCTTGGAGGGGAACTCCTGCGCGGACGCGGCCACGGCGCCGAGCGCCGACGCCAGGGCTACCCCGGCGGCGAGAAGACGGAACGTCACTTGAACCTCCACTGGACACGGAACGGGTTGGGAATGGTCACGTTGCGCGCGGCGGCGCCGATCACGACCAGCGCGATCAGCGCCAGGATGCCGGCGGCGATCGGGCGCTCGACGAAGATGGACAGGCTGTTGTCGGACAGCATCATGCTCTGGCGCAGGCTGTTCTCCAGCCCCGGTGCCAGCAGAAGCCCGATGACCAGCGGCGGCACGGGGACGCCGGTCTTGCGCATCAGGTAGCCGGCGGCCCCGCCCGCCACCATGACGAAGACGTCGAACAGGCTGGAGTTGACCGAGTAAGCCCCGGCGAAGCACAGGATGGTGACGGCGGGGAACAGCAACCCGTCCGGCAGCAGCGTGATGCGGGGCAGCCAGCGCACCGCCAGCAGCCCGAAGCCCAGCAGCATCACGTTGGTGGCGAGCAGGATGGCGAATAGGCCGTAGACGGTGGCGCCGTGGCTTTCGAACAGCATCGGCCCCGGCGTCAATCCTTGCGCCATGAAGGCGCCCAGCAGGATCGCGGTCACCGTGTCGCCGGGGATGCCGAAGACCAGCAGCGGCACCAGCGCCGCCGGACAGACGGCGTTGTTGCCGGATTCCGCCGCTGCGATGCCCTCCAGCGAGCCGCGCCCGAACTCCTGCGGGCGCTTGGAGCGGCGCTTGGCGACGCCATAGGCGATCCAGCAGGAAATCTCCGCCCCCAGCCCCGGCAGCGCGCCGATGAAGGCGCCGATCCCCGACGAGCGCACCAGGGTGGGCATCACCGCCCGGAACTCCCGCCAGCTCAGCCGCTCTTGCCCGATGGCAGCGTCGGCGACGTTGGTGGTGAGGGATTCGCTCCGGATCAGGATCTCGCTCAGCGCGAACATGCCGATCAGCAGCGGCACCAGCGACACCCCGCCCATCAGGTCGACCGAGCCGAAGGTGAAGCGGTTGTAGCCGGACATGGGGTCGAGCCCGATGCAGGCGATGAACACGCCGATGGCGGCGCTGATCAGCCCCTTGATCATGCTGCCGCCGCTGACCGCCGCGATCATGGTCAGGGAGAAGAGGAAGAGGGCCGCGAACTCCGGCGCGCCGAAGCGCAGCGCCACCGTCGCCAGCGCCGTCGCCGCGAAGATCAGCACGACGGTGGCGAACAGGTCGCCGAACACCGAGGCGTAGAGGCTCATCTCCAGGGCCTTGCGCGCTTGTCCCCGCCGCGCCAGCCAATGCCCGTCGATGGCGGTTGCCGCGGCGGCGGCGGTGCCCGGCGTGTTGATCGTCACCGCCGGAATCGACCCGGCGTAGATCGCGGCCTTGTAGACGCCCAGCAGGAACGGGATGCCGATGGCGGCGTCCATGAAGAAGGTGAAGGGCGACAGCACCGCCACCGCCATGGTGGCGGTCAGCCCCGGCAGGGCGCCGACGACGATGCCGACCACCAGACCGAACCCGGCGGCCAGGATGGTGTAGGGATTCGCCAGGAAGGCGAGCCCGGCGAGCAGGCTGTCGATCACCACAGCGTCACCTTCGGCACGGGGAAGACGATCAGGAGCAGATGGCCGAACAGGTAGAGCACCAGCGCGATGGTCCCGACCGCCACCAGCAGCATCGGCACCGGGCGCCGATAGCCGAAGGCCAGGGACATCAGCAGGAAGGTTATGAGGCTCGCCACCGGCAGCCCGATCCACGGCACCGCGGCCACATAGCCGACGATGATCGCGAAGACCGCAGCAGTGCGCAGGCCGGGCCGGCTGCCCTCCCCCGCGGTGGTGGCGGTGCGCCGGGTCAAGGTGCCGAGCCCGAGCACCGCCCCCAGCAGCACCAGCAGGGCCGCCGACACCGCCGGGAAGACCACCGGCGAGCGCATGTCGCCGATGCTGTCGTAACCGTAGCCGGCGATCTGCTGCGGCAGGATCGCCAGAGCGACCACGCCCGTGAGCATCACGACGACCGAGAGCGCGAGATCCGCGCGCATGTCCGTCCCCCTCCAGTCTGTTGCCAGGCTGGTAGCAAGACGGATGCCAGATCGTATCCAATCATTCGCCGAGGTTGGCGCAATCCTCATACGCTCATATGCGTGCTTTGGCGCCATCACCTGCCCAAGCGGCGGGCATTCGTACGAGGACGGTGCAATTCGCCGCAGAAAGGCCGCGCAACGGTGTGCGTGCAATCAGGGTGCGAGTTGGATACGATGGTTCCAGACCCACCACCGACGACACCGCGACTGCCATGCCCAGACGAAGCGACCCCGGCGACGACACCTTGCCGATGCTGCGGTCGATCAACGCCGCCGCCTTCGCGGCCCCGGCCGACGACGACATCTATGTGTCGATCTTCGACGCCATCCAGGACGGCAAGCTACCGCCCGGCACCAAGCTGGGGGAGGACCAGCTCGCGGTCGTCTTCCAGGTCAGCCGCACCCGCATCCGCCAGAGCCTGCGCCAGCTCGCCTTCGCCGGCGTGGTGGAGATGTTCAAGAACCGCGGCGCCTTCGTCGCCCGCCCGACCCGGCGCGACGCCAACGACATCTATGCGGCGCGCCGGCTGGTGGAGGCCGATGTGGTCACCATGGTGGCCCTGCACCACAGCCCGGCCGACCTCTCCGCGTTGCGCGCCCATGTGGCGAACCAGAAGGCGGCGCTGGCCGGCGAAGACCGCGGCACCGCCCGCCGGCTGATCGCGGAGTTCCATCTGGTGCTGGCGGCCCTTGCCGGTAACCGCTCGCTGGCCCGCTTCATCGCCCAACTCGTGGCGCAGACCACGCTGATCAACATGCTCTACGACACGCGGGAGGCGCCGCTCTGCTCGGTCGATGAGCACGAGGCGCTGGTGGACCGCATCGCCGCGCGCGACGCCTCCGGCAGCGTGGCGATGATGACCGAGCATTTGGAGGCCGTCGAACGCCGACTGCGCTTCCCGGACGACCGCCCGCCGGCCGTCGATTTCACCAGTGTGTTCACCCGTGGGTGAGCAATCGGAGTCCAAATCGTATCCAATCTGGCCAACTTACTGCACACGAAATGCGCACATCATAGTGTATGATCGAAGCGCCTGTTGATTCCCAAGCGCTCTCCGTCTGGCACGCTTCTTGTAATCCCGTTCGTACACAGGGATTGCCCGAACGGGATGGAGGCACGGGATGACGAGCGGTTTGACGCGGCGCCAGTGGATGAAGGGTGCCGCACTCGCCGGCACGGCGGCGGCCGTGGCGGGGCCGGGGCTGGTGAGGCCGGCGCAGGCCGCCGGCACCAACCTCATGGTGGTGCAGTGGGGCGCCGCCTGGATCGACGTGTCGAAGAAGATCGTCGCCCCGTATGAGAAGGAGACGGGCGACCGCATCGCCTGGGAGCTGCACGCCGGCGGCGCCATGGCGATCGTCGCCAAGATCAAGCCGAACTGGCCCAACGTCCCCTACCACGTCATCTCCTGCTGGGACCCGGTCTTCAGCGCGATGATCAAGGAGGACTGGCTGGAGCCGGTCAGCGTCGCGGAGATGCCGAACCTGAAGGAGATCCCGGAGATCTTCTTCCAGAAGAACGCCAAGGGCCAGTTGATGAGCGTGCCGCTCAGCACCGCCGGCGCCTTCTGGGGCTACCGCAAGGATCTCGTCGACAAGCCGATCGAGAGCATCGAGCAGCTTCTGGAGCCGCGCTTCAAGGGCAAGATCTGCGTCCCCTACCCCGTCAACCTGACCGGCCTGCTGCTCGTGACGCTGGCGATGCAGCGCGGCGGCGACGAGCGCAACGTCGAGCCGGGCTGGGAGTTCCTGAAGGAGCTGGCCAAGCGCGGCAACATCGGCCGCGTCATCAACAACAACTCCGAATTCATCAACGCCATGAGCGCCGGTGACGTGTCGGTCGCCTTCTTCAACAACGGCGGCTGGTCGGTGGTGAAGGACCGCTTCCCGGTCACCATCCTGAACCGGTTGAAGGACAACAAGGGCTTCCTCTACAACGAGGGCTTCGGCATCCTGAAGAGCGACCGGACCGAGGCGGCCAAGCGCTTCGCCAACCATTTCGCCCGCGCCGACGTGAACGAGATGTACAACATCCCGCTGGGGTCCGGCCCGACCAACCCCAACGCCAAGGTCGGCGAGAAGGCCGCCGACTTCTACTACACCCCCGACGAGCTGCCGCAATACGCCCATGTCGCCGATTTCGGCTACCTGTCCGCGCAGGTGAACGACTGGGCGAAGCGGTGGGAAACGGAAATCGTCCCGCTGCTCAGGGGCTGACGGGAATGCGCCCCACACCGGCGGCCTGGCTGCTGCTGGTGCCGGGTGGCCTGCTGCTGGGCGGCCTGATGGTCGCCCCGCTCGGGCTGCTGGCGCTGGAGAGCCTGCGCGAGTTCGTGGGCGGCCGGGTCGGCGGACAGGCCGACCGCCCGCTCACTCTCGCCAACTACCGGGAGCTGCTGAACCCCGCTTACGCTCTGTATTTCTGGGAGACGTTCCGGATCGGCGCGCTGGTCAGCCTGCTGGCCCTGATCTTCGCCTTCCCCATCGCCTACGTGGCGGCACGTACGCCGCGGCGGGGCCTGCGCAAGGGCATCCTGGGGCTGCTGATCGCCATGCTGTTCCTCAGCGTCGTGGCGCGGCTCTACGCCATCCTGATGGCCTACGGCCCCACCGGGCCGCTGAAGGGGATCGCCGAGCTTCTCGGCACCACGGCGTCGAGCACCGCCTTCGCGGAGCTGCAGGTGATGGTCGGTCTCTTGCACTTCGTGCTGCCCATCGTGGCGCTGACGCTGATCGGCACGGTGCAGAACATCAACCCGCGGCTGGAGGAGGCGGCGATGGCGCTGGGTGCCCCGCGCTGGCGGGCGGTGACCGGGGTGGTGCTGCCGCTGGCGGTGCCGGGGCTGCTGTCCGCCTTCCTGATCGCCTTCGCCATGTGCATCAGCAACTTCGTGGTGCCGCTGATCCTCGGGCGCGGGGTCGTGCTGTTCGTCTCCAACCTCATGTACATCCGCTTTTCGGAGATCGCGAATTTCCCCTCCGGGGCGGCCATCGGGATCATCATGCTGGTGCTGTCCTTCGGCATCGTCTTCGGGCTGACCGCGGTGATCCGCCGGCTGTGGCCGGCGGTGGGGGGGACGCGATGAAGCGGCTGGGGGATGTCGTCGCGTCGCTGCTGTTCGTGCTGCTGTTCGGCACGGCGGTGCTGTTCCTGGTGATCCCGCTGGCGGTGTCGGTGGTGATGTCGTTCGACGCGCGGGAGTACATCGGTCCCTTCCCGCCGCCGTCCCTGTCGCTGCACTGGTACGAGGCGCTGTGGGAGAACACCGCCTATCTCGACGGGCTGTGGGTCAGCCTGCAGATCGGGCTGCTGGCGACCGGCGTCTCGGTGGTGGCCGGGGGCATGGCGGCGGTCTTCCTCGACCGCTTCCGCTTCCCCGGACGCGACGCGCTGGAGACCCTGTTCCTGTCGCCCAAATTCGTGCCGACGGTGGTCGTGGGCTTCTCCATCCTGGCACTCTGCGCCACGCTGGGGGTGCGCGACGGCTGGTGGCGGCTCCTGTTCGGGCACGTCATCATCACCCTGCCCTTCACACTGCGCGCGACGCTGGCGGCCCTGGTCGGCATCCGCCGCTCGCTGGTGGAGGCGGCCATGATCCTGGGGGCGAGCGAGTTCCGCGCCTACCTCGACGTGGTGGTGCCGCTGGCCCGCACCGGCATCCTGTCCGGCGCGCTGTTCGCCTTCGTGCTGTCCTTCGACGAGGTGGCCGTCAGCCTGTTCCTGTCCGATCCCTTCACCACCACCCTGCCGGTGGCTCTGGTGGCGGAGATGCGGGCCAACCTGAACCTGACCATCGCCGCCGTCTCCGCCCTCTTCGTCGGCCTCACCGCCGTGGCGATCCTGGTGCTCGACCGTCTTGTCGGGCTGGACCGCGTCATCGGCTACGGGATCTACCGCTCATGACCGCCTCGCCGCCCGTTGTCGACATCCAGAACATCAGCAAGCGCTATGGCCGCATGGCGGCGCTCGACCGTGTGTCCTTCGATCTGAAGCGCGGGGAATGCGTGGCGCTGCTCGGCCCCAGCGGCTGCGGCAAGACCACAACGCTGCGCATCCTCGCCGGATTCGAGCGGCCGGACGCCGGCATCGTCGCCATCGACGGCCGCGACATGAGCAACGCCCGCCCCTACGAGCGCAACATCGGGCTGGTCTTCCAGGACTACGCGCTCTTCCCCCACATGACGGTGGCCGAGAACGTCGAATACGGCATGAAGCGCCGCGGCGTGCCGAAGGCCGAGCGCGAACAGCGGCGGCGGGAGGTGCTGCGCCTCGTCCGGCTCGACGGGCTGGACGAGCGGCGGCCCTCCCAGCTCAGCGGCGGGCAGCAGCAACGCGTCGCCATGGCCCGCGCGCTCGCCCCCAACCCGTCGGTGATGCTGCTGGACGAGCCGCTGTCCAACCTCGACGCCCGGCTGCGCCACGACCTGCGGCACGAGCTGCGGGAGATCCTCTCGGCTGCCGGCACCACCACCCTCATCGTCACCCACGACCAGGAGGAGGCCATCGCCATGGCCGACCGCATCGTCCTGATGAACCAGGGCCGCATCCAGCAGATCGGCCCGCCCCGCGCCCTCTACGAGCGGCCGGAGAACGCCTTCGTGGCGTCCTTCCTCGGCCGCTGCAACTGGTTCGACGGCGCGGTGGAGTCGGCCCTGCCGGATGGCTCCGCCCTGTTCCGCACGACGGAAGGGCTGGGCTTGCGTGTGCGCCTGCCGGAGCCGCGGGTGGGAGCGCCGGCGCCGTCCGGCGTCGCCATCCGGCCGGAGCGGCTGCATGTGGTCGACGCCGGCACCGCGGTCGATGGTGCCTTCAACCTGCTGCCGGCCACCCTCACCCGCCTGCATTATCTGGGCGCCGACCTGCGCTTCGACCTGACGCTGCCGGAGGGGCGCCGGCTGGAGGCGGTGGTGAAGGCCGACGGTCGGCCGCTGCCCGCACCCGGCGACGCCGTGACCGTCGCCGTCGCCCCCGCCGACTGCGTGCCCGTCGCCGGGGAGTTGCGGCAATGACCGGCCGTTGCCTGCGCATCGACGGCGCCCGCCTGCTCGACGCCGAAACGCCCGATGCTCCCTTCGCCGACCTGCTGATCGAGAACGGCCGGATCGCCGCCGTGCTGCCACCGGGCGCACCGGGGCCGGAGGACGCGGAACGGCTGGACGCCGCCGGCTGCATGGTCATCCCCGGTCTGGTCAACGCCCACACCCACAGCCACCTCGCCTTCGCCAAAGGGGTGCACGACCGCTGGACGCTGGAGATCCACCTGAACCACGGCCCCTGGACCAACGCCCTGCTCACGCCGGAGGACCGCTACATCGCGGCCCAGCTCGGCGCGGTGGAGATGCTGACCAAGGGCTGCACGGCGGCGGTCGATCTGCACAACGAGATCCCCATGCCATCGCCCGAGGGGATCGCCGCCGCGGCGCAGGGCCACATCGACGCCGGCATGCGGGTGCAGATGATGCCCATGCTGGCAGACACCGGCCTGTGGGGCGCCATCCCCGGCCTGAAGGACGCGCTGCCCGCCGATCTCCGCCCGCGGGTGGAGGCCATCCGCTTCGCCGGCCCCGAGGCGCTGGTGGAGGCCATGCGGCGGGTGGCGGCGGAGTGGCCGTTCGACACTGACGTGGCCCCGCTCGGCATCGCCCCGACCATCCCGCTGCACTGCTCCGACGGGCTGATGCGCGCCTGCGCCGATCTCTCGGCGGAGACCGGCCTGCGCACCCACATGCATCTGGCCGAGTCCAAGGTGCAGGCGGTGGCCGGGCTGTCGCGCTATGGCGAGAGCCTGACCGCGCGGGTCGATGCCGCCGGTCTGCTGAACGAGCGCTTCACCGCGGCCCACGCCGTGTGGGTGGACGACGCCGACCTCGACCGCATCGCCGCGCGCGGGGCCGCCATCGCCCACAACCCCGGCAGCAACCTGCGCCTCGGCTCCGGCCTCGCCCGCGCCCGGCGCATGCTGGAGCGGGGCATCACCGTCGGCCTCGGCACCGACGCGTCGAGCTGCGCCGATGGCTTGAACATGTTCGAGGCGATGCGCACGGCGGCCCTGATCAGCCACGCCATGGGGCCGGATCCGGAACGCTGGCTCACCTCGCGCGAGGTGCTGCGCATGGCGACGGAGGATGGTGCCGCCACCATGGGCTTCGGCGGACGGCTCGGCCGCATCGCGCCCGGCTATCTGGCCGACCTCGTCTTCCTCGACCTGCGGCACGTGAACTACCTGCCACTCAACGACCCGCTGGTGCAGATGCTGTTCGTGGAGAACGGCGCCGCCGTCCGCCGTGTGATGGTCGGCGGGCGCATTGTGGTGGAAGACGGGCGGCCGACCCTGGTCGATCTCGACACCCTGCGCGCCCGCGTCGAGACCACGGTCGAGCGAATCCGCGCCACCGTGGGCGAGCGCAAGGCGCTGGCCGAGGCGTTGGCCCCGCACACCGCGGCCTTCTGCCAGTGCCTCGCCGCATCCCCCTTCCCCTTCACCCGCTACGGGGAGTTCGGACCATGACCCGCACCGCCGGTCTGCGAACCGCCATGGTGCACCGCGTGCCGATGCCCGATCCGGGCGATCCCGGCCCGCTCGCCGCCCTGATCGACGACGGCACCATCGACCCCGCCCGCATCGTCGCGGTGATGGGCAAGACGCCGGGCAACGGCCTGACCAACGACCACACCCGCGAGTTCGCCACCGTCACCGTGGCGGGCGAGCTGTCCCGCCGGTTGGGCGTGGCGCCGGAGGCGGTGCGGGCCCGCGTGCTCTTCGTCCTGTCCGGCGGGACGGAGGGGATGAACGCTCCGCATCTGCTGGTCTTCTGCGCCGGCCCCGCGTCGGCGGAGGGCGGCGGCCCGGCGCTGGCGCTCGGCACGGCCGCTTCCGTCCCGCTGGCGCCGGAGGCGATCGGCCGCGCCACGCAGATCGCCGCCACCGCGGACGCGGTGCGCGCGGCGATGGCGGAGGCGGGGATCACCGATCCCGCCGATGTGGCCTTCGTGCAGGTGAAATGCCCGATCCCCAAGCCGGGCGACTTCCACGACCCAGCCCGCGCCGCCGGCCTGTCGGCGTCCAGCATCTACGCCATCAAGGGCCGCTCGCGCGCTGCCAGCGCGCTTGGCGTTGCCATGGCGCTTGGCGACGTGGCGGTGGAGGACGCGACGGAGGCGGCCATCGGCGCCCGCCCCGACCTGTTCACCGGCCGCGCTTGCGTCACCGCCGGCATCGACGACGACCGGGCCAGCGTGCTGGTGCTGGGCAACGCCGCCGCCTGGACCGGGCCGCAGCGGGTGGGCAGCACCACCATGCGTGACCCGCTCGATGCCCCGGCCGTGGCGGCGTTGCTGCGCGGGCTCGGCATGGCGCTGCCGGATGGGCAGGCCGATCCCGCAGGCCCGCTGCGGCTGGCCGGGCTGATCGTCAAGGGCGAACCGCCCGCCACCGACCGGCTGCGCGGCGCCCAGCACGTGATGCTGGACGACAGCGACATCCACCCCGTCCGCCACTACCGCGCCTTCATGAGCGGGGTGTTGGGGGCGGTCACCGGCGACACGCACGTCTACCTGTCCGGCGGGGCGGAGCACCAGGGGCCGCCCGGCGGCGCCGTGGTTGCCGCCATCGTCGAACGCCAATGAACGTCAGGGCCAATCAATTTTAGGGAAGGAGAGACACCCATGGACATCGGCCAACTGGCCCAGGATTTCGCGGAGCGCGGCTGTTGCCTCGCCGAGGGGCTGCTGTCCCCGGCGGAGGTCGTCGCCCTGTCCGACCTCACCGACCGCGTGGTCGCGTCCGCCCGCGGCGTGGAGGCGGAGAACGACGTCTTCGACCTGGAGGATTCGCACACCCCCGACGATCCGCGCGTCCGCCGCATCAAGAAGCCGCACAATGTCGACCCGCTCTACATGCAGACGGCGCGGCACCCGGCCATGCTCGCCGTCGTCAACCGGCTGCTGGGGCCGGACGTCCGTCTGCACCACAGCAAGGTCAACATGAAGGCGCCGCGCTACGGCGCGCCGCTGGAATGGCACCAGGACTGGGCCTTCATCCCGCACAGCCGGATGGCGCTCGCCATCGCCGCGGTGATGTTGGACGACGTCGGGCTCGACAACGGGCCGATGCTGGTGCTGCCCGGCAGCCACAAGGAGGGGCTGAAGGACCACCACGACGGCGGCTACTTCGTCGGCGCCATCGACCCGGCGACGCTGGACCTGAACGCCGCGGTGCCGCTGACCGGACCGGCGGGCAGCGTGTCCTTCCACCACCCGCTGACGATCCACGGTTCGGCGCTGAACGAATCCGCCCGCAAGCGCCGCATCCTTTTCTTCGAATACGCCGCCGCCGACGCCTGGCCGCTGTTCTACGGGGTGGACTACGACGAGTACAACCGCCGCATGGTCTCCGGCGAGCCGACCAATGTGGTGGGCTTCGACGGATCCTTCGTGCGGCTGCCCTACCCCACCGAGCACAAAGGTTCGATCTACAACAACCAGAAGGCCTTCGCGAAACGCCACTTCAAGCATTTCGGCGAGGAGGCGGCGACGTGAAGGACCAGCTCGCCCATGTGACCTCGGTGCTCGCGGCGCTGCGCGCGGCGTCGGCCGAGGCCCGCTCGGCC
>OFDN01000945.1_pt1 | contig 21118 bp, 13 predicted proteins | sample 1520971 | NCBI WGS metagenome assembly OFDN01 (sample SAMEA94257418, study PRJEB24077) | hot springs metagenome | biome: Aquatic biome; feature: Geographical feature; material: Water | place: India | collected 2012-06-12 | depth 5 m
AATCAATCAAAAAAAGAAATTTAATAAAGCCATAATTAGTATTGATGAAATAATTGCAGCAGCTACTAATAAATTGTTGTTGTGGGGAATGTCTAAAAATCAAATTAAAGAGTTAGAACAACCCCAAAAAACATCAAATACCACTACCTTTTATAGTCCATCTTCCGGCTATATTACTTCTATAGCTCTTCAAGAAGGAAGCTATGTAATGGAAGGCGGAAATATTGTAGATATAGCAAATCTCTCGACATTATGGGTAGAAACACAAGCATATTCATCACAATTATCATTCTTACAAAAAAATAGTTCGTCCAAAATTCTTATTCCCGATTTAGATAACCTTGAGATGAATGCAAAAGTTGAGTTCATCAACCCCGAATTAAACAGCAATTCAAGAATAAATACCGTTCGGTTTGCGATAGCAAATAACACCCAAAAACTAAAACCTGGTATGCCCGTTTATGTAATAATCAAAAACCCAAGCGTTCACTCCATCACACTGCCCGCCGATGCTGTCATTCGAGATAGTAAAAGTGCTACAGTTTGGGTACAAACAGGTAAAAATACCTTTACAAGTAAAATGGTTGAAATTGGCATAGAAAACGAAAATAAAATAGAAATAAAAAGTGGTTTAGACATAAAGAATATTGTTGTAACCTCCGGTGCCTATCTGTTAAATAGTGAATTTGTATTTAAAAATGGAACCGACCCTATGGCCGGTATGAAAATGTAAATAGCAGAAAATTATCGTAGCGATACACAGAAAGAACTAAACTTTTGGGAAGATGCACTTTGCCGATTTGGCGACAGTCGTAGAACCATGGAAAAAATCTCGAAAACGGTTTAAATAAAATGAAAAAAGCAGAATTTCATAGAAAGATTCGTAAAACCCACCGATGGATGGGTGTTATTTTAGGTATCTAATTTCTATTTTGGACAGTTGGGGGCTTATATTTTAGTTGGTCAGATATGGACGAAGTACATGGCGACCACCAAAAGGCTCACATTCATCCCGTTGGCAGCGATATAAAATTAGTAAATCCACAAGATATTATTCAAAAAATCAAACTGAAAGATACCGTTAATTACATTTTTGATATTCGGTTAATTCAGCTTTTGGGTGAACCTGTTTACCAAATTTTTTATTCAAAAGAACATGATGGGGACAAAAAAATACAGTTAGCTTACGCTACATCAGGCGAACTACGTTCTCCTTTAACAAAAAAAGAAGCCACCGAAGTTGCCCAACAAAACTTTTCAGATGATGGAAAAGTAAAAATTGTGGAATATTTGACCACCACCAATGGGCATCACGAATATCGAGAAAGCCCATTGCCAGCTTATGCGGTAACTTTTGACCACCCATCAAATACAACAGTTTATGTGAGTGCTGAATTAGGAACAGTTCAAAAATTCAGAAACAACAAATGGCGAATCTTCGATTTCCTTTGGATGCTACATACAATGGATTATCAAAGCCGAGATAATATTTCTAATTGGCTATTAAGAGCATTCTCAATTTTTGGCTTGCTTACCATTTCAACAGGGTTTATTCTATTTTTCGTAAGTCAAAGAAAATCAAAAGTAACTTAACTTTTTTTATGAAAACATCATTCTCAAGTTTAGGAATTGTTACAGCAATAGCATCGTCATTGTGCTGTATAACGCCAGTTTTGGCAATTATTGCAGGTTCAAGTGGACTTGCTTCTACGTTTTCGTGGCTCGACCCTTTTCGACCATATTTTTTTGGTATGACAGTTTTGGTTCTTGGCTTTGCTTGGTATCAAAAACTAAAACCACAAAAAAAAATGGATGGCAACCCGCTTGATTGTAATTGTGAAACAAATCAAAAACCAAATTTTATGCAAACAAAATCATTTTTAGGAATTGTGACTGTGATAGCTGTACTCCTATTAGCATTTCCGAGTTATGCCTATGTCTTTTTCCCAAAGTCAGTAAGCACAGCCATTGTTACACCAACTTCTGAAATCCAGAAAGTTGAGTTTACCATCAAAGGAATGACTTGTTCAGGTTGCGAACACCACGTAAAGACAGAAATCGGTAAACTCAAAGGCATAATGGAAGTGGTGGTTTCTTATGCAAAAGGCAACGCTATTGTAAAGTTTGACAGTAAAATAACCAGTATCGAAGAAATAGAAAAAGCCATCAACTCAACAGGTTACAAATCATTAAAAAGCAAAATCATAGTATAATGGAAACCATTTTAATATCAGAAATAACTTGCCCAAACTGCGGACATAAGAAAACAGAAACAATGCCAACAGATGCTTGTCAATATTTTTACGAATGTGATAAATGCAAGTTGGTTTTGAAACCACTACAAGGCGACTGCTGTGTATATTGTAGTTATGGCAGTGTGCCTTGTCCCCCAATTCAATCAAATTCTAATTGTTGCAAATAATGAAATTTTATATAAAAATCACTGGTATATTACTCATATTCACGACTACATCGTATGCTCAAAAAATAGTACGCTATGACTTATATGTAAAAGATACTATCGTGAATTTTAGCGGCAAAGAAAAAAGAGCTATTGCTGTAAATGGACAAATTCCGATGCCTACACTTACTTTCACTGAGGGCGATACTGCCGAAATTTATGTTCATAACGAACTCAATGAAAGCACTTCATTACACTGGCACGGTTTGCTTTTACCCAATAAAGAAGATGGAGTGCCTAATCTTACACAAATGCCAATCAAGCCACATACAACGCATTTGTATAAATTTCCTATTATTCAACATGGCACACATTGGTATCATAGCCATTCGGGGCTGCAAGAGCAAATAGGTATGTATGGGAGTTTTATTATGAACAAACGAGCCAATGACCCGACATACCGAAAAGGCATAGATGATTTACCAACTATCCCGATTATTCTAAGTGAATGGACAGATTATAAGCCCGATAACGTCCACAGAATGTTGCATAATGCTACCGATTGGTTTGCTATTAAGAAAGGAACAACCCAAAGTTACGGTGAAGCTATTAAACAGGGATATTTCAATACGAAACTCAAAAATGAGTGGAAACGAATGAATGCAATGGACGTAAGCGATATTTATTATGACAAATTTTTGATAAATGGCAAAAATGAATCTTCTCTTTCACAATTTAAGGGTGGCGAGAAAGTTAGATTGAGAGTTTCTAATGGTGGTGCATCCACTTATTTTTGGCTCAATTATGCAGGAGGAAAAATTACAGTAGTAGCTAATGATGGAAACGATGTAGAACCAGTCGAAGTGGATAGATTGATTATTGCGGTTTCAGAAACCTACGACATTGTGGTAACTATCCCAGAAAATGGTACGAGTTATGAGTTTTTAGCAACAGCCGAAGACCGTACCAAATCTACTTCTTTGTGGTTGGGTGAAGGGATGAAAATGAAAGCCCATCCGATGCCAAAATTGAAATACTTTGAAGGTATGAAGATGATGAACGATATGATGAATTTAGATGGTAGCATGGACGATATGGGTATGACAATGAGCCTCAATCAGATGGATATGAACGCCGTCATGTATCCTGAAATTACAGGTAGTGATGAAAAAACAATGAGTATGGAAGGGATGAATCATCAAGCCCATCAAGAATCGGGTAATATCGTTACACTCAACTATGCCATGTTGAAATCTCCTACAATAACAACTTTGCCAGTTACCACTACAAAAAAATTAAAATTTGAATTAAGCGGCAATATGAATCGCTACGTTTGGAGTTTAGATAATAAAGTGGTGTCAGAAACAGACAAAATCTTGATAAAAAAGGGAGAAAATATAAAGTTGATTCTTTACAACGGCTCAATGATGCGACACCCAATGCACTTACATGGTCATGACTTTAGAGTTCTCAACGGTCAAGCAGAATATGCTCCACTCAAAAATGTAATTGATATTATGCCAATGGAAACGGATACGCTCGAATTTAATGCAAATGTTGAAGGAGATTGGTATTTTCATTGTCATATCCTTTACCACATGATGAGCGGAATGGGTCGAGTTTTTACTTATGAGAACCAAGCCGTAAATCCTCTTATTCCTAATCCAAAATTAGCACAAAGAAAACTATATGGGGAAGACCGAAAATTTCATTTAATGGCTGAAAATGACTTTGCCACCAATGGAAACGATGGTATGCTGATGTTACAAAATACTCGTTGGAGTATTGGTACTGAATGGCGTTTGGGTTACAATGATATGCACGGGTATGAAACGGAAACCCATATCGGACGATATATTGGTAAAATGCAATGGTTTATGCCATTTATTGGATTTGATTGGCGTTATAGAAAATTTGGTATAGATGAAGTTGAAAAAAATATCTTTGGACAATCCAATACCAAGGATAATCGTAGTTTATTGAGTTTAGGTTTCAATTATACTCTGCCGATGTTGGTGCGTTTGCAGTCGGAAGTTTTTACTGATGGTAATATCCGCTTCCAATTATCAAGAGAAGATATACCGCTGGGTAAGCGAGTCAGAGGAATGTTTATGCTCAATACGGATAAAGAATATATGGGAGGATTTGATTATATTTTTTCAAGAAATATACGAGGACGAATCCATTATGATAGTGATATGGGATTTGGTGTGGGGATTAGTTTGAATTATTAGTGAAAAACGATATAATAAATTCAATTCTCACAAGCCCCAATTTCTGCACCAAAAACATTGCCTTGTTTCACTTCAAAGCCATTTGTAAGGGTAATAGATTTCTGTGCTTTATATTGAATATTTGAAGATAAATTGATGATTTTTGAATAAGAATTTATTATAGTAGATGATTGAAAAGTTGTGTTTTCTTGATAAATCGTTTTATCTAAATTAAGAATTGGGTAGCAATTTTCTTGTGCTGTGAGCTTTGCTACCCAAATATCATCATCACCATGATTTCCAGTAATATCCCCACTATCGACTGAGAAGGAATCTCCAACGAAAATGAAGCCATTATCTGAGGTTTGAAATATATCCTTTGCAACTTCATGCCCACTACCTCCATAAGCTCGTTTCCATAAAATTGTACCGTTACTATCTAATTTTATTAACCAATAATCTGCCTCGCCATTCATGGCAGGATAAATATCTCCATCATTAGAATGTATTTGGCAAAGTATTACCAAATTGTTATCTGTTGATTGTACAAGACTTCTTCCATCATCCTCCGAACTCCCACCAAAACACTTTGACCATTCTTTTTGTCCATCATTGGCAATTTTTACTACAAAACAGTCTCTATTCAAAGAAACACCATGATTTTCGATGGCGTCATAATCGTAAGAATAGGTATCACCTGTTGCTACATATTTATCATCATTCAATTGGACAATTGATAAAAATTTGTCATTAGCAGTACCGCCAAAATGGTTTTGCCATTCCAAAAGCCCATTTTGATTTATTTTTATTAGCCAAGCATCATTCATACCATAATTACCCCAAGCTGATGAATTTGATGTTCCAACTACAACAAATCCACTATCTGTTGTCTGTGCTACTGAATTGAAGTAATCGTTGGATAGCCCACCAAATAGTTTTTGCCAAATTATCAATCCATTTACATCTATTTTTAAAACCAAGCCATCTAAATTTCCAATATTTCCAGAAATATCAATGTCGTTTGATTGGGAATGTCCCACCAATAACAAATTATCATCGTTTGTTTTTATTATTGTTTTGCAATAATCATTGTCGCTACCCCCAAAGTTCTTTTTCCAAATCAATTCTCCATTTTGATTTAACCTCAATAAAATAATATCAGTATGACCGTAACTACTAAAAAAGTCGTTATTCCCACCGATTGTTGTTCCACTGACGATAAATCCGTTGTCAATCTCTACAATTCCTGTTGCCAAATCATCCCCGATACCACCATACGATTTTTTCCATATAATTTGTCCAAATCTATCTACCTTGCACATAAAAATATCATTTTGTCCTACGTTTGAAGGAATATCAAAATTATTTGATTGCGAACTACCTATAATTACAAACCCACCATCAGTGGTTATAATTATCTTTTCTGCAATATCTTTTGAACTTCCCCCAATAGATTTTTGCCATTCAATAATTGGTGATTGGGCAAATAAAATATGTGAAATTTGAAGCAAAATCAATAAAATTGTTATTTTCATAGCTATTTTTTTCTAAAAAAATACAAACTAAAAGTTTCTCCATTTCGCTCACCAATTGAGAAAATCCCTTTTCCATTCTTTTCAAAACAAACGCCTTCTTCTTGCACTTCTTGTCTTATCGAAAGTACTTTATCTGCATTTCTCGAAAAAACAGACTCAATACTTTCATTTGATTTTCGATACCAATAAAAAGTAGCAAGATAGCTTTTTAAAACAATTTCCTTTCCGTCTGTTGATATTTCTCCGCTCGTAATAAACTTATTATCAACTTCTTTGATAAATTTTGCTGTTTGTTTAATTTCGATTGATTGGGGATAAGATAATTGATAAATTTTAACTTTTGATTCTCTTTTGGTTACTATATAAATATCATTTGTTTGAGGGTCAACTAAAAATGCTTCTGCATCTCTACTACCATCTGGATAACTAAACTTGATTCTCTCATAATTTGTAACGGTTTCATTGATAGATTTGGGTTCTATAAATTTATACAAATAATATTCATTATTGTACGTAGCAGCGTTATCCCCAATATCAGCAATGTAAACATAGTTTTTTCCATCAATAGGATTCTTAACAATTGTCATGTCTTCCCAATCTCTATTTGGAAAAGGCAGTTGAATATTTCCTTCATATCTACCGTTATGGTTTAATAAGTGCAAAATACTTGGATTTCCACTGTCTTCATTCACCCAAATTTTACCCTCCATACTTTTACTATCACACAAACCAGATGCTTCATCAAGTACAAAATTTGGTAAAACAAATGTCTGCGGTGTTGATTCGTATTCGGGCATAGAAACCGCTGGGTTTAACATTTTAGGTGATTTATCACATGAAAACAATGACCAAATCATGGCATATAGGTATACTTTTTTCATTCAAAATTATTTTTAATTTATGGGTGTAAACATGATTACTCTATTTTTTCTAAATATTTCCTTTTTGACTCCCTGTTGCACTTGTTTTTTGCATACTTTTGCGATATGAAAATATTTTCTGTCATATTATCAGTGTACTTGTTAGCACTTTCATGTCTGCCCTGCGGTGACGTGGAAGACTGTAAAGTAGTGGATAATGAAAAAATATCATTTTCAGAAACCAACCACACCAACCATCAAGAAGATACCGAAACGTGTTCACCTTTTTGTATTTGTGCCTGTTGTGGTACAAATATTGCCCTAAATTTTTCATTTTCTACGTTCATTTCTGAAATAGAACAACAATTTTTATTAGATAAGGTAAAAATCAATTCCTACAACACAAAGTTTATTTCTGATTTCTACGGAAATATTTGGCAACCGCCCAAAATCTAATTTTTGAATTTTTATTGCCATCGCTATCTGCTGAATTTCCATTCAGTATATTTTTTTGTTATGGCTATCTATGAATTTTTCAAAATTAGATTTAAAATATGTTAGATAAAATCATTCATTTTTCTATCCACAATAAGTTTATTGTGGGTTTATTCACTTTGGCTTTGGTGTTAGTTGGTATTTTTAATTTAAGCCGATTACCCATCGATGCCCTGCCCGATATTACCAATAATCAGGTACAAGTCATTACTACTGCCCCTACTTTGGCTACCCAAGAAGTGGAGCAGTTTATTACTTACCCCATAGAGCAGACTATGAAAACGATTCCAAAAATCGTAGAAATGCGTTCATTTTCTCGGTTCGGATTGAGTGTGATTACCCTTGTTTTCGAGGAAGATGTCGATATTTATTGGGCAAGACAGCAAATGAGTGAAAAACTCAAAGATGCTGAAAGACTGATTCCAAAAGGTGCTGGAATCCCCGAATTAGCACCTATCAGTACAGGTTTAGGAGAAATTTATCAATATGTGATTTTTGCAAAAAAAGGCTTTGAAAATCAATATGATGCTTCCAAACTCCGAAGTATTCAAGATTGGATAGTTAAGCCCCAATTACTCGGAACAGCAGGAATCGCCGAAGTTACCACCTTGGGCGGGAATCTCAAACAATACGAAATTGCTGTGCAACCCGACCGACTGAAAAGCATGAATACTACCATCACTGATATTTTTGAAGCTTTGGAAAAAAACAATGAAAACACAGGTGGTGCGTATATCGACAAACAGCCTTATGTTTATTTTATCAGGGCTTTGGGTATGGTAAAAAGCATTCCTGACATTGAAAAAATAGTTGTAAAAACCAGTAATGGAGTACCAATTTTGATACGTGATGTAGCAAAAGTGCAAGAAGGGTCGGCTTTACGCTATGGAGCAGTTACCAAAGACGGAAAAGGAGAAGTAGTGGGCGGAATGGTTTTGATGCTCAAAGGAGAAAACTCGTCGGCGGTAGTGAATCGTACAAAAGCGAAGGTTGAACAAATCAAAAAATCGTTACCCGAAGGTGTATCGCTCGAACCATTCATTGACCGCACAAAATTAGTAAATAATGCTATCAGTACGGTAGAAACTAACCTTTTAGAAGGTGCATTAATCGTTATTTTTGTTTTGGTTTTATTATTGGGCAACTGGCGTGCGGGTTTGGTAGTAGCTTCGGTAATTCCGTTGGCACTACTTTTTGCAGTTATAATGATGAATTTATTTGGTGTTTCTGGCAACCTGATGAGTTTGGGTGCAATTGATTTTGGATTGATTGTAGATGGGGCGGTTATTATTGTAGAAGCCGTCATTCACCGACTTCATCTAAACAAAGAAGGGCGACTTTCTGCCAAAGAAATGGATGAAGAAGTATTACAAGCATCAACTAAAATTCGGTCAAGTGCTGCTTTTGGCGAGATTATTATTTTGATTGTTTATCTACCAATTTTGGCATTGGTTGGCACGGAAGGCAAGATGTTTAAACCAATGGCTCAAACCGTTTCGTTTGCTATTTTGGGAGCGTTTATTTTATCGCTTACTTACGTTCCGATGGCTTCTGCCTTGTTTTTAAGTAAAAATATCAGCCATAAAAAAAATATTTCAGACAAAATCATTGATTTTATTTATCGTTTCTACCAGCCAATTTTAGACAAAGCATTGCAACTAAAAACCATTATTTTGAGTGGGTCTGTTGTTTTATTTTTAGTTGCTCTATTTATTTTTAATAGAATGGGGGGTGAATTTATTCCAACTTTGGAAGAAGGTGATTACGCTATTAATTTTAGAAATGCTGGCGGAAGTTCATTAAATATGAGCATAGAAACTTCCACAAAATTAGAAAAATTACTAAAAGCTAAGTTTCCCGAAGTGGTTGAAGTAGTTTCTAAAATTGGCTCTGCTGAAATTCCAACCGACCCAATGCCCATTGAAACAGGCGATTTGATTATTATTCTCAAAAACAAAAAAGAGTGGACAACCACCAAAGATTTTTACGAATTGGCAGATTTGATGAAAGAAGAAATGGAGCAAATACCAGGCGTAGGTTTTGAGGTTTCTCAACCGATTCAGATGCGTTTCAACGAATTAATGACAGGTGTTAGAAGTGATATAGCCATAAAAATTTATGGAGAAGATTTAGAAAAATTGGCAGCAACGGCAAATGCTACAATTGGATTGATTGGAAATATAGAAGGTGTAGCTGATATAAAAGCAGAACAAGTAACAGGTATGCCCCAAATCACGGTTCGTTACAACCCCGATAAATTGGCATTATATGGGCTAAATGTAGGCGATTTGAACAAAGTTATACGTACAGGTTTTGCAGGACAAGCCACAGGAACAGTTTATGAAGGCGAAAAGCGTTATGATTTAGTAGTGCGGCTCGACAAAGATTTTCGTCAAGATATTTCTAATGTGAAAAACATATTTGTAAGCCTACCCAATGGCAACCAAATTCCTTTGGAGCAAGTAGCCGATGTGAATTTTGAACAAGGGCCTGCACAAATCAGCCGTGAAGATGGCAGACGTAGAATTGTGATTGGACTCAATGTGCGTGGGCGTGATGTAAAAAGTGTAGTCAATGACATTCAGGCGAAATTAGATGCCAAACTAAAACTTCCCGAAGGTTATTATGTAACATACGGAGGGCAGTTTGAAAATTTGGTAGAAGCGAATAAACGACTTGCAATAGCCGTTCCCGTAGCTTTGCTTTTGATTTTTGTCTTACTGTATTTCACTTTCAATTCTATCAAACAATCCATTTTGATTTTTACGGCAATTCCACTTTCTGCAATTGGTGGTGTTTTTGCCCTGTGGTTGCGTGGAATGCCATTCAGTATTTCAGCAGGAATTGGTTTTATTGCCTTGTTTGGTGTAGCTGTTTTGAACGGAATCGTAATGATTGGCTATTTTAACCAACTCAAAGCCGAAGGTTGGGACAATGTGTTGGAGCGAATAAAAGAAGGTACAAAAGTACGTTTACGACCTGTCGTAATGACCGCCGCAGTTGCATCATTGGGCTTTTTGCCAATGGCTTTGAGTAACGGTGCAGGGGCAGAAGTGCAAAAGCCACTGGCTACGGTTGTAATAGGTGGTTTAATTACCGCCACATTACTAACATTAATTGTACTGCCAATTTTGTATTTGCTTTTGGAAAAAGAACTAAAAAAGTCCAAAGTTTCCAAAATAGCTTCAATAATTATCTTAGGATTCTTCTTTTCGAGGGGTGTCGTTAATGCCCAAACCCCTCTTAGTTTGCAACAAGCCATTGATTTGGGAACAAAAAACAACAGTTTGGTACAAGCTAATGAATTAGAAATTGTGAAACAAAATCAGCTAAAACCTACTGTAAAGGAGCTTCCCAAAACAAATGTAGATGCCATGTTGGGGCAATACAATACTCGAAGTTTTGACCAAAATTTTAGCATTTCGCAAGGATTTAGCCCCTTTCAATTTCAAGCCAAAAAAATGCTCATAAATGAAAACATTAAAAGTAGTGAGCTGAAATTGATAGTGAGTAAACACGACATTGCTTTTCAAATTCGACAATCTTGGAACACTATTTTGTATTTGACAGCAATAAATCAATTGTTAATCAAGCAAGACGAGTATTTGCAACAGTTTGTAAGAGCCGCAAATCTGAAACTTAAAACAGGCGAAAGTACAATGTTAGAAAAAATGACAGCCGAAACCAAACAGCAAGGTTTAATACAAATCAGAAAACAAAATGAAAGTTTGATTTTGAGTGAAAAAATTAAGTTAAAAGTCATTTTGAATTTAAATAACGATTTTACGATTGTTGAAACTGCATTTTTGCCTTCAAGAGCAATTTTATCAGATTCTACATATATCAATCAAAATCCGATGTTGGCTTTGGCAATGCACCAAGTTGAAATTGCATCGGCAAATAAAAACGTGGAAAAAGCTATCGCAAAACCTGAATTTATGGCAGGATATTTCTTGCAATCGCTCACGGGTAATCAACAGGTAAATGATAAAACGATTTTCTATAATGGCGTTCCTCGTTTTCAAGGCGTGAATTTGGGTATAAGTATTCCGATTTTCAGCAAAGCTAATAAAGCCAGAGTTCAAGCATCAGAAACAGAGATTCAGGTTCAACAGAAAAAAACAGAATATCTTAAAAATCAACTGAATAGCCAACTTTTGCAACAAATTCAAGAGCAAAAAGCAAATCAATCATTGATTGATTATTATACGCAAACAGCTTTGCCCAATGCCGAAATAATCACAAAAAATGCCACAAAAGCCTATCAAAGTGGCGAAGTGGGTTATGTGGAATATCTTCAAAGTTTAGAAACAGTGTTGAGCATTCAGCAAAATTATTTATACGCAATCAATGCTTTCAACCAAAATGCAATCAATATTCAATATTTGTTAAACAATTAATTTTTTAAGCAAATGAAAATCAATCAATCATATAAATATTTAATCGCAATCATCGGATTTTCGTTGATGATGGCGTGTAACAAAACAGCAAGTACAGAAACTGCCAAAGAAGAAGAGCATCACGATGAAACAGGCACGGTCGAGCTTACACCTGCCCAAGTAAAATCAGCCCAAATTATTTTCGGAAGTTTTGAAAAGAAAAATCTTAGTGAAGTTATCACAGCCAATGGTTACACCAAACTTCCCCCTCAAAATCAAGCAGATGTTTCGGTATTTTTGGGTGGAATTATCAAAACAATTGCAGTTATCGAAGGGCAATATGTAAAAAAAGGGCAGGCAATAGCTACATTTCAAAGTTTGGAATTTAATAATATTCGCTTAGAAAAAGCCAAATTGACTGAAGAATTACAGCAAGCTAAGGTAAGCAAAGATTTTTTGGAATTGGAATTTGCACGTCAGAAAGAATTGAGCGATGAGAACGTAACGGCTAAAAAAACTTTTCAAAAAATAAATACAGAGCTGGAAACCGTCAAGAATAAAATCAAAAATACGGAAAATCAAATCAATATTTTAGACCAAAATCTTTTGCTCGGCGGTAATGAAAACTCGTCGGCACTTTCTATTGTCGCTCCTATTTCGGGTTACATCACAGAAGTGAAAGTAAAAATAGGTAGCAGTATTTCGGCTAATAATACCTTATTCTCCATTGTCGATAATTCCAAAATGCACGTCGATTTGCTGGTTTATGAAAAAGACCTTTTCCGAATAAAAGTTGGACAAAGTGTACGGTTTGTGCTGACCAATCAAGGAAATCGAGAGATTATCGGGCGGATTTTTAGCATTGGAAAAGCTTTTCAAAATGAATCAAAATCGGTTGCAGTTCATGCCGACATCAATAATTCTACCATCGGACTGATTCCTGGAATGTATGTGAATGCACTAATTGATATTGGCAAAAATGACGTAGAAACTTTGCCAATTGATGCCATTGCCAAAGCAGAAGGCAAAGAGTTTATTTTTATTCAAGAAGCTGAAAAAGGAGAAAAACACGAGCATAAAGAAGGAGAAAAGCACGAAGAATCTGAAAAATCGGTTGATACTGGCGTACATTTTAAAAGAATAGAAGTAAAAACAGGAACAGCACAGTTAGGCTTTGTGCAAGTATCTCTTATGAATGAAATTCCTGCCAATTCAAAAATCGTAACAAAGGGTGCGTATTATTTACAATCAACAATGTCGAACTCAGAAGGTGGCGATGACCACGGGCATTGATTTTTTTAATTATTGATAAATTTATAAGCTAATGAATATGGAACATAAACACATTTACGACAAAGACGGAAAACAACTTTGTTGTACACAAGAAGAAAAAATAAATACTGTTGCCAATAAACAACTCAAAAAAGAACATAAAGAGGTGGGATGCTGTGCAACCGATGAACCCGAAAAAGAAGAACATGGAGATGACGACGGACATGGACACGATAGCGGAAATGATAGCACATTCAAAATGTTTTTACCAGCCATCATTAGCTTAGTTTTACTACTCATTGCCATTGTTTTGGATAATTACATTCCTCAAACTTGGTTCACAGGTTGGATACGTATTATTTGGTATGCTGTTGCTTACTTACCTGTTGGTTTTCCAGTAGTAAAAGAAGCCGTTGAGAGCATTAGTAAAGGTGAAATATTTTCTGAATTTTTATTAATGAGCATTGCTACCATTGGAGCATTTGCCATCGGCGAATACCCCGAAGGAGTAGCCGTAATGTTGTTTTATGCCGTTGGTGAAGTTTTCCAAACATTGGCTGTCAAAAGAGCAAAGGCAAATATCAAAACCTTACTCGACCAACGACCCGATGAAGTAACCATTTTGCAAAATAACCAAGCGAAAACCGTAAAGGCAGAATCTGTAAAAATAGGCGATATAATTCAGCTAAAAGCGGGAGAAAAATTAGGCTTAGATGGTGAACTACTTTCTGAAACTGCTTCATTTAATACCGCAGCTTTGACAGGCGAAAGTAAACCCGATACCAAAGCCAAAGGTGAAACAGTTTTGGCAGGAATGATAAATCTCAATACGGTTTCGCAAGTAAAAGTTACGACAGCCTATAAAGATAGTAAATTATCAAAAATCTTGGAATTGGTTCAAAATGCTACGGCTCAGAAAGCACCCACTGAGTTATTCATCAGAAAATTTGCTAAAATCTATACGCCAATTGTAGTCGTTTTAGCTATTTTGATAACAATCTTACCTTATTTTTTCGCAGAAAATTACGAGTTTAGTCAATGGCTTTACCGAGCATTAGTATTTTTGGTTATTTCTTGCCCCTGTGCTTTGGTCATTTCTATTCCATTGGGCTATTTCGGAGGTATTGGTGCGGCATCTAAAAATGGTATTCTGTTTAAAGGGAGTAATTTCTTGGATATAATTGCTAATATTCAAAACGTAGTAATGGACAAAACAGGTACTATGACCGAAGGGGTATTTAAGGTTCAAGAAGTTATCATAAAACAAGATTTTAATAGAGACGAAATCTTACAAATGGTTAACGCACTCGAAAGCCAAAGTACGCATCCAGTGGCAACTGCTATTCATAATTTTGTTGGAAATATTAACAACTCAATTGTATTAAAAAATGTAGAAGAAATATCAGGTCATGGATTAAAAGCCGAAATAAACTGTAAAGAATTATTAGTTGGAAATTTCAAATTGATGGATAAGTTTTCAATTTCGTACGATATTGACCCTACAGCGATTGTTTATACCTTGATTGCCATTGCTTATAATAAAAAATTTGTTGGCTACTTGACTATTGCTGATAGTATTAAAGAAGATGCCCAAGAAACGATAGATAAGCTAAAAGCATTGGGCGTAAATACAGTAATGCTCAGTGGTGATAAAAATAACGTTGTAAAATTTGTAGCCGACAAATTGGGGATAGCCAACTCATTTGGTGATTTACTACCCGAAGATAAAGTAAACAAGGTCAAAGAATTGAAGGCTCTCAATGAAACCGTATGTTTCGTTGGCGATGGTGTAAACGATGCTCCAGTAGTTGCATTGAGCAATGTGGGGATTGCAATGGGCGGACTCGGTAGCGATGCCACTATCGAAACTGCTGATGTAGTGATTCAAGATGATAAACCATCAAAAATACCTATGGCAATTAATATTGGAAAACAAACCAAAAAGATAGTTTGGCAAAATATCATATTGGCATTTGCCGTGAAAGCTATCGTTCTGATATTGGGTGCAGGTGGACTTGCCACCATGTGGGAGGCTGTTTTTGCCGATGTAGGCGTAGCATTATTGGCAATTCTTAACGCTGTTAGGATTCAGAATATGAAGTTTTAAATCATATTTTCCATCAATACTTTTCTTAAAGCATTGTTCTGAAAAGAGCAATGCTTTTCGTTTTTAGGTAATATTTAAAATTTCAAAACAATATGACTAATTTTATTTTTAGGTTAGTCTAAATTATTATATATTTGTCTTTCAAAATTGTAAAGCAAAACAAGATGAAAGCAAAATATACTATATTATCTATCGCATTTAGCCTTTTTATAACTACCGCTTGTGAAAAACTATTACCTGTTTCTCCCGAAGACAGCGAAGTTTTAGATGGAACAATCAAAGATTTAACCACTTCTGAAACGACTCAATTTTTAAGAGGTGATGCAGCTTTTGCTAAAGTTTTTACTGCCAATATGGGCTTAGGGCCTTTATTCGTATCAACTTCTTGTATCAGTTGTCATGCTGGCGATGGCAAAGGACATCCATCAACAAGTTTAGTGCGTTTTGGTCAAAATGATGAAACAGGAAATAAGTTTTTGATGTTGGGCGGTCCACAATTACAACATAGAGCCATTATAGGTTTTAACCCTGAAAATATTCCTTTTGGAGCTTCACACTCCACCTTTATAGCTCCATCTAATACTGGATTAGGTTTTTTAGAAGCCGTTTCCGATGCTGACATTTTGGCTTTGTCAGACCCCGAAGATAAAGACAATGATGGTATTTCGGGCGTACCAAATTGGATTGAACTACCCAATTTTCTGACACCAAAGCCCAATGCTATTGCCAAAAATGGAAAATATATTGGTCGTTTTGGAAGAAAAGCAGGTGTATATAATTTATTCAATCAAACTGTAAATGCCTATAATCAAGATATGGGCATTGTAAGTGCGTATTCTCCATACGACACATATAGCCGTGAGGCATTAGACCCAGAAGTAAGTAATGCTGAAATAGCTGATGTAGTACATTACTTACAAACGTTGAAAGCTCCAATTCAAAGAAATACCGAATCGGTAGAAGCAAAAGCGGGGAAAGAAATATTCCAAGAAATACAATGTGCTGCTTGCCATACACCAAGCATGAAAACCGCAAACTCACCCATTCAAGGCTTAAACAATAAAATATTCGCAGCTTATACTGATTTGCTCATGCACGACATGGGCAAAGATTTAGATGACAATTATACAGAAGGCTCAGCCAAAACTTTTGAATGGCGAACCACACCACTTTGGGGGCTGGGTTTAGCCAAAGACTCACAGGGCGGAAAAGTCCATTTAATGCACGATGGACGTGCCAAAAGTATTGATGAAGCCATTTTGCTACATGGTGGCGAAGCTCTCAAAAGTCGGCAAAAATATGTGGCATTGAGCAGTAAAGAAAAACAAGAATTGGTAACATTTTTAGAAAGCCTTTGATATGAAAAGACGTGATTTTATTCGCACAAGCTGTTTGAGTTGTATCGGTGGTAGTGCCTTATCGCTTACCTTACAAGGTTGTAGTTCAGCCTATTATGCTAAACAAGTTGATTTGAAACAAAATGAGTTGGTTATTAAAAAAAACGAGTTTATTGAAATAAAGAAAGATAAACAAAGCATTCGGAATGTTATTGTGGCTAAATATGAGAAATTAGGTTTTCCAATAGCCATTTTTCGTTTGGAGGAAGACCAATATTCCGCCGTTTATTTAGAATGTACGCATCAAGGAAATGAAGTGCAACCTCATGGTAATTATTTGGTTTGTGAAGGACATGGTAGCGAATTTGACAACAAAGGAAAAGTAACGCAAGGGCCTGCCGAAAAAGCCTTGAAAACGTTCGCTGTAAAAACTGACAGAGAAAACATTTATATCAATTTAGCCTAATTCATAATGAAAAAACACTACCTACTCTTGATATTTCTATTAGGCCTATCTCAAACTATTTTTGCCCAAATAGATACAACGCTATTCCGACGCAAACCGATTTCAGATTCTGCCAAAATGAATATTGATGCAGTGTATAGCCGTCCATTTTTACAGGTTGGTCGCACTCCGTTGGGCGTAGGTGGCTATGTCGAATTAAATACTAATTATGGCATAACAGATGGCGTTGGAGACGGTTTCTCTTTTCAAATGCGTAGAATGACCTTGTTTTTAGGTGGAAGTTTGCATCAAAAAATAAAATTTATGTCAGAACTTGAATTTGAAGATGGCACAAAAGAAATCAATATCGAATTTGCAGCCCTTGATTTTCAATTCAATAATCTTTTCAATTTTCGGGGTGGTATTATTGTGAATCCAATTGGAGCATTTAATCAAAACCATGATGGTCCAAAATGGGAATTTAGCGATAGACCAATTTCGGCTACTCAAATGCTACCTGCAACGTTTAGTAACGTAGGGATGGGTTTTTATGGCAAAAAATACAGCAAAACTTGGGTATTTGCTTATGAAGCCTATTTGACAAATGGCTTTGATGAAACAATAATTGATAATGAAAACAGTCGAACATCCTTATCAGCCGCCAAAGCTAACCGAAATCGTTTTGAAGAAAGTAGCAACGGGAGGGCTCTTTTTACAGGAAAAATAGCCATCAGAAATCGAAAAATTGGCGAATTGGGGCTTTCATATATGGGAGGAATCTATAATAAATTTCAGGAAGATGGGTTTGTTTTGGCACCTAAAAGGTCATTAAATGTCTTTGCCGTAGATTTTAATACAACTATCAAAAAAACAAAAACTTCAATTATTACAGAATGGGCATGGGTAAATGTTGATATACCAAGCAATTATGCCGTACAATACGGTAGTAAACAAATGGGTGGCTTTGTGGATATAATACAACCTGTTTACAAAAAACCAATTGCAGGATTTCTCAATTCTACATTTAATATCGCTTGCCGTATCGAGCGAGTGGACTGGAATGTAGGTAAATTCATAGAAACTGAAGATAAAATTTATGACGAAGTATTCTCAATAATGCCCGCCATCAGTTGGCGACCAATTCCATCAACGGTCATTCGTTTTAATTATCGCATTCAAAAGCAATGGGATTTATTGGGTAATCCTCCCTCGAAGACAGGGGTGTTTCAGTTGGGGGTTTCGAGTTATTTTTAAGCAAATTCAATATATTGTAATTGAATTGTAGCTCAAAATGTAAGGAAACAGAAAAGCATATTTTGAAGCTTTATTTTAGATATTGATATTTTAAATAGCATAGTGTATAGTAATTTTACCTAAAAACACCTAATAAAATAGTATTTAGTCTAATATTTATTAGCTAAAACAAGCATTTTATATATGTTCGTTAATAAGCATCATCGTTTATTGCTTTTTGGATAAAGAACCTTTAAAACTGAAACACCCAACTCAATAACTCATTTTATTATCCATTTAAATAAATCTCACTGCAAAAGCCCTTTGCTAATGCTTTCAGCAACGCTTCACTTGTGCTAAAAGCACCCTAATTTTCCACTCTGAGCGAAAAATTAGTTTAGCAAACTTTTGCTGATACACCCCTCCTACTCAGGCTTTATATTTCACTATAAAAAGAAAACATTAATCCTATCAAAGTAAGAAAAAACATTAAAAACAATAGAAAAAAAATACTCAAATATACTTGTTTTTTATTTATATTTTTCGTAATTTTATATCATAATCAAATAGGGAAACAGCCCCCTGTAATTGGCTAAACGATTCAAATAATTTATAAGAAATGAACAAAGCAGTTTTAATTGGAAATGTAGGAAACGCCCCCGAAATCAAAACACTTGAAAGCGGTTCAAAAGTTGTATCATTAAGTATTGCTACCAATGAAAGCTATACAAACAAAGCAGGAGAAAAGGTAGAGCAAACAGAATGGCATCGGATTGAAGCATGGAATTATCTTGCCACAGCGATAGAACAACACGTAAAAAAAGGCGACCGTATTTATATTGAGGGTAAAATAGGCACTCAACGTTGGACAGACGACCAAGGCTATGAACGCAATTCTACTAAAATTAGAGCTTCACGAATTGAGTTTTTAGGGTATCGAAGAGAACAAATTTTGAATGAAGAACCGAAGCAAACCAAAACCACAGGTAACAAAAAAGGAATAAAAGAACCCGCAAAAGTGCTGCACGCTGAACCGCTTTACATCGATTTAATCAGAGATTTAGGTGCCCGAAAAGGGGAAAAAGAATGGAACATCGGGTTTGGCATCACCGACAACAAAAGTTACGATATTTACAACGCTTTAGTAGAATATGAATGGGCACCAATAGACCGATTGGGCTTTGAAATAGAACTCCCGTTCTCGTTTTATTATCCAACCGAACAAAATACTTTAGCACCTCAAAGCAAACTGAACAGCCTAAAACTGGCAACGCAATACACTTTCTTAGTGGCCGAAAAAGCCAAAACTTCTCTCGCCATTGGCTACATCCACGAGTTTGAAATGAATGAATTCAACCACTATAAAAAAGAAACTGTGTTTACCGGAAATATTTTCAATCCGTTTTTTGTTGCCGCTAAACGATGGGGGCAAAATTTCCATACTTTATTGTACAGCGGACCATTATTGGAACAACATTTCAAAAGCCAAAACATACATTCGCTCTGGCAAATTAACTCCAATTTTCATTATATGATTGACGGTACGCGAAATTTTATCGGAGTAGAATTCAACAAACAGCTACAGCAAAGCGATTTCGATATGACCATCAGACCGCAAATGCGTGTTGGTATAGCCGACAATCTGCTTATTGGTATCGTTACCGGTATTCCTATCAAAAGAGAAAACGAGAGATTCAGCACTTTCTTTCGATTAATTTACGAACCAAAGCACAAATAATTCAAGTATATTTGTTACCACTAATTGACTATGAAACACTACCATTACATCTTTACCGGCGCCGGATTATCCGCACTAATGACCGTTTATGAAATGGTACTGTCCGGAAAATTCAAAGACAAAACCATTTTACTAATCGACGAAAATTCGAAAAAAACCAACGACCGCACTTGGTGTTTTTGGGATGATAAAACATGGTTTGACGATTTAGCCTTTGCCAAATGGCAAGCCGCATGGTTCAAAAACGAATCGTTTGAAAGATGCCTAAATCTCCAACCGTACCAATACAAAATGGTGAACGGCTTGGATTTTTACAAGCGTGTTTTCGACTTAATTTCCAAAGAAGAAAACATCACCTTCCTTAACCAAAAAGTGCTCGATTTTCAAGAATTAGGAAACCATTGTGTGGTTAAAACCGAAGCTGAAAGCTTTACTTGCAACCAAATTTTTAATTCGATTTTTAGTCCGAATTTAGTTGATAGTCAATCGAAATACCCGTTTCTGCACCAACATTTCATCGGTTGGTTTATCAAAAGTAAAGAACCTGTTTTTAACCCTGATTGTGCGACTTTCATGGATTTTTCGGTGGAACAGAGAGGCAATACACGATTCATGTATGTGTTGCCTACTTCTGAAACCGAAGCTTTGTTGGAGTATACTTTATTTTCCAAGAATTTGTTGCCAAAGGAAGAATACGAATCGGAAATTCAAATGTATATCAAAAAGTTAGGCATTACAGCCTACGAAATCGTTGAAAAAGAACAAGGCAATATTCCTATGACTTGTTATCCGTTTTGGAAAAACAATTCTAAAAACATCCTGAACATAGGTGCTGCCGGCGGTTGGACCAAAGCCAGCACGGGTTATACGTTTAAAAGTACTATCAAAAAATCGAAAGCTTTAACGGACTTTTTGTTGAAAGAAAACGACTTAACAAAGTTCCACAAAATCGATAAGTTCTGGTTTTACGATTTGCTGCTATTGGATATTTTAGACCAAAAAAACCACTTGGGTTCGACCATTTTTTCGGCTATGTTTCAAAAGGGAAATCCGGCGGTTATCTTTAAGTTTTTGGACGAAGAAACTTCCTTTGCCGAAGATTT
>OFDN01000946.1_pt1 | contig 21110 bp, 28 predicted proteins | sample 1520971 | NCBI WGS metagenome assembly OFDN01 (sample SAMEA94257418, study PRJEB24077) | hot springs metagenome | biome: Aquatic biome; feature: Geographical feature; material: Water | place: India | collected 2012-06-12 | depth 5 m
CCGGGAAAGGGATCGAAGGCGCGCACCCGGCGGGCGATGGCCTCGGCCGGCAGCCGCCAGTCGATGGCGGCCTCGGCCTTCTCGATCTTGTGCGCATAGGTCACGCCCTCCGCTGGCTGCGGCGTGCGCTGCAGGCTACCGTGGGCCGCGGCTTCCAGCGCCTGGACGATGAGGTGGCCTCCGAGCGCAGCCAAGCGGTCGTGCAGCGTGGCGGTGGTGTCGTCGGGCGCGATGTCGATGCGCTCGACCAGCAACATGTCGCCGGTGTCCAGGCCGGCATCCATCTGCATGATGGTGATGCCGGTGTGAGGGTCACCCGCCTCGATGGCGCGATGGATGGGCGCCGCACCCCGCCAGCGCGGCAACAGCGATGCATGGATGTTCAGGCAACCCAGGCGGGGCAGGTCCAGCACCCACTGCGGCAGGATGAGGCCATAGGCCGCGACCACCAGCACGTCGAGCGCGGCCGCCTCAAGCGCCTGGCGGCCAGCCTGCGCTTCGTCAGGGTACTTGCCATCCAGGCGCAGGCTGCGCGGCTGCGCCACCGGGATGCCATGCGCCAAAGCGAACTGCTTCACCGGCGACGCCTGCAGCTTCATGCCCCGGCCGGCGGGCCGGTCAGGTTGCGTCAGCACCAGCGGCAGCTCGTGGCCTGCCCCGTGCAGCCGGGCCAGGGCCACCTGGGCAAATTCCGGCGTGCCGGCAAACCCGACGCGCAAGGGCGCGGCGGTCACTTCTCGTCTTCCCGCGCCTTCTTCAGCATCTTGCTCTTGATGCGGTTGCGCTTGAGCGGGCTCAGGTACTCCACGAACACCTTGCCCATCAGGTGATCCATCTCGTGCTGCACGCACACGGCGGTCAGGCCTTCAGCCTCGAATTCATAAGGCTGGCCATCGCGGCCCAGCGCGCGCACCTTCACGCGGGCATGCCGCTCCACCTTGTCGTAGATGCTGGGCACCGACAGGCAGCCCTCGTCGCCCACCATCATCTCCTCGCTGCGCTCGATGATCTCGGGGTTAATCAGCACACGCGGCTGGTCGTGCGTCTCGGAGGTGTCCATCACGATCAGCCGCTCATGCACATCTACCTGCGTGGCGGCCAGGCCCACGCCGTCGGCCTCGCGCATCGTCTCGAGCATGTCGTCGGCCAGCTGGCGGATGCGGTCGTCCACCTCCTTCACCGGTTTGGCGATGGTGTGCAGGCGGGGGTCGGGATAACGAAGGATGGGAAGCAGGGCCATGGCTGATGCGTGTACGCCGGCAGGACGGCAACCACGGTGCCGCGGCTGCGTTTGCGGAAGGTGCCACAAATGGGCACTTTCGTTGCGATATCAAGGGTCTATGGGCACAATCTGCGGCAACATGTGAGCATTTCCGCGGCCCGGTCAAGGCCACGTTCGCTGGTGCAGTCGCAGACCGTTCGGCAACCCGTGATTTTGCACCGTCGGTTTCGGTCGTGATGCAAGCCCCCGGAGATCCCCACTCATGATTCGTCGCCCCCTGCGCCCGCGTCCTGCCGGCTTCCTTCGTGCAGGCGCCGGCTTGCTGGCACTGGCTGCCGCGGCTGCGGCGATGGCGCAGCCCGCCACGCTGCCTGTCAACCCGGCCCAGCGCAGCACCGCGCAACAGGTGGCCCAGCAAGGCGTACCCTTCGACGAACTGGCCGCCGACGCGCCCGACTCGTACACCGTGAAGACCGGCGACACGCTGTGGCGCATCTCCGGCCTGTTCCTGCGCAAGCCGTGGCGCTGGCCCGAGCTGTGGGGCATGAACCTGAGCGAGATCCGCAACCCGCACCTGATCTATCCCGGCCAGGTGGTCTACCTGGACCGCAGCGGCGAACGCGCGCGCCTGCGCCTGGGCCAACCCGTGGGTCGCACCGATGGCACCGTCAAGCTCTCGCCGCGGGTGCGCAGCGGCCCGGTGCAAGGCGACGCCATCTCCTCGGTGCCGCTGCACCTGATCGCACCCTTCCTCAATGAAGCGGTGGTGTTCTCCGGCGACGAACTCGTCACGGCGCCGCGCGTGGTGGCCGCCCCGGAAGGCCGCGTGCTGATGGCCCGTGGCGACCTCGCCTACGTGCGCGGCGAGATGGGCGGCATGCGCGATTGGCGCGTGTTCCGCGAAGCCAAGCCGCTGCGCGACCCGGAAACGCAGCAGGTGCTGGGCTACGAGGCACGTTTCGTGGGCACGGCCGAGTACGTGCGGGCCGGCGACACCGTCGCCACCCCCGACGGCAAGGCCCAGGTGGTGCCTGCCACGGTGCGCGTGATGAGCAACCGCGAGGAAGTAGGGATCGGCGACCGGCTCGTGCCGGTGCCCGCCCAGGACTTCAGCAGCTATGCACCGCATGCACCGGCCACGCCGATGAGCGGTCGCATCATCTCGGTGTACGGCGATGCGCTGAGCGCCGGCCAGAACCAGATCGTCTCGCTCAACCGCGGCTCGGCCGACGGCCTCGAGCGCGGCCATGTGCTGGCGCTCTGGCAGCGCGGCGACACCGTTGTGGACCGCAGCGACCCGCAGCGCGCAGTGATGAAACTGCCCGACGAGCGCAACGGGCTGCTGTTCGTGTTCAGCGTGTTCGAGCGCGTGTCGTATGCGCTCATCCTCCAGGTGCAGGCGCCCGTCCGGGCCAGCGACCGCTTCACCCAACCCGACTAGGCGGCGCGCCATGTCCGACCCTCGGGAAGTGGGGGCATGGCTGAGGTTGACTGCCGGGTCCGGGCTCGGACGCGCCAAGGCGCGCCGGCTGCTCGCGGCCTTCGGCAGCGCGCCTGCGGTGCTGGACGCAAGCGAGGCCGCGCTGGCCCAGGTCGCCGGGCCGGCCGCCGCCGCTCTGCTCACCGCGGAGCCTGACGACTTCCACCGCCGCCTGCTGGCCGACACCCTGGCCTGGCTGGATCGGAGCGAGGGCCGGACGCTGGTGATGCTGGGCGACGCCGCCTACCCGCCGGCATTGCTGCACACCGCCGATCCGCCGCTGATGCTGTGGGCACACGGCCGGCTGGAGCTGCTGCACCGCCAGGCCATCGCCATCGTGGGCAGCCGCCATCCCACCGCGCAGGGCACCGACAACGCCCGCGCCTTCGGCACCGCGCTCAGCCACGCCGGCTGGACGGTCGTCTCCGGCCTGGCGCTCGGCATCCACGGTGCGGCCCACCAGGGCGCCCTCACCGGGCCGGGCAGCACCATCGGCGTGGTCGGCACCGGGCTGGACCGCATCTATCCCAGCCACCACAAGGCGCTGACCCACCGCATCGCGCAGGAGGGCTTGCTGCTCTCCGAGTTCGCGCTCGGCACGCCGCCGCTGGCCGAGCACTTCCCGATGCGCAACCGCATCATCGCCGGCCTGTCGCGCGGCACGCTGGTGGTGGAGGCCGCGCTGCGCTCCGGGTCGCTTATCACCGCGCGCATGGCACTCGAAGCAGGACGCGATGTCTTCGCCATCCCCGGCTCCATCCATGCCGTGCAGTCCCGCGGCTGCCATGCACTGCTCAAGCAGGGCGCGAAGCTGGTGGAACAGGTGGAGGACGTGCTGGAGGAACTGGCCGGCCTGGCGCCCTTGCCCGCGCTGGAAGCCGACCTGCCCGACGATCTCCAGGCGCCGGACGACGACCCGCCGCCAGCCGAGTCCGACCCGGTGCTGGCTGCCCTGGGCCATGACCCGGCCACGCTGGACGCGCTCATCGCGCGCTGCGGCTGGCCGGCGCCGGCGCTCAATGCGCGCCTGCTGGAGCTGGAACTGGATGGCCTGGTGGTGCGGCTGCCCGGTGGGCTGTTCCAGCGCCGCGCACTGGCCTGAAATTCCGCCGTCGTCCGGCTCCGGACAGCCTCGAAAAGGCCGGATTGTTTCAGCCGAACGGGCTGAAACCCCTGGGGTATAGTCAATTCATGTTCGACGTCCTCGTCTATCTGTACGAAAACTACTGGCGTCCGGACGCCTGCCCGGACCACGACCAGTTGGCGCGGAAACTGTCGTCGGCCGGCTTTGAATCGGATGAGATCCAGGAAGCGCTTTCCTGGCTGGACGGCCTCGCCACCGTGGCCGAGTGCTACAGCGGCGAGCAACGCCAGACCAGCATCCGCGTCTACACGCCCGCCGAGCAGGACCTGCTGGGCGAGGAATCCATCGGCTTCATCAGCTTCCTGGAGTCGGCCGGCGTGCTGCCGCCGCCGATGCGCGAGATGGTGGTGGACCGCGCCAGTGCCATCGGCGTGGCGCCGATCGAGCTGGACGACATCAAGATCATCGTGCTGATGGTCTTCTGGAGCCTGGGCAAGGAGCCCGACACGCTGGTGCTGGACGAACTGTTCGTCGCACCGGAGGACCGCCTGATCCACTGACGGCGGCTGCCGGCCGCCGCTGCGTCAATTCAGCAAGCGGGCCGGGTCCACGTCCAGCCGCGCCAGCGCATTGCGCGTGGCACGCACCGTCAGCGCCTCGTCCTGCGCCGGTAGCAACAGCCCGGCCTGCAGGAACGCCGCCAGCCGCTGCTGCTGGAACAGCACGCAGCGCCCGCTGGGCGTGACGAACAAGCTCAACTGCCGACGCAGCCCCTGCCAGGCGAGCTGCACCGGTTCGTTCCGCCCGCGGAAGTCCAGCATGAACCAGCTGCCCACCTGCAGCTCCCGCGCCCAGGCCAGCATTGCAGGCGTGGGCACCGAGCCGCCTTCGGTCGCCACTTCCAGCTCCGAAGTCTCGTGGCCCGAGAGGTCCAGCACCGTCGATTCGTCGATCTGCACGTCCTCGGTGTCGGGCAGCAGTTCTTCCAGCGTTTCCAGCCGCTCCATCAGCTCTTCGAAGCGGTCGTGGGGAATCGCCGCGGCCTTGGCGGTGAAGGCGGCGGCCAGCGAGTTGTTCAGCGCACGCACCTGCTCGTCCTGCTTGTCCGGCGTGACCCCGGCCGAAGCCATGCCCTCGCGCAGCGTCTTCAGCAGCGGCGGCAGGCGGCGGATCACCTCCGCGCGGTCCTCGCGCGACACCTTGGCGCTGGCCGACCAGATGAGGTCGGCGGCCGCGCGCTTCATGGCCTTGGTCTCATCGCTCTGCACACCGAACTTCACGGCGGTCATCGCCAGCACGTCGGCCCACACCTGGAACAGGAACTGGCGCACGCCCTCCTGCACCGGCACCTCGTTGAGCATCTTGCGCAGCTCGATGGTGTACTGGATGGCCAGCGTCTCGCGCTGCTCCACCTGCTGAGCGAGCGAGACGCCCTTGCGAGTGGCCTCGTTCTCGTTGCGGAAGTAGTGCTCCAGGAACTTCTCGAACTCGGTCAGCACCGTCTGGAACACGCGGCGGCCGGTATCGGGATAAGCCTCCACCACCTGCACCACCCGCTTGATCTCACGCTCCAGCGCGTCGCCTACCGCGCGCGACGACGCATCGAAGCCCATCACGCAGGCGCCCATGCGGTCGATCAGCTTGCGCGCCGGATGGTCGGTGGTGGCAAAGAAGTCGGGCTCGGTCACCGCCACCCGCAGCACCGGCATCTGCAGCCGCGCGAACCACACGCGCACGCTGGCCGGAATGCTCTCCTCCGTGAGGATGGCCTGGAACAGCAGCGCGACGATCTCGATGGTGGCGCGCTCGACCGGCGTCTCGGCGGCCTTCTTCAGCACCTGCTTGCGCTGCTGCAGGTCCTCCAGCAGCGTGGGCGCGCTCACCGTGCCCGCTGCGCCGCCCGCCACGCCCACCTGCGACGCGCTGAAGCGCCGCTGGATGCCCTGTTGCGCCAGGCCGATGGCCGCCGTCAGGCCCGGCGAGGCCGTGCGCGCGGTGCTGCGCTGCGTGCTGCCGGCAAATTCCGGCAGCTGACGGCCCACCAGGCGGTTCAGCCGGCCGAGCACGGCTTCCGCATGCTCGCCACCGCGCGGCAGCGGCGCCGCGGAGGTGAGCATGCGGGTCTCGTCCGAGTTGCCCAGGCCGGGTCCGCCCGATGGCAGGCGTGCCTGCTGGGTGCGCCCACCCGAGAAGCCGGTGCGCGCGGTGACCGAGGCGTCGGCCTGACCCGGCAGTGCGCCGGGCACGGTGCCGCCGCTGCGCTGCGGCAGGCTTCCGTAGCCGGTGGCGCCTTGTGGGCTGCGGCGGATCATCGGCCGCAGATCAACCTGGGGCAGCACCTGCTGGCTCGCCAGCCACTGGTTGCATTGGTGATAGGCCGCCTGGCCCAGCGCCGCCAGTTCCTCGTGCAGCACGGGCTGCAGGTCTCGCCACGAAGCCACGGACAGGCCGGCGCTGCACCAGGCGTCCACCGTGATGCGGGCCAGCACATGCGCCCGCAGCATGTCGTTGGCATCGAGCTCCTCGCGCCGCTCCAGCAGCGCTACCCGCGAGCGCAGGTCGGTGAACTCCCAGGAGGCACGGTCCATGATGGCCAGCGCCAGGCGCGAGCCGAGGATCTCGCGCTCGATCGTGTCGTCATCCACCAGCGACAGCTTCTGTTCGCTGTCGCGCGGCGCCCGTGGCAGGTCGCCGGGGCGCGACGCCGAGACGCCGTACAGCATCGCGTTGCGCAGCGCACCGACGGTGGCCTGGTGCCAGGCGCCGCCGCGCTGCTGCAGCGCCGCGACGGTATCGCGTCGGCGTTGCGTGGTGGTGTAGTCGGCCGGCTTGTCCTGCTGCTGGCGGGCCAGCGCCTCCACCGCCGTCAACACACCGACGAAGCCCTTGACCAGCTCTTCCGTATAGAGGCGCCGAACCTGGTTCGCGAGTGCGGAGTAGTCGGCTGCGGTCGCCATGCGTGGGTGCGTAGGTTCGCTTGTGAGGGCGAACTGACTCTACACCACCGCCCCGGCGTTCGGGTCGTCGGGGTCGGAGGCCTTGGCGGGGCCGCCCTTGACCAGGTCTTCGCGCTTGATGCCCAGCCACATGGCGATGGCCGCGGCGACGAACACGGACGAGTAGATACCGAAGCAGATGCCGATCGTCAACGCCACCGCGAAGTAGTGCAGCGAAGGGCCGCCGAACAGCAGCATCGACAGCACCATCAGCTGCGTGGAGCCGTGGGTAATGATGGTGCGGCTGATGGTGCTGGTGATCGCGTGGTCGATCACTTCCGCGGTGTTGAGCTTGCGGTACTTGCGGAAAGCCTCGCGCACCCGGTCGAAGATCACCACCGACTCGTTCACCGAGTAGCCCAGCACCGCCAGGATCGCCGCCAGCACGGTGAGCGAGAACTCCCACTGGAAGAAGGCGAAGAAGCCCAAGATGATCACCACGTCGTGCAGGTTGGCAATGATGCCGGCCACGCCGAACTTCCATTCGAAGCGGATGGCCAGGTAGATCACGATGCCGATGATCACGAAGGCCAGCGCCTTGGCGCCGTCGATGGCCAGCTCGCGACCCACCTGCGGCCCCACCACCTCGCTGCGCGACAGCTCCAGCGGCCGCGCCTCGCCGGCGGCGCACTGCTGACGGGTGGCCGGGTCGCCGGCCACCGTGACGGCGATCGATTGGACGGTGCCCCCCTCGGCCTTGCACAAGCCTTGGAACACCCGGTCGACCACCTCGGTCTGCTTGACGTCGCCACGCAGCGGCAGGCGGATCAACACGTCGCGCGAGGTGCCGAAGTTCTGCACCTGAACCTCGCCGAAGCCCATGCCTTCGACCGTCTCACGCACCTTGTTGATGTCGGCCGGCTGGGCGTAGGCGACTTCGACAACGGTGCCGCCAGTGAACTCGATCGACAGGTGCAGCCCGCGCGTGACGAGGAAGAACACGGCCGCCACGAACATGATCAACGACACCGCATTCAGCACCAGTGCATGGCGCATGAACGGGATGTCGCGGCGAATGCGGAAAAACTCCATCTGTCGCTCCTTCAGGCCTGCGCCGCTTTGCCGGGTTCAGCGCTGGGGCGCCAAACCTGGCCAATGGACACCGACTTGAGCTTCTTCTTGCGGCCATACCAGAGATTGACCAGCGCACGCGAGAACACCACGGCCGAGAACATCGAGGTAAGGATGCCCAGGCAATGCACCACCGCGAAGCCGCGCACCGGTCCCGAGCCGAAGGCCAGGAGCGCGACGCCGGCGATCAGCGTGGTCACGTTGGAGTCGAGGATGGTGCCCCAGGCGCGTTCATAGCCGACCAGGATCGCCGTCTGCGGCGCGCTGCCGTTGCGCAGCTCCTCGCGCACACGTTCGTTGATCAGCACGTTGGCGTCGATCGCCATGCCCAGCGTCAGCGCAATGGCCGCCATGCCGGGCAGCGTCAGCGTGGCCTGCAGCATCGACAGGATCGCCACCAGCAGCAGCAGATTGAACGCCAGCGCCACGGTAGAGAACACGCCGAACAGCAGGTAGTAGCAGCACATGAACACCGCGATGGCGATGAAGCCGTACAGCACGCTGTCGAAACCCTTGGCGATGTTCTCGGCGCCCAGGCTCGGGCCGATGGTGCGCTCTTCCACAATCTCCATCGGCGCGGCCAGCGAGCCCGCGCGCAGCAGCAGTGCGGTGTCGTTCGCTTCCTGGGTCGTCATGCGGCCGCTGATCTGCACGCGCCCACCGCCGATCTCGCTGCGGATCACCGGCGCGGTCACGACCTCGCCCTTGCCCTTCTCGAACAACAGGATGGCCATGCGCTTGCCAACGTTCTCCCGCGTGATGTCGCGGAAGATCCGTGCGCCCTTGGCGTCCAGCGTCAGGTGCACCGCCGGCTCCTGGTTCTGGCCGTCGAATCCGGCCTGCGCATCCGTCAGGTTCTCGCCGGTGAGGATCACCTGGCGCTTGACGATCAGCGGGGCGCCGCCGCGCTCGACGTAGCGTTCAGTGCCGAACGGCACCGGCGCCGAACCGATGGCGGCCGCGGCCGCTTCCGTGCTGTCATCCACCAGACGCACTTCCAGCGTGGCGGTGCGGCCGATGATGTCCTTGGCCTTCGCAGTGTCCTGCACGCCCGGCAACTGCACCACCACGCGGTCGGCACCCTGCTGCTGGATCACGGGCTCGGCCACGCCCAGCTCGTTCACGCGGTTGTGCAACGTGGTGATGTTCTGCTTGAGCGCCGCCTGCTGCACCGCGGTGGCGGCTTGCGGCTTCAGCGAACCGGTCAGCTGCAGATCGCCACTGCCAGCGGTGCCCTGCGTCCACTGCAGGTCCGGCAGTGAGGCCGTCAGCTCGGCAAGCGCCGAGTTCAGGGTGGGCGCATCGCGGAACGACACGCGCACGACGTTGCCGTCGCGCACGATGCCTGTATGGCGGATGTTCTTCTCGCGCAGCAGCGAGCGGATGTCGCCGGTCAGCGCCTCGGCACGCTTCGTCAGCGCCGCCTTCATGTCCACCTGCATGAGGAAGTAGACGCCCCCGCGCAGGTCCAGGCCGAGGTACATCGGCAAGGCGCGCATGGAGGTGAGCCATGCAGGAGAACGGCTCACCAAGTTGAGTGCGACGATGTAGGCCGGATCGTTGGCGTCGGGGTTCAGCGCGCGAGACAACACGTCCTTCGCGCGGATCTGCGTATCAGTGTCCCGGAAGCGGGCGCGCACTGAATTGCCGTCGAACTGAACGAAGTCCGGCGTCAGCTGTGCGTCCGCCAGCGCCCGCTCCACCCGCTGCACCAGCGAGCTGTCCACCTTCAGCGTGACCTTGCCGCTGGACACCTGCACCGCAGGTGCCTCGCCGAAGAAATTGGGCAGCGTGTACAGCAGCCCGATCACGAATGCGATGGCGAGCATCGCGTACTTCCACCACGGATAGCGGTTCATCGACAGACTCCCCTGGCGCGGGAGCCCGCGCCGGGTTTAAACGAACGGTGGCGGGTTTACTTGATCGTGCCCTTGGGCAGCACCTGGGTGATGGCGGTGCGCTGCAGCTGCACCTCGACGCCGCTGGCCAGCTCCACGTGCACGAAGCTCTCGCCCACTTTGTTGATGCGGCCGAGCAGACCACCCGCCGTCACCACTTCATCGCCCTTGGCGATGGCATCGATCATCGCCTTGTGTTCCTTCTGCCGCTTCATCTGGGGACGGATCATGATGAAGTACAGCACCACGAACATCAGCACCAGCGGCAGCATGCTCAGCAGGCTGGAACCCGCGCCTTCGGCGGCGGCAGGTGCGGTTTGGGCAAAGGCTTCGGAAATGAACACGGCGGTCGGTCCTTGAGACAAAGGCCCGTTCGATGCGGGCCCGATCGAAAAAATCCATCCGAAGCAAAAAGCTTCGAACAAAAAAACAGGCCCCGCACTTACGTGGGGGCCTGTCTCGGATTCTGGTTGCGGGGGCAGGATTTGAACCTGCGACCTTTGGGTTATGAGCCCAACGAGCTACCAGACTGCTCCACCCCGCGACGGAAGCTGACAGTATAGCGTGCTTTCGGCGTCTTGCCAGCCCCTATCGAACAAAGTTCGAAAATAGTGGGCTGCAACGCCGAAGTGACTTACTCGGCAGCGTCGGTAGCTTCTTCAGCCACGGCGACGTCGGGACGATCCACCAGCTCGACGAAGGCCATCGGCGCGTTGTCGCCGACACGGAAGCCCATCTTCAGAATACGGGTGTAGCCGCCCGGGCGCGCCTTGTAGCGCGGGCCGAGTTCGTTGAACAGCTTGGTGACGATATCGCGGTCACGGGTGCGCGAGAAAGCCAGGCGGCGGTTGGCCAGCGTGGGTTCCTTGGCCAGCGTGATCAGCGGCTCGACGACGCGGCGCAGTTCCTTGGCCTTGGGGACCGTGGTCTTGATGGCTTCGTGCTGCAGCAGCGAGTTGGCCATGTTGCGCAGCATCGCCAGGCGGTGGGAGCTGGTGCGGTTGAGTTTGCGAAGTCCGTTGCGGTGGCGCATGGTGCGTTCCTTTACTTATTGAACCCCGGCCGGATCAGGTACCGGGGGTTGCACATGACAGCGTTTGATTAACGCTTGTCCAGGCCCTGGGGCGGCCAGTTCTCAAGGCGCGCGCCGAGCGTGAGCCCGCGCGATGCCAGCACTTCCTTGATCTCGTTCAGCGACTTGCGGCCGAGGTTCGGCGTCTTCAGCAGCTCGGTCTCGGTGCGCTGGATCAGGTCGCCGATGTAGTAGATGTTTTCGGCCTTCAGGCAGTTGGCCGAACGCACCGTCAGCTCGAGCTCGTCGACCGGGCGCAGCAGGATCGGATCGAAGTTGCCACCGGCTCGCGGTGCCGAAGGCGCCTGGAAGATCTCGCCGTCTTCGTGCGGCAGCTGAGCGAACACCACCAGCTGCTCGACCAGAATCTTGGCCGAAGCACGGATGGCTTCCTCGGGGCTGATCGCACCGTTGGTCTCGATCTCCATCACGAGCTTGTCCAGGTCGGTACGCTGCTCCACGCGGGCGTTCTCGACGGCATAGCTCACGCGGCGCACCGGCGAGAACGAAGCGTCCAGCACGATGCGGCCGATCGACTTCGTGGGCTCGTCACCGAAGCGGCGCAGGTTGCCCGGCACGTAACCACGGCCCTTTTCGACCTTGATCTGCATATCGAGCTTGCCGCCCTTGGCCAGGTGCGCGATCACGTGGTCGGGGTTGATGACCTCGACGTCGTGCGGCGTCTGGATGTCGCCGGCAGTCACGGGGCCTTCGCCCTCCTTGCGCAGCACCAGGGTCACTTCGTCGCGGTTGTGCAGACGGAACGTCACGCCCTTCAGGTTCAGCATGATGTGGACCACATCTTCCTGAACGCCGTCGACAGTCGAGTACTCGTGCAGCACGCCGGCGATGGTGACTTCCGTCGGCGCGTAACCCACCATCGACGACAGCAGCACACGGCGCAGGGCGTTGCCCAGCGTGTGCCCGTAGCCCCGCTCGAACGGCTCGAGCGTCACCTTGGCACGGCGATCGCCCAGCGGCTCGACTTGGATGGCTTTGGGTTTCAGCAGATTGGTTTGCATTGAGTGGTGTTCCTGTCAATACCCTCGGCTCGTTACACCGATAAGGCTGATGGACATGTCGGGCCATGCGAGGCCGCTGCGTGCCCGGCAAACACAGCGGCCGAAAACAAAACGCGCGCGCGCGGCCACACGGCCGCACGCGCGTCAGTAGCCTGGATCAGCGCGAGTAGAGTTCCACGATCAGCGCTTCCTTGATCTCGGCGCCGAATTCGTCGCGGTCCGGGGTCTTCTTGAAGACGCCTTCCAGCTTCGACTCGTTCACTTCGACCCAGGCCGGCATGCCGATCGACTGAGCCAGCTTCAGCGACTCGGTCACACGCAGCTGCTTCTTGGCCTTTTCACGCACGGCGACCACGTCGCCCGCCTTGACCATGTACGAAGCGATGTTCACGACCTGGCCGTTGACGGTGATCGACTTGTGCGACACCAGCTGGCGAGCTTCGGCGCGGGTCGAGCCGAAGCCCATGCGGTACACCACGTTGTCGAGGCGCGATTCCAGCAGCGTCAGCAGGTTGGTACCGGTGTTGCCGCGGCGGCGTTCAGCCTCCTCGAAGTAGCGGCGGAACTGGCGTTCCAGCACGCCGTACATGCGCTTGACCTTCTGCTTCTCGCGCAGCTGCAGACCGAAGTCGCTGGTACGCGAACCGCTGGTGCGGCCGTGCTGACCCGGCTTGCTGTCGAACTTCGCCTTGTCGCCGATGGGGCGACGCGCGCTCTTCAGGTAGAGGTCGGTGCCTTCACGGCGCGAGAGTTTGGCCTTGGGGCCGAGGTAACGTGCCACTTGGTTTTCCTTGTTTATCTGACGCGACCGATGTTTGTCGCGTGAGTCCGCGCCGACGTCACGGCACGAACGGTGGGCTGAAGGACAAACGTCGGCAGCGCCCTGGAGACGCTACCGACGTCCTTGGAACGTCGCTTAGATGCGGCGACGCTTCTGCGGACGGCAACCGTTGTGCGGCACCGGCGTCACGTCGGAGATCGACGTGATGCGGATGCCCAGCGATGCCAGTGCACGCACCGACGACTCACGGCCCGGGCCGGGGCCCTTGATCCGCACGTCGAGGTTCTTGATACCTTGTTCCTGCGCTGCACGGCCTGCGGTTTCCGCAGCCACCTGGGCCGCGAACGGGGTGCTCTTGCGCGAACCCTTGAAGCCCTGGCCGCCGCTCGAGGCCCACGACAGCGCGCCGCCCTGGCGGTCCGTGATCGTGATGATGGTGTTGTTGAACGACGCGTGCACGTGAGCGATGCCGTCCGCAATGTTCTTGCGGACCTTCTTGCTCACACGACGTGCTGCGCTGTTGTTGGGTGCCTTGGCCATGTCTTAATCCTTCAATCCGTTGCCGACCGCGTCGATCACTTCTTGACCAGCGCGCCGGACTTGCGCGGACCCTTGCGGGTGCGGGCGTTCGTCTTCGTGCGTTGACCACGCACCGGCAGGCCACGGCGATGACGCATGCCGCGGTAGCAGCCGAGGTCCATCAGGCGCTTGATGTTGATCGACTGCTCGCGACGCAGGTCGCCTTCGATCGTCATGCGGCCGATCTCGTCCCGGATCTTCTCCAGGTCGGCGTCGGTCAGGTCCTTGACCTTCTTGTTGAACTCGATGCCAGCAGCGACGCAGATCTTCTGCGCGGTCGTGCGACCGATGCCGTAGATCGACGTCAGGCCGATCTCGGTGTGCTTGTGCTGCGGAATGTTGATACCAGCAATGCGTGCCATGGTGTCCTCTTAATCTGGTTCGGCGCTGATCAACCCTGGCGCTGCTTATGGCGCGGGTCGGTACAGATCACACGCACCACGCCCTTGCGGCGGATGATCTTGCAATTGCGACACATCTTCTTGACCGATGCTGCAACTTTCATGGTCTTCTCCTTATTTCGCGCGGAACACAATGCGTGCCCGGCTCAAGTCATACGGGGTGAGCTCCACGGTGACCTTGTCGCCGGGAAGAATGCGGATGTAATGCATGCGCATCTTTCCGGAGATATGTCCGAGAACCACGTGGCCGTTCTCGAGCTTCACACGGAAGGTTGCGTTGGGGAGGTTTTCGAGAATCTCCCCCTGCATCTGGATGACATCGTCTTTTGCCATACGGTCTCGCGCTTCAGCTTGCCTTGAAGTTGGCCTTCTTCAGCAACGACTCATACTGCTGACTCATCACATAGCTCTGGACTTGCGCCCAGAAGTCCATGGTCACCACTACGATGATCAGCAACGACGTTCCACCGAAATAGAACGGCACGTTGTACTTCAGCACCAGGAACTCGGGCAGCAGGCACACCGCCGTGATGTACACCGCACCGGCCAGCGTCAGCCGCGACAGGATGCGATCGATGTACCTCGCGGTCTGGTCACCCGGCCGGATGCCCGGGATGAAAGCGCCACTCTTCTTCAGGTTGTCAGCGGTCTCGCGGCTGTTGAACACCAGGGCGGTATAGAAGAAGCAGAAGAACACGATCATCGCGGCATACAGCATCACGTAAATCGGCTGCCCCGGCGACAGCGCCCCGGAGATGTCCTTCAGCCACTGCAGACCCTCGCCGGTCGCAAACCAACCCACCACCGTCGCCGGCAACAGGATGATCGACGACGCGAAGATCGGCGGGATCACGCCGGACATGTTCAGCTTCAGCGGCAGGTGCGACGACTGGCCGCCATACACCTTGTTCCCGACCTGCCGCTTGGCATAGTTGACCAGGATCTTGCGTTGACCGCGCTCTACGAACACCACCGCGAAGGTCACCAGGATGATGACGGCGATGATGAACAACGAAGCGATGATGCTCATCGCACCGGTGCGCACCAGCTCGAACAAGCCGCCCACAGCGCTCGGCAGGCCCGCGGCGATGCCCGCGAAGATCAGGATCGAGATGCCGTTGCCCAGCCCACGCTCGGTGATCTGCTCACCCAGCCACATCAGGAACATCGTCCCGGCCACCAGGCTCACCACCGTCGTCATCCGGAAGCCGAAGCCGGGCGCGAGCACCAAGCCGGGCGAACCTTCCAACGCCAGCGCAATGCCCAGGGACTGGAAGATGGCCAGTCCCAACGTGCCGTAGCGCGTGTACTGGGTGATCTTCCGGCGGCCGGACTCACCTTCCTTCTTCAGCGCTTCGAGCGTGGGCACGACGTAGGTCATCAACTGCATGATGATCGACGCCGAGATGTACGGCATGATGCCCAACGCGAACACGGTGAAGCGCGACAGCGCCCCGCCCGAGAACATGTTGAACAGGTTCAGGATGCCGCCGCTCTGGCTCTTGAACAGCTGCTGCAGCTGCACCGGATCGATCCCCGGCACCGGCACGTGAGCGCCGATGCGGTAGACGACCAGTGCCAGAAGCAGGAACACAAGCCGGCGACGCAAGTCACCGAACTTGCCGCTCTTGGCCAGCTGATTGGCGTTGGTTGACACTCGAGGTTGTCCTTGCAGCTCGCGCTATCAGGCCAGCGAACCGCCTGCGGCTTCGATGGCAGCCTTGGCGCCGGCGGTCGCGCCGATGCCCTGCAGCGAAACCTTCTTGGTCAGCTCGCCCGACTTGATGACCTTGACCACCTTCGCCAGCTCGCCCACCAGGCCGGCTTGCTTCAGCATCACCAGCGTGACCTCGTCGGCGCCCAGCGCTTCCAGATCGGCCAGCGTGATTTCGGCGTTGTACTTCAGCGAATGCGACTTGAAGCCACGCTTCGGCAGGCGGCGCTGCAGAGGCATCTGGCCGCCTTCAAAGCCGACCTTGTGGTAGCCGCCCGCACGGGACTTCTGACCCTTGTGGCCGCGACCTGCGGTCTTGCCCAGACCGGAGCCGATACCACGGCCGACCCGGCGCTTCGCATGCTTGGAGCCGCTTCCCGGCTTGATCGTGTTGAGTTGCATCACAGCACCTTCACGAGGTAGGCGACCTTGTTGATCATGCCGCGCACGGCCGGCGTGTCTTCCAGCTGGCGCTCACTGTTGAGCTTGCGCAGGCCGAGGCCGCGCACCGTATCGCGGTGCGACTGGCGGGTACCCGCGACGCTCTTGACCAACTTCACGGTCAGGGTTTTCTTGTCGGACATGAAAGTTCTCCGGTCCGCAGGCTCAGTTGAAGATTTCTTCGACCGTCTTGCCACGCTTTGCAGCGACCGAGGCAGGCGTCGTCGAGTTCTTCAGCGCGTCGAGCGTTGCACGAACCATGTTGTAGGGGTTGGTCGAACCGAAGCTCTTGGCCACGATGTCGGTCACGCCCATCACTTCGAACACGGCGCGCATCGGGCCGCCGGCGATGATGCCGTCACCCGGCTTGGCCGGGCCCATCATGACCTTGGCTGCGCCGTGAACACCACGCACCGTGTGGTGGATGGTGCCGTTCTTCAGCGAGACCTTGACCATGTTGCGGCGGGCCGAGTCCATGGCCTTCTGCACCGCGACCGGCACTTCCTTGGCCTTGCCCTTGCCCATGCCGATGCGGCCGTCGCCGTCACCGACCACGGTCAGCGCGGCGAAACTCAGCGTGCGGCCGCCCTTGACCACCTTGGTGACGCGGTTCACCGCGATCATCTTTTCCTTCAGACCGTCGTCGTTCGCTTCGGTCTGGGCGCGAGGTTGAAACTTCGCCATGTTTAGTTCCTCAATTCAATCAGAACTGCAGGCCGGCTTCGCGCGCAGCGTCAGCCAGTGCCTTCACGCGGCCGTGGTAGGCAAAGCCAGCCCGGTCGAAAGCCACCTTCTCGATGCCCGCGGCCTTCGCCTTCTCGGCGATGCGCTTGCCCACGATCGAGGCTGCTGCAGCGTTGCCACCCTTGCCGGCGGCGCCCAGCTGCTCGCGGACTTCCTTCTCGGCGGTCGAAGCGCTGGCCAGCACCTTGGTGCCGTCGTCGGACAGCACGTTGGCGTAGATGTGCAGGTTGGAGCGGAACACCGTCAGGCGTGCAACGCGTTGGATCGCGATGCGGACACGCGTCTGCCGCGAGCGGCGCAGGCGTTGTTCCTTCTTGGTCGTCGTCGTCATGATGTGGCCGCTCCTTACTTCTTCTTGGTCTCTTTGAGGACCACACGCTCATCGCTGTAGCGGATCCCCTTGCCCTTGTAAGGCTCGGGCGGACGGAAGGCGCGCACTTCTGCCGCGACCTGGCCGACCACCTGGCGGTCTGCACCCTTGATCAGGATCTCGGTCTGCGTCGGGCAGGTCACGGTGATGCCAGCCGGCATTTCCTTGACCACCGGATGCGAGAACCCGATCTGCAGGTTCAGCTTCTGGCCCGTGGCCTGGGCACGGAAGCCCACGCCGACCAGGTTCAGCTTGCGCTCGAAGCCCTTGCTGACGCCCGTCACCATGTTCGCCACCAGGGCGCGCACGGTACCGCTCATCGCATTGGCAGCCGCCGACTCGTCGGCGGGCGCGACCAGCAGGGCACCGCCCTCGGTCTTCACCTTGACCAGACCGTGCACCGGGCGGGACAGCGAGCCCAACGCGCCCTTCACGACGATCTGCTCGTCCTTGATGGCCACGTCCACGCCTTGCGGGACGACGACCGGCATTTTTCCTACGCGGGACATTTCAGACTCCCCTTACGCGACGTAGCAGAGCACTTCGCCGCCGATACCGGCTTGGCGCGCCTTGCGATCGGTCATCACGCCACGCGGCGTCGTCACGATGGCAACACCCAGGCCGTTCATGACCTGGGGGATGTCGTGGCGGCCACGGTAGACACGCAGACCAGGGCGGCTCACACGCTCGATGCGCTCGATCACCGGGCGGCCGGCGTAGTACTTCAGCGCCACTTCGAGTTCGGCCTTGCCGTCGCCCTTGACGGCGAAGTTCTCGATGTAGCCCTCGTCCTTCAGGACTTGGGCAATGGCCACCTTCAGCTTCGAAGAAGGCATCGTCACCGTGGCTTTCTCGACCATCTGCGCGTTGCGGATGCGAGTCAGCATGTCGGCGATCGGATCACTCATGCTCATTTCTGGATCTCCTTCGAGTGCCGATTACCAGCTGGCCTTGATGACGCCAGGGATGTCACCCTTGAACGCTAGGTCACGGATCTTGCTACGGGCGAGGCCGAACTTGCGGAACGTGCCGCGCGGGCGGCCGGTCAGCTCGCAACGGTTGCGCTGGCGGGTCGGGTACGCGTTGCGGGGCAGCTGCTGCAGCTCGAGGCGGGCGGCGTAGCGCTCTTCCTCAGTACGCTTGAAGTCGTTGATGATCGCCTTCAGGTCGTTGTACTTCTTGGAATACTTGGCGGCGAGTTGCTCGCGCTTCAGCTCGCGTTGGATCAGGGAAACTTTAGCCACGGGGCACCTCAGTTCTTGAACGGGAAGCGGAAGGCGGTCAACAGGGCCTTGGCTTCGTCGTCGGTCTTGGCGGTGGTCGTGATGCTGATGTTCAGACCGCGCAGCGCATCCACCTTGTCGTAGTCGACTTCGGGGAAGATGATCTGTTCTTTGACGCCGATGTTGTAGTTGCCCCGGCCGTCGAAAGCGCGACCCGAGATACCACGGAAGTCGCGCACACGCGGCAGGGCCACGGTGACGAAACGGTCAAGGAATTCGTACATGCGGGTGCCACGCAGCGTCACCATGCAGCCGATGGGCACGCCGTCGCGGATCTTGAAGCCGGCGATGGCCTTCTTCGACTTGGTCACCACGGGCTTCTGGCCGGCGATTTTGGTCAGGTCGGCCACCGCGTGGTCCATCACCTTCTTGTCCGACACCGCCTCGCTCACGCCCATGTTCAGCGTGATCTTGGTGATGCGGGGCACCTGCATCGGCGACTTGTAGCCGAACTTCTCGACCAGGCTGGGGGCGATGGTTTCGCGGTAGATCGCCTGCAGGCGAGCGACGCCGACCGGCGACGATTCACCCGCCGGCACTGCCACCGACTTCTCGGCCTTCGGGGCCTTGCTCGCCTTTTGGGCTGCTTTGTCTTGCGCCATGATGTTTAAGCCTTGATCTCTTCGCCGCTGGACTTGAAGACGCGGACCTTTTTGCCGTCATCCAGCAGCTTGACGCCCACGCGATCCGCCTTGCCCGTGGCCGCGTTGAAGATCGCGACGTTGGACTGGTGGATCGGCATCGTCTTGTCGACCACGCCGCCGGTGGTGCCCTTCATGGGGTTCGGCTTGACGTGCTTCTTCACCACGTTCACGCCTTCGACCACGATGTGGTCGGCGTCGACGCGCTGAGCGACGACGCCCCGCTTGCCCTTGTCGCGACCGGTCAGAACGACGACCTGGTCACCTTTGCGAATCTTGTTCATGGCTTGCTTGTCCTTGCTAGCAGGCGTCAGAGGACTTCCGGCGCGAGCGAGACGATCTTCATGAAGCGCTCGGTACGCAGTTCACGCGTCACGGGGCCGAAGATGCGGGTGCCGATGGGCTCCAGCTTGGCGTTCAGCAGGACGGCAGCGTTGCCGTCGAACTTCACCAGCGAGCCGTCCTGGCGACGCACGCCCTTGGCGGTACGCACGACCACGGCGCTGTAGACCTCGCCCTTCTTCACGCGACCACGCGGTGCAGCTTCCTTGATGCTGACCTTGATCACGTCGCCGATACCGGCATAGCGACGCTTGGAGCCACCAAGCACCTTGATGCACATGACGGACTTCGCGCCAGTGTTGTCCGCGACGTCAAGCCGCGATTGCATTTGGATCATGTTGTCATCCCAACTTGTCGGGCTGATGGCGCGCCGAGAACTTCAGCGCTGCCCGCCAGGCAGTCTTGGGCCCGTGGTGTGGGCGGATCCGCTCATCGGCTTGTTCGCTCGACCTGCTGCGCTGCGCATGACGCTGGCGGCGGGCTCGAAAACAAACCAGATTTGCGGCGAAGGCGCGATTATCGCGTCGAAGTGCCGGGCCTGTCAACAGGCCCGGCGAAAATCATTGGGCGACCGCCTGGGCGGTGGCGCGCTTGACCATGGTGTCGGCGTCGCTCACCTCGAACTTGCCCGGCGCCTCGATGTCCAGCGACTTCACGACGCCATCCACCACCAGCATGGAGTAGCGCTGCGAGCGCACGCCCATGCCGCGGGCCGTGAGGTCCAGCGTCAGGCCCACGGCCCGGGTGAATTCACCGCTGCCATCCGCGATCATGCGCACCTTGCCGGCGACGCCCTGCTCGCGGCCCCAGGCTCCCATGACGAAGGCGTCGTTGACCGAGATGCACCAGATTTCGTCCACGCCAGCGCCGCGCAGCGCATCGGCCTGCGCCACGTAGCCCGGCACATGCTTGGCCGAACAGGTTGGCGTGTACGCGCCCGGCAAGGCGAAGATGGCCACGGTCTTGCCGGCCAGCGCCTTGTCCAGCTCCACGGGGTTGGGGCCGAGGGCGCAGCCTTCGGTTTCCACGTCGATGAATTCCTGCAGCGTGACCGAGGGAAGCCGGTCTCCGATCTTCAGCATGGGATGTGCTCCGTCAAGTGAATGACACCATGGAAAACGGCCGGCCGCCATCGAGATAGCGAACCGGCCGTCGTGGGCAGCAGCAGCGCTTAAACCGCTTCCGCCTTCTTCACCAGGCGCGTGACGCGCCAGGACTTGGTCTTCGAGATCGGACGACCTTCGGTGATCTCGACCACGTCGCCCATCTTGTACTCGCCCGCTTCGTCGTGGGCGTGGTACTTGTTGGAACGCGCGACGATCTTGCCGTACAGCTCGTGCATGTGACGACGCTCCACCAGCACGGTGACCGTCTTCGAGCGCTTGTCGCTGACGATCGTGCCGATGAACGAACGGGGCACGCGGTTCGGCGTGACCTTCTCTTGCGTCTGCTCGGTGGCTTGCTCGCTCATTTCGCGGCCTCCTTCTTCTTCTCGTTCAGCACCGTCTTGGCACGTGCGATGTCACGACGGGTCTTGCGGAGAACGGTGTGGTTGCTGAGCTGCTGGGTCGCCTTCTGCATGCGCAGGCCGAAATGGGCCTTCAGCAGGTCGGAGACTTCCTTCTCGAGCGCCGCCACGTCCTTGGTACGCAGTTCGGATGCTTTCATGGTGTTTCCTTCGATCAGGTGCCGACCTGGCGCACGACGAACGTGCAGCTCAGGGGCAGCTTGGCCGCTGCAAGCGTGAACGCTTCGCGGGCCAGGGCTTCGGGCACACCATTGATCTCGTACAACACCTTGCCGGGCTGGATCTCGGCGACGTAGTACTCGGGGTTGCCCTTGCCGTTGCCCATGCGGACTTCGGCAGGCTTTTGCGAGATCGGCTTGTCCGGAAAGATCCGGATGAAGATCCGACCGCCGCGCTTGATGTGACGCGAGATCGCGCGGCGAGCCGCTTCGATCTGGCGCG
>OFDN01000947.1_pt1 | contig 21105 bp, 20 predicted proteins | sample 1520971 | NCBI WGS metagenome assembly OFDN01 (sample SAMEA94257418, study PRJEB24077) | hot springs metagenome | biome: Aquatic biome; feature: Geographical feature; material: Water | place: India | collected 2012-06-12 | depth 5 m
AGGCCGCCCTTACGGGCAAGCCAGATCAGATGTCACCTATCCGTGCATCAGTCCCGCAGTACCTCGGAACTCTTCTGAATCTCCGATGCCGGAGACCCGAAGGGACTCGGTGAGCCCGGTCGTCTTTGCGTACAGGGACCAGAACTTCTCGTGAGGATCGCGTTCTGCAATGACTGGGAACCCCAACTTCCATAGGATCGTCGTGACGAGTTCTGCATCTTGCCGATTCGCATAGTTCTGAATTTCCAGTGTTCTCGCGACCGTCTCCACGTTTGAGCGCCGGGCGAACACCAACTGTTCGATGACCGTCCTGGGGTTGGTCGTCCGGAAGTATGTTTCGAGCTGCTCAGTCAGCTGACCGGACTCGACCGACCTCAACTGCCAGCCCAGCTCGTCCCGCTGACTCGGGTCCGCCACGTCGTAAAGTTCGTCAAGAAGCTTCCTCAGGCGGAGAGAAGCAAAGCCAGGATCCGAGCTTGCTTGGCGGTGCCCGTGGGCTCCAAGCTCAGCTGTGAGTCGGAATGCCCCGGTGCGAACACGACCTGCCATCCTTGGCCGCCTTACTTCACCCTCTGGAACTCGGATGATGCCTTCAACGACCAACCGATCCAGCTCGTTGGCTATGTCCTTCTCTTCGGCAAGAAAGGTAAGTTGAAGCAGTTCGGCGCGATCTAGCCCGCCAGCCAGGAGTGCAGAGTTTCCGCCCCCAATGATTGGCTGCACAGCCTTTCGGAGTTCCCCACGATAACCGTCCAGAAGGCCGCAGAAGAGGGCTCGAAGCTCGCCGTCGGACAAGCAGTCGGCTAGTAGTGGGGTGACTGATCCGGATCGGGTGTCAGCAAAGAAGGATGCTTCGAATCCAGCGGCCAGGCGAGCGAAGTGCCCCCAGGCTGAAGCTTGATCAGGCTCAGCTTCTAGGACCTTCCTAGCTCGATCGCGACTGGCGTTGATCGCGGCTTCTTGGCTAGTACTCAGTTGAGCTCCGTGCACTACATCACACGTTGTCTGTTCGCAGTGAAAGGCTGGGACTCTCCTTGACGCGGGGATGTTCCGCACGGTAGCGGACCGCAGAAGGCCAAAAGGACCGGAAACAAGTGATCCATGCTGGAAGACTCCGATCGGCAAGGAATCCAGTAGCTCAAGGGTCTCTGCCACGGAGAGGCTGTCTTTCTCCGTGGGGAAGAGTTCCGCAAAAGAGTCGTACAGCAAGCGCCCGTGCACAAAGGGAAGACGAATCCGCTTATCGCGAATCTGCCTGCTCACTGACTCAATTAGGGCCTCCAAGTCTGTGGCTAGAACGTCTATGAATAGTTCTCTGTGCCCTACGGTAAGCGCGACAATCAGGCGGGCTTCTTTTGGGTTTATCTTTTCCTTGCGCACCAGTTTGTCAAAGAGTTTTCCACCTTCTTCCGTTAGGTGGATTGCCTCGGACATCGCATCGGGAATGGTGTAATCGTGTCCAATGACGCACTCATGGAGAAGATCGAGTATGTCCATAATTTGGACATATCTGTTCTGCCAATCCCGGTCAGGGAATTTCTCGGCCAGTTGCTCCGCAGTAAGGCCGATTTCAGTATCGTTCATCATTGTTCTCCCAAGTACGAATGGGACCTACTTGTTCTTCCAGTGAGCACCCGGACCGCGGTCTTGCTGGTGAGGGGTTCACGGGTGTTCCTCGTCCTGCGAAGACAACGCAGCCGAGGCGAGTGCGTCGTCGATCCCCTCCTCAACCTCGACGGTCACAGATCTCAACTTCGGCGGTGTCGCGGCCCATGCCTTGAGGGTCTGGCCGACTTCGGAATATGAGTTGTTGACACAGGTGAGCACCGAGTCGATGAATCCTCCGCGACCCGCCGATCGCTTCGAACCCATGGGGGTCTTCACTGTGATTGTGAAGCTCTTGATCTCGCGACCGGAGTCGGGGACGAGCGACGACGCATCGTCGCGGGCCTTCCCGAGCAGCTCGGTCGGTCCAACGGATGCACGCTGAGGGATTGACTCGACGCGGATGCCATCACTGGCGTCGCGCAGCTGCCGCAGGAGCCAGTTCACACGCGTTGTCGGCTTTCCCTCGCGAGGGGCATCGACCGAGAAGGAGCACATCACAGCTCCGGCGCGGAGATCGGCAGTGACGGTCATATCTGAGACTGTCCCAGGGATGCGCAGGTCAGCGGACAGGCGACCTTCCTTGACGAGCTCGCCGACCATACGTGTAACCCTCGCCTTCGGGTCGGCGAGTTCAGCACGCGAGACGACGGGCATGACTTCAGAGCCAAGCTGTCGACCGAGTTCGAGCCCCGCGAACCTGATCAGGGCATCGAAGCGAGTGACGACCTCCGTCACGCCTTTGTCCGACGCGCGAAGTGTTCCCGCATTGACTGCCTCGCGCACCGATACCCAGTGCTCGCCCATGTCTTCGAAGGACATCGCTCCCGACTTGGGATGCTCCAGGTAGCGAATGAGTTCACCAAGGATCCAGGCCTGGTCTGAGTCGGCGACTCCACGGTGCTCCTTCTGCATTACCGCCGCAGTGAGGATCTCGGACCAGGAGTAGTGGTGCAGCGCCACCTTGCGAAGCTTTCGACCATCGATCGGCGTCGGATGAGTTCCGGGCGTTGCGGGGATCTCGTTTGAGATCGTGATCAGTGCATCGAAGCCGTGCTCCCGCGCGATGTCGAGGTAATCCTCCAGTTGCTGCGGTACGAGCGTGTTCGTCGATGTCTTGACCTCGACGAGTGCCGTCCATGACTTCCCACCGCGACGTGCGCGGATGAGGCCATCTGGGTAGAGGCGACGTTCGCCGAGCTGGAAAGGCACTTCGATGTAGCACTCAAGAACGGAGGCCGGTGCGCCGAGGGGCTGCATCAACGTGCGGCCGTATTCCCGTACCGACGAGATGACGGCGAGCAAGGCCGATGTCGCGCGACGTTCCTGCTCTTCCGCCCCATTGATTCCCGACGTTGGAATCAATCGCGCAGCATGCCAAGCGGCTTCATTGACGCTGGGTGACTTCATGACGCCTCCTCATTGGATTACCGACACGATAAGGCCGAGCACGGCTCAATCCGAGGATTCTCGCGACCCAACCCACAACCCATCGCGGGCGCGGGTCATGCCGACGTACAACTCGCGCCGCCCAATCTCTCGCGCTTCGGCCGCTCCGTCGTCGAGCCCCTCGGCAACCGGAGTCAGCAGCGCCTCATCAACCCGCGCCATCAGCACCTGCTTGAACTCGAGGCCCTTGGCGCGCTTGATCGTTCCGACTTTGACCAGAGGAGCAGGAAGACCCGCGTAGCTCTCCAGCTCGATGACGCCGAAGCCGGCGGCGCGCAGCGCGGCGAGCAGGGCGAGAGCATCCCGATTCGTCGCCGTCAGCACGCCGATGTCACCGGGGTCGACGCCGGAGGCTGCCAGCGTCCGTACGTGCGACACGAGCGCCGCGTCATGAAGAGCGTGCGACGCGAACGTGTGCAGCGCGGGCGACGGGCCGGTGCGGATGACCTCGGCGGCAGCATCCGCCCGGCCGGGGCCGCCCTCGAGGTCGACGAACTCGTCGCCGTCGACCACCTTCGCCGCGAACGCCGCGATCTCACGGGTGTTGCGGTAGTTGGTGGCGAGCACCACGCCGCGGCCGGCCACCGAGATGCCCGCCTCGGCGAGGGAGTATCCGCCGGGGTAGATGGTCTGCTGGCCGTCGCCGATGAGAGTGAGGCCGTCGGGGCGGTCGCCGACGATCGCGTGCAGCATGCGCAGCATCGCGCACGAAAGGTCTTGGGCCTCGTCGATGATGACGTGGTCGACGCCCTGCATCGGGCTCTCGCGCAGTGAGGCCTCGGCCCGCAGGATGAGGTCTTCGAAGTCGATCAGGCCGCGCTCGCGCAGCGCCGCCTCGTAGGCGAGGTGCAGCTGCCACACCGCCCGGCGCTGCTCGACGCGCAGCGGGCGGCGGCGCCCCGCACGCGGCAGGTCGGCGTACTGCTCGAACGTCGACAGCCCGCGACCCTTGATGACCTTCGCGATCTCGTCGCGCCAGTAGCGGCTGTTCGGGTCGAGCGCGCCGAGCGGGCCGTCTTTGCCCGCGCGGTTCCACGCGTAGTTGAAGGCCTGGTTCGCCGCCGCGAGGTCGAGGCTCACGCGCTGTCCGCGCTCGCGCAGTACGCGCACCGCGAACGAGTGCACGCCCGTGAACTCGACCCGCTCGACCACGTCGGGCGCCAGCCGGTGCAGCAGCGAGCCGAGCACCGCCGGCAGCGTCTTTACGAACGTCGTCACCACCACTCGGCCCGTGGATGCTCGCGCCAAGTACGCCGCCCGATGCAGCCCCACCACCGTCTTGCCGGTACCCGCGGCGCCGCGGATTCTCGCCGGCCCCGAGAAGCCGCGCCGCACGAGCCGCGCCTGATCGGGGTGCAGAAAGGCCATCCACTCCTCGATCGGGGCGGCGAGCATCCCGGCCAGGAACGTCTCGGCCACCTCGTCGACCGTCAGCAGGGCCGGCTCGTCGAGCACCGGCTCGGCAACGCTCAGGTCGAGCGGCACCGGCTCGTCGCCGAGCACCGGAAAGTGCTGCATGACCGCGCCCAGCACCGCGTTCTGCTGCCGCTCGGTCAGCCGCCCGCCGAAGCCGTTGATGAACGCGGATGCCCGCCGCTCGCCGACCACCACCAGGCCGCCCAGGCTCGCGAGCGGCACTGGGTCCATCGCCGACCCCGCGAGCACCACGACCACGTGCACTTCACCCGGAGCGAGCCCCAGCTCGGCGAGCACCCCCTCGGTGCCCACCCCCACGTCGGCGAGCCCGCTCAGGTCATCGGTGACGTCGGCCTGCCCGCGGAAGATGCGCCCTCCCGCCACGGTCACGTCGCGCCAGCTCTTCGTGTCGACGATGAACACGCCGCCCGGCCCGACGAGCACGTGGTCGATCTGGCTGCGGCTGCCGCGCCGCGCGCCCGGCCAGCCGCGGTCGTGCAAGAACGTGTAGCCGCACGCGGTCAACGGGGCGAGCGTGCCGGCCACCTGCCGCTCGGTGCGGTGGGCGATCATCCACCGTTCGGCCTCGGCGCGGGCCAGTGCCGCCCGCTCGTCGTAGGCGTCGGCGAGCGCCACCAGACGGCGCGCTTCAGCGCCCGCCGACCTGCCTGCCTCGCCCACGATCCCCCCTGGTGTCGGCCCGTTCAGAAACCGAGCCTCGCTCCATTCTGCAGTTCTACCGACAGTGGCGGCACCCCCTGAGCGGGGGCGGCGGTGAGCGCGCGGACGACCTATTCTGTGACAAGAGTTCGAGATTGAGCGAAAGTGAGTGAGCGGTGGAACGCTGGATAGGCCTGCTGCTGTTTCTCGGCGCTTTTGTGGCGGTGGTCGGCTGCGTCGAGTGGGCAACGCGAGCCCGACGCGCCTCGAACCGCCGATTTGCAGCGGCACAGCCGCCGTCGACAGTGACGGTCATCGGCGTTCGCGACAAAGACACCTTCTCGGCCCTGGCGCGGGCTCAGCACGGTGAGCGGAAAGCTGCGCCGAACCCCTACGTCTTTCTCGTGACGTTCTCGACGGAGGGAGTGACCTTCTGGACGGCGGGCAGAACGCCCACCGTGCTCGAGACCATTGCTGCCGATCGGGTGCTCTCGGTCGATCTCGGCAGCTACACCGAGCGGCCCGAGTACAACCAGCCCACCGTGCCGCGCGTCATGATCACGGTGTCGCCGCTGCACGACACCGCCGCTGATCCGGTCGACATCGAATTCGGGATGCTCAAGCCCACGAGCGGCGCGTACCTGTCACGCCACCTCGACGAGCCGGCTGTTCAAGACACGGTTGTCCGCGCGCGCGAGGCGCTGAGGGGAGGGGATCCTGCCACCGTCGCGCCGGCGGGGGACTCGTCGACCCCGCGCCCGGGCACGCTCGAGCCGGGCACAACTGCGTTTCGTGCGGCTCACGTCGGCGCTCTTCCGGTCACTCGCGTCACGACACTGGTCTACGTGGTCACCGCCCCCATCATGCTGTGGGCCCTTCTCCAAGGAAGCGTTGCCATCGCGGTCGGTGTTGCTGTGCTGGGCCTGTTGGTGTCGCTCGCGTTGTTCTGGCGAGAGACACGCGCGGTAGCACGCGAGGAGGCCGCGGGCTACACCACACTCAACGGCCAGTACTTGCATCTTGAGCAGCGTCACCCCGTGTCGGGCATGGTGATTCGCGAAGCGGGTGGCACGGCGCTGTCGAAGGAGCGCTTTCGCGAGCTGCTGCACGGCTGAGTCTCGACGCTCAGCGAACCCGTTACCCGCCCCACGTGTCGAGCGCGGTGAGGAACCACTCTTCGGCGAGCGCGATGCGATCAGTATTCACCGTCGGGTCGAGCTCGTCGAACGGCGCCGCGAGCTCGAGCTCACGCTCGATGAAGTCGAGAATCACGCTGGGTACCTCGCCCGCACCAATCTCTCGCGTGGTGCTCTTGAGCTCGATCAGGTCGGCGATACGCGTGCGCAACTCGGGGCCCGGGTCGGCCTGCTCGACGAGGCTGGGGAGGTCCATTGGCGGCACCCCCGCATCCGGATTGACGCGCAGCCAGTGCAGAGTCGCCGCGGGCCGCAGCGCGTAGAAGACGCGCTTGAGCGCCAGCGCCTCGCTCGCCGTGCCCTTCTGCTGAAGTCCGACGTGCCGGTAGTGCCGCGCCGCCTTCACCGGGTCGAAGAGTGACCCTGCGAGTGTCAGGAATCCGTCGCGAAAGGCCTCATCGCCGCTGTAGACGATGGGCGATCGCAACCACTCGGTGACCGTCGCATTGCCCTTGACCAGGAGTCGAACGGCCTTGATCACGTCCCACCCATTGACATCGAAGATCTTGTCGAGAGGGGTTTCGATGACGTCGCGTCGGGGCCACGGGCTGAGGTAGTCAGTGCGGCGGCGCACGAAGAAGAAGCGGCAGTCGTAGTCACTGTCCGGCGACGGAAACCCCCAGGCGCGGCTGCCACTCTCAATCGCCCAGGGGATGACCACCTTCTCGGTGTCGGCGACCACACGAAGTCGATCGTCCACAGCAGCGACGATCTGCGCGTCCATCGTGGTGGGGATTGCTCGCATGCCCTCGACTCTAGGGCGGCAGTGCGATCCCCTCGTAGAGCGTCGGGCCGCTGCGGCAGAATGACCGCGTGCGCGCATCCCGTGCCGGAGACGACCCGGCGTACGAGTTCGAGGCCGCGCTGTGGGAGTGGGATGCGAAGGCCTCGTGGTTCTTTGTCACCGTGCCGGTCGACATCAGCGACGAGATCGACGCGCGCACCCAGGGGCTCACGAACGGGTTCGGCAGCGTGCGGGTGCGGGTGCGCATCGGCGGCAGTGAGTGGCTGACCAGTGTGTTTCCCGACGCGAAGCAGCAGGCCTACGTGCTGCCGGTCAAGAAGGCCGTGCGGATCGCCGAGGGCATCGCGCCCGGTGACCACGTGCGCGTGCGCATCCAGCTGGTCACTGCCGCGCCGTAGCGGGCCGTCACGCCCGGAAAGACTGGGTGGAAGCGCGCAATCACCCTGCTATCGTGAGCCAGGCTCTGCGTTTTTCGTCGCTTTCCCGAGGGGTCTCATGTCTGTTGTTCGCCGCGGTGGTCGCCGCGTGGTTTCGGGCGTTGTCGCGGTCGCACTGGCTTTCGGCATGGCCGCACTGGGCGCCAGTGCAGCATCCGCTGCGCCCGCCGTCGACATTGCGCCCGTGCCGGGCTCTCCGCTCTTTCCCGGGGAGAAGATCGAGTACAACGGCGTGCTGTACTTCGTCGCAGAAGACGAGAGTGCCAACGCCGTGCTGTACAGCCTTAACGGCAGCACGATCACCGAGGTGACCGGCGGCGACCCCGCCCCGACCGACGTGCAGCTCGGGCCGGTCTTTGGCGACAAGCTCTACTTCAGCGGATTCAATGGCATAGAGCGATTCGTCTACACCTGGGACGGCACGACCATTGAAGAAGTGCCGGGAAGCCCGATCGGTGGATCAGACTTTGTCGTATTCGGTGGGGAACTGCTTTTCGTTGGCTGGAACGGCTCGGAGTTCGTCTGGTTCAGTTGGGATGGCGCGGCGTTCACCGAACTCTCGAGCGGCTTCGCGCTCCTCCAGCCCTACGACCCCGTGGTGTACGACGGCACGCTCTACTTCATCGGCTACAACGGCACCACCTACGTTCTGTTCAGCTGGGACGGCACGACTTTCGAAGAAGTCAGCGGCGGCGGAGACCCTGCTCCGACCGAAGTGGGAACCCCGTATGTGCACGACGGGGTGCTCTACCTGACGGCCTACGACGGCGTCGACGAGATTCTGTACACCTGGGATGGAACTGACTTCACCGATCTCTCCGGCGTCGCGCCGCTGTACCCCAGTCGGTTCTTCACCTTCGGTGCAGATCTCTACTTCCGCGCTGACGATGGCACGGATGACTTCCTCTTCCGCTTCGACGGAACGACCTACACCAAGGTTGTCGGCGCGGCGGGCGGCGTGCCTGCTCCCGATGACCCGGAGCACTTCGTCGCCTACAACGGTGTCATCTACTTCAATGCCGACGGCGAAGGCCCCTCGTCGAACACACTGTTCTCGTGGGATGGCACCGCCTTCACCGAGTACCCCGCACCCCCGTTCGACATGGAAGACCCCATCGTCTACAACGGTGTGCTGTACTTCAGCGCCGAGCCCACGAACAGTGATGATGGCCGCGAAGTGCTCTACTCGCTGCGCGCGTCGGCCCCCGCGCCGGAACTCGCCGCCACGGGCGCCGACCTCGAGCTTGCGCTCGGCCTTGCGGCCATCGCGCTGCTCGGTGGGGTGACAGCGCTCGTCGTCTCGCGGCGGCGCCCTCTCTCACTCACGCCCTGAGCGAACCGTGACCGCACTGTGACCCGGCGAAGCGCGACACGCCCGGGATGCATGAGCTAGTGTCGTCACTCGCGCCTGCACTCCGCAGGCGCCAGAACACCGCCCACGGAAGGAGCACGAGCGTGAACACCGCCTATTCGCCGATTCGCGAACAGCAGCGCGAACAGCAGCGCGAACAGCTCGTCTGGCGCATTGTGCGCCTCCTTCCCGCCCTCAGCTAGGCGCGGTCCGTCGCATCCAGCGGCGCTCCGAGCCATGAGGCCCGGGGCGTCGTTCTTCTGTGGTGCACACACCACGGCTTCCACCGCGGGGAGGCCGAGCACGACTCTTCGGGACCGGTCGGTCGGGCATCCGCTCGCCGACCCACGACAGAAATGAACACCGAAGAGAATCGAAAGGATCATGAAGAGAATCTCGAAGACGCTCGTCAGTTGGGCGAGCATCCTCGACGAGAAGACGCTCGCGCAGGCGCGCACGACCGCGACCATGCCGTTCATCCACCCGCACCTGGCCCTCATGCCCGACGCCCACCTGGGGTTGGGCGCGACGGTCGGCTCGGTCATTCCGACGCTGCGGGCAGTGATGCCGGCGGCCGTCGGGGTCGACATCGGATGCGGAATGATCGCGGTGCTGACCGACAAGACCGTCGACCAGCTGCCGGATGACCGCACGCCGTTGCGGCTCGCCATCGAGCGGGCCATCCCCCTCAGTGCGGGTGCGGCGAACAACCGCATCGTCGCGACGGCCGAGCCGCGGGTGGCCGAGCTCGAGGCGATGGCAGAGAAGGCCGGGTTCGACCCCGCGCAGCGGCTGGGCCGGTGGCGCGAGCAGCTGGGCACGCTGGGCAGCGGCAACCACTTCATCGAGGTGTCGGCCGACGAGCTGAACCGGGTGTGGCTGTTCTTGCACTCGGGCAGCCGGGGTGTGGGCAACAAGATCGCCCAGACCTACATCGACATCGCGAAGAAGCTCGCCGCGCAGTGGTACATCTCGCTGCCGGACGCCGACCTCGCCTACCTCGTCGAGGGCACCCCGGAGTTCAGCCGGTATATCGCCGAGCTTCGGTGGGCGCAGCACTACGCGCTGCTCAACCGGGAGGAGATGATGGATCGGGTCGTGCGGCAGTTCACTGAGTGGGTCGGCGGCGACGTCGCCCAGCTCGAGCGCATCAACTGCCACCACAACTTCACGCAGAAAGAGACCCACTTCGGCAAGGAGGTGTGGGTCTCGCGGAAGGGCGCGATCTCGGCGAAGGCCGGCGAGCTCGGGCTGATTCCGGGCTCGATGGGCACGGCGTCGTACGTCGTCGTCGGAAAGGGCAATGCCGTGGCGCTCGAGTCGTCGCCGCACGGAGCCGGCAGGCTCTACTCGCGGTCGGCGGCCCGGAGGACCTTCACGCAGGATCAGCTGCGGGAGGCCATGACGGGCATCGAGTTCCGTGACACCGACGCCTTCATCGACGAGATTCCGCACGCGTACAAGCCGATCGACGAGGTCATGGCCGATGCCTCCGACCTGGTCGAGATTCGGCACACGCTGCGGCAGCTCGTCAACGTGAAGGGCGACTGACGCCGGCGGCCGAATGTGGGGGTTCGGGATGCTCATCGCGAGCATCCCGAACCCCTCAGAACCACCGCCCTCAGGGGTGTGTTGCGCTGAGAAGAGCGCTGATACCCTCCGAGTGAGGGGGTTTCTGCTCTCTCGTTCGACTTCGTGCGCCCTCACCCGAAAGATCGCCATGATTCGTCGCCGCCACGCCCTTATCTCCGCCACCGCCGCCGCGCTCGTGGGCTCGCTCGCGTTCGCCGCACCCGCGGCGGCCGTCGACGTGGCGCAGTACCCGTTCGAGCCCATCCCGGGCATGACGATCTCCTCGCCCTTCCCCGACTATGTGGTCGAGATCGATTGCGACGAGTTCGTCGTCGACCCCGAGTGGGATTCGCTCGTGTTGGAGTGGGTGCCCGGTGGATCGCTCGTGGTGCGCTTCACGTGCGAGCCGGAAGAGCTCGGCGGTTTTCCGATCGTCGAGTCGTTGACCGACTTTCCCGGCGACGTGGCGCTCACCGACTCGAGTGCCCCGTTCGTCACCTCGTACGCCCTCGAGCCCAACTCGAGAATCCTGTTCAAGCTCGCCGCCGCTGACGAGGCGACTCAGACCATCAGCTTCCGGGCGAGCACCGAGATCAGTGACCCGAGCGGCGTCAGAATCGTCACCGAGACGGCGACCATTCCGGCAGGTGACGTCAGCGTCGTCGACTTCCCCTTCGACCCGGACGGCTGTTCGCTGGACGGGGCGAGCGTGCACTCCGTCATCGCGTTCACGGTGCTCGAGAGCGGAGAGTTCACGTTCCGTGTGGTCGGTGTGACGCCGCTGCAGTCGGCAGAGATCATCGAAGACGCACTGAGCACCTACCCGCCGAACCCGTGGGGCAACTACGTTCCGATCATCGATCCGCAGCTGCTGCTCTACAGCACCTTCGACCCGGCGAACACGGCGGCCGGATTCATCGCCTGCAACGACGACAGTGAGCGGCACGACCGGGAGTTCGTGCTCGACTTCGGCATGCGCGACAGCCTCGACCGCTTCATCAGCCCGTACTACTCCGAGCTCATCACCGACCTCGCTCCCGGCACGTACACGCTCGTCGTGACGACCTACGACGAGATCGGCGAGCTGATTCCGAGCAGTGCTGCGAAGACCGAGATCGAGCCCGTCGCGCTGTCGCCTGCCGAGTACGACGCGACCGAGCTGCCCGAGCAGTCGGCCACCGTCGACTTCTGGGGTCCGGAGGGCGGGCTCGTGCTCGGCACGCAGCTCGCGGCGACCGGGCCCGACACGCGAGGGCTCGCTGCCCTGGCCGCCTTCGCCGCACTCTTCGTGCTGACGGGCGCAGTCGTGCTGCGGCGCCGCACCGCCTAGCGCGTCGGGCGGGCCCGCACTAGCCGCACGGGCGAGGTCTCGTCGAGCTCGACGAGGTTGGCGCGCGAGCGTACGAACTCTGTGAAGCTCTCGTAGCCGAGCGCCCGCTCGTTGAACGCGGGGTCGAGTCGCTTCATTTGCTGCTTCAACCGCGAGGCGTGAACCCAGTCGCTGTCGTCGTCTTTCTCGCCGAGCAGCTCGAGAGCCTTGACGAGCAGTGCGGTCGAGGCTCGTTTCGAGGTGGGTGGCTCGATCGCGTCGGCCGTGGTCGAGGCGCTGGCCGAGGGCGTGGGCAGTGCAGCAGACGCGGTGGCGGATGCGCGCCGCGTGCTCGCGGGCGCCGCGGGCTCCGCAACCGTCGCCGTGGTCGCTGCTCGCCGCGGCAGGGTCGCGGGCCGCACGCCCGGCAGGGTGTCGTAGTCGGCATACTCGTTGCACGCCGCCTTGAGGCTCTTGCTCGTGCCGCCGGCCACCCCGATGCCGACGATGTAGCGGCCGAGGCGCTTGGCCCGCTGGGCGAGCGCGATGTAGTCACTGTCTCCGGCCGCGATGACGACGTGGGTGATGTCGGGCAGGCGGAAGAGGTCTTCGACGACGTCGACCGACAGGCGGATGTCGGCGCCGTTCTTCATCTGCTGCGTGGCAGGGAAGAGCTGGGTCAGGTCGACAGCGCGCTCCATCAGCTGGCCTTGGTAGCTCGCGTTGACGCCCACCGACCAGTCGGCGTAGGCGCGCGAGAGCACGATCGTGCCGAAGCTCGAGGCGAAGTCGAGGATGGCGCCGATGTCGACCTCGGCCGCGCGCAGCCGCTCGCGCAGCTCGTCGGGGGCGCCCGCGAGGCCAGCGGGCAGGCGGTAGACGTTGTCTTTGCGCCACGCGCCGCGGCCGTGAATCTGGTCGTAGCGCGAGATGACGATGTTGTCGAAGTCGATGTACACCGCGACGCGGCTCTCTGCGGGCTCAGCCATGAGGCCCCCTCCTGTTGGCGGTGGGCCCAGTCTGACAGGCGGCGACCCGGCCCGGGGGGCGTCAGGGCTTCGGGTCGAGCGCGTCGTACTCGCGAAGGCTGCGGTAGAGCCGCAGGAACACCGCGCAGACGACGATGATGATGAGCCCGCCGAGCAGGGGAGGGAACCACAGCACGGCCGCGACGCTGAGCATGCCGATGTAGAGGTCGCCGACGCGCGGCCCGCCGTTGACGACCACGGTGAAGAGGCCCTGCAGGCGCCCGCGCATGATGTCGGGCACCGCGGCCTGGATCATCGTCGTGCGGTAGATCATGCTGACCGTGTCGGCCGCGCCCGAGAGTGCCAGCAGCACCGCCGCGATGACGAGGGCCGGGATGTTCGCCTCGGTGATGTCGGTGCCGACGTCGTGCGGCAGCACCGTGGTGACGGCGAGCAGCACGCCGAACAGCAGGATGCTCGCGCCGTAGGCCGCGACCGCCACCACCATGCCGACCCCGTGCGCCCGTACACGCGTGATGCGCCCCGAGAGCAGCCCGAGCACGAGCATGCCGACCGCGCCCGCCGACGACAGGATGCCCACGGTCACCGCGCCGCCCCCGATGAGCAGGGCGCCCACGGCGGGAAAGAGCACGCGCGGGTTGCCGAACGTCATCGCGACGATGTCGAGCACGAACGATGCCCGGATGTTCGGGGCCACGCCGAGGAACCGCCAGCCCTCGACGACCGAGCGCAGGTCGGCTCGGCGGCGCTCGCCGTCGGGCACCATCGCCGGCAGCGTGTACAGCCCCCAGAACGCGCCGAGAAAGAGCACGACGTCGACCGAGTAGGTGATGCCGAACCCGGCGTAGGCCACAAGCACGCCGGCGAGCGCGGGCCCGAGGGTCAGCTGCACGCCGGCGCTGATGCCGCCGAGCGCGCCGGCGGCGGGCAGCAGCTCGAGCCGCACGAGGCGCGGCACCATCGCCGAGCGCGCGACCTGCACCATGATCGCGGCGACCGCGTTGAGCGTGATGAACAGGTAGAGCGGCGCGATGGCGGGCACGCCGAGCCAGCTGTAGAGCGCGATGGCGGCCGTCGAGCCCCATGCGACGCTCGCGGCGACGAGGGCGACGCGCCGCCGGTCGAAGCGGTCGGCGAGGGCGCCGCCGTAGAGCCCGAAGACGATCATCGGCACGAGCGCGAACGCGGCGACGAGCGAGACGGCGAGCGTCGACTGCGTGCGCTCGTAGATGTCGAGGCCGACGGCGACGATCGTCATCTGGCTGCCGATGCCGGTGATGGCGGTGCCGAGCCACAGCCGCGCGAAGGCGGGGCTCTCGCGCAGGGGGCGCAGGTCGACGAGGTGGCCGCGGCCGGCGGCGGGGGGAGCACTCACAGTTGCTCCAGCCTACGCCCGGTCGAGATTATCGAGACACCGTCTCAGCAAACTCGGCGTACCGCACGCCGGTCAGCCGCTCCGACTCTTCCCAGAGCCGCACGAGCGCGGCGGCATCGCGGGCCGCCGGCGGCACCCACGCGGGCGCGGCCGCGCCGCGGATCTCGAAGGTGCCGTTCGGGCCGTAGTAGCCGCCGGGCTCGGCGAGCGGGCTCGCCGCCGCGACGAGCGCGGGCCGGATGCCCTCGTCGACGCTCTGCATCACCTGATCCATGCGGCGCTGCATCGCGCCGCCGACGGGCTTGCCGTCGCGCGGCCCGGTGATCTGCAGGTTCGTCGAGGTGCCCCCGGGGTGGGCGGCGATGCTCGTCACGCCCCAGCCGCCGAGGTCGCTGCGCCGCTGCAGTTCTCGGGCGAAGGCGAGGTTCGCGAGCTTCGACAGCGCGTAGGCACCCCAGGCCGAGTAGCGGCGCTCAGCGTTGAGGTTGCTCCACTGCCAGCGCCCGATGCGGGCGACGATGCTGCTCGTCGAGACCACGCGGGCGGCCTGCGCCTTCTGCAGCGCGGGCATCAGCAGGCCGGTCAGGGCGAACGGCCCGAGATGGTTGCTGCCGAACTGCAGCTCGAAGCCGTCAGCCGTCTCGCGGCGCTCCGGCACCGCCATGATGCCGGCGTTGTTGATCAGGATGTCCACCGCACGCCCCTCGTCGACGAGGGCCTGCGCGGCCGCCCGCACGCTGCCGAGGTCGGCGAGGTCGCAGTCGAGCAAGCGCAGGTTCGCATCCGGATTCCGCCCGCGCACCCCCTCCGCCGCCCGCTCGCCCTTCTCGCGGTTGCGCACGGCCATCACGATCTCGGCGCCGGCGGCGGCGAACCGCTCGGTCAGCCCCAGCCCGAGTCCGCTGTTGGCGCCGGTGATGACGATGAGGCGGCCGGTCAGGTCGGGCGGGGTCGAGTCGAGAGCAGTGCGCGGCATGGGGTCTCCGTGATCGGGATCGGTCGTGCGGTCATCCCATCATTCGGAGCCGTGGCGGTGCTGGGAGTGCGGAGACCAGAATGGCTCCATGACCACCCTCGATGCCCGCCGCCTGGCCTGGGAGGCCCGCACCTCGACGACGCTCGCCGTGCTCGGAACGGCATTCCTCGCCGCCTACTCGGTGCTGGTGCTGCTGCCCGACCTCGAGGGGCCCCTGCTGCTGATCACGGCGAGCGTGCTCATCGTCACCTGGGTCGTCTTCGCCATCGACATGCTCGCGCGCGTCGCGCTGAGCGACCGCGGTCGGCGCGGCCACTTCCTGCTGACGCACCCCCTCGATGTGCTGGCGCTGTTCATGCCCCTCTTCCGGGCCCTGCGGGTCGTGACCCTGCTGCGGCACATCCCGCTCTTCGCGGGCGGGTCGGGGGCGGCCGTGCGCGGCTCGGTCGGCGCGCACGCCGTCGTCTACGCGGCGGTGTTCGTGTACGTCATCGCGCTCGCGACGCTGCAGGCCGAGCGCGGTGCCGAGGGGGCGACCATCACGACCTTCGGCGACGCGGTGTGGTGGTCGCTCGTGACCATCACCACCGTGGGCTACGGCGACACCTATCCCGTCACCGATGTCGGGCGCTTCCTGGCCGTGCTGCTCATGGGCGGCGGGCTCGTCATCGTCGGCACCACCTCGGCGATCGTCGTGTCGTACATCAGTGAGCGGGTCGCGGCCGCGCGCACGAGCGGCGACGACGCTCAGCCTCCGAGCAGCGCGTCCTCGGCCTCGTAGTCGAACCAGTCGTCGGCGCCGTAGCGCTGGGCGAGCGCCGGAAAGCGCTCGCGCCAGTCGCCGTCGCCGACCGCGGCGAGCATGTCGTCGATCGCCGGGCCGATCGTCGAACGGTGGCTGCCCACCGGTTCGTAGCCGAGCTCGCGCTGCGCCGCCTGCATGCTCATCACCACGGGCGTCGGCACCGCCCAGGGATGCTGGCCGACGCTGCTCTCGGGCCCTCCCGCGCCGCGCGGCAGCAGCTCGAACTCGGCCGTGTGCCCGAGGTGGGCGAACACCGCCTGCCCGATCTCGAGCGCCGTCGGGGCCGGATCATCGGCGGCGTTCAGCACGCGGCGCCCCGGATGCTCGGCCGCCAGCCGCACGAGCTCGGCGATCACGGCCGTCGCCGTGGTGCCGAACCGGCTCTCGCCGCGGTCGGTCAGCGGCACCCGCCGCCGCCCGTCGAGCGCGCGCTTGATGAAGTACCACTCGCGCAGGGCCGGTGAGCCCGGGCCGTGGATCGCGCCGGGCCGCAGGATCGTCACCGGCAGACCGTCGACCGCGAGCAGCGCGCGCTCGAGCGCGGCCTTCTGCGGCGAATAGCCCTCGACGTCGGCCTCGACCGTCGGGTGCTGCTCGGTGATCGGATCGGGAAAGCGCGGAAAGTCGTCGTCGCCCGTCGCGATATCCATCCACGTGCCGTTGGTGCCGAGGTACACCGAGGCGGTCGAGATGACCACGAGCGATCCGAGCTCGCCCACCAGCGACGCGTAGGGCTCGGCGTCGGCGGCCGTGAAGGCGATGCAGTCGAGCACGAGGTCGTGGCCGGCGGCGAGGGTGCGCAGGGCATCCTGATCGCGACGGTCGAGAGTCGTCTCGGCGACATGGCCGCGAAGATCGGGCGGCAGGGCGCGACCGCCGCGGTGGGCGATCGTCACGGAGGCGCCGGCACGCAGCAGCGCTCGGGCCGCCGCGATGCCGATCTGGCCCGAGCCGCCCACCAGCAGGGCGTTCATGCGCATGGCCACACTCTAGGCGCTAGATTCGCGGTATCCGCTCGACTGTGGACCCAGCCCGACCGAGGAGCCCGCATGACCGCTCAGCCCGCGACCCCCGAGCCCGCCGCACCCGCGAAGCGCGCCGCCGATGCCGCCGCGCCCGCGAAGGCCGAACCGCGGCAGCCGTTGACCCGGCGGCAGGCGCAGAGCGCGCTCATCGCCGGGGCGGTCGCCCACACGATGTTCCAGGCGGGCTGGTTCGCGTTCGGCATGTCGCTCGCCGCTCTCGTGGCGACGGCGCTGTTCGGCAACATCGTCGGCGCCTTCACGCGCGCCCTGGGCGGAGACGACCCCAACGCGGTGCTGCGCGCGATCGACGGCGGCTCGGAGCTGCTGTTCTGGGTCGTCGTGTCGTTCCTCATCGGCAGCGCCATCCTCATCGGGCTCTCGGTGGTGGTGAGCGGGTGGATGCTCTCCGCCGCCGCAGTGCCCTCGCCGTGGAAGCGCACCTGGGCGGCGATCGGCATCGCGGCGCTCGTCGACATCGCCCTGTTCTGGGTCTACGTCGGCATCGCCAATCTGCTGACCGAGAGCCAGCTGGCCGGCCCCGTGCTGCTGACGCCGGTCATCGCGCTCATCGGCGGCATCCTGACGGGTGCCCTGCTGTGGTGGATCGTCGCGCGCCCGCGTCGCACGACGCCCGCGCCCTCAGCGAAGAAGAGCGCCGAGTAGCGCCGTCAGCTCGTCGCGCATCTGCTCGCTCGTGATCGTGCGCGGGCCGTCGCCCGACTGCGGGCCGTAGTCGCCGAAGCTCGCGTGGTTGGCACCCTCGATCGTGACGAACTCGGCGTCGGCCGGCAGCAGTCCGGCGTTCTCGGCGATGATCGCCGGCGTCGACAGGGCGTCGTTCTCGGCCGCGATGCTCAGCACCGGCAGCCCCGAGTCGCTGATGTCGCCCGCGCAGTAGCTGCCGAACAGCACCAGGCCCGCGGCGTCGGAGCCGGGCGTCATGAGGCACGCGCGCACCCCGCCGAGCGAGTGCCCGCCGACGAACCAGCGGTTGACCTCGGGGGCGGCGGTGGTGAACTGCGCCAGCGTGCGGGTGTCGAAGAACGCGAGGTTGAGCGTGGGCTCGGTGATGAGCACGGTGGCGCCGTGCTCGGCCACCACGCCGCTGAGCTGGAACATGTAGGCGTGCGCCTGCACCCGCGCCCCCGGCACGAACACGAGGCCGGTGCCCTCCGCGTCGCCCCCGCTCGCCGTCGGCGTCATCAGGATGCCCTCCGGCAGGTACTCGACCGCGACGGCGTCATCCGCCCACACGGCGATCACCGGCTGGCGCTCGGCCGGGTACGGGGTGCTCGCCCAGATCAGAAACCCGACGACGACGAGGGCGAGCGTGCTGAGCGCGCTCCAGCCGACGAGCCGCACCCGGCGGACGCCGGCGGACGGAGGGCGGTGGCGGGTGGGGGAGCCGGAGGTGGTCATGCGGCATTATCCCGCGTCGACCTGGCATGATGGAGGCATCATGAACATCATCGCCGTGGTCATCTCGATGATCCTCTTCCTGTCCTCGTTCGTGCTGTTCGCCTACGCGTACGCGGTGCCCGAGGAGTGGGCGGCGCTCACGTTCTTCGTTGGCATCCTCTCCGTGACGCTGTCGATGGCGATCCCGTTCTCGATCCTCGGGCACCGCGAGCGCGACTAGGCGCGCGCCGGCCGACTGCGGCCGCGCTAGGCCTGCTTCAGCAGGTTGACCGTGAACCGCTGCAGGCGATCCTGCAACCCGGCGCTGCGGCGCGCGATCACCTCATCGCGCATGAGCGTCAACTCGCTCGTCGTCGGCACCATGCGGATGATCGCCGAGCACCCCAGGTCTTGGCAGATGTAGGTGCCCACCGAGTTGCCGTCGCGACCGGCCTCGCCACCGCGCGGAGCGCTGAACATGACCACCTGGGTCGACGGCTGCGGCGTGTGGCACAGCGAGCACATCGCCCCGATCCCCGGCCGCAGGGCGGAGGTCGCCGCCCGCAGCAGGATGCCCACGGGGCGGTCGTCGACCCAGTGCACGATGTAGCCGCGCGGAGAACCCGCGGGGTCGCGCCAGCCCAGGTACTCGCGCTCGGTCCACAGCGTCTCGTGCAGGCCCGGCAGGGGCATCCGCTCGATCTCGGCGTCGCTGGCGTTCACCATGCTGGTGCGGATCTGGTCGGCGGTGAGCTCTCTCATCGCTGTCCAGGCTACGTCACGCCGCTGCCTGCGCGCCGATAGGGTAACCGTCATGCCGTCGCTACCCCGGGCGCTGAAGCCGCTGCAGACCGGGCAGTACCGCCTGCTCGCCGTCGCTCTCGTGCTGTCGCTGTTCGGCACGGGCGTCTGGATCGTCGCCGTCGTCTGGCAGGTGATCGAGCTCGACGGCACGCCCGTCGACCTGTCGATCGTCGCGACGGCGGGCAGCATCGGGCTCGTGGTGGCCGTGCTGCTCGGCGGGGTCGCGGCCGACCGCATCCCGCAGAAGCGCATCCTGACCATCGTCGAGACGATCAAGGCCGCGTCGGCGGTCACGATCGCCGTGCTCGCGCTCACCGGCACCATCGAGGTCTGGCACCTGGCCCTGATCTCGCTGCTGCTCGGCATCGCCGACGGCTTCTTCTATCCCGCGTACTCCGCCTGGCTGCCGTCGCTGCTGCCGGCCGACCAGCTGCTCGCCGCGAACGGCATCGAGGGCGTGCTGCGGCCGACCCTCATGCAGGCGGCCGGGCCGGCCGCGGCCAGCGCGGCGATCACGCTGCTGTCGCCCGGGCTCGGCTTCGCGATCGTCGGCGTCACGCAGGCGATCGCCGCCGTGCTGCTCGGCAGCATGCGGCTCACCCCCGTGCGCCGTGACGCCGACGCCGAGCCGACCCACCCTCTGAAGGCCGTGTGGGTCGACGTGCGCGACGGCGTGCGCTACATGGTGGCCACGCGCTGGCTGCTCGCGACGCTGCTGTACTCGGCGCTGCTCGTGCTCGTCATCATGGGGCCGATCGAGGTGCTGCTGCCGTTCGCCGTGCGCGACCAGACCGGGGGAGGGGCCGGCGCCTTCGCGCTCGCGCTCGCCGCCTTCGGCATCGGCGGGGCCCTGGGCTCGATCGTCGTCGCCTCGCTGCGGCTGCCGCGCCGCTACCTCACGCTCATGATCCTCGCGTGGGGTCTCGGCTGCGCGCCCCTCGTCGTCATCGGCCTCACCGACCAGCTGTGGATCATGGTCATCGCCCTGTTCGTGTGCGGCGTGCTGTTCTCGGGGGCGACCGTGGTGTGGGGCACCCTGCTGCAGCGCCGGGTGCCGCCCGCGATGCTCGGGCGCGTGTCGAGCCTCGACTTCTTCGTCTCGCTCGTCTTCATGCCGATCTCGATGGCGATCGCGGGCCCGGTGGGCGAGCTCATCGGCATCCCCGTCGCCTTCCTGGCGGCCGGCATCATCCCCGTCGTGCTCGCCGTGCTCACCCTGCTGATCGCCCGGCTCGGCCCGGACGAGCTCGCGCACCCGCTCGAGTCGCCGACGGTGGTCACCTCGACCGCGACGGGGCCAATCGTCACCGGCCCGGGGGCCGCGAGCGGGCTGCAGCGCCCGGCCGATGAAGAGCATCCCGAACCGCCTCGTTGACGTCACGCCACCGGCCGTTCACGTCGCACAGGCGATGAACGGCTCGCGCAGGGGCGATGCACGGCTCGCGCACGGACCCCGGGCGGGGCAGGGGGCGCAGAGTGGAGGCATCCCGGTCAAGTCCTGATCGGGCGGGCAGCGCCATCGCCCTCCTCCACGTCGTCAGAGAAGAGTCACTCATGGCCACCATCGTCGAAACCGCCGTCAACGCCGGTTCGTTCACCACCCTCGTCGCCGCGGTCGGTGCCGCCGGCCTCGTCGACACGCTCAACGGCGAGGGCCCCTTCACGGTCTTCGCTCCCACCGACGAGGCCTTCGCCGCGCTGCCCGCGGGCACGGTCGAGGGGCTGCTCGCCGACATCCCCACCCTCACGTCGATCCTGACGTTCCACGTCGTGCCCGGCGCGGTGCACGCTGCCGACCTGACCGACGGCCTGAAGGCCGCCACGGTCAACGGTGCCGAGCTGACGTTCGACCTCACCGACGGCGTGAAGGTGAACGGTGCCACGGTCGTCACTGCCGACATCGTCTGCGACAACGGCGTGATCCACGTCATCGACGCGGTGCTGCTGCCGTAGTACCCGCTGACACACCATCGGGGCGGCTCCGCGAGGAGCC
>OFDN01000948.1_pt1 | contig 21098 bp, 26 predicted proteins | sample 1520971 | NCBI WGS metagenome assembly OFDN01 (sample SAMEA94257418, study PRJEB24077) | hot springs metagenome | biome: Aquatic biome; feature: Geographical feature; material: Water | place: India | collected 2012-06-12 | depth 5 m
AGCGACCTAATCCCTCCCGATCAACTGCGCATCAGCGCTTATCCGGAGCGCCCAAAAGGCGGCCAGCACGTCGGCGATGGACCGTTCGGCGTCCGCATCGAGCATATCGATTCTGGTCTTGTTGCCTGCTGCATTGCCAGCCGCTCACAGCACAAAAACCGCGAGATTGCCATGCACATGCTCGAAGCGGCGCTCACGCATCCTAAGTGGAGGCTCCTGTGAATTTGCATGCTCTCATGAACGCCTTAGCGGCGGCCCCCGCCCATCTCATCACCCAATGGCGACCGGAGACGCTGCAATGAGTGACACAGACGACAAAATCCCGTTGATCCAGCCTGCGGCATGGCCTTGGCGCTTGCCAATTATCCGGCACATACGGGCGCTTTATCTGAGCTACCGGATCGCCGCATGGCAAAGCATGTGGGCGTCTGTCGGGTTCGTATCCTCGGATCGAGACGTTCGTGTTCTTCGCCAAATCTGGCGGGGGATCGTCTAATGGATCGCAGCGAGGGGTCCCCAACAATGGTGATTGTCTGTGTCGGGCCACCGGCATGCCAACTTGAGGGCGATGACGCATACGCTGCGCAGATCGCTGGCTGCGTCTGGTGCCGCCGCATCGCCGTACATGACGACGGCACCGAAACAGAGACGGGGCCGGGGCATGCGTAGCCGCAAGCTCTCCCCCACAGATGGCACCGAACGATCGACCACCAAAGGGGAGGATGATCTGGCTCCGGCTTCGCCTCCGCACCCATCCCGTGAACAGAAAGGTTCAGAATGATGAGTGACAATGACAAAAAGCTGCTTTGGCTTTGGCGTGACGGCGAGGGGAAATACCTGGCGTTTGATGATTTGTTCCCCACGCTGCCGGGCGGCGGGGACCCTGCAACGCTTGGGCAACCGTGTGGATATGCAACCTTCCATCCAATGACGTTGGAGGAAGCGCAGCGCGTCTCCCGAGAGGAACGCACAAGACGCCAGCATGACAGAAGCCCAGAAAGCGCGCCATTGCGAGTGCGTGAATGAATTGGGCCATTCCTAAATTCTCATACTCCGAGAGAGTCGCAGTGTTGCCTTTGGACGGTATCCTGGCCCGCGTAGTGGACCTGCATTTCTACGGGCAAATAGGTTCTGTTGAGTACGACGTGCGCTACTTCCACGAGGGGCGCGAACATAAGGTCCGCGTGTTCGAGGACGAACTCTCTCCCGCATCGCCCGAACCCGTCCAACCATAGGAGCAATGGATGACGACAGCGATTGAAGCTCTAGTGCGCGCACGCAGCATATCTGCTCAGAAATCCGCGAATTGGCGGATAGAGACTCAGCGAGCGGATAGCGCCATGGAAGGTCGTTTTTTCGAAGGCATGGCGCGCGGAGCGGACATTATCGAGGCAGCGATAGCGGCTTTGATAGAGCAAGAGAAAGCCGCCTCCCTCCTCCCGGCAAAGGAGGGGGAATGAGCGAGCGAACAGTACCCCGCGACAGGAAGGTTTGCTTCTGGTGTCGTTTCTTTGACCCCGGCGATCCGTCGTGCCGTCGCCGTGCACCGCTCCCAAACCTCAGCGCCGTTATCAGCAAGATATGGGACGAAGAAGCAGACCGGAGCCGAGTGCCGTCCGGAATCAACGCAGAATGGCCCAGTGTTAAAGCTGATTCAGATTGGTGCGGAGAATTTGAAGAAGGAAACGCAGACGACACCTCTGCACGAGAACCACAGTCAAGCGACGAGGAATATGACCTGCGGGTGCGCCCGTGAGACCCTCCGGCTGGTACTGGGTCAAACGCCTGTCCAATGAAGACTGGCAGCCCGCCAGATGGGCTCCCATGCGGGAGTATCCCGGCGAATGGCGATGGGAGTTTTTCTACTACCGGGGCGAGATCCATCGCGGGCGCGTCCACAGGGTGGGAGGGCGCCTCGATGCACCGGCTTGAGCCGCCTATCCCGGTCGAGATCACGGCCAAGACCCTGCCAACCGGCATGAAGTCCAAATGCCGACGCGGCTGGGCCTACGCCTGGGAACGCTGCGGCATCGACGGGCACCGCATCTGGGTCGTGGTCATGGACGACACCGGAGAGGTTGTAGACGTACCACAGCCTGAGATTCGCGTTGACGGAAATTGGTCGTATGGGAGGCGCGCACAATGAATCTTCGTTATGTGCAGACGGGGCAGGGTTTGGCGTGTTTCCCATACGTATGGAGGCACGCCGAAAGGCAATCAGAACAAATGCGAATACTCGCTGAAACTGCCCGTGAGGCCGGGTTTGACCAGATCGGTGGGCAGTACGACGCGGCAGCAGCAAGAATTGCTGGAGAAGCCATCAGGCGGACTTTCAACGGAGGGCCTCTCTGATGAACGGACGTTGCTGGACACCGGAACACACCGCCACCCTGCGCCGCATGGCCTCAGCGGGCTATTCTGACGCTGAAATCGCCAAGCAAATCGGCTTTGCAGCCATCACGGTATTCTATCGCCGGAACCACCTTGGGATCGGCGCAAGCCGGCGTCTGAGAGGCCGCCCGCTACTGGACTGTGTACTCGATCCCGCCCTCAGCGGCGCGAAGCACGGAAAGGCGGCGGCCCTCAACCATGGCTGACCCGCCGATTGGCACGACTAGCTGAACCTGCCCGGCCGGAATGGGGAAGATGGTCGCCTGTTGGGCCGGCAGGTAGCCCGTGCTGTAGGTCGACGAGCTTCCCGACACCGGGATATTCCCGAAACTGCCGCTCCCGGTCGTCTGCGAGTACATCGGGACCGGCATGGGTGAGCGCGACATGGTCGTCTCGTTGCTCTGGATGACCACGTCCTGACGCGAAAACACCGCCTGATTGCCCTGTGAGCCCAGATACTTGACCAGAATGCGGCCCGAGTCGCGGGTCCGCCCAAAGGCGTCCGCCCGCCCCATGGCGTTGGGCAGGGACTGCGTAAGCCTGAGATCCATGACGGTATCGCCCACCCCGGCAACGTAGGGCCTGCCGGCCACCAGAGGCCGCGCCAGTGTGGTCTGCTCCTTGATGTCGCCGCAGCCGGCCAAAGCCAGCGCAATCAGCACGAGAGTCTTTTTCATCAATTCGTCTCCTCGCCCCGCGCCAGCATGTCACTTTTTGCTTGCAATCCAAATATAAAACTTCCGTAAATCAAGAGCCATCCGGGCATTGGGCCCGTCTCCGTACAAGACAAAACAGGAGAAACAGATGGCAACCCCCGCACCGAGATTCAGCCTTTCCGCTGGTGGAAGGGTCCAATACGGCGTTGATGGATCGCTGATCGTCGATGGCGCCCGCGTGTCGAATGCCACGCAGAGCGCCCTATGGCGTGGCGCCCCGTCCCCCAACGACAACGACCCCAGCAGATTTCATACGTTCTTCGACGACTTCCTGTACCAGGCCAGCGCCACGGCGTCGGAAACGAACACCTGGACGCTGATGAACGATGGTGCCACCGGCACCAATGCCTTCCAGAACGCCAGCGGCGGCATCTACAACATCGTTACGGCCGGCGCCCAGGACGATTACAGCGGCATCCGGTCCGTCTCCAAGTCGTGGCTGTTCGAAGCCGGCAAGGAACTGTGGCTTGAGGCCCGCCTGCGTGTCTCGGAAGCCGCGACCAACAAGAGCGCATGGCTCGTCGGCCTCACGGACACGGTGACGACCGGCGGCCTGCAGACGGGCTCCAGTGGCCCGCTCGCGTCCTACGACGGCGCCGTCCTGTGGAAGGACGAGGGCAGCATGGCGGTCAACTTCGAAACCTCGAAGACGACCACTCAGAACACCACCTCAGCCATCGCCACCAGCGTCTCCAACACCTGGACCAAGGTCGGCTTCTACTTCGACGGCGCCACCACCACGGGCAACATCACGCCCTATGTGGACATCGGCTCCGGCTTGGTGGCCGGCGCAAGCAAGCAGATCACGCTGTCCGGCCTCGGGCAGATGTATCTCGTGACGACCGTGAAGGCGGGCGCAGGCGGCAACGCCGAGACGCTGCAGCTCGACTACATCAAAGTCGTTCAGGTTCGATAGGAAGGAGCCCAGACAATGCCGATTTCCTTCCCCGCTCAGTTCCACGATCCCGAGCAGTACGTCCACTTTCTGGACGACTTCATGAACCCGGCTTCGGCCACCGCTTCCGACGTTCAGGCCTACACCGGCATGAACGACGGCGCGACCGGTACGAACGCCTTCCAGGACGTGCAGAGTGGCGTCTACAACATCGTGACCGCCGCGGCGGACAACGATTACAACGGCATCCGCACCGTCGCGAAGAACTACGTTTTTGCCAGCGGCAAACCCTTGTGGCTCGACGCCAAGTTCCGCTGCGCCGAGGCAACGACCAGTGAATCCACATGGTGGATCGGTCTCAGCGACACCGTGACCACGGGCGGCATGCGCTCCGATACGTCCGGCCCGCTCGCCAGCTACACGGGCGCGATGGTCTACAAGACCCCGGAGACGGCCCTCACGGTCAATGCGCAGGTCAGCGCCGCGGCCGTCCAGTCCACCATCTCCTCGATCGCTACGGCGGTGACGAACACCTGGAACCGCATTCAGATCTACTGGGACGGCGCCGGCTACATCACCCTGCATTTCTACAATGGCACGTCATGGGTTTCGACCAGCCCCATCCCGTTCACCGCGGGCACGACGGCCATGTATCTGATCGCAGGCATCAAGGCGGGCCCGACTGCTGCGGCGGAAACGCTCCAGCTCGACTATCTGCGCGTCTGCCAGACGCGTTAGGAAACAACGGCTTAGGTGGTTTTATATGGCGGGTCGCCCAAGGGGTGCATGGAGTGACAAGGCGTGGCGCGATGCGCTGCGTCTTGCCGTGCTGGAGCCTGTCGATAAGACCAAGAAAACCAAGCTCCGCGCCCTTGCGGAGAAGGCCGTGGAAATGGGCCTTGCCGGCGATATGGCTGCCATCCGCGAGGTTGGCGACCGACTCGACGGCAAGCCCGCTCAGTCCCTCACCGTGGACACGACCGTAACCCATGACCTCAGCAGCCTCAGTGACGCCCAGCTCGCCGCAATTATCGCAGGAGCAGGCGGCGGCAGCGATGGAGGCGATGAGGCGCCGAAGGATAAGGCGGGATTGCATTGAGTGGTCCCGCTCCATCGGCTTCGAGCCTGCCCAGCATCACCGCCTCATCCTTGAGGAAATGCGGCAGCTCATGGTCGCGACCGAATACGACACGCTTCTGCTGTTTGCCCCTCCAGGGTCGGCCAAGTCGTCGTATGTCAGCGTCGTGTTCCCGCCGCACTGGATGGCGAACAACCCGAGCCTTAGCGTGATCGCCGCGTCACATAGCGCCGAGCTTGCCGCGAAGTGGGGGCGACGCGTCCGCAACCTGATTGCGGTCAACTCCAATACGCTGGGGATCTCGCTGTCTGCGGACAGTCAGGCGGCCGATCGCTGGGCGCTGGAGAAGGGTGGCGAGTACCTTGCCGCGGGCGCTCAGGCGGGCATTGCAGGCTTCCGCGCCGACCTCGGCATCATCGACGACCCGTTCGGCTCCAAGGAGGACGCCTATAGCCAGCGCATCCGTGACCGGGTGTGGGACTGGTACATCAACGACTTCAGCGCCCGTCTGAAGCCCGGCGCCAAGCGCGTCATCATGCACACGCGTTGGCACATGGATGACCTGGCTGGCCGGGTGATCGAGCAGGCCAAGGCCACGGGTGAGAAGGTGCGCATCGTCACCATCCCCGCCATTGCAGGCTCAGACGACGTGCTGGGGCGCAAGCCGGGTGAATACCTGTGGGATGACCCGGAGGGCTACAACTACGCGGCCTTCCTGCGGAAGCGAAAGACCGAGACGGCCCCGATGGAGTGGGCGGCCCTCTATCAGCAGGAGCCGGTCCCCGAGGGCGGCGGCTACTTCAAGCGCGAGTGGTTCAAGTACTACGACGAGTTGCCGCGCGATCTCCGGCATTACGGCGCCAGCGACTACGCCGTTACGGCGGATGGTGGCGACTATACGGTTCACGGTGTGGCTGGGCTGGATGGCGAGGGGAACCTCTACCTTCGCGACTGGTGGCGCGCTCAGACGTCAACCGACGTGTGGGCGGACATGCTTCTGGACATGGGATCGCGGCACAAGGTGTTCGATTGGGCTGAGGAAAAAGGCCAGATCGAGAAGTCTGTTGGCCCGTTCATTGCCAAGCGTATGCAGGAGCGGAATATCCATTTCCCGCGCCAGCAATTCACGTCCGTTGCCGACAAGCCGACGCGCGCTCAGGCGTTCCGCGGTCGCCTCTCACAGGGCCGCGTGTTCTTCCCGAGGCATGCGGCGTGGCTGGCTGATTTCGAGACCGAGTTGCTGACGTTCCCGGCTGGCAAGCATGACGACCAAGTGGACGTGTGCAGCCTGTTTGGGCGGATGCTTGATGCCATGTACCCGCCGCAGGACGCCCCAAAGGTTGACTTCTCCAAGCTGAAGCGAGGCATCCGATGACGGATGACGAGAAAGCGACTTGGCTCGCCGAATACGATGCTTGGATGGCACCTCCGCCCGAAGGGTGGCTAAGCATGGCCGATCTCGACCTCCGACGCGGCGGTATTGAGTATCTGTTGGAAGATGGGCGGCGAGTGCGGACAGCCTGTGTCAGCAACACAGAGCGGCGCGTAGAGGGATGGCGGCCCGTGGCATGGCGACCGCTTGACGAGCCCGCCAACAAGACGGTGGGCCTATCTAGGTTAAAGGCGGGCATCCAGTGAGCAAGGCCAAGGACAAGGAACGGCTCTCCGGCATCCTCCGCAAGGAGGAACAGTCCGCTCAGGCGTGGCAGGACAGCGCCCTCATGACCGCCCGCACGGACGCCCTGCGCTACTACAAGCAGGAACCCTACGGCGACGAGATGGAGGGGCAGTCCAAGATTGTCACCAGCGAGGTCGCGGACACGGTCGAGAGCCTGATGCCGTCTCTTATGCGGGTGTTCGCCGGGACGGATCAGGTTGTGTCTTTTACGCCCCGCAAGGTGGGCGACGAGAAATGGGCCAAGGAGGCCAACGACTACATCCCGCACGTCCTGATGCGGGAAAACGACGGCTACAGGCTGTTCTACTGGTTCTGCAAGGACGCGCTGATGTACCGGCTGGCCGGTGGCTGCGTGGATCTTGAGCAAAAGGAACAGTCCAAGAGCGAGCGGATAGAGCCGACGCCCTTCGACGCCTATGCCGTGGCCCGGCTTCAGCTTGAGGAGAAGGCCAAGGCGGTCGGCGCGACGCTGGAGTTCAGCGTGGAGCCAGTTGAAGGCGCCCCCGTGCCGACCGTGCAAGGCGAGGTCACGACTACCCGCAAGGTGTGGAAGGTCATTGCCGACAACATCGCCCCGGAAGACATCCTCATCACGGCCGATTGCCGGGACATCGACGACGCGAGCTTTGTGGGCTTCCGCAAGCGCGTCACGTCTTCGGCCCTGCGTGCCTTGGGTATCGAACAGTACCGGATCGACGAACTGAATAGCGACCGCTCCTACACGATGGAGCAGACGCAGCGGAACCCGGACGACGTCGGCAACAGCCCGCGCATGCAAAAGGGCGACTCGGAAAAGCCGTTTTGGCTGGTTGTCGCCTATGTGAAGTTCGACGCGGACGGAGACGGCATCTCCGAAATGCTGCGTGTCGTCTACGCCCATGCGGGCGGCAATACCGCCGAGATCATCGAAGATGACGAATGGACGGATGGCGAGGCGCCGGTCTTCATCGGCAGCCCTATCCTGATGAGCCACACGATTGCCGGCCGCTCGCTGTTCGATCAGGTCAAGGACTTGCAGGACATCAGCACGGTTCTGACGCGCGGCCTGCTCGATAACGTCTACATGACCAACCGCCCGCGGCCGGTGGTGTCGGACCGGGTGAACCTGGCCGATGTGATCGACTGGACACCCGGCCAGCCCATCCGGCTCATGCAGGGGGCAAACCCTGCCGAGCGTCATGTGGAGTGGCTGCAACCGGACTCGATTGTCGCCCCGGCCCTGTCGGCCATCCAGCACGTTGACTCCATGAAGGAGAAGCGGACCGGCATCACGGCGTACAATCAGGGGCTGGATGCCAATTCGCTGAACAAGACCGCCACGGGCATCGGGATCATTGCCAGCGCCGCAGAACAGCGCATGGAACTGATTGCCCGCACGCTGGCAGAGGGCCCGTTCAAGCGCATGTTCCGGCTGCTCTATCGCGCCGTGAAGCGCCGGGCAAAGGAAGTGCCGGGTCCCGTCAATTACTGGAACGGCCTGACGTGGATGCAGTGCGACCCGTCGCAGTGGCCGGACGATATGGATCTGGTCGTCGATGTCGGTCCGGGCACGGGCAACAAGCAGCTTCAGATTCAGAACCTGCTGATGATGGGGCAGGCGCAGGAAAAGCTGGTGGCAGCGCAGGGCGGCCCGAATGGCCCGCTGGTGACGCCCATCCACATCGCCAACACCGTCCGGAAGATGGGCGAGGCGCTGGGCTTCAAGGATACGTCGCAATTCGTGGCGACCGACGACGAGGTCAAAAAGGACCAAGCGACGCCCAAGCCCCCGCCGCCGAGCCCGGAAATGCTCAAGGTGCAGGCGCAGGCCGCTGCGGATCAGGCCAAGCTGCAGACGGAAAGCCAGCTTTCGCAGCAGAAGCTACAGGCCGACACGCAACAGAAGCGCGAGGCGCTGATGGCCGAAATTGCCCTGAAGCGCGAGGCGGCACAGGCCGACATGCAGATCAAGCGGGAGCAGGCGCAACTGGATATGCAGCTTTCTCGCGAGAAGGCCGAACTCGACGCCCAGTTGAAGCGGCAGGAACTGACCGCTGAGGCGCTATTGCGCAAGTACGAGATCGACAACACGCCCAACCCGCCGCCGGCCAACCTCCCTGAACAGCAGGTGACGCAATGAGCCCGGAAACACGAAAGATTATCGAGGAGGGCGTCGCAGCCTACCGCGCGGCGCCGGATGAGTTTGACTCCTTGCGCCGTCTTGCATTGGCGCTGGCTGTCTTCCTTGAAGACGCGCTAGAGGCCGACGCGCCGCATGATTTCAAGGACGGCCGCGATGCCTGAGTTTACTCGCGAGGAGATGGCCCAGCGCGCCCGCCGTGCCCGTGAAGTGCTGGACGGCGCGTCGTGGGTCTTCGACGAGGTCGTCGCGCAGGCTCAGCGTGACTGGGTGATCGTTGACGACCCGGTAAACGGCGAGACCACCCGCGAAGAACTGTTCCGGAAGGCTCAAGCGGCCCTGCGGATCAAAGCCCATCTGATTTCCATCGTGAGCGCCCAGGAAGGGCAGGAGAAACTTGATGAGCGACGTGAGCGGCGCGACCAGTGAACCCGACCTTTCCCCGGCGGCCTTCGGGATGCCGGAGGAGGGGGAGATCAGAACGCCGGTAGAGCAGGACCCGGCCCCGGCCTCTTCGGAGACCGCCTCCCCAGCGGAGACGGTTCCCCAAGAAGCCGGGGCGGAGCCGGACCCCTACGCTGAGGCGCCGGAGTTCTGGTCCAAGGAACGCAAGGCGCTGTACGCCAAGATCACCGACCCGGACGTGCGCAAGGCGATCCACGAGCAGGAAGCCGAGGGCCGTGCGGCCGTCTCCCGCAAGATGGAAGAGGCCGCCAACGAGAAGAAGAGCGCGGCCGAAAAGCTGCAGCAGTACGAGACCGAGCGCGACCAGCTCGCGGCGTGGTGGAGGGACACCGGCCCGCGCCTTGCCAGCGCTTTCCGCTCGAAGTGGGAGACAGTCGATTGGCGGGATATGGCCGAGAACAATCCCGCCGAGTACGTGAAGCAGCAGGAAGCCTACAAGCAGGACATCGCCCTCATTCAGCAGGCGGCCCAGCAGAACGAGCAGGCCCAGCGCGCCGCATCGGAGCGTGCAGCCCGTGCCGAGCGCGAGAACCGCCGCAACGAGCATGAGAAGCTCGCCAAGGCGTTGCCCGAGGCGTTCGGCAAGCCTGACGTGGCCCAGAAGACCTATGACGAACTCCGGGACTACCTGATGGAGCAGGGCGTCCCCGGCGACCGCATCCCCAACATCTACGAATCCTTTGTCGTTACCGTGGCTTACAAATCCATGCTATACGATAAGGCGCAGAAGGCAGCGGCTGCTTCGCAGTTGAAGCCTTCGACTACCGCGACGCAGACACCGCGACGCATCGCTCCGGGAGCTTCCAACGGAAGCCAACCCGACAGGGGCGAAGCCTACCGGCAAGCCAGTGAGCGGTTGAAAAACGGCGAGAAGCTGAACGACAGAGACGTCGCTTTGCTCTTCGCCTGAGTTCAACCCGGCCCTTAGGGGCCTGCTCAGGAGGCTGCCATGTCGGCACCCGCAGATACCTTCACCACTGGCGCGGCCATCGGTCAGCGCGAATCGCTGCATGACAAGATTTTCATGCTCAACAAGGACGAGTTCCCCTTCCAGGAAGCCATCGGCGGCGGTTCTGCCAAGGCGACCTACGAAGAGTGGCCGACCGACTCGCTCGGCAATGCCAGCTCGACCAACTACCACCTGGAAGGCGACGACTCGACGAACGTCGCGGTGACCCCGATCGTTCGCGTCGGCAACCGCACGCAGATCTTCAAGAAGGTCTTCCAGATCAGCCGCACCGAGGAGCAGGTCGATAAGGCCGGTCGCGACTCGGAAATCGGCTACCAGACGATGAAGCAGGGCCGTCAGATCCGCATGGACATCGAGACGACGCTGCTTCTCAACCAGGCGTCCAACGCCGAATCCGGCGCCACCCCGCGCAAGCTGGGCGGCATGCTCTCGTGGCTGTCGAGCAACGTCTCGCGCGGCTCGGGCGGCTCGTCGGGCGGCTTCACCTCGGGCAACACCGTGGCGGCGACCAACGGCACGCAGCGCACCTCTACCGAGACGCTGTTGCAGGCGGTCATCAAGTCGGCGTGGGACAACGGCGGCAAGCCGACGATGCTCCTCGTGGGCTCGGCTCAGAAGCAGGCCATCTCGGCGTTCTCCGGTATTGCCACGCAGTACCAGCAGGCGAACGGCAAGAAGGCCAAGATCGTCGCCGCGGCCGACATCTACATCAGCGACTTCGGCGATATCCAGATCGTCCCCGATCGCTACACCTCGACCCGCGACAACATCCTGGTCGATCCGGACATGGCCGAAGTGCTGTGGCTGTCGAAGATCAAGCGCGAGGAACTGGCGAAGACCGGCGACTCCCGCAAGTTCCATCTGGTCTGCGAAGGCACCCTCAAGGTGAGCAACCAGGCGGCGCACGGCGTGATTGCCGACCTGTCGTAAGCGTAGCGGGGCAGGCTTCGGTCTGCCCCGTTTTCCCTTTCTCACACATCAGGAGGGCGCATGCCTCCGAAGCTCGAACTGAAGCCCAAGGACGAATCCCCCGCGCCCGATCTCGTGCCGGTGGACACGCCGCGCCCTTCAACCGTCCGCATCATGCTGCTGTGTGACCACGTTTTCCTGCCCAAGGACCCGACCGGCTCGGAGTGGCGCACGTCCGCCGATACGATCCGCTACGAGGGCAAGACAGAGGGCCGCCGCGCCAAGCTGGACGTCCACCCCGACCTCGCGACCTTCCTGCAGGATCGCGGTCAGGCCGAAATCCTCGACTAGCCATGCCCAAGCACTCGGCCATCCTAGACCACAACGAGGATTGGGGGATCACCAAGGTCTTCCATCGCCTGCACGATGGCGATTGGGCGCTGCAGTCCATTCAGGACGTCGAGCCGATCATCGAGGCCAACAAGGCCGCACAGAACAGCGGACAGAAGCCGCATTCCGCGTTCCGCCGCGTCGCCTCCATCCCGCTCGTCGTGCTGATCGAGATCGAGAAGAAATACGGCATCAACTACCTGAACCGGGACCACATGCCCGCGCTCAAGCGGTTGCTGAACAGCAACGAGTTCCGCCACTTCCGCACCGATAACAGCGTGCTTTGATGGCTGCCACGATCACCACCTACACCGGCCTCTCTTCCGCCTTCCTGACGTGGATGGCGCGCGAGGGCGACACGGACCTGTCGGGTCGGTTTGACGACTTCATGGCCCTTGCCGAGGCCCGTATCTACTACGGGAAGGAGGCGATGCCCTCGCTGGGTATCCCGGCACATGAGGCCGTGCGGTGCGCCTACATGGAGGCCGTAGACACCTCCTTTGCAATCTCTAATGGCGTTGCCCAGCCGACCGGCTTTCTCGCCCTGAAGTCGGCCACCCTAAACAGCCCGCTATCGCCCATGGACGTCGTGGAGGAGTCGATCATCGACGCCTATCGGGATCAGGCCCTCGGCTATCCGCGGCTGATCGCGGTATCGGGCACGACATTCCGGTTCAAGGACGATCCGGGATCGGGCACCTATACGGCGACGCTGCGCTATTACAAGAAGCTGACTACGCCGACCGCGTCGGCTTCAAACGATCTTTTAACCAACGCGCCCGGCCTGTACCTGAACGCGATCCTGCTTGAAGCGGCGATCATGAGCGGGGATGCCGAGAGCGCAAAGGGCTATGCGGCCCTGTACGCGGCAGAGGCGGCAGGGCTCAACCGGCACGCAAACCGCGTGCTGGCGCATGCCCACAATCTCCGCATGCGCATTCGTGGCCGGACGCCGTGATCCCATTTGGAGAATGGTGCCCCGATAGCCCCGAACTCGGCCCCCAGGCGCGCGAAGCGCTGGGCGTGATCCCCGAGGCGGACGGCTATCGCCCCTTCAAGGCGCTCGCCACCGTCTCCAATGCCCTTACGGCCCGGGCTCAGGGTGCCGCATGGTTCCGCGCCCCGGACGGCAGCACAAAGAACTTTGCGGGCGATGCGACCAAGCTCTACCTGCTCAGCAGCGCCACATGGTCCGATGTCTCTCGTGCATCCGGCGGGGCCTATGCGACCGGCTCCGATGGCAACTGGCGCTTTGCCCAGTTCCAGACGAAGGCATACGCCACCAACTTCGTTGATGACCTGCAGAGCTTTGATCTCGCGTCCGGCACAAACTGGGTTGCCGCGGCCGGATCGCCTCCCAAGGCCAAGTATATCGGCGTCGTGGGCTCGTTCCTCGTGGTCGCGCACGTCTCGGGCAGCCCGATGCAGACCAAATGGTCGGGGTTGAACAATTCCGGCACCTGGACACCCTCAGCCACCACGCTTGCCGACGAGGAAGATCACCCGGACGGCGGCGAGATCACCGGATTTGTCGGCGGTCGCGCGGGTCTGGTGTTTCAGGAGGAGGCCATCCGCTCGATGACGTTCGAGGGGAGCCCGACCGTCTTCCGCTTCGACAAGATTGCCGAGAACATTGGCGCCACGATCCCCAACAGCGTGGCCGCATGGGGAAATCTCGCGTTCTTTTGCCATCGCTCGGGCTTCTACATGGTCCGGGACGCCCAACAGGTGATACCGATCGGCCGCGGCGAGGACGGGTCCAGTAAAATTGACCGCTGGTTCTGGGGGAAGATCGACCAGACCAACCTGCATCGCCTGACCGCGGCCTATGACCCGGTGAACTCGCTCTACATCGTGTCGTTTCCGGCCGACAGCAGCTCCGGAACGCCGAACATGATGCTGATCTACAGCATCCGGTCTAACCGCTGGAGCCGTGCCGAGGCGACTTGCGAGATGATCTACTCGGGCGCCACCCAGCAGAGCTACACGCTGGAGCAGTTGGACGCCTTCGGCACGCTGGAGACGCTTCCGTACTCGCTGGACAGTTCCTATTGGACCGGATCGCGCCAGCTTTTGCTTTCCGGCTTCTACACGGATCACAAATACGGGGCATTCAGCGGCGCGAACGTCGCCGCGACGCTCCATACCGGCGAAGTGCAGCCCCTGAAGGGCTTGCGAGGCCGTATCCGCAGCGTGCGGCCCATGATCGACGGCGGAACGCCAACCATGATGGTCGGCGTCCGCGAAACCCTTCAGGACTCCGTCATCTGGACGGGCGAGCGCTCGCAAACGCGGGCGGGTGACGTGCCATTCAACGTCTCGGGCCGTTATGCGCGGTTCTGCATGAAGCAACCGGCCGGCGCCATCTGGCAATGGGCGCAGGGGATCGACGATCCCGACGTGCGACAGGCGGGCCTGCGGTGATCGGCTTTCCCGGCCTCTCTCCGGGGGAGTATGACCCCAAGCGGATCGTGGCGATGCTCATGCGTTTGCTTGCGGGCAAGCTGAATGCGGTCACGACGGTCACGCTAACGGCGGGTGCGACCTCCACAACCCTGACCGACACCCGCATCGGCGGGGAATCGTGGATTGGCCTGTCGCCGCGCTCTGCAACCGCCGTGGCGGCCCCGGTCTACATCGGGACCAAGGACACGGGCTCCGTTGTTCTCACGCATGACAGCACGGCGGATACCGACCGCACGTTCGATGTCCTCATCATCGGGTGATCTCGTGGCAACAGGCATCCCGACCCACCGCCTGCACGACGTGTGGACGCAGGCATGGCCGCTGATCGAGCCTGCCTATCGGCAGTCCAAGGAACAGACTGACATTCTGGCGGGCCTGCTGAGCAAGGATTTGCAACTATGGCTCGTTTACGATAATCTGGTTCCCGTATCCGGCATCGTCTCGCGACTTTTGCGCGAGGGGACAAGCGGAGATCTCACCTGCCACCTGTGGCTTGTTGGAGGTTCCCGCTTGTCAGACTGGTCCGCCGATTTCCTCTCCATCCTGATCCCCTGGGCAAAAGCCGAGGGTTGCACGGCCATTACCGGCAACGGTCGCAAGGGCTGGGCTCGCATCGTCGCGCGTCATGGCGGCGAGCGGATCGAGGATCGCGAGGGGCTTCCCTGTTGGAGGCTTGCGATATGAGCGGCGGCGGACAGCAGGGCACCAGCACGCAGACGACCAAGAACGTCAACGAGCCGCCCGAGTTCATCAAGCCCTACCTGCAGCAGGGCATTCAGGATCTCACGAACCTCTACAACGCCAACCCGAAGGCGCCGGAGTACTATCCGGGCAGCACGGTCGCGCCGCTTTCCAGCACCACGCAGCAGGCGTTGGCGGCCCTTGAGGCACGCGGCACGGGCGGCTCGCCTCTGACGGCGGGCGCGCAGACGCAGCTCACCGACACCATCAACGGCAAGTATCTCGACCCGACGACAAATCCGCAGTTCACAGCGGCCCTGAGCGCGTCTCACCAGCCCTATATTGACAACTTCATGGGCACGGTCCTGCCGGGCGTGAACTCGGCTTTCGAGGGCTCTGGCCGCACGGGATCGCCTGCTCACCAGATGGCGGTCGATCGGGCCGTAACCGGCCTCAATCGCACGATCAGCGACGCCGATGCCAAGGCGGGCTCCGACTACTTCACGACGGCGCGCGGCCAGCAGATCGCGGCAACCGGCATGGCGCCGACGCTCGCGAATCAGGATTACGTGGATATCAACCAGGTTGGACTAGCCGGACAGGCGCGGGACAACCAGGCACAGGCGCTCATCGACGCCGACGTTGCCAAGTACAACTACAACCAGAACGCCCAGTGGGACTACATCAACCGCTATCTGGCGAGCCTCAACGGCGGCTATCCGGGCGGCACCAGCACGGGCACGGGCACGACGACGAGCTACAGGCCCACGGACACCTTTGGTCAGATCTTCGGCGCCGGCATGCAGGGCTTGGGCACGGCGGCGATGTTCCTGCCGATGCTCTCCGATGCACGAGCCAAGGAAAACATTCATCGCGTTGGCGAAACCGACGACGGCCAGCCGCTCTATTTCTACAACTACAAGGGCGACGACCGCCCGCAGATCGGCCTCATGGCGCAGGACGTCGCCGAGCGCGACCCGTCCGCCATCGTCGAGCATCCCTCCGGACTGATGATGGTCGATTACCCGAAAGCGCTGGGGCTGTTCTGATGCAGATGCCGTTTGGTCCGAACGATCCAAACTCCCTGCCGGCGATGCTGGCGCGCATGTCTCCGGGCATGACGCCGGGGCCGGTTCCTCAGCAGCAGTTGACGCCGGGTTTCCGGCCTCCGGGTGCGGGCGGTGCGCCGGGTGTGATGCCGCAGCAGCAGACGCCCGGCATGGGCATGGACCCGACCGCGATGGCAATGCTGATGGGCAGCATGGGCAAGCCGGACGGCACCCGCACGGGCGGGGATCGCGACCTCGGCGGCTACAACGGCGCCCCGACGATGACCGAAGGGCAGGACGCCAACGGCAACCCCATCATGCTGCCGACCCCGAATCAGGATGCGCCGGGCTTCTTTGAGCGTGTGATGCGCACTCTCGGCATGAGTCGCCCCACAACGCCGCGCGGGGGCCTCTTCTGACATGTCCCTGATGCCCGAAAACCCCTATCTCCCTGACAAGGGCCAACAGCTTGCCATGCTGCTGATGTCGCTGGGTGGCGGCATCTCGCAGGCGGCAGCCAGCGGGCAGGGCGGGCTTGCGGGCGTTGCGCCGGGCATCTCCAACTTCGCCAACACGCTGGGCGCGGCTCGCCAACAGCAGGAAGCCGACGCGCTCCGTCGCTGGCAGATCAGCCTTCAAGAAAGAGCGCTGAGCGACAAGGAGAAGGAGCGGCAGCAGAAAATCGCAGCCGCAAACACCGTTGCAGGGATGATTATGCCCGGAGGTGGCGGGGAGCCGCCCGTGCCTGGCATGAATGTTCCGCCATCCAAGCCGCGCATGGGGCCGGACACCTATGAAACGCGCACTGCCGGCCTTGAAGGGGGCACCCGGAACGGTGGGATGGTCTTCAACGAACTGGGAAGCGGCGCTTATGGCCCGTACCAGTTTATGCCGGCAACGTGGGCAGACGTTCGCGCCAATAATCCGGACCTGAATCTGCCGGCGGATATGACGACCGCCAGCCGCGAGCAGCACGATGCGGCGCATACTCGTTTCAAGGCCGGAAACGCCCGAGCGCTTCAGTCGGCGGGTTTCGAGCCTACGCCGCAGAACCTGTACCTTGCCCATCGCTTTGGCGTGGGTGGCGCAACCAACCTGCTGCGCTCTGGCGACGACAAGATGTTGGCCGATGTCCTGCCGATTGACTGGCAGCGCCAAAACCCGGACATGCGCGGCCAGACCGTGGGCGGCTTCAAGCGCCTGGCTGGCGAGCGCATGCAGGGCGTAGGCGTCCCGTATCAGGCAAACGGCGAGACGACGTCTTACAACCTTACGCCGACCGCTCTGCCGGCTTTCGAGGGCATGCCGGGACCGATGACGCCAACGCCGCGCACTCTGCCGGCAGGTCAAGCCCCGTCTTTCAGTGCGCCTGTGATGCCGCAGCCGCAGCAGGCCCCGCAAGCGCCGCCGCAGGCCGCTCCATCGCAATCTCCTCCGCAGGCGCAAGCGCCGGTCGATGCGCCGCCGATGTCTCCGCCGCAGGTCCCGATGCCGATGCTTCCGGCGCAGATTGCCAACGAGATCAACACGGCTTTGAAGGTGGGTGCAATCACGCCTGAGCAGGCGCTTGCGCGGCGTCAGCAGGTCATCAATGACCTGTGGAACCGGAACCAGACCGCTGCGACCGCGGCATGGCAACAGCAGTGGGATGCCTACAAGTTCAATCGAGGCCAGAACGCCGAAGAAACGCGCTTCCGTCGTGGGTTGGAGACGGAAGGCGAGTGGGTGCGAGGGCCGGACGGAGTTGAACGCTGGCAACCGAAGTCGGCGCGCGCGCCCGGACAAGTCCGGTACGAGAAGCCGCCGGCTGCCGGCACGGAAACGGGCGACATCCATATTCTTGAAAGAGGCGACCCTGCGACGCCGGAGTATGCCGGCGCCTACAACCGCATTCGCACAAAGCTCATGGATGGCCCGGATGGGCTGAAATACGCGCCGGACATGAGCACCTATCGGCCGCCGACGTTTCAGCCTGCCGGCGGCGGTGTGCCTGCCGCAAGTGCGGCATCTGGTGGCGAGAACAGCGCCCCGCCTGGGCTTGTCGCTGTGGGAGCGGGCAAGGAACGCAAGTACACCGAAGCGCAGGGCAAGGACTTCACATATGCCTCGCGCCTGGACAACTCCATCCCGCAGCTTGAGGCGATGGTGAAGGGTGACGACGGGAAATACACCACGTCGCGCCTGCCCAGCTCCTATCAGCGCATGAAGATGGACAGCAAGTTTGTCCCGGATTCGATGTTGGATGATACGACGAAGGCTTTCCGTCGCGTCACCAAAGACATCGTTACGGCCATTCTTCGCCGCGAGTCGGGTGCCGCTATCCCGGACAGCGAATATGCGCCGGAGTTCGCCAAGTACATCCCCCAACCGGGCGACAGCAACGACGAGATCGCCGCCAAGATCAAGGCGCTGAAGCTGGCAGCCCGTTCGATCGCGGCCGGCTCCGGCCGTCCCATGGAAACCTTCGGCTACCTCTCAAAGGAAGATGAAGCAGCGACCGCCAAGCCGCCGCCTATCCGCATCGACATGAGCGGGAAGCGTCAATGAGCGGGCAGGATTACGAGATTGCCTTGCCTGATGGCCGCTCCATCGTCGTGACCGCGCCAGACGAGAAAGCTGCGCGCACGGCGGCTAACAACTTCATGATGCGCGAGAAGGGAGCCGCAAAGGGAAAGGGCGGCGGCGTTGACAATTTTGTGCGCTCGCTGGCTTCTGGCGCAACTTTCGGCTTTGCCGATGAAATTGCCGCGGCCGGCGACGCCACGTTCGGCCCTGCAGTTGACTGGGCGCTGGGCAAACTGGGGCTGGGCAAGACCAACACCAGCACGGCGCCGACTTGGGGCGAACGCTACAGCCAGAACCTTGAAGGCGAGCGCTCACAGGACAAGATCTATGCGACCGAGCATCCCGGATGGGATATTGGCGGCAAGGTTGTCGGTGGCGTTACCGGTGCTTTTGCCACGCTGCCCAAGTTCCTTCTGGCTGGCGCTGGAATCGGCCGCTCTGCCGCGACAGGCGCCGGCCTTGGTTCTGTCGCTGGCTTTGGTGAGGGCGAGGGCGGGCTTGTTGATCGCGCCATGAGCGCGGGCAAGGGCGCCGTGATTGGCGGCGGGCTTGGGGCTGCGGCTCCGGTCGTCACAGGCGCGCTGGGCACGGCCGCCAACATGGCTGCAGAAAGCACGGCTGGGCGGATGGTAGCCGACAAGGTCGGCCCAACCATGCTCGGGCTGGCCGACAAAATCGCGCCCTACATCCCCAATGCGGGCCGCTCTGTGAGCGCGGCGGCACCGGATGGTGGGCCGCCCGGTATGTTCCAGCCGATTGCTGACACACTGCGACGCGCGGCTCGGCCCGGCAGCGAAGTGCTGGACGAAGGCGCCCTTCGGCGCATTGCCGATGCCACGCAGCGCGGCGGTTCGGACGTGCCCGGCATGCGCGCGAAGATCGCAGAACTGGGGCCGGACGCCATGCTGGCCGACCTTGACCCAATGACGCAGCGTCTCGCGCGCACGGCCTACATTTCTCCTGGAACGGCGCCAAAGGTCATCAACGAGGCATTGGACGCGCGCGCAGCCAACACTGGCCCGCGCATGACCCGTGTCGTTAATGAGACCATGGGCGACAGCGCGCCGGCCGTGAAGGCGGCGGAAACCCTGAAGGGCCAGCGCGCCGGGCAGGGAGCCTCCAATTACGAGGCCGCTATCGGGGCAGACGTGCCGCTCAATGTCTCCCCGGAAATGGAATCTCTGCTCAAGGTCCCGGCAATTGCCGAGGCGCGGGCCAACCTGATCGCAAACGCCCAGCGCAACGGGCAAACGCTATCCGAGGGTCAGATCGCACACGGGCTCAAGCGACAGCTCGCGCTTGATGCAGATGCAGCATTTGCTAGCGGGCGCTCGATTGACAAGAACGCGGTCGGCTCCCTTGCGGAACGGTGGCGCGCGGAACTGCACAAGGCAAACCCGGCGATCAAGACCGCTGACGATGCGTGGGCTTCCAAGAGCAACGCTCTTGACGCTCTCGACCTTGGGCGCCGCTTTATGCAGGGCGGCATCAATGAGACGGCCGACGCCGTGTCGCCTACGGTTCTTGCTGAACGTATCCCCAAAATGACGGTGGAGGAGGCGCAAGCGTTCATTGCCGGTGCAGCCGACACGCTCAAAACAAAACTAGGCGCCGGGACCAACTCGGCGCGACAGGTCACACGCGTGCTGGACGATTCCAACACGAACGTGCGTCAAAAGCTGGTCGCCATGATTGGCGAGGACAACACCAAAAAGCTGTTTAACCGCGCCATGGGTGAGCGGGCCTATGCGGCAACCGATCGGACTGTGCGTGGCGGTTCCGACACAGCAAGCAAGATGCTGTCCGCCATGGACGATGCTGCATCTGGCGGAATCCCAACCAGCCCCAATAGCGTGGTTTCGCGCATCATCAGCAAGGCCGCCGAAGCCTACAACAAGGGCCGTGCCGGCAATGAGGCTGTGCGTGAGCGCATCGCCCGCATGCTTACCGACACCGACGCCGCAGCCAACGCCGACACCATTAGCCGCATTGCCGAGATCCTTGCCGAGCAAGCGCGCCGGGCGCGCGGCTCGCGAGCCATCGCCACTGGCGCGGCACAGATTCAGGAGTAGGCCATGGCTGACATCCCCGCTTCAAACTGGTCCCCCACGGACGCCAGCAACACGACGGCCTCCCCGGACGGCATGCCCGAAGGCATGGCTCCCTCAGGGGTCAACGACTGGGGCCGCGCCGTTATGGGCGCCGTCAAGCGCTGGTATGAGTGGACGGTTCCGAAGACTACGGGCGGCACTACCACGGCCTTCACGCTGTCCTACACGGTCGCGCCGGGCGCGCTCGTGGATGGCATGTCGCATCTGGTGCAGTTCAACGCGACCTCCGGCGCAAGTCCTACCCTCAATGTGAACAGCCTGGGCGCAAAGCCCATCTATCAGTTCGTCAACGGGTCTTGGACGCAGATCACGACGGCCGGGACCATCCCGTCCGGGTTTATCGGGCGCGTTTCCTACAACTCGGGCGAGGGGTCCTATCGCCTGACCTCGACGGCCTTCCCGATCGGTGTCGCGCTCCTTGCGGTCGCCAATACGTTTACGGCGCTCCTCACCATGTCCGGCGCGGCCATCAATGAGGCCAAGGGCGCGGACATTGCCTCTGCCACCACCACGGACATCGGCGCGGCGACGGGCAATTACGTCAAGGTCACGGGCACGACGACCATCACGGGCCTTGGGACCATCCAGGCGGGCACAGAGCGAACGGTGGAGTTC
>OFDN01000949.1_pt1 | contig 21059 bp, 20 predicted proteins | sample 1520971 | NCBI WGS metagenome assembly OFDN01 (sample SAMEA94257418, study PRJEB24077) | hot springs metagenome | biome: Aquatic biome; feature: Geographical feature; material: Water | place: India | collected 2012-06-12 | depth 5 m
GACAGCCGCGGCAGGTGGCGCGGCGGCTGGCGTACCGGCGGCCGTTGGGCTACCTCAGCCAGTTCGGCCACCTCGGCCGGCACCTCCGCCTTCACCTGCTGCAGCTGCTGTGGTTGCGGCTGCACACGCGGCGCTGCCGGCGGCTGTTTCGGCGCCGGCCGCAGCATGCTGGTGCCGGTGGCGGGCGGCACGGGCGGCAGCGGCAGCTGCTGCCACTGGCCCCACAGCGGCTGGCGCTGGTCGGGCGCGGCCAGGTGGATCTCCTCCACCAGGCTGCCTTGGCCGTCGGCGATCACCACCCGGTGCGACTGCGAGTTGGCCGCCAGCGCGCGGCCGAAACGGCGCAGCCGGTCCAGGTCGCTGTGCCAGATGCGCCCCTGCAGCGTGAGCCGGCCGGCGGCGTCGCGCGTCACCTCCACCACCCGGTACAACGGTGCCTGACGGCCACCGCCACGGCGCGGCGCCGCGGGCAGGGCGGGCTCCGTCAGGGTGGGGGCGGTGTCGGGGCTGGACATGACGGCTTTTCGGCCGCTGGCGCGCCGGGCTGAGGCCGGACGTGATTGGTTTTGTTTCGGCGGTCGATAGACTGGCCCGATGTCCGACGCCCACACCATCCAGGTCGAGCCGGGCGGCCACCGCTTCGCCGCCCAGCCGACGCAGACCTTGCTGGCCGCTGCCCTGCAGGCCGGCGTGCCGATGCGCAGCGCCTGCCGCAACGGCAGTTGCCGGGCCTGCCTGTCGCAGCTGTTGGAAGGCCAGGTGCACTACCTGGTGGACTGGCCCGGCATCAGCCGGGAAGAACGTGCCGAAGGCGCGGTGCTGCCCTGCGTGGCCCAGCCGCGCTCCGACGTGCGGCTGCAGGCGGGCCGCCTGCTGTGGGGCTGAGCATGGCCGACGAGCCGCTGCTGCTGCAGGCCGCCGCCCGGGCGCGGCAGCACTCGCACTCACCGTATTCCGGCTTCGCGGTGGGGGCCGCGCTGCTGGACGAGCAGGGCCGCCTGCATACCGGCGCCAACATCGAGAACGCCGCCTATCCGGAAGGCCTGTGCGCCGAGGCCGTGGCCCTGGCCCACCTGGTGATGGCGGGCGGCCGGCAGGTGCGGGCGGTGGCGGTGGTGGCGGACAGCGCCCGGCCGGTGACACCCTGCGGCGGCTGCCGGCAGAAGCTGCGCGAGTTCGCGGCGGCGGATGCGGTGGTGCTGTCAGGCGCCGTGGCCGAGGGCGGGCCGGTGCTGCGCGGGCGCTTCACCCTCGCCGGGCTGCTGCCTGAAAGCTTCGGACCCGCGCACCTGGCGGCGGCGGACTAGCGCAGTCCTTCGGCCAGCGCGCGCGTCAGCTCGGCGGCCGGCATCGGCCGGCTCAGGCCCACCGCCTGGCCGGACCACAGCGGCGAGAAGTCCCCGCTGTCCCGCGCCTCGGCCTCGGTGCGCAGCGGTGCCAGTGCGCTGGTGGCCAGCGGAAAGCGGGGCGCATCGTCGGCCAGCGGTCCCATCTCGCGCATCACCCGGTTGACCACGCCGCGGGCCGGCCGGCCGCTGAACACGTTGGTGAGCGCGGTGTGCACCGCCGCCTCGCTGCCCAGTGCACGGCGGTGCACCGCGCTGGTGTCGGCCTCGGGGCACAGCAGGTAGGCGGTGCCCACCTGCACGCCGGCGGCGCCCAGCGCCATGGCGGCCCGCACGCCGCGGGCGTCGCCGATGCCGCCAGCGGCCACCACCGGCACCTGCACCGCATCCACCACCTGCGGCAGCAGCGCCATCAGGCCCATCTGCAGCGTCAGGTCGGTGTCCAGGAAATGGCCGCGGTGGCCGCCGGCCTCCAGGCCCTGGGCGATCACCACGTCGGCGCCGCGCGCCTGCAGCCATCGCGCCTCGGCCACGGTGGTGGCCGACGACATCACCACCGCGCCCCATGCCTTGACACGGTCCAGCAGCGCCGGCGCCGGCAACCCGAAATGGAAGCTGACGACCGGCGGCTTGTAGGCGGCCAGCAGCTCGGCCGCCTCGGCGCTGAACGGCACCCGACCGGCGGCACTGGGCGCGCTGCGCAGGTCGGTGCCGAATTCGGCGTCGAACCGGTGCGACAACCGGGTGCGCCAGGCGGCGTCGCGCACCGGGTCGGGCTCGGGCGGCGTGTGGCAGAAGAAGTTCACGTTGTAGGGCGCGCCCGCGGCCTGCAGGCGCCGCAGCTCCGCTTCCAGCGCGTCGGCCGACAGCATGGCCGCAGGCAGCGAGCCCAGCGCACCGGCGGCTCCCACGGCCAGCGCCAGGCGGCTGCCCTGGGAGCCGGCCATGGGGGCCTGGATCAAGGGCAGCTCGGTTTGGAGCAACGAAAGCAACGCACCCGACATCACGGTCTCCGCCAGCAACAACAGGCGACCAGCCTAACGCCATTGCGCCGGGCCTTCAGGCGCGGGCCGGGATGGCTAGGGTTGCGGCTTCTGCCGGTACACCACCGGCGGTAAGGCCTGCGCCCAGTGGCGGCGCTCGCGCAGCAGCGACTGCACCCGCGCCACCAGCGCGTCCACTCGGCGCGCCAGCGCACGGCGTGTGGGCAGGCCGGGCAGTGCCGCTTCCAGCGCGGCCTGGTCCTGGTGGGCCCACATCAAGGCGGTGTCGCGCAGGATGACGGCCGCCCGCAGCCGCACCAGCTCACGCTCCTGGCGTCGCAGGGTCGCCGCCTGCTCGTCCAGCAGCCGGCTGCAGCGGCGCTGCACGCTGCCGTAGGCGTTCATCAGCGCGCAGTGCTCGCGCGCCAGATCGGGGGTGTCGGTCGGTTGTTCGGCGTTCATCGTGCACCTCGTGGTGGTGACGCGCCGATATTAGATGAGAACTATTCTCGTTTGCATGAAAGCCGCGTTGCCAAAAGAAAAGCCCCTGGCGATGGGCGCCAGGGGCTGCAAACGGGCCGCGCAGGGCGGTCAGACTTCGGCCGGGGCCGAGGTGCGGATCAGGTGGTCGAACGCGCCCAACGCGGCGGTGGCGCCCTGGCCGACGGCGATCACGATCTGCTTGTACGGCACCGTGGTCACGTCGCCCGCGGCATACACGCCCGGCACCGAGGTCTGGCCATGCGAGTTGACGATGATCTCGCCGCGCGGCGACAGCTCCACGCCGCTGCCCTTGAGCCACGCGGTGTTGGGCACCAGGCCGATCTGCACGAACACGCCGGCGATGTCGATGCTGTGCAGCTCGTTCGTCTTGCGGTCCTTGTAGGCCAGGCCCACCACCTTGCTGCCGTCGCCCTTGACCTCGGTGGTCTGCGCGTTCACCAGCACCCGCACGTTGGGCAGGCTGTGCAGCTTGCGCTGCAGCACCGCGTCGGCGCGCAGCTGGCTGTCGAACTCCAGCAGCGTGACGTGGTCCACCACGCCGGCCAGGTCGATGGCGGCTTCCACGCCGGAGTTGCCGCCGCCGATCACCGCCACCTTCTTGCCCTTGAACAGCGGGCCGTCGCAGTGGGGGCAGTAGGTCACGCCCTTGGTGCGGTACTCGGCTTCGCCGGGCACGTTCATGTCGCGCCAGCGGGCGCCGGTGGCCAGGATCACGCTCTTGCTCTTCAGCGTGGCGCCGCTGGCCAGCGTGATCTCCACCATGCCGCCATCGGCGCGCAGGGCTTCGGCGCGCTGCATGTTCATGATGTCCACGTCGTAGCTCTTGACGTGCTCTTCCAGCGCCACGGCGAACTTCGGGCCGTCGGTCTCCTTGATCGACACGTAGTTCTCGATGGCCATGGTGTCCAGCACCTGGCCGCCGAAGCGCTCGGCCGCCACGCCAGTGCGGATGCCCTTGCGCGCCGCATAGATGGCGGCCGCCGCGCCGGCCGGGCCGCCGCCGACGATGAGCACGTCGTACGGAGCCTTGGCGCTCATCTTGGCCGCGTCACGCGCGGTGGCGCCGGTGTCGATCTTGGCCAGGATTTCTTCCAGGCCCATGCGGCCCTGGCCGAAGGGCTGGCCGTTCAGGAACATCGACGGCACGGCCATGATCTGGCGGTCTTCCACTTCCTTCTGGAAGAAGCCACCGTCGATGGCGACGTGCTTGATGCGCGGGTTCAGCACCGCCATGAGGTTCAGCGCCTGCACCACGTCCGGGCAGTTGTGGCAGGTCAGGCTCATCCAGGTCTCGAAGACCAGGTCCTGCTCAGGCTCCAGCGCCTTGATCTGCTCGATCAGGTCGGCTTCCACCTTGGGCGGATAACCACCGGCCTGCAGCAGCGCCAGCACCAGCGAGGTGAACTCATGGCCCATCGGCAGCGCGGCGAAGCGCACGCCCATGTCGGCGCCCTGGCGGGTGATCTGGAACGAGGGGCGGCGGCTGTCGGTGCCGTCGGTGCGCAGCGTGATCTTGTCGGACAGGCCGACGATCTCGCTCAGCAGCTCACGCACCTGCTGCGATTCGGCGCGATCGTCCAGCGAGGCGATCAGTTCGATCGGCTGCCGCAGGCGTTCGAGGTAGCCCTTGAGTTGGGCCTGGAGGTTGGCGTCCAGCATGGCGGCTCCTTGGAAGGTGGGATGTGAAATTCGGAGGGCGAGTCGGCCCAGACCCGGTTGAACACGCCCACATCACAGCCGCGGGACGTCTTCAACAGGGCCCGGAGGGGGCCGGCGCCGGCGGCCTGGGCCGGCCGGCGCCTTGAGCTTGTGCGACCGGCGCAGGGCCGGCCGTCAGCCGCTTCATCGAATCAAGGTCAGATCTTGCCGACCAGGTCCAGCGACGGGGTCAGGGTGGCGGCGCCTTCGTTCCACTTGGCGGGGCACACCTGGCCCGGGTGGGCGGCGGTGTACTGGGCAGCCTTTAGCTTGCGCAGCGTTTCCTTCACGTCACGGGCGATCTCGTTCGAGTGCACTTCCATCGTCTTGATGATGCCCTCGGGGTTGATCACGAAGGTGCCGCGCAGCGCCAGGCCTTCTTCAGGGATGTGCACGCCGAAGGCGTTGGTCAGGGCATGCGTCGGGTCGCCGACCAGCGGGAACTTGGCCTTGCCGACGGCGGGCGAGGTCTCGTGCCACACCTTGTGCGAGAAGTGGGTGTCGGTGGTCACGATGTAGACCTCCGTACCGGCCTTCTGGAACTCGGCGTAGTTGTCGGCCGCGTCCTCGATTTCCGTCGGGCAGTTGAAGGTGAAGGCTGCCGGCATGAAGATCAGCACCGACCACTTGCCCTTCAGGCTCTCTTCGGTCACCTCGATGAACTTGCCGTTGTGGAACGCCTGGGTCTTGAACGGTTGGACTTGGGTGTTGATCAAAGACATGTGTGTTCCTCTGTAGGGTTGGTTGTAGGCCGGGTTTCACTTTAGGCGCTTTGGGGCATCGCGTGGATTCATTGAGTCAATGTGACTGATTGACTTTGGCTAACACCACGCGCAGGCAGAATCGTCGGCACACCGCAACGGAGGCTGCAGATGTCGTACTTGCTCCTGATCCGTGAACCCCTGGGCCAGCGCGCGGAGCGCGGCGAGGCCGCCGGCCGCCAGCTCTATGACCGCATGCTGGGCTTCGCGGCCGAACTGCAGTCGCGCGGCGTGCTGCTGGCCGCCGAATCACTGGCCGACATGGGCCCGAATGCCGCCCGCATCCAGGTGCGGGAGGGCCGGCGCACGGTGATCGACGGCCCGTTCACCGAGACGAAGGAAATGGTGGGCGGCATCTTCCTGATCGACGTGGCCACCCGCGAGGAGGCGCTGGCCATCGCCGCCGAATGCCCGGCCGCGCAGTGGTGCACCGTGGAAGTGCGCCAGACCGCGCCCTGCTGGGACCGCAGCGCCGCGGGCTGAGCGGCGCCGCCAGGCTGTCGAAAAGCGCCGGGGACGTTCGTCGTGGTTCCAGGCGCTCATGGCGCCGAGGAGCGACAGATGCGATTCATGATCATCGTGCGGGCCACGCCCGAAACCGAGGCGGAAGGCAACCCGTTGCCGGAAGACGAGACCGTGCTGCCCGCCATGCTGGCCTACCACGACGAATTGGCCAAGGCCGGCGTCCTGCTGGACGCCAACGGCCTCAAGCCCAGCCGGCATGGCTGGCGCATCCGCTATGGCAGCGGGCAGCGGCAGGTGATCGACGGCCCGTTCGCGGAGACCAAGGAGCTGATCGCCGGCTACACGCTGATCCAGGTGCGCACGCGCGAGGAGGCGATGGAGTGGGCACGCCGCTTCCCCGCCCCGATGGGCGAAAAGGTGCCCGCCGAGATCGAGGTGCGCGAGTTGTACGAGGACAGCGACTTCCCGCCGCCCGCCAGCGCCTGAACACCCACGCCCACCGGAGCACGCCATGCACCAGCAGATCTTCGTCAACCTGCCCGTCCGCGACCTGCAGCGCTCACGCGCCTTCTTCGAGCGCATGGGGTACGCCTTCAACCCCCAGTTCAGCAATGACCAGGGCGCCTGCCTGGTGCTGGGCGAGAACCTGCATGCCATGCTGCTGGTGCACGACTTCTTCAAGGGCTTCACCGCCAAGCCGATCGCCGACGCGCGCGAGGTGTCGGAAGTGCTGGTCTGCATGTCCTGCGACAGCCGCGAGCAGGTGGATGCGCTGGTGGCCAAGGCAGTGGCGGCCGGCGGCACCACGCCCCGCGCACCGCAGGACCACGGCTTCATGTATGCCCACGGCTTCGAGGACCTGGACGGCCACATCTGGGAGCTGGTGGCCATGACCGGCGAGATGCCACCGGCGGCCGCCTGATGACCATGGCGGCCGGCGCGTCCGCGACCCACCGCGCGATCGAGACCGTCTGGCGGATCGAGTCGGCCCGCATCATCGCCGCCGTCGCGCGCATGGTGCGCGACGTGGGCCTGGCGGAGGAGCTGGCACAGGACGCGCTGATCGCCGCGCTGGAGCACTGGCCGCAGGACGGCTTGCCCGACAACCCCGGAGCCTGGCTCATGGCCACCGCCAAGCACCGCGCGCTCGACCGCCTGCGCCAGCAGGCGATGCAGCACCGCAAGCACGAGGAACTGGGCGCCGACGCCGACGCGCTCGGCACGCATGTGGTGCCCGACTTCGTGGATGCGCTGGATGCCGCCCGGCAGGACGACATCGGCGACGACCTGCTGCGGCTGATCTTCACCGCCTGCCATCCGGTGCTGAACACCGAGGCGCGCGTGGCACTCACGCTCAAGCTGCTGGGCGGCCTCAGCACGGCCGAGATCGCCCGCGCCTACCTGGTGCCCGAGCCCACCGTGGCCCAGCGCATCGTGCGGGCCAAGCGCGCCCTCACCGCGGCCAAGGTGCCGTTTGAGGTGCCGCCGGCTGAAGCCCGCACCCAGCGCCTGGACTCGGTGCTGGACGTCATCTACCTCATCTACAACGAAGGTTATGCAGCCACCGCCGGGGACGACTGGATGCGCCCCGCGCTGTGCGACGAGGCGCTGCGCCTGGGCCGCGTGCTGGCCGCGCTGATGCCGGCCGAGCCGGAGGTGCAGGGCCTGGTGGCGCTGATGGAATTGCAACATGCCCGTGCGCCGGCCCGCGTCGATGCGCAAGGCGCCGCGGTGCTGTTGGCCGACCAGGACCGCAGCCGCTGGAATCACCTGCTGATCCGCCGTGGCCTGGCTGCGCTGCGCCAGGCGCAGGTTCTGGCCGAGGCCGGGCCCGGCTGGGGGCCGTACGCGCTGCAGGCCGCCATCGCCGCCTGCCATGCCCGCGCCGCCCGGGCCCAGGACACCGACTGGACGCAGATCGTGCAGTTGTACGACGCGCTGATGGAAGCCGCGCCCTCACCGGTGGTGGCCCTCAACCGCGCCGTGGCGGTGGGCATGGCGCAAGGGCCGCAGGCGGCATGGCCGCTGGTGCAGGCGCTGGCGGCCGAGGCCTCGCTGGCGCGCTACCCGTGGCTGTTCAGCGTGCAGGGCGACCTGCTGGCGCGTCTCGGCCGGGGCGCCGAGGCCGCCGCCGCCTTCCGGCATGCCGCCGGCCTGACGCACAACATGCGCGACCAGGCAGTACTCCGGGCCCGCGCCGAGGCGCTGGACAACGGCAAGCCGCAGCGCCACTGACGCCGGGAGGGCTGTTACGCGCACACACCCGAAAGGGTGAGGCCGGGCCTGTATATTCGTACAGTGGACCTGCAAAGCAAACTCGCCATCCTGGCCGACGCGGCCAAGTACGACGCCTCGTGCGCCTCCAGCGGCACCGACAAGCGCAACTCCGTCGGCGGGCGCGGCATTGGCTCCACCGAAGGAATGGGCATCTGCCACAGCTATGCACCCGACGGGCGCTGCATCTCGCTGCTGAAGATCCTGCTCACGAACCACTGCCAGTACGACTGCCTGTACTGCGTCAACCGCAGCTCGAGCAACGTGCCGCGGGCGCGCTTCCGCACCGACGAGGTGGTGCAGCTCACGCTGGACTTCTACCGGCGCAACTGCATCGAGGGCCTGTTCCTCAGCAGCGGCATCATCAAGAGCCCGGACTTCACGATGGAGCAGGTGGTGGAGGTGGCCCGCTCGCTGCGCGAGGACCACGATTTCCGCGGCTACATCCACCTCAAGACCATCCCCGACGCCAGCGAAGAACTCCTGGCCCGTGCCGGCCGCTATGCCGACCGCCTGAGCATCAACATCGAGATGCCCACCACCGAAGGCCTGCAGGCGCTGGCGCCCGAGAAGGACGACCGGGCGATCAAGCGCTCCATGGCACGGCTGCGGCTGCACATCGACGACGGCAAGGAGGCGGCCAAGCCGGTGCCCATCCGCGTGCTGCCTGGGGCGCGGCCGCGGCCGGCCAAGGCGCCGCGCTTCGCGCCGGCCGGCCAGAGCACGCAGATGATCGTCGGCGCCGATGCCTCGGACGACCGCCACATCCTGGCCACCAGTGCGCAGCTGTACGGCAGCTACCGGCTGCGGCGGGTGTATTACTCCGCCTTCAGCCCGATACCGGACGCCTCCCGCTCGCTGCCGCTGCAGGCGCCGCCGCTGATGCGCGAGCATCGCCTTTACCAGGCCGACTGGCTGATGCGCTTCTACGGTTTTGCGCACGACGAGATCGTGCCCGGCGGCCAGGGCCTGCTGCGGCTGGACGTGGACCCCAAGCTGGCCTGGGCCCTGGCGCACCGCGATCGTTTTCCGGTCGACCTGAACCGTGCGCCGCGCGAGCTGTTGCTGCGGGTGCCGGGCCTGGGCGTCAAGGCCATCGACCGGCTGCTGCAGTCGCGCCGGGTGCGCCGGCTGCGTGCCGACGACCTGCCGAGGCTGCACGTGCCGCTCAAAAAGGTGCTGCCCTTCGTGGTGGTCGACGGCCACAACCCGGCTGACCGCGCAGTGCCGGTGCCCGTGCCGGCGGTGGCGCCGGCCGCACCGGTGCAGGCCTCCTTGTTCGGCTGAGGCGCATGCAGGCGGTGCTGCTGGCCGGTCCGGCCGACGTGGACGGCTTCCGCCGGGAGGCGCGGCGATTGCTGCAGGCCCAGGTGCCGCCGGCGGCGGTACGCTGGCAGGTGGCCGGCGCCGCCCCCACGGGCGAAACCGCCGGCCTGTGGGCCGACGAGCCTGAGTCCGCTGCCACTTCGTCCCTGGATTCCGCCCCGGCCGGCGCGTCCGCCGTTCGGGTGCCTGCGGCCTTCGTGGAGTTGTGCGGCCAGGTGCTGCTGCACTCCGATCCGGGCCGCTTTGCACTCATGTACCGGCTGCTGTGGCGCCTGGTGCACGAGCCCGCGCTGCGCCATGACCCGCTGGATCCGGACCGCCTGCAGGCTGCCGAGCTGGCGGCCGCCGTGCGGCGCGACATCCACAAGATGCGCGCCTTCGTGCGCTTCCGCCCGGTGGGCGACGACCGCCACGTGGCGTGGTTCGAGCCCGACCACCACATCGTGGAGGCCAACGCGCCGTTCTTCATGCGCCGCTTCGCCCAGATGCGCTGGGCGATCCTCACGCCGCGGCGTTGCGTCGAGTGGGACGGCAACGCGCTGCACTTCCAGCCCGGCGCCGACCGCAGCAGCGCGCCGCAGGCCGACGCTGGCGAGCGGCTGTGGCTCACCTACTACGAGCACATCTTCAATCCCGCGCGCCTGAAGATCGCCATGATGGAGCGCGAGATGCCGCGCCGCTACTGGCCCAACCTGCCGGAAGCCGCATTGATTGCCCCGCTGGCCGCGGCCGCCGCCGCACGCACCGGGCAGATGATCGAGGCACCGGCCACACCGCCCCGCAGCGTGCGCGCCATCCAGCTGCACCGCGAGGCGCCCGCACCGGCCGGGCGACCCCCCGCCACGCTGGACGAGTTGCGGGCGGCCACCAACGCCTGCAACGCCTGCCCCATCGGCGCGCTGGCCACCCAGGCGGTGTGCGGAGAGGGGCCGGCGGGCGCCAGCCACATGCTTGTGGGCGAGCAGCCGGGCGACCAGGAAGACCTGGCCGGCCGCCCCTTCGTCGGCCCGGCCGGCCAGCTGCTGGACCGCGCGCTGGCCGAACTGGGCTGGCCACGCGGCGAGGTGTACCTCGCCAATGCCGTCAAGCACTTCAAGTACGAGTTGCGGGGCAAGCGCCGCCTGCACAAGACCGCAAGCCAGCGCGAGGCGCAGGCCTGCGCCCAGTGGCTCACGCATGAGATCGAGCTGGTGCAGCCGCGGGTGCTGGTGGCCCTGGGCGCCACCGCCGCGCGCACGCTGTTGGGCCGCCAGGTGGCGGTCACGCGGGAGCGCGGGCGCTGGCTGCATGAGCGTGCCGACGGACGTCCGGTCTTCGTCACCTGGCATCCCTCGGCGCTGCTGCGACTGCCTGATGGCGAGCGCCAGGCCGCCTATGGCGCCTGGCTGGACGACCTGGCCGCCTGCAGAAGTGCTGAAACTGTGTAAAAGGTGGCGTGCGAGCCACCCCCATTCGAGTGGTTCCGCCCCTTGAAGGGGATGGCCGCGACACCCCTTTGCGCATTAGTGCGCAGAGGGAAAAGGCACGCTTCCTACCCCCCAGGCCGTCAGTATTTCGGTCAAGCCCTTGTAGTAAATTGTGTGAGGCCTAGGATGCCTGCACTCAGCGGGTCCTCCGGGGCCGCACCGGGCGCCTTCGCCCGCTGCACGCCCGGCCTGCATGGCCCGGCGCCCACACAAGACAGCACACAAGGGGCTCTGCGTTGCGAACTTCTTCCATCTTCCAAGGGCGCGCCTTCTGGATCTCGTCCTTCTTGGCCGTGGCCGCCGCACTGCTGGGCGGCTGCGCCTCCACCACGCATCCACCGGCCCCGCTCGAGGCGCAGACGCAGGACTACTCGTATGTCATCGGCGCCGGCGATTCGCTGAACATCATCGTCTCGCGCAATCCGGAGCTGTCCATGCAGGTGCCGGTGCGGCCGGACGGCAAGATCAGCGCGCCGCTGGTGGACGAGCTGCCCGCGCAGGGCAAGACCTCGGTGCAGCTGGCCCGCGAGATTGAAAAGCAGCTCGAGAAGTACATCCGCGACCCGGTCGTCACCGTGGTGGTCACCGGTTTCGTCGGCCCGTACAGCGAGCAGGTGCGCGTGGTGGGTGAAGCCACCCGGCCGCAGTTCCTGGCCTACAAGCAGAAGATGACGCTGCTGGACGTGATGATCGCCGTCGGCGGCCTGACGGATTTCGCCGCCGGCAACCGCGCCACCATCCTGCGCAGCGCCGAGGGCAACAAGCAGTACACGGTGCGCCTGAAGGACCTCATCAAGGACGGCGACATCTCCGCCAACGTCGAGATGCGTCCGGGCGACATCCTCATCATTCCGCAGAGCTTCTTCTGACGCACGCCTTGAAGCTCTGGCGAGCAGGAAACAGCGATGTATGAACTGATTGAGCAGATCACCAACATCGCCCGCGGTATGTACAAGTACCGCTGGCAGGGTGTGCTGGTGGCGTGGATCGTGGCGATCGCCGGCGTCATCGCCGTGCTGCGCATCCCCGATCAGTACGAGGCCAGCGCGCGCATCTTCGTGGACACCCAGTCCATCCTGAAGCCGCTGATGTCCGGCCTGGCGGTGCAGCCCGACGTGAACCAGCAGGTGACGATGCTCAGCCGCACGCTGATCAGCCGGCCCAACATCGAGAAGCTGGTGCGCATGGCCGACCTCGACCTGGAGAACGGCAGCCGCACCGAGCAGGACGCGATGGTCGACCACCTGATGAAGACGCTGCAGATCAAGAGCGCCGATCGCGACAACCTGTACCTGCTGTCCTTCCGCGATTCCGACCCCGAGAAGGCCAAGCGCGCCATCCAGTCGCTGGTGTCCATCTTCGTGGAGTCGAGCCTGGGCGCCAGCCGCAAGGACACCGACAGCGCCAAGGTTTTCATCAACGAGCAGATCAAGAGCTACCAGCAGAAGCTGGAGGAGGCCGAGGCGCGGCTGAAGGACTTCCGCCTGCGCAACATCGACATCCAGTTCGCCGACGGCAAGGATTCCGCCAGCCGCCTGGGTGAACTGATGGCGCAGCTGGAATCGGCCAAGCTGCAGCTGCGCGAGGCCGAGAACTCACGCGATGCGGCCCGCGCCGCGCTGGCCAGCGAAAGCTCGACGGGCATGAACGCCACCTCCCAGAGCCTGCTGGAGGAATCGACCGTCGGCGTGGCCACGCCCGAGATCGACGCCCGCCTGGAAGCGCAGAAGCGCCACCTGGACGCGCTGCTGCAGCGCTTCACCGAGCAGCATCCGGAAGTGATCAGCACCCGCCGGCTGGTCAAGGAACTGGAGAGCCAGAAGGCCGCCGAGACGGCGCGCCTGCGCAAGCGCTCGCTGGCGATGCCGGCCATCGGCAACGGCAACACGACCAGCCTGGCCACCCAGGAAATGAGCCGCGTGCTGGCCAATGCCGAGGTGCAGATCGCCGGCCTGCGGGCCCGCGTGGCGGAGTACGAAGCCCGCTACAACGACGCGCACTCCAAGATCCGCCTGGCGCCCAAGATCGAGGCCGAGGCTGCGCAGCTCAACCGGGACTACGCCATCCACAGGAAGAACTACGAAGACCTGGTGTCGCGCCGCGAGGCCGCCACCATGTCCGGCGACCTGGACACCGCCTCCGGCATGGCCGATTTCCGGCTGATCGAGCCGCCGCGGGTCTCGCCCAAGCCGGTGTCGCCCAACCGCCTGCTGCTGCTGCCGCTCGCGCTGCTGGTGGCCATTGGCGCGGGCCTGTTCATCGCCTTCGGAGCCAGCCAGCTGCGGCCGGTGTTCCATCGTGCGTCCGAACTGCGCAACCGTCTCGACCTGCCCCTGCTCGGCGTCGTCTCGCTCATCCAGAGCGACACCGACCGCCGCCGTGAGCGTGCGGACCTGTTGCGCTTCTCCGCCGCCAGCGCCAGCCTGGTGGCCTTCTTCCTGGTGGGCATGGTGGTCATGTCGATGATGGCGAGCCGATGAGCATGAATGGCAGTTTGATCGAACAGGCCGCCCAGCGGCTCGCCCAGCTGCGCCAGGCCGGCGTGGAGATACCGCAGCTGGACCGGGCCCCCGCCGCCGTGGGCGCCATGCCGCCCGCACAGCCGACCGTGCCTGCCGTGCCGGTGGCCGACGCCGAGCCGGCCGCCCCGCGCCCGGCCTCGCGCAAGATCGACCTCGACCTGGAGGCGCTGGCCGCGCAGGGCATCGTCACGCCCAACGCGCCGCGCTCCACCGTGTCGGACCAATACCGGGTGATCAAGCGCCCGCTGATCCGCAATGCGGTCGGCAAGGGCGTGTCCACCATTACGCACGGCAACCTCATCATGGTCACCAGTGCGCTGGCCGGCGAGGGCAAGAGCTTCACCTCCATCAACCTGGCGATGAGCATCGCCAACGAGCTGGACCATACGGTGATGCTGGTGGACGCCGACGTGGCGCGGCCTTCGCTGCCGCGCATGCTGGGCATTCCCCAAGGCCCCGGCCTGCTGGACCTGCTCAAGCAGACGGCCGAGATGCAGGACGTGCTGCTGCGCACCAACGTCGAGAAGCTCACCATCCTGCCCAGCGGCTCGCCGCACCCGCGGGCCACGGAGCTGCTGGCCAGTGACGCGATGCGGCAGCTGCTGGACGATATCGCCACGCGCTACCCCGACCGCATCATCATCTTCGACTCGCCGCCGCTGCTGCTCACGACGGAATCGCGCGTGCTGGCCACCAACATGGGCCAGGTCGTGGTGGTGGTGCATGCCGACAAGACGCTGCAGACCGACGTGGAGCATGCGCTGTCCACCATCGACAACTGCCCGGTGCGCATGCTGCTGCTGAACCAGGCCCGCACGGCCACCACCGACGGCTACTCGTCGGGTTATGGCTACGGATATGGCTACGGCTATGGCTACGGCCATGGTTACGGGCCGGGCGAAGACAAGGCGGCCGAAGCCGCTGCCGAGCCCTCCAGGACCGCGGCGTGACGGTGGGCTTGCCATTGCGGCCTGCGCTGGGAGTCGTTGCGCTCGCTATCACCACGCTGGCCTGCGGCCCCGCCGCCCGGGCGCAGGAAGCCGCCCAGCAGGGCGAGGGCGGCCGGGCCTGGCGCTTCACGCCTTCGCTCAGCGTGCAGCAGACCTTCACCGACAACTACCGCATCCAGCCCGACCGCGAGAGCGATGCGGTGACGCAGGCCACCGTGGGCATGCGGCTGGTGGGCGCCGGCACGCGGCTGCGCGGCGACCTGGACCTGTCGCTCACCGGGCTGGCGTATGCGCGCCACTCGGAAGAAAACAACATCCAGCGCTACCTGCGCGGCAACGGCTCGGTGGAACTGCTCGAGGACCGGGCCTTCGTCGAGGTGAACGGTTCCGTCACGCAGCAGCAGATCTCGGCCTTCGGCCCCGCCACCGACAACCCGGCGCTGGCCAACGACAACCGCACGCAGGTCACCAACCTCACCATCTCCCCGTTCATCCGCGGGCCGCTGGGCGGTTCGGTGCAGTACGAGGCGCGCTACACCTACGGCCTGACGCGCAGCAGCCAGTTCGGCGCCGCCGACTCCAGCACCTCGGGCCTGCTGCTGTCGCTGCAGGGTGGGGACCGGCAACGCACGCTGTCGTGGTCGGTGGCGGCCAACAGTCAGGTGTCCGACTTCTCTGAAGGCGAGGAGTCGGAGTCCGACTCGCTGCGCGGCACGCTCAGCTATCCGGTGCTGCCGTCGGTGGTGCTCACCGGCATCGGCGGCGTGGAGCGCTCCGACCTGCAGAGCGCCACGAAGGAGCGGCACAGCATCTCGGGCCTGCAGCTGGAATGGGTGCCGAGCGAGCGCACCAACCTGTCGGCGCGTTTCGAGCGTCGCTACTTCGGCGACTCGCATGCGGTGAACTTCTCGTTCCGCACGCCGCGCACCGTGTGGACCTTCAGCGATACGCGGGACATCAATCTGCTGGGGGGCGGCACGGGCAACACGGGCCTGGGCTCGGTGTACGACGTGCTGTTCCTGCAGTTCGCGTCGGTGGAGCCCGACCTGCAGCGGCGCGACCTGCTTGTGCGCAGCCTCATCACGCAACTCAACCTGAACCCGAACGCCACGGTGATCCCCGGCTTCCTCAGCGCCTCGCCCACCCTGCAGCGGCGGCAGTCGCTCTCCCTGGCGTTGGTGGGAAAGCGCTCGAACCTGCTGCTGCAGGCCTCGCAAAGCAACACGCAGCGGGTGAACAACGTCGCCAGCGGCATCAGCGACGACCTCTCGCGTGCCGACAACGTGCGCCAGCGAGGCTTCGACGTCACCTTCAGCCACAAGCTGACACCCATCGCTTCGGTCAGCACCTCGGTGAGCTGGCAGCGCTCGCGCGGCGATACCAACGCGCAGAGCAGCGCGCTGAAGACCGTGTCCACCGGCTACAACACGCAGATTGGCTACCGCACCTCGCTCAACGTCGGTGCGCGCTACACCCAGTCCACCGGCTCCGTGCAGCCCTATACCGAGCGCGCCGTCTACGGCAGCGTCGGATTCAGTTTCTGACCATGTACGAAGCCTTCTATGGGCTGAGCAACAAGCCCTTCCAGCTCAACCCCGACCCGAGTTTCTACTTCGACAGCAAGCAGCATCGTCGCGCCAAGGCCTACCTCGAGTACGGCGTGATGCGCAACGAGGGCTTCATCGTCATCACCGGCGAGGTGGGCGCGGGCAAGACCACCATCCTGCGCGGCCTGCTCGACAGCCTGAACCGCAGCGACGTGGTGGTAGGCCAGCTCGTGACCACGCAGCTGGACGCCGAGGACACGCTGCGCATGGTGGGCGCCGCCTTTGGCTTCCAGGTCAAGGGCGTCACCAAGTCGGAGCTGCTGATCACGCTGGAGGCCTTCCTCATCGGCCAGGCCAGCCAGGGCAAGCGCTGCCTGCTGGTTGTGGACGAGGCGCAGAACCTGTCGCCGCGTGCGGTGGAAGAGCTGCGCATGCTGTCCAACTACCAGCTGGGCACGCAGGCGCTGCTGCAGAGCTTCCTGGTCGGCCAGCCCGAGTTCCGCGAGATCCTGCAGCGGCCCGAGATGGAGCAGTTCCGCCAGCGCGTGGCGGCCACCTGCCACATCGGCCCGCTGGACCTGGAAGACACCCAGCACTACATCGAGCACCGGCTGAAGTGCGCCGGCGCCAGCGGCAAGCCCGAGTTCGAGGCGGACGCCTTCCAGGCCATCTTCAACGCCAGCCAGGGCATTCCGCGCCGCATCAATGCGGTCTGCGACCGGCTGCTGCTGCTGGGCTACCTGAACAACAAGACGCTGCTGACCGTGGCCGACGTGGACGAGGTGGTGAAGGAGTTCGCCCGCGAAGGCGGCTCTTCCGGCTCCATGCCCACGCCGGTGGCCGCCGGTGGCCGCGGCCTGGAGCCGGTGGGCTCGATGGGCGACGTGGACATCGATCCTTCCAAGCTGGCGCTCAGCCCGGAGGTGGCCGATGGCATCTCGCGCCAGCTCGACAGCCTCGCCGCCCAGCAGCACGGCGACCGCCTGCAGCGTCTGGAACGCAGCCTGCTGCGGCTGGAGCGCATCAACCTCGAGACGCTGTCGCTGATGCAGCGGCTGGTGGGCGCGCTCAAGCCCAGCGCCGACGGCAGCGAGCGCTGACCGCGCCCGGGGAGTACGCCATGCCATCCAACGCCATCACCAATGCGCTGACCATCGACGTGGAGGACTACTTCCAGGTCTCCGCCTTCGCGCCCTACATCCGCCGCAGCGAGTGGGACGCGCGTGAATGCCGCGTGGAGGCCAACGTCGACCGCATCCTGGCGATGCTGGACCGGCGCGGCACCCGGGCCACCTTCTTCACGCTGGGCTGGGTGGCCGAGCGCTATCCCGCGCTGGTGCGGCGCATCGTCGCGCAGGGCCACGAGCTGGCCAGCCACGGCTATGGCCACGAGCGGGCCAGCGACCTGACGCCCGAGGCATTCAGCCAGGACATCCGCAGTGCCAAGGCCATCCTGGAAGACCTGTCGGGCCAGCCGGTGCAGGGCTACCGCGCACCCAGCTTTTCCATCGGCGAGCGCAACCTCTGGGCCTTCGATTGCCTGGCCGAGGCCGGCTACCGCTACAGCTCCAGCGTGTACCCCATCCAGCACGACCACTACGGCATGCCGGACGCGCCGCGCTTCGCGCACGAGGTGCGGCCGGGGCTGCTGGAGATCCCGGTCACCACGCTGCGCATGATGAATCGCAACCTGCCTTCCAGCGGCGGCGGCTACTTCCGGCTGCTGCCCTATGCGCTGTCACGCTGGATGCTGAAGCAGGTCAACAGCGGCGACGGCGCCTCGGCCATCTTCTACTTCCATCCGTGGGAGATCGACGCCGGCCAGCCGCGGGTGGCGGGCATCGATGCGAAGACGCGCTTTCGCCACTACGTGAACATCGGCCGCATGGAACGCCGGCTCGAGCAGCTGCTCGCCGACTTCCGCTGGGGCCGCATGGACGAGATCTTCCTGGGCCGGCCGGCCCACTGACCACCATGCTCAAGATCCGTCGGCTCGGCCCGCGCGATGCGGCAGCCGCCTCGCGCTGGGACGCCTTCGTGCAGGCCTGTCCGCAGGCCACGTTCTTCCACCGCGCCGGCTGGCAGACGCTGCTGCGCGAGGTGTTCCACCACCAGACCTTCTTCCTGTGGGCGGAGGATGCGCACGGCATCCGCGGCGTGCTGCCGCTGGCGCATGTGCACAGTGTGATGTTCGGCCAATCGCTGGTGAGCCTGCCCTTCGCCGTGTACGGCGGCGTGGCGGCGCTGGACGACGAGGCCGCGCACGCGCTGGAGCATGAGGCGCAGCAACTGGCCCGCCGGCTGGGCGTGGAGCACCTGGAGATGCGCAACGTGCAGCGCCGCCACGCCGACTGGCCGCTGCAGGACCTGTACGTCACCTTCCGCAAGGAGATCCTGCCCGACGAGGAAGCCAACATGCTGGCCATCCCGCGCAAGCAGCGGGCGATGGTGCGCAAGGGCATCAAGAACGGGCTGCAGGCCACGATCGATCCGGGCATCGAGCGCTTCTTTGCGCTGTATGCCAGCAACGTGCACCGACACGGCACGCCGGCCATGCCCAAGCGCTACTTCCAGGCGCTGCTGGACACCTTCGGCCCCGACGCCGATGTGCTGACCGTCACCACGCCGGAAGGCCAGCCGATCAGCAGCGTGCTGAGCTTCTACTTCCGCGACGAGATCCTGCCGTACTACGCCGGCGACGACGAAGCCGCGCGTGATCTGGCCGGCAACGACTTCAAGTACTGGGCGCTGATGCAGCAGGCCTGCGCCCGCGGGCTGAAGGTGTTCGACTACGGCCGCAGCAAGCAGGGCACGGGCAGTTATGCGTTCAAGAAGAACTGGGGCTTCGAGCCCACGCCGCTGCACTACGAGCACCGCCTGTACAAGCGCGACGCGGTGCCGCAGAACAACCCGAGCAACGCCAAGTACCAGTTGCTGATCAAGACCTGGCGGCGCATGCCCATCGGCCTGGCCAACCGCCTGGGCCCGCTGATCGTGCGCAACCTCGGCTGACAGCCCACGCAGCCATGGCCAACCTGCTGTACCTGGTGCACCGCCTGCCGTACCCGCCCAACAAGGGCGACAAGGTGCGCTCGTACCACGTGCTCAAGCACCTGCTGGCCGGCCACCGCGTGTTCCTGGGCACCTTTGTCGACGACCCCGACGACCAGCAGCATGTGCCGGTGCTGCAGGCGCTGTGCGCCGACCTGTGCGCGGTGCCGCTGAACCCCACCACGGCCAAGCTGCGCAGCCTGGCGGCGCTGGCCGATGACCAGTCGCTCACGCTGCGTTACTACCGCAACACGCGTCTTGACGCCTGGGTGCGCGAGGTGTGCCGGCGCGAGGCCATCGATGCGGTGATCGTGTTCTCGTCGTCGATGGCACCGTACACCCGCCACGCGGCAGACGTGCCGGTGCTGGTAGACCTGGTGGACGTCGATTCGGCCAAGTGGACCGAGTACGCGCTCAGCCGGCCGTGGCCGCTGTCGTGGCTGTACCGGCGCGAGGGTGAACGCCTGCTGGCCTATGAGCGGGAGATCGCGGCCACCGCCCACAGCACCTTCCTGGTCACCGAGAAGGAGGCCGACCTGTTCCGCCGCCTGGCGCCCGAGTGCGCCGCGCGTGTCCATGCAGCGGGCAACGGCGTGAACGCCGACTTCTTCTCGCCCGACGGGCAGCGGGCCTCGCCTTATGCGGCGGGCGAGCTGCCTGTGGTGTTCACCGGCGCAATGGACTACTGGCCCAACGTCGATGCGGTCGTGTGGTTTGCCACCGAAGCGCTGCCCGCGCTGCGCCAGCGCTGGCCGGCGCTGCGCTTCCATATCGTCGGCCGCAGCCCCACGCCTGCGGTGCAGGCGCTGGCCGGCGAGGGTGTGTCGGTCAGCGGCACTGTGCCCGACGTGCGACCGTACCTGCAACATGCGCTGGCAGTGGTCGCGCCGCTGCGGCTGGCCCGCGGCGTGCAGAACAAGGTGCTGGAAGCCATGGCCATGGCCCGGCCGGTGGTGTGCGCCGCGTCCTGCGCCGAGGCCATTGCCGCCCGGCACGACCAGGATCTGCTGGCGGCCGAACAGGCGGCCGACTACGTGGCCCAGCTCACCCGCCTGCTGGAAGCCCCGACGCTGGCACGGCAGCTGGGTGAAGCCGGCCGCCGCTTCGTGCTGACCCGCTACGGTTGGGCGGCCCAACTGGCGCCGCTGGACCGCCTGCTCTCCGAGGCGATGCAGGCCCGCGCGCCCGGCGCACGCGCCGAGGTGGTGGCCGCATGAGCGCCGTGCCCGCTGCTGTCGATTCGGCGCCGGCCCAGCCCAGCGCGCCCGGGTGGCGCGAAGCCGGCACGGCCATGCTGGCCTACCTGCTGCTGGTGCTGCTGGCCTACCGCGGCACCGGGCTGGCGATGGTGGTCATCTGGGAGCGGTCGGCCACCTTCACCCACGCCTTCCTGGTGCCGCCCATCGTCGCCTGGCTGGTCTGGCGCCAGCGCGACGTGCTGCGCCTGCTCACGCCGCGCGCGGTGCCGGCCATGGTGCCGGTGCTGGCGCTGCTGGCTGTCTCGTGGTGGCTGGGCGACCTGGCCGACGTCAATGCGGTGATGCAGCTGGCGTTCACCGCGCTGCTGGTGGCCGGCGTGCCGGCGCTGCTGGGATGGCAGGTCACGCGGGCGCTGATGTTCCCGCTGGCCTTCCTGTTCTTCGCGGTGCCGCTCGGTGAGTTCATGACGCCGGTGCTGATGCAGTACACCGCCGACTTCACGGTGGCCACGCTGCGGCTGTCGGGCATCCCGGTGTACCGGGAGGGGTTGCAGTTCGTCATCCCGTCGGGCCGCTGGTCGGTGGTGGAGGCCTGCAGCGGCATCCGCTACCTGATGGCGTCGTTCATGGTGGGCTCGCTGTTCGCTTACCTGAACTATCGCAGCCTGCGCCGGCGGCTCTTGTTCTGCCTGCTGTCGCTGGTGGTGCCGGTGCTGGCCAACTGGCTGCGCGCCTACCTCATCGTGCTGGTGGGGCACCTGTCCAACAACCAGATCGCCACTGGTGTCGATCACCTGGTGTATGGCTGGGTGTTCTTCGGCATCGTCATCACCGCGCTGTTTTTCATTGGTGCGCGCTGGTCGGAGCCCGATGCGCCGATGCCCGAGCGCATGCAGGCGCTCGGCCGCGGTGGGCGTGCATCGGCCGGCCGGCTGCTGGTGGTGGCGGTGAGCGCTGCCGCAGCGGT
>OFDN01000954.1_pt1 | contig 21010 bp, 14 predicted proteins | sample 1520971 | NCBI WGS metagenome assembly OFDN01 (sample SAMEA94257418, study PRJEB24077) | hot springs metagenome | biome: Aquatic biome; feature: Geographical feature; material: Water | place: India | collected 2012-06-12 | depth 5 m
GGGCTGGCGGCGCACAGCCCAGCCAGCAGCGGCGCGGCCGACGCGGCGGCCAGGATCACCCGCGGGCGGCAGGCATCGACGATCCGCGCGGCGCGCGGGGCCGGGTTCTGCACGTCGATCGGAACATAGAGCGCGCGGGCCTTCAGCACGCCCAGCATGGCGACGATGGCGTCGATGGATTTCGGCAACAGCAGCCCGACCCGGTCGCCGTCGCGGCAGCCGGCCTCGCGCAGGGTGCGGGCGAGGCGGGTGCTGGCGTCGTCGAGCTGGTGGTAGGTCACGCGCCGGTCGCGCATGACGATGGCGGTGGCGGCCGGCCATCGGCGGGCGGCGGCCGAGACGCGTTCATGCAGCAAGGCGGTCATGGCTCACCATCTCAAGCGCGCGGTCGAAGGCGGTGCGGATGTGCGCGAACTCCGCCGCGTCGGGGACGATGTCGAGGATCACGGTGCGGTGGCCCTTGCGCAGGTAGCGGGCGAGTTCCGCCGCCACCTCCGCGTGGCTGCCGACCAGATAGGGGCAGAAGGTCTTGTAATTGTGGAACGGCCCCAGCCAGTAGGGGCTGTCCGGCCCGGCCGGCCGCTCGTCCAGGTCGGAGAGCTGGCGGTGCCAGGCGCTGTCGCTGACCTTCATGGCGAGCGCGTGCCGGATGGCGCCCTGGCGTGTCGCCGGGAAGCGCTCCGCCGCCACGCGCCAGGCCTCGGCCGCGTCCTCGCGCGCGATGATGCCGACGCGCACACCGCAGGACAGGCCGGACAGATCCTCCGCCCCGACCTCCTGCTCGGCCGGCTTGGGGTAGCGGATCGCGACCGCGCCGATGTCGCGCGCCGCCTGGATGCCGGCGTCGGAGGAGCCGGAGATCAGAATCTCCGGCCGAAGCCCGGAGGGCACGGACGGCGCCAGCGTCAGGGTGGAGACGCGGTAATAGCGCCCCTCGAACGTCACCGCGCCGCCCTCCAGCAGGCGCTGGACGATGGTGGTGTATTCCGTGGTGCGGCGGTAGCGGTCGTCGTGCGGGGTGTCGTCCCCCAGCGCGATCAGGTCGTTCTTGAAGCCGCCGGCCAGCATGTTCAGCGCCACCCGGCGCCCGTGCAGGGCGGCGATCGAGGCGATCTGCTTCGCGACCCAGTAGGGGTGCATGTAGATGGGCTGCACCGCGACCAGAGGGGCCAGCCGCTCGGTGGCGGCGATGGCGGTCTGAGCCACCTGCCAGGGGTCCACCAGCCCGTTGTCGGTGTAGATCAGCATGCCCGTGCAGCCGGCCTCTTCACTCCAGCGCGCATGGTCGGCGACCGTACGGACATAGTCCGCCGCGGCTATGTCTTTCGACTGTGGGCAGGTGGAATAGAGATGCAGATCCGTCTCTTGGCTCATGTCCATCGGCATCACCGCAGAGTTGTTCCGGAGGTCCCAAGCTGTCGCCACGGCTTTCGCTGTGGGAAGATTTGGGAGGTACGATCCGGTGTGGCGTGAATCCTTCCCGTTCACAAAGCTATGGGCTCCGGACGGAAATTTCTATTGGGCGAGAGGAAGGCCCCGATTGCGCCGATGGGCGATGCGCAGGAGACGATGGAGTGCGCGGAAGGGGTAACGACGGGGCCGGAGCGCGGGCCCGGCCCCGTCCGCAGCGCTATTCCCCCAGGCCCTTGAAACCGATGTCGCTGTCGAAGGCGGTGATCAGCCAGTTCTTCGGGTCGGAGACCACCGCCTTGAAGGGATCGCCGCCCTGGCCGACGCGCGCCATGACGCGGGTTGGAATGCGCAGGCCGTTCTTCAGGCTGAGGAAGCCCAGCGCGTTGAAGGTGCGCACCGCGCGAGCGTTGAGGGTGCGGCAGAGCAGCGCCGTCATCCGCTCGCGCCGCGCCAGCTCCACCGTCAGGGCGAAGGCCGCTCCGGTCCAGCCGGGCCGCGCGAGGTAGTCGAGCACGACCCCCACCGGTTCGCCCTTCCACTCGTCCACGCGCAGCACGACGTAGCCCATCACCTCGCCACGCCGCACGACATAGAAGCGGCGCAGCCGGTCGCAGGCCCAGAGCCGGTCGAAGCGCCAGGCCAGCGTCTGCCGGTCGCGTCGGGCCAGCGCCGGATGCGCCGTCTTTGCCGCCTCCCACAGGGTGTCGGCGCGCTCGTCGAAGGCCGGCACCAGCTCCAGCGAGGCGCCGCGCAGCCGGGCGAGCGCGTTGCCGCCCATGGACAGGCCGGACAGCAGCGGCCCGCCCACCGCACCGGCCGCGGTGACGAGCGGCCCCTTGAAGGGGCTGACCCGCACGCAGCGCGGCGCGTCGATCAGTCGCACCCAGGTCGGGATGGTGCCAAGATCGGTCCAGCCCGTGCGCTTGTAGGACTTGTAGGCCGCGTCGGTCATTCCCAGCGAGATGCTGACCGGGCTGGCCATGGCGTGTGCCTCCGACAGGGCGGGGCCAACGCCGCGCAGGCGCCATTCCGGCGCCACCATCAGGTCGATCGCCCAGGAGGCACGGCTCACCCGCTCCCCGGCCTGGAGCAGGAACGGGATCCCGCACTGCTGCCCGACGATGGCGCCGTTGCGCTTGCACACCCAGAACTGCGGCCCCTCCCCATCGGGGTGGGGCACGTCCTCGTACATCCACTGGTGATAGTCGGGGCGCACCGGCAGGGAGTGCGGCCCGAAATTCGCCTGCTGGAACGTATCCAGCAGGGGTTTGTCGGCCGGCTCCAGCCGGCCGATGCCGCGCTGCGCCCAGGCGATCGCCGTCATGCGTCGCTCCCATCGACCTCGACCGGCTGCACCAGCGCCGCGTGGCGCAGGATGCGGGCCGAGGTGCGCCGCTTGCGCACGATGTCCTGGAAGACGCGGTTCATCTGCTCCGTGCCGAGACCGAGCGCTTCGGCCGCCTCCTCCGCCGGCACGCCGCGGCCGTAGGCGCACAGCGCCAGGTCGAGCTTGTCATAGGGGATGGCGTAGTAGAACTCCTCCTGCGTCTGCGGCAGGGTGTAGGTGTCGGTGCTCGGCGGCTGGCTGCGGATCTCCGCCGGCACGCCCAGATAGGCGGCGAGCTGGTAGACCTGGCTTTTGTAAAGGTGTGCGATCGGCTTCAGGTCGGCCAGACCGTCGCCGCCGCGCACGAAGAAGCCCAACTCGTACTCCAGCCGGTTCGGCGTGCCCAGCACGGCGAAGTTCAGGCGGTCGGCGTGGGTGTACTCCACGGTCTTGCGCACCCGCTGCTTCAGGTTGGTGGCGGCGACCACAGACAGGTACACGTCCACCGGCATGCGGCTGGTCTGCAGGTCGCCGTCCGGAGACTGCACGGTCATGGTGAAGTAGTTGACCCGGTCGGCGTCGAGCAGGCCGGCGGCGAGCCCGATCTTCTGCTTCCAGCCCGGCCCGTATTCGGGGAACAGGCGGCGGATGGCGCTGTCGCGCCGCTCGTAGCAGCCGAGCGCGGTCAGTGCCGGGGTGATGTTCTCCAGGATCGGCGTCAGGCCGAAGGTCTCGCAGAGAAGGCGGCCGCGCTCCGTGCTCTCGGGCGAGGACTCCTTTTCCGGCATCAGGATGGCCAGCACCCGCTCGGGCCCGAGGGCGCGGGCGGCCAGCGCCGCGCAGACCGAGCTGTCGATGCCGCCGGACACGCCCAGCACGATGCCCTGGCGGCGCAGATCGGTGGAGACGATGCGGCGGATGGACTCTTCGATCTCGCGCGCGGCGGCGGCGCAGTCCAGGTCGAGGGCGTCGGCGTCGAACCGGTTCAGCTCGTTCAGCATTGGATCAGATGTCCCTCGTCGCGGGTGGTCTTTTGGTGGAGTGTCGGGGTGGGGCCCCACGGTTTACGTCGTCAGCGTCTCATTCACATGGCACGGCGCGTGGCGCAGCGCCGCGCGGGCAGCGGCTTCGCGTTGCGGGCGTTCGTCCAGCACGTCGCGGGCGAGGAGCTGGAGAGTCAGCATGCCGACCAGCGCCATCTCCTCGCGCTCGCCGGCCATGGCGCCGTTCTGGCGGTGCGCCTTGGCGGCCAGCGCCTGGACGGCGCCCGCGTCGGCGAGGCCGTAGCGGGCCAGCGCGTCCTCCGACAACAGCTCGCGGACATAGCCGGGGGCGTTGGCGCCGAAAAGCGCGCTGGTCATGGGGGCGCGGTAGGGGCGCTTGGGCCGCGCCACGATCTCCGGCGGCAGCAGCCGGGACGCCAGACGCCGCACCACCAGCTTGTCGCGCAGCCCCAGCATCTTGACCCGGCCGGGCAGGTCGCCGGCGAGCGTCACCACCTCGGGGTCGAGGAAGGGGTAGCGCGCCTCGATGCTGTGGCCCATGGCGACGCGGTCGGCCTGGCTCGCCAGCAGGTAGGGGGTCAGGAAGGTCTCCACCTCCACTGCCTGCGCGCGGGACAGCGGCGACCAGGTCTCCCACCCCGCGGGCATGCGGGCGAGGATGGCAGCCTCCGCCCCCGCCTGGTCGGCGGCGGCGCGGATGTCGGGGTTCAGCAGGCGCTGCGCCCAGGCCGTGTTGTTCCAGCGGATGCGGTGGGCGTAGAAGGGATCGTCGGTGCCGGCCAGCCCGCGGCGGAAGAAGCTCTGCCAGAGCGGGCTTTCCTTGGCGCCGTTCATGGCGGCGAAGGCGTGGATGCGGCCCAGCAGCTTCGGCCGGGCGGCGCTGTCCGGCCGGCGTGCCCAGAAGCGGCGGACCCGGTCCTCCTTGAAAATGTCGTAGCCGGCGAACCACTCGTCCGCCCCCTCGCCGGTCAGCACCACCCGCACGCCGGTCTCCTGCACGAGGCGGGAGAGCAGGAACATCGGGGCCGGTGCGGTGCGCACCAGCGGCGTCTCGGCGTGGCGGACCACCGTGGGCAGGGCCTCCTGGATGTCCTCCGGCCCGATCTCGATGTCGTGGTGGTCGGTGCCGACGAAGCCGGCGACCAGGCGCTGCTGTGGCGTCTCGTCGAAGGCGCCGTCGCGGAAGCGCACGCCGAAGCTGTGCACCGCGGCCTTGTTGTGGCGGCGCACCAGCGCCGCGATCACCGAGCTGTCGAGCCCGCCGGAGATGTAGACGCCCACCGGCACGTCGGCGCGCAGCCGCAGCCGCACCGCGTCGGTCAGCGCCGCCTCCAGCCGGTCGGCGGCCTCGTCCAGCGTGATGGCGCGCAAGCCGTCGTCACCGGACAGGTCCGGCTGCCAATAGCGGTGTTCCGAGATGGCGAGATCGGGGCCGATGGTGAGCACGGTGCCGGCCGGCACATGCTGGACGCCGGCGAAGACGCTGCCGTGCGGGGCCACCGCCCAATGGGTGAAGACCTGCGCCAGCCGCGCGGCGTCGAAGCGCGGCTCCACCCGGCCGCCGGCGAACAGCGCCTTGGCTTCCGACGCGAAGGCGATGTGGTCGCCCACCCGCGCGAACTGCAGCGGCAGGATGCCCAGCCGGTCGCGCACCAGCCGCAGGCTGCGGGTGCGCGTGTCCCACAGCGCGAAGGCGAACTGTCCGTTCAGCCGCGCCCAGGCGTCGTCGCCCCACTGCTCGAAGGCGTGGACGATCACCTCGGTGTCGGTGGCGGTGTAGAACTGGTGACCCAGGCCGCGCAGCTCGGTGCGCAGCTCCGGGTGGTTGAAGACCTCACCGTTGAAGCTGATCCACAGCGTGCGGTCCTCGTTGTGGATGGGCTGGAAACCGCCCTTCAGCCCGACGATGCTGAGCCGCGCGTGGGCAAGCCCGATCCGCCCGTCGCGGTAAAGGCCGTAACCGTCGGGGCCGCGGTGGCCCAGCACGGCGATCATCCGCCGCAGCTCCTCCGCCGAGGCCGGCTCGGAGCGGGGTCCGGCGAGGACACCGGCAACACCACACATCGCTTGTCCCTCCCTGGCGGTTGGTCAGACGGTCTCTTTGAGCAGGAAGCGGCGCACCTTGCCGGAGTCGGTCTTCGGCAGCTCCGCGCGGAATTCGATGAATTTCGGCACCAGATGCCCCTCCAGCCGACCGCGGCAGTGCTGGCGGATCGCCGCTTCGGTCAGAGCGGTACCCTCGCGCGCGACGATGAAGGCCTTCACCGCCATGCCGTCGGCGGCGTCCGGCACCCCCAGCACCGCGGCCTCGGCGACGCCGGGCAGCTCGTAGAGCGCCGCCTCGACCTCCTTGGGGCTCACCTTCTCGCCGCGGCATTTGAACAGGTCGTCCTCGCGCCCGACGAAATGCAGGAAGCCCTCCTCGTCGGCGCGGAACAGGTCGCCGGTGTGGAAGACGCCGTCGCGCAGGCGGCGGGCCGTCTCCTCCGGCTGGTTCCAGTAACCGCGCATGACGTTGGCCCCACGCACCACCAGCTCGCCCACCACGCCGGGGGCGGCGGGGTTGCCGTCCTCGTCGATGATCCAGGCCTCGCAGTTGGGCATGGCCTTGCCGACGGAGCCCGGCTTGTCGGCGAGACGGGCCGGGTCGAGGAAGCTGATGCGCGTCGCGCATTCCGTGGCGCCGTACATCGAGTAGAAGGCGGCGTTGGGGAAGCGCTCCGTCAGCCGGCCCAGATGTGCGGGCGACAGTGGGGCGGCGGCGTTGGTGATGTAGCGCAGCGCGGACAGGTCGGCCGTGGCGAGCGCCTCCAGCCCCAGCAGGGTGGAGAAGATGGTCGGCACGCCCGGCAGCCCGGTGACGCGGTGCTCCACCATCCGCGCCAGCGTCTGCGCCGGGAAGGCGAAGGAGCGTTCCAGCACCACGGTGAAGCCGACCAGCGTCGCGGTCAGCACCTGCGACAGACCGTAACCGAATGTGAGCGGCAGAACGCACAGCACCACATCATCCGGCCGATTGCCGAGATAGCCGGCGATCGCGCGGGTGGCGGCGATCTGGTTGGCGTGGGTGAGCATCACCCCCTTCGGCACGCCCGTGGTGCCGGAGGTGTAGGCGATGACCGCGAGGTCCTCGTCGATGCCGCCGACGTCGGTGGGGCAACCACCCCCGGCGACCGCATTGGCGTAGAGCCAATCGCCGGCTCCGGCACCGGGCGGCAACTCGCGCCCCACCCAGACGACGCTGCCGACCGACCGTGCGTCCGGCAGGGCCGGCAGCACCACCCGCGCCAGCGTCGCCGACGTGAACAGCGCCTTCACGCCGCAGTCGGCCAGCAGAAAGGCCAGCTTCTCCGGGCGCGTGGACGGGTTGACTGGCACATAGACGCCGCCGGCCTTCAGGATGCCGAAGAGGGCGGCGACGTATTCGATGGAGTTGTCCAGCATCACCGCGACCCGGTCGCCGCGGGCGATTCCCAGCTCCTGGAGCTTGCGGGCGAGCGCGTCGCTCTCCGCATCCAGCGCGGCGAAGCTGCGGCGGACGTTGCCGGCGATCAGCGCGGTGGCAGCCGGCGTGCGCCCTGCGGTCTCCCGCAGCAGGTCGTGCAACAGAAACGCCATTCGGGGACCCTTCTCGTCGTCGCTGGTGCAGGTTCCTGCCTCGCCGCCCCCTCCTTCGAGGGAGAGGGCGGATGGTGGACGGGGGGTCAGGCCGCCTGCCTCACCGCCTGCTTGCGCGTCACGAACGCGGCGATCTGGGTCACCGACTCCAGATTGTCCGAAATCAGGTCGTCGTCGGCGATGGAGATGCCGAAGCGCTCCTCCAGGAAGGCCACGACGTGCATGATCCCGGTGGAGTCGATGATGCCCGATTCGAGCAACGACTCATTGTTGTCGAACCCGGAGTCCTTGCCGAGCAGGAAATTCTCGACGATGAACGCCCGGACATCGTGCAGGACCATGCTGCTCGATGCGGTCTCGGTGGTCGCAATGGTCAGCATAACGATGGCACCTCTTTTCTGGGTATCGGAAGCCTAAACGCATCCGAGCATGGTTTGGCGACCCATAGGCAATCGCGGCGACTCTTTTCCTGAACAATGTTGCGCGATCAAGAGATCTTCTGTTAAAACTGCCTCTCAAATGCACTGAATGAGACAGTATTGAGCAGCCGATCACGTCATCATCATCGCGTCACTGCCACCTTTTATCACACGCGAATGGTCGAAAATCGAGTGGGGCAAAGGATAGTGGGGGCTGCGGGTTTCTGGTTAGCCTGTCCGTATGATCGTTCTTGACTTCGCCGCAGGGCATCGTCCGGTGATAGGTGCTCCGGCCTAAGCCGGCACCTCACGCAACCGGAACGGGCTGGCCGGAGGGCATGCCACCCTCCGTTGCCCGCCGTGCATCACGCAAACCGCGCAGCCAGGCGGGAATTCCGGTCATCTGCACCGCCAGCCAGGAGACCGGCACGTCGTCCGATACCGGGAAGGCCTTCAGGCGCATCGGGTCGGCGTCCGGGCCGTTCCATCCCGGCTCGATGGTGCGCGCCGTGCGGTAGCCGGCCTGCCGCAGCACCGCCACCTCGCGATCACCGAAATCCCCGTTGGGGTAGGCGAAATGCTGGCAGGGCCGCTGCAGGAAGGCCTCCACCTCCGACTTGCAATAAGCGATCTCGTCGGAGCACTGGCGGTCGTCGCAGCGGATCAGGATTGGGTGGTTGCGGGTGTGCGCGCCGAAGTCGCAGACCGGGGTCAGCGCCCGCACCTCCTCCCAGCTCATGGCCTGCCGGTCGTCGCCGTCGCGCTCGGGGTCGTTGCCGGCGGTGGCGAGCCGCGCCCGCCGTTCGCGGTCGGGCAGGCGCTTGAGGGTTTCGATCCCCAGCCGCTCCGCCGCCGGCGTCTGCCACCAATAGGGACGGTGGGTGCCGATGATGCGGCTGCACAGATAGATGGTCGGGCGCACCCCGAACTCCCTCAACACCGGCTCCAGCTTGGCGTTGGCGCGGTGCCCGTCGTCGAAGGTGACCACCAGCGGGTAGCGCGGCAGGTCCGTCCAACGCCCGCTCTCCAGCGCATCCGCCACGGCGTCCATGGTGGTGAAGCTGTACCGGTGCTGGAACCAGGCGAGGTGGCTGCGCAGGGTCTCCGGATCGGGGTTGTGGTAGACGACCATCGTGACGTTGTGGCGGGCGCGGGCGAACCGCATCACCGCCTCCAGCCCCGTCCAGCGGGCCAGTGTGCCGAGCGCAGTCTTCATGGCCTCCATCCTTCCTGGTAATCGGCTGGGTCGCGGGTCAGCGGGCGCCGCGCGGGGCGAAGGACGCTGTCGTGGTGTCGGCGTCGGCCGGCCAGAACCGGGCGTTGCGCCGGTAGAGCTCGACGATGCGGTCGCGGCACACGGGCATGTCGAACTGGGATTCGAAGCGGTTGCGGGCACCGGCGCCCAAACGGGACCGCAACGCCGCATCGTCGATGACGCGGCGCAGAGCGTCGGCCAGCGGGGCGGATTCGCCGGGCGGCACCAGCAGCCCGGTCACCCCGTCCTCGACCGCGTCGGGGACCGCGCCGACCGGCGTGGCGACGACCGCCAGCCCGTGCGCCATGCCCTCCAGCACCGACATCGGCAGCCCCTCGAACAGCGATGGCTGCACCAGCACGTCGGCCTTCGCCAGCTCCTGACGGCAGCCCTCCTGTGAGAGCCAGCCGGTGAAATGCACGCGGTCGGCGATCCCGGCGTCCGCCACCTTGCGGCGGTGCGCCTCCAGATCGCCGTCGCCGGCGATGGTCAGCTGCCAGTCGCGGGCCTTCAGCGCGTCGGTCGCCAGCGCCTCCAACAGATAGGCGATGCCCTTCAACGGGATCAGCCGGCCGAGGAAGAGCAGCCGCACCGGACCCCGGGTCGCGTCCCGCGGCGTCAGGACCGCCGGGCCGGGCACAGCGTTGTGCAGAACCGTCACCCGGTTCGCGACGCCCTGGAACTCCTCCTGCATGAAGCGGCGCCAGTAGTCGCCCAGCACCACCACCTCGTCGGCCATGCCGATCACCTGGCGGATGGCGAAGCGCGCGAGGCGGGAGGAGTTGCGGTACTGGTCGGGAAAGCGGCCGGCGTGCATGTGCAGAACGACCGGCACGCGAAAGACGCGCGCGATCGCCAGCACGATGCCCTTGCGCAGGACACTGCCGTAATCGGCCATGTGGACATGCGCCAACTGGGCGCGTCCGCCGGCGAAGCCGGCAGCGAGCCGCAGACACGCGAGCAGGAAGTAGAAGGGCATGAGGTGGAAGCGGCCGGGGCCGTATGTGTCCACCACCGTGAACCGTACGTCGGGACGGTTCTTGGCGAGATCGCTCGTGACGTTGTCGACGACACGACCCATGCCACCCTTCTCGCGCGTCCCGCCGGGAGATACGATGTAAATCATACCGCTTCCAATCCCTCTACTCGTGACGCAGCCTTCGCTAGGATTGTGGCGTTCTTCGGGCCGCCACGTTCTTGTTCGATGTGTTCGTCATCTGATATGAGAGTGTGACGAACATTGCTCAATCAGACTTGCGTGTTACACTGGCGTGGTTCCACTTCTTCTTTGCCATCTGAACGGCCCCGTATGCACGAGTCCATTCCTCTTTCGTTCTAGTTGAGCGGCGTTTCGCCGATCGGCTTCGCCTTGTTGCCGGCCGGCCACAGGCGCGACCGGCCCGAGCGTCCCGTGCGCGCGATGTCCTCGTAGAGGGCGGCCAGCGTGCCGCAGTAGGCGCGGATGGCGAAGCGGCGCAGGTACAGCGTACGCCCGGCCTCGGACAGGTGGCGGTACAGCGTGGGCTCGGCGGTGAGCCGCGCGATGGCGTCGGCCAGCGCGTCCGGCTGTTCGATCGGCACCAGCAGCGCCGTCTCCTCGTGCCGCAACACCTCGGGGATGGACCCCACCGGCGTGGTCACCACCGGCAGCCCGGCCGCCAGCGCCTCCAGGATCACCATCGGCAGCCCCTCGTGTGTGGACGGGAGCAGCAGCATGTCCGCCTCGTGGATCAGCGTGTGCGCCTCGTCGCGCCCGACCCAGCCCAGGAAATGGCAGTGCGCCGCGATGCCCAGCTCGGCGGCCCGGCGCTGGTAGCCCTCCACGTCGCCGCCGCCGCCCAGCGTCAGCCGCACCTCGACCCCGCGGTCCTTGAGGACGCGCACGGCCTTCAGCAGCGTGCCGATGCCCTTGCGCTCGGACAGGTTGGCGAGCACCAGGAGCGACAGCGGGCGGCCGGGGGTGATGCCGTGGCGCCGTTCGGCCGGACCCGGCCCGATGTCGGGCACGGCGTTGTAGAGCACATGCACCTTGGCGGGATCGACGCCCACGCGCTGCACGAGATAGTCGCGCCAGCCGCTGCCCAGCACGATGGTGCCGGTCGCCCGGTTGAAGAACCAGCGGCTGAGCCCGCGTGCGAGCGGGTTGTGCTCGAAGAACTCGACGAAGGAGGCGCCGTGCAGATGCGCCACCGTCGGGCAGCCGAACAGCCGCGCCACCGCCAGCATCGCCGACTTGCGCACGAAGCTCGTGCGCTCCGACACGTTGATGTGGACGAGGTCCACGCGACGCCGCAGCAACCGTTCCGACAGCCGCAGCACGGCCGCGGACAGGAACAGGGGCGACCACCACACGCTTCCGCCGCCGCGCGGGTCGATGACGGTGCAGTCCGGACCGCGCCCGTCCCTGCGGAAATGGTCGACGATGTAGCCGGTCATGCGGCCGATGCCGCCCCCGGCGTCCAGCCCCCCAGGGGTGACGAACGCGATGCGCACCGTGGGGGTGTTGTGCTCCATGGGCGTCTCCCTCACGCCGCGTCGGCGGTGGTGGAGGGGCGGCCGTGGGCCTCGGCGCGGGCACCGAAGACCGCCTGGCGCACCCGCCGCCGGAGCGTCACCGGCATGAGCGAATGAGCGAGGAAGGTGGCGAGCGCCATGGCGCTCGGGCGTCCGTCGCGCAATACGATGCGCAGGATGCGCCGCCGCGCCTCGGTGTTGCGGGCCGCGGCCTCGCCGCCCAGCGTCTGCAACAGCAGGCCGGCGAAGGCCCGCGGGGTCAGCATCGGGCGGACCTGCTCGGCCCAGTCGAGCGCGCGGTCGATGTCGTGGCAGGTGGACAGCGTCACCTGGTTGGTCTCGGCGTAATGCACGGTCAGCACGCCGGGGGCGGTGACCAGCACGGTGCCGGGAACGCCGCCGACGGCGATCAGCCACTCCCAGTCGTCGAAGGCCGACTTGGGGAAGGGCACGCGCAGCAGCAGCTCGCGCGGGACCAGCAGCGTCGAGGTGGGCGCGAAGGTCTCGCCCTTGAACAGGCCGCGGCGCACGAACAGGTACTCGCCGATGCTTTCGCCGGGCCTGGCGAGGCGGCGCGGCCAGACGAACTCGCCGCGCGCCGTCACCACGCGGCAGCGCGTGCTGACGATGGGGTAGAGCGCGCCCTTCGGCACGGCGGCCAACTGCCGCTCCAGTTTTTCGGGAAGCCAGTGGTCGTCGTCGTCGAGGAACGCCACCCAGCGCCCGTGGCCCTGCTGGACCGCGAGGTTGCGGGCCTTGGCGGCACCGATGTTGCTGTCCAGCGCCAGCACCGTCAGCCGCGGATCGGACAGGGTGGAAAGCCGATCGACGGTGGCCGGGTCGGGACCGTCGATGACGACGATCACCTCGACCGCGGTGTGGGTCTGGCCCAGCGCGCTCCCGACCGCACGCAGCACCAGATCGGGCCTGTTGCGCGTGGGGATGACGACGGTGACCAGGTCTTGCGGGGTCGTCATGTGCACCTGCTGTCCGTTTGTCGGTTCGCATCGGGCGCCAGAGGCACCCATCGATTCAGCGGGCGTGGCGCAGCCGCGTCGGAAGCACCGCGGGCTGGACCGCCCGGTGTCCTTCCTGGCGCATGCGGATCAGGGTCACCACGCCGGCCACGAGAATCACCCAGTTGATGGAATGCCGTTCCAAGAAGATGCTTTCGGATAGCGAGATGGCCGTCATGGCGCAGGCCATCGTGAAGATGAAGGCGCCTTCCGCCCGCGCCTTGCCGTAGCGCGCGGCGGCGAAGCCCTGGACCAGCACCCGGCCCATCAGCCACAGCACCAGCACCAGGCCCGGCGCGCCGAGGTCGAGCAGCACCTCGATCACCCCGTTGTGGGCCGACGCGATGCCCCAGCCGACGGTGAAGATGGCCGCCGGGCCATAGTCGCCGTACCAGTAGGCGGCGTAGCCCCAGCCGAGCACGAAACGCTCCTGGATCGATCCCAGCGTGTGTTCCCACAGCTCGGTGCGGCCGGTCAGCGTGGGGTCGCGGCCCAGCATCGCCATCACGTCCTCGTAGAAGACGGTGGTGGCCAGCACCCCGGCCAGCGCCACCAGCGCCAGCAACGCCGCGGCGGGGATCAGGGTGCGCACGTCGATCCGCACCCAGCGCAGGGCGGCCAGGATCCCGGCCATCATGATGGTGGTCAGCAGCGCCGTGCCCGACCCGCACATCAGCAGCAGCAGGGCACCCGCCGCCAGCATGCCGCGGATCACCCAGCGCGGGCCGTAGCCCTGCCAGTGCAGCCACATCAGGCAGAGCATCATCCACACGGTGGCACGGCCGGTGACGTTCTTCTGGAAATACACGCCCTTCCACGCACCCTCGTGCAGCGTGTGATCGACACCGATGCTCGGCACCGCCACCGCCAGCCCGATCGAGATCAGCGTCAGGATCGACAGCGTCACCGCGAACAGCTTGATGATGTCGGCCAGCGGCCAGCGCAGCGCCAGATAGAGCCCGAAGGCTGTCGTGAACAGGAAGGCGACCGAGCGGCGCAACGTGATCTCCGGCTCGATCGACCACAGGCAGGAGGCGAAGGCCAGCACCAGCAGCGCCGACACCGCCGGGCTGACGAAGGCCAGGCGCAGCGCGACGCGCTGGCGCAGGCAGATCATCCCCATGATCACGACGTAGAGGGCGGCGTAGACCACCATCACGCCGGAATGCTCCGACGGATCGGCGGCCAGCACGTCGCCGCCGGTGGCGATAACCGGGAAGATCGTGCCGGAGAACGCCACGATGGCCACACCGGCGACGATTTTTTCGAAGAGTTCCAGCGGATTGCGCGTCATGATCCGAAACGGTCTCCGGTGCGGGACTGGGCTTCGCCGAAATCGATGGTGCCGAAGGTGGGCCCTGCTGCGGTAGCCGGGCGGTCGCGGTACGCCCAAGGGGCCGCACGCGCCGCGTGCGGCCGACCCCTCACGACCCGTCGGCCTTGGCGAGTAGGAAGGCCGTCTTGACCAGGATGTAGAGGTCGAACAGAAGGCCGGTGTTCTGGACATAGAACACGTCCATGGCGACCCGCTCCTGGAAGGTGGTGCGGTGGCGGCCCGACACCTGCCAGTAGCCGGTCAGGCCCGGCCGCACGGTGCCAATGACGGCCGCGGCCTCGCCCACCTCCGGCAGCTCGCGCGGGATGTAGGCGCGCGGGCCGATCAGGCTCATCTGCCCCACCAGCACGTTCCAGAGCTGCGGCAGCTCGTCCAGGCTGGTCTTGCGCAGCAGGCGGCCGACGCGGGTGATGCGCGGATCGACGGTCAGCTTGTGGTAGGTGGCGTATTCCGCGCGCAGCACCGGATCGCTCTCCAGGATGCGCATCAGGTGCGCCTCGGCGTTCAGGTGCATGGTGCGGAACTTCAGGCAGCCGAAGGTCCGGTTGCCGCCGGCCCAGCGCTCCTGCCGGAACAGGGCGGGGCCCGCGCTGTCCAGCCGGATCGCCAGGGCGATGAAGCCCATCAGCGGAGCCAGCAGCAGCAGCAGCGTGCCAGACAGCGCCACATCGAAGGTGCGGCGCAGGGCGGCGTAGCCGGACGGCTGGCGCTTGCCGACGCGCAGCGCCAGCACGCCGTTGAAGTCGTGGCACTGCGCTTCAAGACCGCCCGTGCCCTCGCCGACCACGCAGTAGACCTGCCGGAAGGGAAGCTGCCGCACCATGTCGCCCAGCGCGGCAGCGTTGCGGCCGGCCTCGGCGATGATCGCGGTGTGGGCGAGCCCGGCGTAGGCGGGCGAGGACTTCAGCAGGCTGACCGGCCCGGCCACCGGCACGCCGGCGACGGTGTTGTGCCAGAGCGTCTCGTCCTCGTCGAAGAAGCAGACCGGGCGCATGCCGAGCCAGGGCAGGCGGTGCAGCTTTTCCGCCAGCGCCGCGCCCTGCCGGCCGGCGCCGATGATGACCACCGGCGTGCGCCACTGCGGCAGCCCGACCAGCACGCTCTGGACGATCAGCAGATCGGCCAGGAAGGTGGCCAGGAAGCCGGTCAGCGCCAGGGCCAGCGCCAGGATGAAGAAGGCCGCCATCTCCTCGGTGGCGATGTAGGGGACCAGGAGGGCGGCGCTGCACAAGAGCGCGCCCTGCAGGGTCCGCCGCCCGCGTTCCATCAGGTCGCAGCGGCCGAGCGAGTAGATGCCGAAGATCGATTTCACCAGCGGCACCAGCATCAGGCCGGTGACCAGCGCGCGCCGCGCCAGATCGTCGGCGAGCGGCTCCGCCATCGGAAGAACCAGAGAGGCGAAGGTCCAGCCAAGCAACGCCAGCACCAGCCCATCGGACACGGCAAGCACAAGCCCCAGTCCGAACGGCGGCAGCGTCGCTTTCTTTACAGGAGCCAGATCGAAAATGGCTTCAGGATCCGATTTGCTCATCGCAGTCCCTGTATGTTGAAACGGGATGCCGCCATCTCTTTGAATGTCGAGATGGTTACTCACCAGCGCCAATTTATCGCGACGAATGGCTTACCGCCGTCTCAGCCGAATTTTCCAAAGGATTAAGGGCCGGCCGTCGCTCCATTAGTTGACAAGTTCTTAATGAGCGGACGTTTTCTTAGCAACTTGCCTTAAGTGCGTGACCTGGACGGTTGGCTGGGTTCCGCGCGTCGTGTGTTTAAGCCGCCCGCGCAATCGGGTGCACGTTGGGGATCCGCGGATCCGATCGGGGGCGCGGTTCGGGTGAGGTGACTGCCACTGTTGCGGTGCGGAACGCCGGCATCGCACCGCGAATTCGGGTTGGTGGGGGTGTGGCGCGGTTGATTCCGGGTGGCGCGAAGGTGGGGGATTAGCTCCCCGTACCGGCCGGCGCTCCCCGAACGATAGGGGCGTCACCGCCGACGTGACGCGACGTGGTCTTCCGGGTAGACGCGCGCGGACGAACACCGTGATTGCGCGGCAACAGATATACGCTCTGACAACGGTTATCCTGCGCGCAGCAAAAAAGCCGTCCGGCTGTTGTCAGCCGGACGGCGCGTGATGCGGCAGGCGGATAGCCCGACGGTGTTACGCCGCGTGCTGGAGGAGGTCGTTGTCGAGTCCGTCCACAAGCAGGGCGTGCGACACGTCGTCGGCCGTGGTGAGAACGGCATCGACGAGGCCCGATGCGCCGCCTTTGCCATTGCCGTCCGCGATCTGGCTGAGCAGGTGGTTCAGCAGATCGAGCGAGCCATCCACGATGTTCCCCGTGGCGACTCCGACGCCGATGGTGGCGTGCTCGGGGTTGGACAGCGTCAAGCCGAAGGTCTCCTGCTCGGTCTGGTCGCCGTTGCCGAGCACGGTCACCTTGACCTGCTTGGTGGTCTCGCCCGGGGCGAAGGTCAGGGTGCCTTTGGCGGCGACGTAATCCTGCCCGGCCTTGGCGGTGCCGTCGGCTGTGGAGTAGTCCAGTGTGACGGTCTGGGAGGCCGCCTGCGACAGCTTGACGGTGAAGGCCATCTCCGCCTGCCCCGGCACGGTGGTCGAGCCCGAGCCGCTGAACAGCGCCGGCTTGATGGCGTTGAACTTGGTGTGGTCCACAGACGTCCAGTCGTCGTTCAAGATGCCACCGGTGTCGCCGGAGTTCGGGTTCCAGGACCAGTAGGTCCAGCTCATTCCCTGGTCGCCGGCCGGGATGTCCCGGCTGCCGTTGCCGTCCAGATCGCCGTTGACATACTGGACGAACTTGTTGATCCAGGCCCGCTCCTGCGGGTCGTCGAAACGGCCGCCGAACTCCCCGATCAGGATCGGGGCGATGTTGTCCTTGTACAGGTGACCGAAGGATTCCGTCAGCTTGGCCGGCAGGTTGTTGGGGAAGTCGCCGGTGTTGAACCAGGACATTTGGTGAAGGCCGGGGCCGTAGGAGTGCGGGGCGTAGACCAGCTTGTTCGCGACATCGAATTCGACGCTGTCGGCCTTGGCGCCGATCAGGTTGCCACCCCACCAATCCCACTTGTTCTGGTAGATCTCGATGCCCTCGACCATGAGGAGCAGGTCGGGGTTGACCTTCTGGATGGCGTTGCCGATGCGCTCGGCGGCGGCGGCCCAGTCGGTGGCCCGGTTGCCGTCGCCCCAGGTGGCCGCACCGTGCGGCTCGTTGTGCAGGTCTGCGGCGACGACCGACGGGTTGTCGGCGTAGCGCTCGGCCAGCATCTGCCAGTTCTTGATCATCACCGACTCCGGATACTGGTCGGTGTACCACAGGCCGTTCTCGTTGGCCGACGCGCCGTCGCCGCTGCGGTGGTGGTCGAGCATGATCTTCATGCCGATCTTGTCGGCATACTCGATGATCTTGTCGAAGACCTGGAGGGAGGTGAGGCCCTTGAGATCCGGATTCAGGTTGAAGTCGATGGCGCCGTTGGGGCTGCGGCCATTGTCGAGCATGGCGTCGGAGTAGGGCAGGCGGATCAGGTTGAAGCCCATCTCCTTCATCTTGTCCATGTGGCCCTGGTAGCTGTCGGCCCACAGCCCGTTCGGCACGAAGGCATAGCCCTCGCCGCCGAACCAGTTGACGCCGGTCAGCTTCACCGCCTTGCCGGACGAATCGATGATCTGGTTGCCGCGGGTGGACAACGGACCGTCGGCGATGCCGCCGGACACGGTGCGGCCCGCCGGCTCGGCGATGGCGGCGTCGGAGACGGTTACGGTCGGGTTGGTGCCGGTGGACGGGTTCGACGGGGCTGGCGGCGCCGGTGGGTTGGCGGGGCTGGACGGGGTGTCGGGCGTGCCGCCCTTGCCGTTCAGGTCGAAGGTCAGCGTGCCGTTCCAGTACATGGCACCGGTGGCATCGGCCATGTCCTGGCCGTCCAGCTCGTAGCGGTCGTAGCTGGCGGTGCCGACGGCGGGGGTGATGACCGTGCCGCCGACCTCGACCGAGCGGACATGCAGGTTGCGGTCGGCGCCGTTGCCGAATTCGTCGTTGTCGAACCGGATCTGCAGCGTGGCGGGATCGGCCCCGGCCCCGGCCTGATCGGTGGTGAAGCTGTAGGCCTTCGCCTCGGTGGTGGAGGCGGTCGCCTCGCCGATCGTCCTGCCGTCCAGCAGGACCTTGAAGTGCGCCCCCTCGCCGTTCAGCAGGTCGGCGGCGGCGTTCACCTTCACGGTCAGGGCGTCGGTGCCCGGAGCCGGGCCGGCGGGCGGCTTGGCCGGAGCCGGAGGAGCGGTGGAGCCGGGGAAGTCGGACGCCGGCACGTCGAAGCGCAGCGAGCCGTTCCACCACAGGCCTTCACGGCCGGACAGGGTGCCCTGTCCCTCGGTCTCGTAGCTCGCCTGCGGGCTGGTGGAGGCGATGGCCTTGCCACCGACCTCGATGGATTTCACGAACAGGTCGCGGCCGGCGTCGCCGACCGTACCGTCGTTGTCGTAGACCACCTCGACCTTGTGCGCCTCGCCGGCCGCCACCTTGGCTTTGAAGGTGAAGCGCGACTGGTCCGCCGAGGCGACGGTCGCCTGACCGATGTCCTTGCCATCCACCCGCAGGGTGAACCGCGGCGCCACGCCTCCGGCCGAATTGCCCCAGGCGTTGACGGCGAAGGTGACCTCGGTCAGGGCCGTGTCGGTCGTTGCCATTGGTCGATCCTCAATTCCGGTTTCGGGTGCCGGAAGGGTGGTCGGCCATGGTTAACGAGATATTACCAAAACCCCGCAAACATGAGTCAAAAGCCGGTTGCGGTGTGATGTTAATGAGGTCCGTTCCTGATGATCCCCAATGCCCTACCCCATCAGCATAGTGGCGCTATGACAACGGTAACTCTCATTGGGAGAACATCAGTGATTATAGGCCGAAGTGGCACCCATTATGCTTTGTGGGCGACCATCAAGATCTCCGGGCGGAAGAAGGCGAGCTGGCCGAGTTTGGTGATCCGCTGTCGCGACCGATCCGGCAACAGCCCGAGCGCACGCTCCATCGCGCGCACATAGCCCAGATACAGCCCGCTGGAGAAGCTGACCGGCAGCCGGCGGCGCACCGCCATCGGCACGACGTAGGCGGCTTCGACCCGGGCGAAACCGGCGTCCTTCATCGCCGTCACCAGCTCGCTCCACGTGTATTCCTTCAGGTGCATGCAGATGGGCTTGGGCAGCCCGAACACCTCGGACAGATCCATGGGCCCGGCATGGGCGTGCGGGGTGGCCATGACGTAGCGGCCGCCCGGCTTCAGGATGGCGTGCACATTCTCCAGGTGGGTGCCCAGATCCTCCGGGTGCATGTGCTCGATCACATGGGTGGAGATGACCGTGTCGTAGCGGTCGGCGGGTTCGAAGTTGCGCAGGTTGATGCCATCAGACGTGCGCCAGGTCACCGTGGCGTCGCGGTCGAGCCAGCGCTCCCCGCGCTCGCGGGTGATCTCGGTGGCGACGCAGCGGAAGCCGTGGCGGGCCAGATAGCCGAGCAGCCGCGCCTTGCCGGAGCCGACCTCGTAGACGTCCTGCGGCTGGCCGAGGAGCCGGCGGATGTGGCCGAACTCCAGCTCGTTGTCCTGCTTGGCCGTATCGACCCCCTCGTTCAGCCAGGGGCACTCGCTGTACAGGGTGGTGTAGGCCTTCTCGAACACCTCCCAGCGGTCCTCGCGCGGGGTGGACATGAGGTCGCGCGCGAGCTGACGCTCCAGCTCCCAATGTCCCATCACCATGCCCTCGTCGAGCGGGCAGGACGGGGAGAGGCCGAACTTGCGGCGGTAGCGCTCGACGAGCGGGGAGGCGGTCGTTGCAGTCACGGTCGTTCTCCTGCGTGATTGGGTCGGGCGCCGAACAGTCTAGCGTCGGTACCTCCGTCAGGCGGCGGTGCGGTGGGGGTGGGGGAGGGCGCGATCGAAGGTGGTGGACTCGGCGGATGGGGTAACCAGCGACGGAACGGACGGGGTCAGCCGCTCCGCCCTTCCCCCAGCGCATCCACCGCCGCCTGGTAGAGCGGCAGGCGCTGCGAGCGCGCGTCGTAGGGGGACGGCTGCGGCTTGGCCGGCGGATCGCGCCGCGCGATGTAGTTGAGGTCGGAGCGCAGGTGCCACCACGTGACCTCGGCCAGCCGCGAATGCTGCACGAGGTCGCGCAGGTACTGGGCGGCCGTCCAGGCGATGGCGCCATCCTTCTGCGCCCGGCTCCAGGAGGCGGGCAGGTGCTGCTCATCGACGTCCAGCTCGGTGACGTGCACCGGCAGCCCGAGCCGGTCGACCGCCTTCAGGAAGCGGACCATGCCCTGATGGTCGTAGGGCTTGCCGGCCATCAGGTGGCTTTGCAGCCCCAGCCCGTCCACCGGCACGCCGCGCGCGACCGCGCCCTCCAGCCAGCGCAGCATGTAGGCGCGTTTGCGCTGCTGCCAGCCTTCCGCGATCTCCAGACCGAAGTCATTGATCACCAGCTTGGCCGACGGAAACACGGTGCGGACGTGGCGGAAGAAGGGGTCGAGCCAGTCCGGCCCCTTCGCCCCGCCCGCCACCTGCCACCACATGCCCTTGCGGAAGCCGTGCTCGTCCTGCTCGTGGGGATGGCTGGAGGGGGTTTCCCAGAAGAAGGCCTCGTTCATCACGTCGATGCGGTAGAAGCGGTCGCCGTAACGGCGCTTCACCGCGTCCACCACCCCGGTGAAGCGGGCCCAGTGGTTTTCCGCCGACAGGGTGCCCTGCGGCGAGAAATACTCCTTTTCCGTCACGCCCAGCTCGGCCTGGCGGCGGGCCGGCAGCTTCATATAGTCGGGCATGCCCATGTGCTGCCACAGCACGCAGTGCCAGACCGGCCGCGCGCCGATGCGCTCGGCCTCGGCCACCGCGGCGTCGAAGCGGCGCCAGTCGAAGCGCCCCTCCTGCGGCTGGAAGACGGCCCATTTGCCGCCGTTTTCCGGCACCAGCAGGTCGCACTCGGCCGCCATCAGCCGGTCGAGTGCCGGATCCTCAGGATCGACGATGTGGTCGCGGGCGGCGCCATGCAGGATGCCGCGGCGGCGGCACGCCTCGCGCAGGCTGCCGGCCGCGGTGCCGACCATTT
>OFDN01000955.1_pt1 | contig 21010 bp, 17 predicted proteins | sample 1520971 | NCBI WGS metagenome assembly OFDN01 (sample SAMEA94257418, study PRJEB24077) | hot springs metagenome | biome: Aquatic biome; feature: Geographical feature; material: Water | place: India | collected 2012-06-12 | depth 5 m
AAACAAAAGAATCTATTATTTTTTGGTTTCATGTTTATGAAAATTGCTTTCAACAGTTTTTTATCAATGAACAACTCAATCTTTCTCAATCTTACCGATTAGAAAAACCCCCGCAAGTGCCATAAGACCAAAATAAACTGGCAGAGCAGACATATATCCACCTCCACCACCGTCATTATCATAATCTACACCTCCAGTCCAAATTCCTCGGTCATCTACAAAATGAATCAACATGTTTTCTTCAAATAGCAAATGAATCACAAATGCTAGTACACTCAACAGTGAGGGCAACAATAGAAGACTTCCAATAGATAGCTTTAGAACATTGAGAAAAGACATTTTCATATTTAGTCATTTAGGTTCAAATATATTCAAATCCTCGAAATCAAAACCTTTGATTCTACCTGTAAAACAAAATCCCATACACTTAATTTAGCACTTGTAGTACTTAGAATTACACCCTCTTAGCTTTAGAACCAGACTTGCTGCCTTCTCCAAAGACTTTCTTTTATCATAATACTTCTGGTTGGTTGTCAGCTTTCTTTCAGGGTGTGTAATAAATTCGAAAGATGACTCATCAAGCCCCGCCTTAATCAAGTTGGACACAAACGTTCCTCTGCCTAAGTGACATTTCAACAAACTCCACAAAGGCTCATTTTCAATGATGACTTCATTCTTCCCATAGTACCAATTCTCTATCTTTTCCAACCGATTCAATCCAACGTGCTTTCCAAACAGCTTTATTTGGCGATTGATAGTTGGATTTTCTGGAAATGTTGGAAACCGACCATTATTCTCAAGTAAGATTTGTTTTACAGGACCCAGCACTGGTATACAAACCTCAATTGGTTCCGTATCCTTTTTTCCTTTGCGAATCTTCGTAGTAAAGTATTCAAACTCTACATCTTTCTGGCTATATGTTTCTATTCGAACATCTAGTAAGGCATCCATGTCTTCATACCTGAGCGAGGTAAAAGAACAAATAGTCAGATAATTTCGAGCATTGATAAACTGCTTACTGGATAAAGTATCTGCATTCAGAATTCTGTCCAAATCTTCCTCTGTCAAAAAAACTTCAGAATCCCTTGCTTTAAGTTCCTTAATACTCAGATTTTTGTCGTTCAAGTTGAGAGCCGTCTTCTCTCGACTCCAGTCACCTTTTCGCAATAAGGTCACCAATGTTCCCGCATTTTTCGATACTGTATTTACCAAATAGCCATGTATGTTTTTGCCACTGGCAATGTGCTTTCTATTTGCAAAGTCCCAGATATCAAAAAATACATCCTTAGTAAGGTTGGATATGGTCAAGTTGATTTTCTTCGCTTCTTCATAAGCCAAAACAAAATCCTTTATTGTTTTGTATTTATCCGTGGTCTTTTTGTCCAATCTCCCCGTTGTACCTAGCGGTAATTTCTCGTTTGCAGCAATAACTGATTCAATATGGTCAATAATTCGGATATCTGTTGAAGCTTTTTCCGACCGACCAATCTTTACTTCAATCAAACCCTTTAACACCTTGGGATTTGGAAGCTCACCATGCTCGTTTATATATAAATCCAATTGATGCTCACATATCCGAGCCAAATTCTCAATACGATTTTGCAAGGTCTTTCCTTTTGATGCAGTGTACTTTTTCGTTGGAGCATCTCCATTCCAATCTTCTTTGCGAATGGATTGCTGCGTGCTTATCTTCAGTGATTGGTATTTATCTTTTCTTGTCTTCGGGTCATATTCTTTGAAGCCATATGACATGATGAGGTGAATCAACGATTCACCCTTCTGATTGGCTTTCGACTCTAATTCGTATCTGATTTTTGTGCTCATATCAAAATCACGTGGGAATTCACGTGGGAAAAATAGGTGTTTTTCTGCGGTTTTTTGAGGTTAGTTGAGAAATAACATTTTCACCCCCATCACCAAACCCTTAATAAACAAGGGTTATTGAGGGCACTTGCGTCATTCTGAGGGTAAGGGGTTCGATTCCCCTACGGGCTACAAAGCACAAGGCTTCCGAAAGGAAGCCTTTTTTGTTTTCTATAATTCCCAAATGAGGCCGATCTGACTATTGAAAGTGGATTTGATGATCCCCACAGGCGGGCGACTATCGTAGAAATGATTCAACTCTATGCGAACCCCGAGATGCTTGCCAACTGGTGTGGTGAATGCATGCTGACCTGCAACACGCACATCATTTAGTCGATTCAATAGCGGTTGATAGTATGTAGTGCTCACTAAGCTCCACTTCCCTGGAACTCGATGCGTGAACGATAAATAAAAACTCGACCTACCATAAAGCACTGACTCATCTCCCCTATTCACCTTTTCATAATCCCACATCACACTCGTCCCCAAATAGTAGCGTGAGTTGTCTTTTTCATAAAGCTTAAACCTCAAGCCGCTTCCAAGTAGATTTCTTCGATCCAAGCCTAGGAGTCGATTGTATTGCATTTGTTTAAACGCCTCCCACTTGAGCCATTCAATGTTTGTAGAGCGATTGTAGCGCGCATGAAACAAGCTCATATTATTGAATTGAACATCCTGAGCCACGGAGAAGCCTGTTTCCCCAAGAAACATCCAATAATCCTTCTCATTCTTTTTGAAGACTGTTGTTCTAGCAGAAGTCGCCAAAAAGAGGTTTTGATACTTCTGCATTTGAAAGTTCCCCTGAATCACTCCAGACCACCCCAAAGAGTCCAAATGCATGCGAGACTGTTCGATGTTAACAACTTGACCATTAGCGTATTTAGCGAAAAACACTAAAAGAATCAGGGCTATGCGAATGATAAGATTCATTGGGCGCGAAAATATTACTTTAAAGTGAACCATTTGAACCACTTAACTTGATTCTTTTCAAGAGAAAAAGTAAATTTCGGGAAACCCTAAAACCTTCATCCAATGGTCAATATCCAATTAAAAATCGTAGAAGAAGGCTTGAAGCATCCGCTCGCCGAACTACAACGTCAACTCACACATCACCTTTTCGAAGATGATATCATCGTGAGATCTAAAGCCGATTTGACTCTGAAGATTAAGTTTACAAGAGATCATGATCAAGATCTCATTTTATTACAGCTAAGAGAAACGGAGTCCAAAGCCAAGCTTGGAGAAAAAGTCATTCACTACATTGAAAAGTCGTGGGTGCGTGACACAGTGGCCGAGTCACACGCGCTTTTAGCTCCAGTGGCGGTCGTTTCCTAATCCCCAATAACCTATCCCACTAAAAAAGAACTTCTGTTGACAGAAGTTCTTTTTATTTTTGCCCAGCACTAAGCCTTCAGATTCTTCTCTCTCTCCGGACGTAACCTTTCAGGACACTTTCCGTTAAATGGGGTTGATTATTGAAGATTTAAATGTCAACCACCCTATCAATGCATTCAAAATCAGCCAACACGGATGGCTCTCAAAAGCTGGTAACCCTATTTGAGCTTTATAAGAAATATAAAACTCATGATAGCGCTTTCTGCTACCGAGGAGCCTTCTCTGAGCAATTTACTGGAACAATCATCGATATTTCCGAAGGAGCAGCCTTCAGGACTGATGGTTCTGTGAATCGTAAAGTATCATTCTTATTAGTAGAATGTTTCCAAAACATCATTCGTCATGGTGAAAATATGACCGCTCAAGAAACTCATCTTGACGACGGTATTTTTACTTTTCAAATGAATCATCAAGGGTTTATCATCAACTCGATCAATCACATTTTAAACAATGAAATAGATCAGTTAAAGACATGGGTTGACCAAGTAAACTCGATGGATCCAAAAGAGCTTAAAGAACTTTATCTCCGACAGCTCAACAATAACGAAATGAGCAGCAAGGGTGGTGCAGGACTTGGATTGATTGAGTTGGCAAGAAAAAGCGGACAAAAGTTGATCTACGAATTCGAAGAATTCCGTCCACCATTCGCGAAGTTTCACCAACAAGTGAGCTTCATTCAAAAAGAAAATGAAATTGATTTTAATAAAATTCATGAGACCAAAGAACTACATGGTCGCTTGAGTGGAGAAAATGCATTCCTGTTTTACAAAGGTGATTTTTCACAAAAATCAATTCTACCGCTCTTAGACATCGTTGAGCAAAACGTAAGCGGCGGTTCCAGTCTGACAAGCATGACAAGAAAAGTCGCTCACATATTGGTGGAGCTACTTCAAAATATTTCTAAGCATTCTCAAGTGGATGAAAAGGGTCGAAAAGAGGGGATTTTCATTATTGGAAAAAACCAAAACGACATGTTTATTCAATGCGGGAATGAAGTGAATACCGAGGAAAAATATATTCTAGAACAAAACTTGAACTACCTCACATCATTAAGCCAAGAAGAAATTGCTGATCTTCATAAGACTGCAATGGTTGCTAGTTTGAAGTTTGAAAACAAAAACAAGTCAGGCCTTGGTTTGATTGAGATCATTAAAGCTGCAGTGAAAGGTGTACAATACACTTTTGAACCAATAGGTGCTGATAGATTTATTTATGCAATCAATGTGACTTTTTAATTTTGTAGTATTCTCGCACTACGAAAAGCATGACAGAGCAGATTAGATTACATATTGAAAGAAGCGAAGACACTCCCGAAGTGTCTTTCGATGCCTCTTTGGGTATGTACACAATTTCAGGTAGATCGTTACCTGAAAACGCTTACAACTTCTATCAGCCTGTCATCGAATTTGTCAAGTCACACATCGTCAAAACAGGTATCAAGAATACCTTCACCATTCAACTAGATTATTTCAATTCATCGTCGGGTCGCTTCATTTTCGAGCTACTTACTATTCTTGAAGAATATAAACTCAATGAAAACAATCTCCTTGTTATCTGGAGAGTTGAAAAAGACGATGAACTAATGATCGAAAAAGGAGAAGAACTTCAAAGCATGCTCAAGATTCCGTTTCAAATCGAAAAAACGTGAAGCGAGAGGAAATGGATATGAATATGGATATGGACAAAAGACAAATGAAATAGCATTGGAGATGTAAAAGAATATTGGACCGCTAGAATTTCTGGCGGTTTTTTTATTGCCCAGATATGGAGAAGCGGAGGAGCGGATATGGAGAAGCGGAGAAGGGATATGGAGGAGGGATATGGAGAAGCGGAGAAGGGATATGGAGGAGCGGATATTCCGCGAAGCGAATATCACGCGAAGCGAAAAAACCATGAGCGAAGCGAATACCCGTCACGAGCGTTAGCGAGTACCCGTCATGAGCGCTAGCGAGTACCCGTCACCGAAGGTACCCGTCATGAGCGAAGCGAATCAGCGGAGTTTGGCGCCGATGAGCATGATGTCGTCGGTTTGGGGTTGAGAACCTCGCCAGTTTTGGAATACCGACTCACAGAGCGCAAACGCCTGTTTTGTGTCATTCATTCGAAGCACATTTCTTAATAATTCTCGGAAGCGAGCTTTGTTGAATTTCTTATTTTCAGGACCACCTAACTGATCGTAAAGTCCATCACTGAATAGGAAGAAATAATCCCCCTCATTGTATGGAATCTCTTCTGTTTGAAAAGGATTGGTAAGATTGGCCAATTGCTTTTCGTAGATAATACCGCCGAGAGATATAGGCTTTGCTTTGTATTCAATCAATTCACCAGCGCGACCAATGATTAGTCCGTGATTAGCACCCGAATAGCGAATCGTTCGCTTCTGCATATCAATTGCGCAGATCGCTATATCCATTCCATCTTGAGCATTCAATGGATCGCGCTCTTGCTTCAACATCGCGATAATTTCCAAATGCAATTGATGCAAAATTTCATGTGGCTCACGCAGACGAAACTCATCTACTGTTCTATTCAATTTTGAGTTTGCAATGAGTGACATAAAAGCCCCAGGTACGCCGTGACCCGTACAATCAATGGCGGCGATGTAAAGTCGCTCGTCAATCATTCTGAACCAATAAAAGTCTCCGCTAACGATATCTCTAGGCTTAAAATAGATAAAGCTCTCTGGAAGAAACGCCGCTAAATCTTGCACATTAGGCAAAATCGAACTTTGAATTCGACGTGCATAATTGATCGAGCTAATGACTTTATGACGTTGGATTTTGATTTCATTATTCTGTTCTTTCAGCAAGTCATTCAATCTCTTTTTTCTAAAGAAATTGAAAATAAATACACCCAATATTGCGATAAGTGCAATACCAATAATGAGAGTAATTCTCACTAAAGAATCTTTTCTTGCAACCTCTTGACCGAGTCTTGCATTGTCTGCTTCTTTTTTCTCAGATTCATACTTTGCATTCAACTCCGACACTCGGTTAAAGTTATTCATTTTCTCCAATGAATCTTTCAACGTATCATACTGCTCCATTGAAAGAAATGCTTCTTTGAATTGACCAAGCTCTTTGTAAAGAGAAGCCTTCAGTTTTAGAAAATCCAATTTCAAATCATTGAAGTCATTCTTTTCAATGATCCTATTTGTGTTTTCTAAAACAGCCATTGCTCCTACATAATCCTTCTTCATGAGGAGCACTTCCGCCTTACGCAAGCTAAGACTGCAGACAAACAATTCATCTCCTTCATTAGCAGAAATGGTTATTGCACGATCAAGACTTGTCATTGCAGAATCAAGTTGATTTTCAACAATGAATATTTCAGCTTTGATAAAACAAGGATCAATGCTCGTTTTAGAGATTTTATTGAAATCTTCTAATTGTTTGATGTAGGATTTTACCTTGTCGTAATCCTTGAGCTCAAGATAGGAATTAGCAATATTGAAAATATTGGAAGCTGCTTCATCAACCAAGTTCAAATCGATATTGGTTTGAAAAGCCTCCTCGTAAATTTTTATAGCTTTCGCGTTTTCTCCAAGCTCTGTGTAAACGTTGGCGATATTGTTTGTCACCTTTACAGCCCCACTGGCATCATCGATAGACTTATATAGCGCTTGAGCCTGTTGATAGTGTTCAAGAGAGGTGAGCAAATGTCCTTTGGAATAAAAAATAATCCCTAGAAAATTGTTTGCTTTCGCCATCATACTTGTATCCTGAATGGCCTGTGCACGCGCTAACGCATAGTTTGTGTAAACGGCAGAAGAGTCAGGATTGTTAAAGATGTATTGATCCGCTATATCAATGTTTAATTTGATGTAAAGAGAATCAGAGACTCCTCGTTGAAGAATCTTTTTATATCCCGCAATAAGTGATTCATTCTGAGCTAGAAGAGCAGAGAAATTGAGAACAAGAGAGAGCGAGAAGATATATTTTAGGGTGGTAAACTTCACAGTAAATAATTGATAAATAACCTACTTACTTACGGATTAAGCAAAAAAATGTTCCCTTTTCTCGAAAAAATGTACATTTGGTTGGAAATCAGAAAAAACTATGTATATTTGCAACCCAAATTTTTAGGCAATGGCAAATCACAAGTCAGCAATAAAGAGAATTCGTTCTAACGACGCTAAAAGACTTCGTAACAAATATTATCACAAGACTACTCGTAACGCAGTACGTAAACTTCGCAGCTTGGAGAACAAGGCTGAGGCTTCTGCTTTGTTACCAAAAGTAGCTTCTATGTTGGATAAATTAGCGAAGATCAACATCATCCACAAAAACAAGGCAAGCAACCTAAAGAGCAGCCTTCAGGTTTTCGTGAACAAGCTGTAATCAGCCTCTAGTTTAGTATATTCAAGTGTATTCCAGAATATATGAAAGCCCTTCCGTGTGAAGGGCTTTTCTATTTTTGCAATTCTAAAACTGAATATTCTATGACTACCACCAACTCCTCCATCAAGACATGGACAAAGGAAGAACGACCGCGGGAAAAACTGATTGAGAAAGGAGCAGCAAGCCTTGCTGATGCTGAACTCATCGCCATTCTCCTAGCAACAGGTTCCGCAGAAGACTCTGCAATTTCATTAGCAAGAAAAATACTTGGATCTGCAGCTGGAGATCTCGGAGTGCTTTCTCGAAGCGGATTTCAAGACCTGTGTAAAATAAAAGGCATCGGTCCTGCTAAAGCTGTTACACTCCTTTCGGCCTTCGAAATAGGACGAAGAAGAAGAAGTTCTCCAACACGACAAAAACAGAAAATAGAATCAAGCAAAGATGCCTTTGAATTCTTTCTGCAAGACCTTGGAGATCTCGAACATGAAGAGTTTTGGCTCATGAATCTGAACAGATCCAATCAAGTCATTTCTTTGAAAAAGATAAGCGAAGGCGGCTGGCACAGCACGATTGTAGATCCCAAAAAAGTTTTTTCCAAAGCATTAGAAGAAAAAGCTAGCGCTATTATTGTTGCACATAATCATCCCAGTGGAAACCTTACCCCAAGCGAAGAGGACAAAAGGATTACTCGAAAACTGAGAAGATGTGGTGCGGATTTAGAACTTCCTGTACTAGATCATCTAATTATCACTTCCCATGGTTACTTTAGCTTCGCGGATGAAGGCATTTTAGATTAATATGAAAAAAATTCTCACCGTTATCGGTGCCCGACCTCAGATTATAAAAGCAGCGGCTATTTCAAGAGCCATTGCAAATCATTGGAAAAATGAAATCCAAGAAGATATCGTTCATACCGGTCAACATTATGATCAAAACATGTCTGAGGTTTTCTTTGAAGAACTCGGTATTCCAAAACCTGCATTCAACTTACAAGTTGGTTCTGGGACTCATGGAGCTCAGACCGGAGCGATGTTGGCGGGTATTGAAAAAATTCTCCTAGAACACAAACATGATGCTGTTCTGGTATATGGAGATACCAATTCAACTCTTGCTGGAGCCTTGGCTGCCGTGAAGATTCACGTGCCGCTCATTCACATCGAAGCAGGTTTGAGAAGCTTTAACAAGCGAATGCCAGAAGAAATCAATCGTATCATGTGCGATCATGCCAGCACTCTGCTCTTTTCTCCAACCGAGCAAGGGATTACGAATCTTGAAAAAGAAGGCATCCGTCACAGCCCCCTGCCCCACTCTGCTGAGCATCCTGGAGTATTTCATTGTGGCGATATCATGTATGATAACTCTAAGTACTTTGCAGAAATATCAAAGAATAAATCAACCATTGTAAAGGACTTGAACCTTACCGAACAATCATTCGGTTTGTGTACTATTCATCGTGATACAAATACGGATCAACCAGAATTACTCGCACAGATCATCGAAGGGCTTTTTGATATCGTTGCCATTTCTGGAAAAAAAATTGTACTTCCACTTCACCCGAGAACCCGCAATAAAATGTGGGCTGAGCTAGCAGCAAAGCTCGAAAGCAACAATCAGATAATCCTCACAGAACCATTATCATTCCTTGATATGGTAGAGATGGAAAGCTGTTGTGATTTTGTCATCACTGACAGTGGTGGAGTTCAAAAAGAGGCATTTTTCTTCAAAAAGCCTTGCATTATTCTAAGAGATCAAACCGAATGGGTCGAACTCGTTTCCAATGGAAATGCGATACTAACTGGAGCGAACAAAACTAAAATTGTAGAAGCTTACCAAGACTTAATAAAGAATGAGAGCACTATGACATGGCCTGCATTCTTCGGTGATGGAAAGGCTTCAGAATTTATTTGTCAAACTATTTTTGATTACCTGCATTCATGATTGTCTTAGTAGAACAAATCACTCCTCGCATTCAGTATGCATTTTCGATTGTCTTTCGTGATTTCGAAGGAGAGGTCTTGTTTACTACTCAAGAAAATGAATTCCTCGCATATGACGGATTCAAATTGAGTTATCTCAAAAGAAACTCAACACAACACGCGCAGAATGCTATCTATGCAGCCGGAATCCTAGAGCATGCGGAATATTCTCGGGTCAAATCGGATCAAGGTACTTGGCAGAATATGCCCACATTATTCGCACAAGCTGGAGGCATGATTCCTTTTGATATTTTCTCTGCAACTTTCTTCTTGCTTACGCGCTATGAAGAGTATTGGAGATTTGAAAGCGATGCGATGGGAAGATATCTACCAACGAACTCCGTGATGCACCAAATGGATGTGTTGGACCGACCCATTGTTGAAGAGTGGATCACTGCATTTCAAAAATTTCTTGTCGAAAAAGACGCTACTCTCCAATTTAGAAATCCCGAGCCCAAGTTCATTTCCACGATAGATGTTGACAGTGCCTTTGCATACAGCCATAAAGGCTCTTACAGGACCTTTGGCGGCGTGCTCAAGGATCTTAGCCGCATGGAAGTTAAAAACCTCTCAAAACGTCTAAAAACGATTCTATTCAATGCGCCGGATCCTTACGATACATATCAGTACTTGGAAGATCAACATCGCAAGAAGAAAGTTCGATCTATATTTTTCTTTTTGCTTGCTGATTTTGGTGAATTCGATAAAGGTTTGCCGCATTCAAGCAGAGGGCTGCGACAACTCATCACTAAAATCGCGAAGACAAATGAAGTGGGAATACACCCTGGTGTAGCGAGCTTTAAGCGATATAATACCATCCTTAAAGAAAAGTCGCGACTGGAAAGTATAGTTGGGAAGCAAATAAAAATGAGCCGACAACATTACTTGATGTTGAAATTCAGAACCACTTACCGCCTGCTAAAATCAACCGGAATAGAACATGACTTCACGATGGGCTATGCGCATCAAACTGGATTTCGTGCAGGTACATGCAGACCATACATTTGGTTTGATTTAAAGAAGAATTCCCCAAGTAATCTAATGATTCATCCCTTCCCCGCGATGGATGTGACGCTTAAAAATTATGAGGGATTGAGCATTGAAGACGCCAAGAAAAAACTAAGCTATTATGCTGAAGTGATTCACAAATACAATGGTGAATTCATCACCTTGTGGCATAATGAGACCGTCACTAATCAAGAAACCTGGGCTGGTTGGCGAGAAGTCTTCGAACACGGATTAGATCTTGGAGCGAAGTATTAATCCTCAAATTTTTTCAAAAACAACTCATTACCATCAAATACGGCATACGTTTGATGATGCAGCCATTCCCCTAAATTAACATAGCGACTGTTGGGTAATGCGTGGTCGATTGGAAGATGACGATGCCCGAAAATGAAATAGTCTTGATGCTTGACCTTTTCAAGATATTCTTTGCAATAGATGATCAACCATTCCTTGTCATCTCCTAAATAGATGCGATCGGTTTCACCGGTAGCACTTCTGCTGTAACCACTTGAACGATTGGCAAGCCAAATCCCGAAATTCGGGTGCAGTCTTGCAAAGAGCCACTGACAAGCTTTTGAAGCAAAAACTTTTTTCAAAAACTTATAGCCATAATCTCCTGGACCAAGTCCATCGCCATGTCCAATTAAGAACTTTTTACCACCGAACGTTCGTTCGGTTGGCTCTCGATGAAGTATCACTCCGCATTCCTTTGGCAAATAATCGAAAATCCACATATCATGATTTCCAGTAAAAATATGGACCGGAATTCCGCTATCTGTGATCTCTGAAATCTTTCCGAGCAAACGCGTAAAGCCTCTAGGAACAGCTCTTTTGTATTCAAACCAAAAGTCAAAAACATCTCCTACCAAGAAAATCTCTTCCGCGTCCTTGCGGGCCTCTTCGAGCCAACGAACAATCTTTTTTTCACGCACCAGGCTTTCCTCAAAGGAAGGAACTCCTAGGTGAAAATCGGATGCGAAGTATATTTTCTTAGAAGGAGAATTCATGATTATTTCAGTAAACTAAATGGATTCATCATGTCCAAATTCAATTCAAACATGATAGATTCTCCAATCTTAATATCTCTTCTATCCAAAGAGTTTTGGATATTACTGCTGTAAACCAAAGGCAAGAATATTTGGAAGACATCACGCTTGATAGGAAGCGAGACACCCGCGCTGAAATCATTATCCTCAAGGTTATACAAAGCAATACCTCCAAATACACTCAGTGGTAAATATGGAAGATCTGCTTCTACTTGCAGTGTTGTCACTTTCAAATCACGACCTCCGAAATAATAACCTCCAGGAACATATACTCCACCGCGGTTTGTGATGATTTGATTTTCAAGTAAACCGCTCTGGTCTGATCTTCCAAAATAGAAATTCTCATAGAATAAATCCAACATTCCAGTAGTTCCGCCAATGCTGATTGGTAGAGCTCCACTATCATTGATATCTATCCCGTAATAACCACGCACATAAACAGCCTTCTTCTTTCTCTTCCAATAAGTCATCTTCACTTCCGAAGTGGTTTCAAAGGCATAGATCATTTCATCAGAAAAGAACGCTGTCCCCACTGGTTCAATCTTCCAATAGCCACCAATGAAATTCTTAGTTAGTTCAAAGCGACCTTTCACTGCTTGATAATGAAAGTCCGCAGATGACCCACTCAACTGCATTCCGTCTCTTTTCACTTTTGATTGAACGATTACAAAACCGTCTATTCTGGCTTTAGTTGACCATCCATTAATGGAAGTCTTTGTCTTCGACCTCCATTCAGTATACGGATTGAGTATGGCGTAACGCGCAAAAAAACCAAACTTATCTCCAGCCTCATTCGTTCTAGCTTGCCTATCTTCCGTAAATGTTTTTGCAGACATTCCTATTCGAGCATTTCTTGCTATAAATTCAATATTTGCCATTCCATTCACACTCTTAGTAGCTGGTGAATAGAGAGGTGTAAATGATGCATTAAACTTGCGCAAGGGCAATGTGCGATTGTGTAAATTCACTCCCACCATCCAGCGATCATAGTTATTCCAAGCTACCAACGGAGTCCAAAAGACTTTTGTTTTTTCTGGATCATCAATACCAGATAGCAATGAGAAACTAAGCGGCTCACGAGTTCTTAGAATCCCTGTCGTGCGAATATTGTTATTCCCTCTATCGATGTCCAATGTGCCTTTCTCATAATTGACTTTGATTTCATCACCTGCCTTCGCCCCGTCAACAGTGATTGTTTTCCACTCTCCTGGATCGAAGCCCTCCATCCACTTCGTAGAAATCAGCTGACCGTCGCGCATGATGGACACAGAATATGGTGCAGCAATCGAACCCGCATTGAAAACTGCAAGATTTATAACACCATCTCTTTTAGCTACACGATCCGTTTTATAATCGATCACCCTAGTTGTGCTGATCACATCATCAAAAAACCAGCTCAAATTTTTCCCTGATTTTTCTTCAAATATATTTCTAATGTCTTCCGGCTGTGGGTGCTTGAATTTCCACTGATCAAAGTAAGCATGCATGCATTCTTTGAATTTTTCATCTCCCAAATAATTTCTCAAATAGTTGAAAGCAAGACCTGTTTTTTTATACATGATCATGCCGTAGTTCATACTTGTGAAATCTTCACTAGGTGTATCGATTGCTTGATCCTTACCTACACGTGCAGCAATCTGATACATGACTTCATTTTGGTAGTTCAATGGTAAGTGATCTACACCTAGTAGCTGACCTACCTTCTCATCAAACATCCCATCATAAATCTTTGGATCCTTGTATTTATTCTCCAAAGTCAATGTTTCCATAAATGAATTGATCCCTTCATCCATCCAACCGTAGCGTCTCTCGTTCGAACCTAAAATCCCGTAGAACCAGTTGTGACCTACTTCGTGAATAATTACTGTAGCTAATTGGAATTCATTTCCTGATGAGCCGATCACCGTAACACCGGGGTACTCCATTCCACCACCAGCGCTGATTGTTCCATCCACCGCGATACATTGATTGTATGGATATTCTCCTACCCAAGTGGAATAGCTTGTGATGGCATCATTAATAAACTCCACGCCCTTCTCCCATTCCTTTGAATTATTGGGAGTGTACATCGCCCAAGTAGTGACCGTACGACCAGTGAATGGTAGTTTCACTTCTCCTTTGCGAATGATCCAACGCTTATCAGCAAACCATCCAAAATCATGAACATTTGAAGCCTTGTATTGAATCGTCTTTAGCGTAGATGAACTCGCAGGAAATTCATTGCTCAATTTTTCTGGCAATGGAAGTTTTGAAAGCTTATCTAATCTCTCATTCTCACTTGCAGTCATTAGATCTCCAGTAGCTCCAACAGAATAGTTTTCTGGAAGTGTTATGGTCACATCAAATGAACCAAACTCTGAATAGAATTCACCTTGTGTTAAATATGGAATGGGATTCCACCCGTTCTTATCATACACCGCAGGCTTCGGATACCATTGTGTAATTTGATAGCTTTCTCCGATGTGCCCCAATCGGCTGATCGAACCGCTTGGAATCTTCACTCGAAATGGTGTGCTGATATTAATTTTTTTTCCAGGTAAAAGAGGACTAGCTAAAGCAATCACCGCAATGTCTTCATAACCTTGATAAAAAGAAAAAGTAACAGGAGTATTGTCTACCTTGAATTGCAACGAATCAATTCCACCTTTATCTTTTTGCGATGCATAATAAAGAAAGAAATTACCATCTCGCGCTAATTGTTTTGCCAAGGAAGACTTTGCGTTTTTGTAGGCATTCGGCCAAAGGTGGATGTATATTTCCTTAAGTGTGTCGGGGGAATTATTAATGTACTCAAACGACTCATCGCCCATGAGGTAGTGATTGACATCGTCTAGTTTTACATTGATTTTATAGTTTACTTCTTGTTGGAAGTAGGCGTCTTGTGCCAAGCCTTGAAGAGAGGCAATTAGAATGAAAACACTAAGAATTTTTTTCATGTAGTTGCATGTGAAATGACGGTGCAAGATAAAAAGAAACCGCACCATTCTTGCGAATGATGCGGTCCTTTTCAACTGTTACTAAAATGGTCGGCTAGCGACCAAAGATCTGTTTCAAATTAGCTTCGAGTAATTCTCCGCGAATATTATTTCCATAAGCAATCACCTTTCCATCTTTCCCGATTAACACAGGGAATGGAATACTATGTACGCCATAGTCAGCTGCTGCTTTACTATTCCAAAATTGAAGATCACTTACGTGATTTGGCCAAATCAAGCCATCTTTTTTAATGGCTTCTTTCCAAGGTTCTGCGCTCTTATCCAAGCTCACAGAAAACACTTCGAATCCGTCTTTTTTATACTTCTCATATACTGCTACCACATTAGGGTTCTCACGACGGCAAGGACCACACCATGAAGCCCAGAAGTCAACTAGCACTACCTTTCCTTTTAAGTCAGAAAGCTTCATTACCTTGCCGCTTGGGTTCGGCATCGCAATCTCCGGAGCAGGCTGACCTACGCTGATCTTCGATCCGGGAGGTGCATCTTGCTCTGCAGGTTGTTGTCCTTGTAAAGCCATTCTATCTACAGTCTGCTTCAGCAATTTGTAATGCATGCTGTGGCCCATGCTCGTAGAAATATCTGTCAATACTTTTCTGAATGTAGCCGACTCTGCTCTCGGGTCAAGCATCTGAACTACCGCCAATGCCGCAGGAGTTGCGCTATTCGATTCCAACCATTTCTTCACTAGATCGCTTCTTTCTTTGCGCGCAGCGACAATGTCAGAACGCAATTTGGCTTGTCCTTCTGGTGATGTTTCTGTTTGCAACGCAATAGAAGCTGCCTCTTCTTTATCGAACAATGGAGTACATGAAGCTTCGAATTCTCTAAGAAGTGTCGTATTTTCAGATCCTTCTACTTTCGCCATCAAATTCAAACTCCCTGCCTCACCGTCGATTGAAATTTGTTCGGTGCTATCGGTTACAAGAATGATGAAATCCTTATTTGTCAATACCAATCTGTAAAAATCCAATTCCATTGCTTGAGATGGAACAAGATTAAAAGTCCCGTCGCTTCCTAGGACTGTGGAATCAGATACACCCCAGCGATTGTTGACCAAACGCTCGAGATAAACCGTTTGTCCTTCCGCGCCCTTGATCTTCCCCTTGATGACAGAGGCCTGATTAGAGCTGCAGGCCATGGAGAAAAGACCTACTAGAATTGATAAAACTAACTTGTTATTCATCTTGTAAATTAATCTTGAAGAAGTTCTTGAATGATACTCGTCGCAGTCTTTGGATTTGCTTTTCCTTGCGATTTCTTCATGAGTTCACCCATGAACAAACCGAGCATTCCTTTATTTCCTTTTTTGTAATTTTCTACTTTATCAGGATAAGCTGCTAAAATTTCTTTTGCCAATGTTTTGATGAAATCATCATCTGCATCTTGAATCAGATTCAATTCTTCGGCCACTTGCTGTGCTTGTTTTGAAGCATCGCTCGCCAATACGGGAAGAATCTTTTCTGCCGCAGTGGATGTGCTCACTTTTCCACTGTCCACCAATTGAATGATTCCAGCGATTTGATCAGGAGTCGCCTTGAAATCATCTATCTCAATAGCATTCTCGTTGAGATATGCTTTGATCGGACCAATCAACCAATTGCACGCTGCTTTGTAGTTGGACGTTTTTTGAATCAACGCCTCATACCACATTGCAATTTCCTTCTCATTGGTCAATACCATTGCATCGTATTCTGACAAGCCAAACTCCTTGGTGTACTTCGCAAAGAGCTGCTGTGGCAACGCAGGCATTGTAGCTTTGGTGTCATCGATTTGCTTTTGCGAAATCGTCAATGGCTGCAAATCTGGTTCTGGGAAATATCGGTAATCGTGCGCCAATTCTTTACTACGCAAACTAAACGTAGTACCATTTGTCGCATCGAAACTTCTTGTTTCTTGGTGAATGACACCACCTGCTTCGATGATGTCGATTTGTCTTTTCATTTCAAACTCAATCGCACGTTGCACGTTGCGAATAGAGTTCATATTTTTTACCTCACAGCGTGTTCCGTATTCCTTCGCGCCTTTAATTCTAACGCTAACATTGGCATCACAACGCATGGAACCTTCTTCCATATTACCGTCGCAAATTCCAAGGTAACGAATCAGTTTTCTTAATTCAGTGAGATAATTGTAAGCTTCTTTTGAAGAACGAATATCTGGTTCAGATACTACCTCAATCAAAGGAACTCCCGCGCGATTCAAGTCAATTAGCGTATCAAACGGATCTTGGTCGTGCATGCTTTTTCCAGCATCCTCTTCCAAGTGAGCGCGTGTAATTTTTATTCGCAGATCTTTTCCTTCTTCATCCTTGATATCAATATAACCACCTGTACAAATTGGAGTTTTGTCTTGCGTGATCTGATATCCTTTTGGTAAGTCGGCGTAGAAATAATTCTTTCGCGCAAAATACATGTGGCGACTGATATCCATGTCGCAAGCGAGCGCTAGGCGAATCGCATAGTCGATGGATTGCTTGTTTACACGAGGAAGGGTTCCGGGGTGCCCAAGTGAAATTGGATTCACGTTGGTATTCGGCAGGGAACCATAAAGATTTGCATCGGCGCTATAAGCCTTGCTCTTGGTCATCAATTGCATGTGGACTTCCAGTCCAACTACCAACTCGTATTTATCGTAAACAGATTCCACAAATAGTATTGTTATTACTTCACGTTAGCCATTGTCTTTTTCAACTCCGTCATCCAATCTACTCCATTACTTTCTTCTACTTCTATTTCGATAGGGATGTAGTAGATCGGTAAATTCTTTAACTCTTCATGTTCTCTCAATCTCGCTGCGTCTTTTTCGGTCGTGAGAACCACTTTCAATGGGCCGGTAAAGGTATCAAATTCCTCCTTAAGCAAGGCTATGTCCGCGGTGTTAAAAAGGTAGTGATCGGGGTAGCTTTTGAATTTTTTAAGAGAAAATTGTTCTTTTAAATGATTTTCAAAGGCTTGTGGGTGAGCAATAGCCGCCAAGCCCAACGATTCATCTGGTTTGGATTCCAAGAAAGAACCATCGAAAACATGGACGGGCTGGCCATATTTTACCTTTGAAAAATAAACAGGAATACTCTCCTCTCCTACTGCTTTGGATTTCCAAGCAGTCTTTTCTTCCATTTTAATATCATGAGGCGACTTCGTTGCAAGGATGAAATCAGCACGTTTCCATTCTCTAATATGATCTCGTAGTGACCCAGAAGGCAATGTCCAATCCTTGAAAAAAGGCTTGCCGAATTCAGATAATAAGATGTATATATCCCCCTTCAAACGGCGATGTTGGAAGGCATCGTCAAGAACTATCCATTCCAGATCGGGACAATTTTTACGGAGCAATGCAATGCCGTCGACCCTATTTTCACAGACCGCCATAGGAATATGGGGCAGTCTCTTTTTTATCAGTAAAGGTTCATCTCCCACTTGGGAAGCTACCGAGTCTTTTTCGACCCATTGAAATCCTTTTGTCTTCCTTCCATAACCTCGAGACAGGAGAGCAACTTTCACCCCTTGTGCGTCGAGATTCTTTAGAATGGCCATTGTGTGAGGAGTCTTCCCGGTGCCTCCCAATGACAAGTTTCCAACAACAATGGTTGGGACTGCACCACGAGTACTCTTCAGCAATCCCGCGTCGTATAAGCGATTGCGTGTCCAGAGCACTGCTCCGTACAGCAAAGAAATTGGCAACAGGATTAGGCGAAAGAGGTTCATTCTATTACTTTAGACCACGGCAAAGAAAAACAGTAAAGTATGAAAATCCGCGAACTACTTTCATTTCTCGAAATGAAAGCACCAGGAGCGCTGCAGGAAAGCTATGATAACAGCGGACTTTTGGTCGGAAATCCAGACACAGAGGCTACATCGATGTTGATCAGTTTGGATTGTACCGAGGCAGTTGTTGAAGAGGCCATTGCAAAAGGCTGCAATGTCATTCTATCCCACCACCCCATTGTATTCAGTGGCTTAAAGAGATTTACAGGAAAAAATTATGTGGAGCGCGTGGTGATGAAAGCCATCAAACACGACATCTGCTTGATATCTTATCACACCAATTTGGACAATGTAAAGCATGGAGTGAATGCCCGATTGGCGGCGCATCTCGGCCTTTCAAAGCTTTCCATTCTCGATCCCAAAAAAGATATTTTGAAAAAAATTGTGGTGTATGTGCCGCAGGAACAGGCAGACCAGGTGCGCAAGGCCTTATGGGATAACGGTGCTGGAGGCATTGGCAATTATGATCAATGTAGCTTTAACACAGGGGGTTTGGGCACTTTTAGAGGAAATGACCAAACCACGCCCTTCGTAGGCAAGCCGGGTGAACTTCATGCAGAATCAGAAGTGAAAATTGAAGTGGTATGTCCGCAATGGAGCGTGAATAAGGCTATTCAAGCAGCGAAGCAGGCGCATCCTTATGAGGAAATGGCCTATGACATTTATCCTCTGAATAATACGTGGACAGAAGTTGGATCGGGAATGATTGGAGAGCTCGATACACCCATGCCCGTTTTGGAGTATCTTCACAAGGTGAAAAAAGAAATGAAAGCAGGCAGTGTAAGATATACCCATCCGCATGTAGATACGATTCGGAAAGTCGCTATTTGCGGGGGAAGCGGAAGCTTTTTGTTGGATCAAGCGATCGCTGCTGGTGCTGATTTATTTATCACGAGTGATTATAAGTACCATCAATTTTTTGATGCCGATCAGCGCATAATAATCGCTGATATCGGGCATTTTGAAACAGAACAATACACAATTGACCTCCTAAGTGATTGGTTCGCAGAAAAATTTCCTACTTTCGCAACCCACAAAACCGGGGTGGTGACCAATCCCATTAACTATCTCTGAAACTATGGCGAAGAAACCAGTTAAGACTGTGAAAGGCAAAGCAGTTGGCAAGGCTACAAAAGCTGCCAAACCAAAATCTGCGGCCCCAGCCAAAAAGGCAAAGCCTGCAGCAAAAGCAGCGGCTAAGAAGCCTGTGAAACCAGTGAAGAGCGCAAAGCCTGCAAAGGCAGTGAAGAAAGCAGTAACTCCAGCTAAAAAGACCGCTAAAAAAGCGGTTGTAAAGCCTGTTGCAAAAAAACCAATAGCAAAAAAGACCGCGACGAAAGCTCCAGCGAAGAAGGTAGTTGCTAAAAAAGTTGCCCCAAAAGTAACAACAAAAAAAACAGTAGCAAAACCAGTGGTAAAGAAAGCAATCGTAAAAAAAGCGGCACCAGCTAAAAAGGTGGAAGTAAAAAAAGCAGCTCCGAAAAAAGCAGCGGTGAAGGCAGTTCCAAAAAAGGCAGTGGCTAAACCAGCAGCAAAAAAAGTAGTTGCTAAACCAGCACCAAAGAAAGCTGCTCCAAAGGCAGTAGCGAAACCAGCGCCGAAAGCGGTGGCTAAGCCTGCTCCAAAAGCAGTGGCTCCTAAAAAGGAAACAAAACCAGCTACAAAAGAGGTTGCAAAACCAGTAGCTAAGAAAATAGAAACTCCAAAGGCCGAAGTTGCTAAACCAGCAGCAAAGCCAGCAGAGAAAAAAGTAGAAGCTCCGAAAAAAGAGACTCCGCCCAAAGCGGAAACTCCGAAGCCAGCGGCACCAAAGCCTGCGGCAAAGCCTGCAAGCGCTCCTGTTAAAAAAGCAGAAGTAAAAAAAGAAGAGCCTTCGAGATTTGCAGTTCGTGATGTGAGCAGCATTGAACCACAAGCTCCAAAGCCTGTGGCAAATCCTGTATTCAGCCCTCCCGGACCAGATGGAAAGCCAGGGATCAAGTTTGCGCCGATTGCGAAAATTGAGAGACCTGTTGAAAAAGAGAAACCAATAAATAAGGAAGCAATAGAAGATATGGCAAGTAGTAAAACTTCACCGCGTCTCGCCTTCATGGAAGGAGATGACGCTAAGAAAGGAGTGAGCGTAGAAAACAAATTACGCGCGCTTTATGACATTCAATTAATCGATTCAAGAATTGACAAAATCCGCGCAATGCGTGGAGAACTTCCATTGGAAGTAGAAGACTTGGAAGATGAAGTAGCAGGATTAGAAACCCGCATCGCTAACCTCAATGGTGATGTATCAGGGCTTGACAACGAGATCTCAGCAAAGAAGCAAGGAATTAAAGATGCAGAGGCTCTTATCAAGAAGTACAAGGAGCAATTGGATAAGGTGAAGAACAACCGTGAATTCGAATCTTTGAACAAAGAAATCGAATTCCAAGAATTGGAAATTCAGCTTTTCGAAAAGAAGATTCGTGAATTCAAGGCGCAATTGACTGCAAAGTCTGATTTGCTTGCAACAGCTGAAGCTAAATTGAGCGAGCGTCGCAACGACTTGAAGGTAAAGAAAACAGAATTGGATGAAATCATCGCTGAGACGCAGAAAGAAGAAGATATCTTGAGAGCGAAGAGCGAAGA
>OFDN01000956.1_pt1 | contig 21007 bp, 25 predicted proteins | sample 1520971 | NCBI WGS metagenome assembly OFDN01 (sample SAMEA94257418, study PRJEB24077) | hot springs metagenome | biome: Aquatic biome; feature: Geographical feature; material: Water | place: India | collected 2012-06-12 | depth 5 m
AGAGAGAGAGAGAGAGAGAGAGAGAGAGAGAGAGAGAGAGAGAGAGAGAATGCGCTCACGTTCCTCCGGATTCCATTTCATCGCCTGAGGAACGTTTGCCTGCACAATGCGCAAGCGCGATCCTGGCACATCTCCGGGCATGTCTCCCGCAAGTCGATACGCGCCACCCCCCGAAAGAGCAAGAACACCTATCGTCGAAACAGCTAGGGGCATCCAGCGTGGGCTCTCAGGGATCCTGCTGCCGATCGCCAGTCCAGGAGCGGCTGCGAGAAGTATGGTGAGAAATCCGAGCCCGTAGATGCCCAAGACTGAAGCTGCCTGTAGTGTCTCGTCCGCTCCTCCCCAGGCATATCCAATCAAGTTCCACGGAAAGCCCGTAAGAACGTGCCCCCTCAACCATTCGGCTCCGCTCCAGAAGACAGCAAGCGCGAGGAGCAGTCTCCAGCCGACGGCGCCTGTTGCCTTCGCAAGACCACAAGCCAAGGCAGGGAACAGAGCTAGGAACGCAACCAGTGCGGCGATCGCGGTACAGCGATTGCACCGAATCGTGTGGCGTCGACATAGAAGCTCTCAGCAATCCAATTCAGACCGACGGCAAAGCGAGCAACTCCAAACAGCTGCCCTAGGAATGCGGCGCGAGACCATTGTCGAGCACCATTGACCAGCCAAAAAAGGCCGGTAAAGGCAAGGAACAAGAGCGGCATCCAGTGGAATGGAGCCAGTGAGAATGCACCGAGCGCGCCAAAGCCGGCTGCCAACGCGCATCGCAACACGGAGCTCGCCTTGTTAGAAGTATTCAAACTGGTCGCGTTTGATCAGAAGCTTGGCGATCATCGTGCGCTTACCTCGTTTCACGACGCTATCACTCACGTCCTCCAAGTGTGCGACAGGCGAGCTCCAGGCAAAGTACACGACGATTCCTCCGAGCACGATCAACGCGATCAGAGCGATAAGTTGGAGACGGGTCGTCACGGCGATGGTGCTTGGACACCAACGTTGAAGGGGTCGATATGCCCAGCGCGGCCCAACTTCGCATCCATCCGGCTTTGGTCGAAACGGAGCCACGCGCTGAGCCCGAGATAAATCGCAAGGGCTGCGGCCGCCGCTGCTGCTCTCCACAGTATGACCTGGCTGCTCCTCACGGCGCCTTTACTTCCGATTTGACCAAGTCATGGAGTTCCTGCGCGCCAAACCGTTGAAGCGGCTTTCCATTCACGAAGAACGTCGGGGTTGCGCGGACGCCGGCTGCTTTCACGTCTTCGGCATCCTGGGCCAGCAGGGCGGTGACCTCTGGCTTCACCGCATCCTGCTTGGCCTGCGCCAGGTCGAGCCCCAGGCCTTCAACGACCGTCCAAGCGCTGTCCGCCGGGCGTCCATGCGGCGCCCATTGCCCCTGGGTTTCGAGGAGACGTTCAAGGACTGCCTCGAACTTTCCCTGCCGGCGGGCCGCTTCGAGGATGCGAATCGCCTCTGCCGACGTCGGGTGAAAAGCAGCATAGCGCAGCACGAGGCGCACCTTGCTTGGAAACGACGTCATGATCCTCTTGACCACCGGGTAGAAGGCGCGGCAGGCCTCGCACGCGGGATCGAAGAATTCGATGATCGTGACCGGCGCAGTGTTCGGGCCGAGTACGGGCGCATGGGCACGTATGAAAGGCGCGCCGGTTGACGCGGCCGGTGTCGCGACCGACTTCTCGCGGGCCGGACGCCAAAGGAGCGTACCGCCTGCAAAAATACCGGCAGCAACAATGGCGGTCGCCACGATAGCGCCTCGACGGTTCATGTGTGGTCCTTTCTGAAGGGAACGGTCAGCGATAGGATGATCGCCGCGAAGGCCGCCAGCGACAGGAACGGCAACGGCAGGAATCCGAACAGGGTCTGTTCCTCGCCGGCGCATGACGGCCCGTTGCGCGTGCACGGCTGCACGCTCTCAGCGATGACGCCGGCAAACAGGAGGCTATGCCACAGCGCGATCAGGCAGCCAGCAACCGCGATCGGCAGCACGTAGTGGCGAATGGAGGTTTCCGAGCGGTAGCAGGCAACGCCGAGAATGAGCGCCAAGGGGAACATGGCGATCCGCTGGTACCAGCAGAGCACGCACGGGGCCCGGCCCATGACCTCGCCGACGAACAGCGCACCCAGGGTAGACGCAAGCGCGATCAACCACGCGGCGTAGAGAGCGTTAGCCTGTAGCCTGACAGGCCGCATGTCATCATCACCCTGGTTTCATTGTCACGTAACAACATCCCGCAGATATGCTGGCCTCCTGTCCGTCTTCTCCGCGGGCCACGTGTACTCTCTATAGTCACTAGAGGTTCAAGGACGAATCGTCGCGAGGAATGACGCCGCATCGCTGATCCTAAGCTCTCGCTCGTCAAGGGCCAGCCCAACTCGGTGTTTGATGCCGACGGCTCAGCCGTCGGCGTGACTCGTGCCCAAGCCAAATCACGTCCCTGAAGGTGTTGTCGCCATGATCCGCCTCTGCCTGGCCCTGACCGTCGCCCTTGCGCTCGCCGTCCCGGCTCTCTCTGCAGCCTCCCATGAATACAAGCTCGGAGCGCTCGACATCGTCGAGCCCTGGGCGTGTGCCACGTCGTCCACCGCGCAGACTGGCGGCGGCTTTCTCGTGATTACCAGCAAGAGCACCTCGCCGCACCGACTGATCAGCGCCAAGAGCCCGGCAGCTGACAAAGTCGAGAATCACGAGATGAAAATGGACCGCAACGTTATGCGCATCGCGAACTCGACATGGGCCTGGACATCCCGCCCGGCGCCACCGTCGAGCTGAAGCCAGGCGGCTTTCACATCACGTTCATAGGCCTCAAGGCGCCATTCGCCAAGGATGCGAAGATCCCAGTCACCTTGGTGTTCGAGAAGGCCGGCAGTATCGATGTCGAGATAGTGGTTGCGGCTATGGCCGCCGCCGCGCCCGCTCACAAGCCTTGAGCGAGGACACCGCCAACCACGGCCAACCCTCAACTCAGCTCTGACTGACGGCGTGTCGCGACGTCGCTCGCGCGCACCTTGTCACCCTCAAGCACGCCCCATCAAGAAGCTCGACATGGACAGCATGACGATGGTGTTTCGTGTCGCCGATCCGGCGATGCTCGGCAAGGTATAGGCTGGCGACAAGCTCGAGTTCGAGGCCGACCGCGTTGACGGAGCCATCACGGTAACACAGAAACGACCTCATCTGCACGGCAAGCACATGCAGCAACGTCTAGACACGGCATGGCAGTAGAGGATGCAATGGGCCCATCGGGCCTCGGCGGGACATCTAGCCAGGAGGACTGCTAAGGCGTGATGACCTCAGTCCCGCAGGGTCACTGGCTTAGCTCAGTCCGGCTTTACGTTGCCACGTCGGGCATTCTCCATTTGGTTTGGGAGACGCTGCAACTTCCCCTCTATACTATTTGGAGTACGGGTTCCTGGGGAGAAATTGCGATCGCGGTCTTCCATTGCACGATCGGCTTATTGATGATCGCAAGCCTATCACTTCTGATCGCGCTGCTGGTTGTCGGACATCGATCGTGGCCTTCCGAAAGGTTCACCGTTGTTATGATGGCGACAATCATCATTGCGGTTGGCTACGCCGTCCGTCTACAGTGAATGGATGAACACGATAGTCCGGAAGACTTGGCAATATTCCAACTTGATGCCGACCCTACCCCTTCTCGGCACGGGAGTTTCTCCGTTTACTCGATGGCTTATTGTCCCAAGTATTGCTTGTGCGGTGGTTCGCTCACGGCACAAGCGATTGTTGCGCCATCGCTAGTTCTTGTGTCTTTCCAATCGTAGGCCTGTGGCCCGACGCGCAGGCGGTCCCATCGATGTAGGAGTGCTTTGCCACTTCTGAACGGCGTTGCCACTACCAGCGCAGCAGCCGGGGGCCGAGGACGGCGCCAGCGAGTGTGCACAACATGATCGTGCCGCTGTACCAGATGGCGACGAACGGCAACGAATCGGCGGTGCAATGCAAGGCGTAACCAGCGGCGCTCAGCCCCCCTGCGATGAGGCCGGCAAGTGCGCCAGCTCGTCTTAGATCCGTCGGCGCGGCTTGTCGAACCGCCCAGACCACGAGGGCGAAGGGAACAATGGCGATTATCGGTATGGACAGCAGGCATTCGAGCCATTCGTTCCCCATGAACATCACTTGCCAATGCCCCGCGGGCGCATTAGCCAAGCTGATCGCGGCCAGCCCGACAATGCCGACGAACGGCAACGCCACCAGCGCTATCGACCCACGCCGGCTGCCGGCTGGTCGCGCAAATCTGGTCAAATAGAAAAAGGCAAGCGCCGCGACCGCCACTGCGAAAGCGAGCTTGGCGATCATGAAGCCAAGTGCCTCAGCGGTCCAAACGTCGGTCCGGCCGCCAAGCATGACCAGTGAGGCGCCAAGAGCGACCACCGCGCCCACCGCGATGGCTCCGGCGATGGTACGAGATACCAGCCGTTGATCGACGACTTCGACATTGGTGCTCAGCATATTGACCAGATCGTCTGTTTTCATGTCTTGTGCTCCGGCCTAATCACCGCCGATAACGCCTTCAATCCGCGGTGGATGCTGATTTTGACCGCCGACTCCGTCATGCCCGAGCGGCGCGCCGCCTCGGCGACACTCAATCCGTCCAGTTTCACGTACTTAATGGCTTGTTGCATCTTGACCGGTAGCCGGGCCATCAGCCGCCTAAGGTCGATCGAGCTCTCCACCCCGTCATGATCGGCGTGCGAAGTAAGCTCGCCGGCGTCCTCGAGCGGCACGTCGCGGTAGGACGAGTTGGTGTGGCGCAGATAGTCGATGAGCTTGTAACGTGCGATGGCGTGCATCCATGGCGTGAAGAACTCTGCTCGATCGTAGGTATGCCGTCTGGTGTGGATCGCCAGCAACGTTTCCTGCAATAGATCCTCCGCTTCAAAGTCCCCCCGCCCGACACGCGAAAGCCGTCCTCGGTAGTAGCTGCGCAAATGCTGGCTGAGCCGTTCGAGCAGCATCCGATATGCAGCAGCGTCGCCGTCGAGGCCGGCCGTCATGAGTGCCTTCAGCTCTTGCTCATTCGTCGACATACGGCTGCAGTCTTTTATTCGGGCGAGAGGCAGCCCTGGTTACTCGGACCGCCAAAAAATTCGTCACGGCACGCAGTGCACTCGAATGCGCCGTTCACGTCAACGTGAGCATGACCCTGTATCCGTTGCCCCCTCCGCGTCGAACTTACGGGAAGAGGCCACTCCCTTAGGAAGGGAACCCTCAAGACAAGGAGATCGACATGGAATGTCCACTTCACAGAACGCTCGTCGGCGCAGGCGCCGTTCTGGCCGCGAGCGCAGCGAGCTTCGCCGCCGCGGTGGCGATCACGATGTCGGGCCCCGCCTTCGCCGCACCCTCAGACTATCGCTTCGAGGTGGTGCAGGCGGTACCTGCCGGTCCCGGCAAGTCGGATGTAACCGTCCGCCTCGTGCGCACGGTCAACGGCACACCGGTTGCGAACGCGGAGATCTCCGCGGCCACGGCGATCAATTCCGTCGCCGAGCCAACGGGTTCCCGCCGATTCTGGGTCGAGACGGCAACGGCCGGTCCCCAGACATTGCAGGTCTCCGCCAAGGTGCCAGGTGCAACTCGCGTCGAGCGCTCTTTCAACTTCTCCGTGAAGTTCATGCAGGAGAGGACCATCCGCGGCGCGAGCGAGATGGTCACCGGCGCGGTCACTTTTGAAGCCCAATGAAGTCTTGGCGGGCCCCGCGATGACGAACTCGGCCCACGGCGCCTGCCCAAGCCGGGCACTCGCCGGATCCAGAAACACTATTGGAGGGCAAAAATGTTCCGCCGAAGAGCTATAGTGCTGGTCGTCGCAGCGGCGACCAGCGCCATTGCCGCGCCCACGCTGGCGTGGGACGCCAGCCTGTCCGGCGAACGGGTTCTGCCGGCCGGCCGCGTCGTCAAGGTCGATCGCGATGCCGGCAAAATCGCCATCGAGCACAAGCCGATTCCCCACCTCTACATGGAAGCCATGACCATGATCTTTCAGGTCAAGGAGCCGGCGATGCTCGCGGGACTGACCCCGGGAGACAAGATTCGGTTCAAGGTGGAACGCGACAACGATGGGTTCGTCATCAGCAGAATAGAGAACGCGAATTGAGAAGACCGTGTCTATCCCGCGCGCTTCGGTCCGTCGGCGATCGGCAACTGCCGAAATGTGGCGCCGTTACGTCACTGCGCGCTGGCCAATCCGATAGGAGCAAATCCGATGAGCGAAGACATGTCCTGCGGTACCATGATGTGGGGCGGATGGGTGATTGGAATACTAGCCCTCGTCGTTCTTCTGTTGGGCGCTGCGGCTCTCGTCAAATACCTACGATCGAAGTGAGAAGTCGCGTTATTCGAACCGAAGGCTGGATGGTCTTGACCGAGCGCCACGTCATCGATGCAGCGTCTCTGCATAGCGCTACCGTGACAACTGCGCTGTTGGCAGGTTCGACCGATTAGCACACTATGATAGCCATGCGTCGTCTGCGCCTCCTTGCTGGCCTGCTAGGCTGCTTTGCCGTTCTCGCGGCAAGTCTGCCCGCGGCCGCTTTTTGGTCGGCACCTTCGCTCAATAGCGTACCGGCGCAGACGGCAGCATCCGAGCCCTGTGATAACTGCCCCGATTGCCAAGGGGCGCCGTGCCAGCCAGCGATGGCCGGTTGCGTCCAGACCTGCGTGGCCTCGGCGCCCGCACTCGGCGTGGCGGATTTTTCCTTGGGCGAGGTATCAACTACTGAAGCGGTAAGTTCCCCGCCGCTGGCCGCCCTGCACGGCCGATCTCCGCCACCCGATCCCTTCCCACCGCGCGTCTGATTTCCCGATCATTCTAGGAGCGTGGCGCACACCCAAAGGGTTGCGCGACGTGGAAAGCGCGTTTGCACGCGTGGTCTTTGGAAGGGAAGTCCTATGTCGAACGGATCGAGTTCGAAGCGCAGTGTCGCCCTGTCACTGGCGTTGCTGGGCCTCGTATTGGGGCTTGCCGTCGGTGCGGGGGCCGTACTGTGGTTGTGGAAGGGGAACGCACCTGGCGTGCCAGCGGAGGCCGCCCAAGCTGTCGCGCCCGTCGGCGGGCCGTGCAACGGCAAGCCGGCCAAATTCTATCGCAATCCCATGGGCGCACCCGATACATCTCCGGTGCCCAAAAAGGATTCGATGAACATGGACTACATTCCTGTCTGCGAGGACGAAGGTGGGCCTGAAAACGGCAATGTGGTCAAAGTAAGCCTCGACCGCGTGCAGAGGCTGGGCGTCCGTAGCGAGGTCGTCGAGGAGCGGACGATGGCACGCACTGTTCGCACTTTCGCCTCAGTGCAGTACGATGAGCGCCGCCAGGCCGTGGTCGCGCCGAAGTTCGGCGGTTGGATCGAGAAGCTTTACGTCAACGCCACCGGCGACGTCGTGAAGGCCGGCCAGACGCTGTTTGACGTCTACAGCCCCGAGCTCAACGTGTTGCAGCAGGAATTCATGCTGTCGCGCGGCACGCAGAGCGGTGCCGAGGGCCGCCTGCGCAATCTCGATTATCCCGAGGCAGAGCTTGAGAAGCTGCGCCGTGGCGACCGTGCGTCACGCATCATCGGCGTACCGGCGCCGGAAGCCGGCACGGTCGTCGAGAAGGTGGCGGTCAAGGGGATGCGCTACCAGCCTGGCGAGGTGCTGTTTCGCATCGTCGATACGTCAACAATGTGGGTACTGGCCGAGGTGTACGAACAGGATCTCGCCTACGTGAAGGTGGGCGACATGGCCAAGGTAATGGTCAACACCTGGCCCGACCGGTCGTTTCCCGGCCGCGTGATCTTCATCTATCCCAATGTTGGCAAGGAAAGCCGCACGGCACGGCTGCGCATCGAAGTTGCCAACCCTGACGGGCTGCTGCGCGCCGATATGGCGGCCACTGTCGAGATCGAAGCGCCGTTAGGCCGCGCGCTCGCCGTGCCTGATTCCGCGGTGATCGACAGCGGCCAGCGCCAGATCGTGCTGGTCGAGCGCGGCGAGGGCCGCTACCAGCCGGTGACTGTGAAACTTGGCGCTCGCGTGCCGGGCTATATTCAGGTGCTCGACGGGCTGAGGCCCGGCGAGCGTGTGGTCACCTCGGCGACCTTCCTGATCGACGCCGAAAGCAATCTCAGGGCGGCCCTCGGCGCCTTCACAGCGGGAGAGAGCAAATGATCGGCGGCCTCATCCGTTGGTCTGCTCGGAGCCTGCTGCTGGTTTTCATCGCGACCCTCGGTCTGATCGGCGGCGGTCTCTACGCCGTCCGCCACGTCTCGCTCGACGCCATTCCCGATCTCTCCGACACCCAGGTCATCGTCTACACCGAGATGCCGGGACAGGCGCCGCAGGTCGTCGAGGATCAGGTCACCTATCCGCTCACCACCGCCATGCTGGCGGTGCCGCGTAGCCGCGCCGTGCGCGGCTTCTCTTTCTTCGGCGTGTCGTTCGTCTACATCATCTTCGAGGATGGCACCGACATCTACTGGGCGCGCAGCCGCGTGCTGGAATATCTCAACTCGGGCGCCCAGAAACTGCCGGCCGACGTCAAGCCGACCCTGGGACCGGACGCCACCGGAGTTGGCTGGGTCTACCAGTACGTTGTGGTCGGCGCCAATCGCTCCCTGGCCGAACTGCGCTCGCTGCAGGACTGGTTCATCCGCTTCGGCCTGGCCAAGGCCGAAGGCGTGGCCGAAGTGGCGAGCGTCGGCGGCTTCGTGCGGCAGTATAACGTCGTCGTCGATCCCGTGAAGCTGCGCTCGTTCGGCGTGCCGCTCGCCCGAGTCATCGAGACTATCCGGGCCTCCAACCGGGAGGTCGGCGGCCGGGTCGTCGAGATGGCCGAGACCGAGTTCATGGTGCGCGGGCGAGGCTACATCAAGAACGTGGCGGACCTCGAGCAGATCGTGCTGCGCGCCGACGGGACGGTGCCGGTACTGCTGCGCGACGTGGCGCGGGTCGAGTTTGGCCCCGACGAGCGGCGCGGCGTCACCGAGCTCGACGGCGAGGGCGAAGTGGTGAGCGGCATCGTACTGCAGCGCTTCGGGCAGAACGCGCTCGATGTCATCTCCAACGTCAAGTCCAAACTCAAGGAGATTGCCGCCGGCCTGCCGGAGGGTGTTCGCATCGAGCCAGTCTACGATCGCTCGGACCTGATCTATCGGGCCATCGATACCCTCGTGGACACGCTGATCGAAGAAAGCATCGTGGTGGCAGTGGTCTGTTTCGTATTCCTGCTTCATCTACGCTCGGCGTTGGTGGCGATCATCACCTTGCCGGTTGGCATTCTGATGGCGTTCCTCGCCATGCATGCGCTGGGCATCGGCTCGAACATCATGAGCCTTGGCGGCATCGCCATCGCCATCGGCGCCATGATCGACGCCGCGATCGTCATGATCGAGAATGCCCACAAGCACCTTGAGCGATTGAAGCCGGGGGAGTCGCGCACTGAGGCGATCATAGCGGCGGCGGTCGAGGTTGGCCCGGCGCTGTTCTTCAGCCTGCTGGTCATCACCGTCTCGTTCCTGCCGATCTTCACCCTGGAGGCCCAGGAGGGCCGGCTCTTCAAGCCGCTGGCCTGGACCAAGAGCCTCGCAATGGCCGCGTCGGCGCTGTTGTCGGTGACCCTGGTGCCGGCGCTGATGGTCCTGTTCGTGCGCGGCCGCATTTTGCCCGAGCGACGCAACCCGGTGAACCGAGCGCTGATCTGGCTCTATCGTCCGGCGATCCGGCTGGTATTGTGGGCGCGCGTGCCGACTATCCTGTTGGCGGTGGCGGTCTTGGGCGCGACGGCATGGCCTGCGATGCGGGTCGGCAGCGAGTTCATGCCGAGCCTCGACGAGGGTACGCTGTTCTATATGCCGACCACGTTGCCTGGGCTCTCGGTCACCAAGTCGGCCGAGCTGCTGCAGACCCAGGACAAGATCATCAAGTCGTTCCCAGAGGTGGCCTCGGTCTACGGCAAAGCCGGCCGCGCCGCCACCGCCACCGATCCCGCGCCGCTCGAGATGTTCGAGACGGTGATCAACCTCAAGCCCAAGGACCAGTGGCGGCCTGGCATGAACATCGACAAGGTAATTGCTGAGCTCGACCGGGCCCTGCAATTCCCCGGCGTCAGCAACGCCTGGACGATGCCCATCAAGGCCCGTACCGACATGCTGGCGACGGGCATCCGCACACCCGTCGGCATCAAGCTCTTGGGCCGCGATCTCGGCGAGCTGGAAAACCTCGCACGCCAAGTCGAGGCTGCAGTGCGCGATGTGCCGGGCACGACATCGGCCTTCGCCGAGCGTGTCACGGGTGGTTCCTTCCTCGACATCGTGCCCGACCGCACTCGGCTGGCGCAATACGGCGTGCTGATCGAGGATCTTCAGTTGGCCGTGTCAAGCGCGCTCGGTGGTGAGGCAGTCGCCACGACGGTCGAGGGCCGCGAACGCTATACGATCAACGTCCGCTATCCGCGTGACCTGCGCTCCGATCCGCGGGCCATCGCCTCCGACGTCCTGGTCTCGACCATGAGCGGCGGCATGATTCCGCTCGGCCAGCTCGCCGAGGTGAAGCCCAATCGGGGCCCGACAACAATCCGAACCGAGAACGCCCAGCTTGCAGTCTACATCTTCATCGATTACCGCGACCGCGACCTCGGCAGCTACGTTGCCGACGCCCAGCGCGCCGTACAGGAAAAGGTGAAGTTTCCGCCGGGGTTCTACGCCGTGTGGAGTGGGCAGTTCGAGTTCCTGCAGCGAGCAGAGGCGCGGCTGCAGATCGTGGTGCCGGTGACTCTGCTGCTGATCTTCCTGCTGCTCTACCTCAACTTCCAGCGCATGACCGAAACTCTGATCGTGATGCTGTCGCTGCCCTTCTCGCTGGTCGGCGGCTTCTGGTTCGTGTGGTGGATGGGCTTCAACATGAGTGTCGCCGTCGCTGTGGGCTTCATCGCCCTTGCCGGCGTCGCCGCCGAGACCGGCGTCGTGATGCTGATCTACCTAGACCACGCCTTGGCCGAGCGCCGGCGACGAGCGGAAGCCGAGGGCCGGCCACTCGACCGTTCCGACCTCACGGCGGCGATCGTCGAAGGCGCCGTGGAGCGCGTGCGGCCCAAGATGATGACCGTGACGGCCATCATGGCGGGCCTGCTGCCGATCCTGTGGAGCACAGGTACGGGCTCGGAAGTGATGCAGCGCATCGCCGTGCCGATGATCGGCGGCATGGTGAGCTCGACATTGCTCACTCTGCTGGTCATTCCCGCGCTCTACGCCCTGGTGAAGGGCTGGAGCCTGCAGCCGGCATCGACTCGCTTAGCGGAGGCAAGCACATGAGATATTTCATGCTCGCAGCACTGCTTGCGCTGCTTCAGGCCTGCTCGGAGTCGCCACCGCCGACGCTGGCGCCGTCACCCGGACCTGACGACCCGGCCGCCGTTTCTTCCGACGCGCCTTATCGCCCGGTAATGGCCGGCACCGTCTATCACGGGCTTGGGAGGGCGCCATGATCCGATCCACCGCCATTGTGCTCTTGCTCGTCGGCTTGCTTCCCGGCTGTGCCTCGTTCTCGCCCGATGGCGGCATGAGCGAGGTGGCGCGGGGCGTCGGCCGGGAGACCGGCCCCGGCATTGGCAAGAACGTCGTCAAGATCACTAGTGTCGAGCAGGCGCGGCAGGTGAAGGAACAAGTAGCGGCCCTGCTGGCTGCACCCCTCTCGGCCGATGCGGCGGTGCAGGTGGCGCTACTTGGCAACCGCGACTTGCAGGCTGCCTACAACGACTTGGGAATCTCTGAGGCAACATATGTCCAGGCCAGCCTGCCGCCCAACCCCGGGATCTCGCTGATGAATATCGGAGGCACGGGCGTGGCGAATTTCGAGCTGAGGATGATTGGAGACATCCTCAGCCTGATCACCCTGCCGCGCCGGACGGCGATCGCCGCTGATCAGTTTGCCCGCGCTCGGCAACAGGCAGTGGCAGCTACGCTGACCCTCGCGACGGACACGCGCCGGGCCTACATCCGCGCGGTCGCCGCCCAGCAGCAGGTCGGCTTCCTGGACCAGGCACGCAGCACAGTCGACGCGGCCGTAAGGCTGAATATGCAGCTTGGTCAAGCTGGCGGCGGCGACCAGCTCGATCAGGCCGAACTCGCAGCATTCTATGCCGAACTGAGCGCGCGCATGGCCCAGGCCCGACTCACGGCGCGCCGCGAGCGCGAGACGCTGATTCGGCTGATGGGTCTGTGGGGCGGCGACACGTCCTTTAGCCTGCCCGCCGAGCTGCCGCCTCTGCCAGGCGAACCCGAATCGATGGCGGCCGTGGAGGTTGAAGCCATCAACCGCAGGGTCGACCTGACCATGGCGCGCTACGACGTCGCCGCGCTGGCCAAATCCCTGTCACTTACTGAAGCCACCCGCTACGTCTCGATGCTGCAACTGGCCGGCATCTACAGCAACGAATCGCCCAACATGCTGACCAACAGCAATACCGCGATCAACCGCGGCGGCGCCCAGCTCGATCTCCAGCTTCCGATCTTCGATACCGGCGAAGCCCGCACGCGGGCAGCGCAGGAGACCTACATGCGGGCGCTGAATCGGCTGGCTGCGAAGGCCGTCAATGCCCGGTCCGAGGCGCGGATCGCCTACGACACCTACCGCGGCACCTACGACATCGCCCGTTTCTGGCGCGACCGGGTATTGCCGCTACGCCAGACGGTCTCCCGCGAGGTGTCATTGCGGTACACCAATGGTGTGCTGGCCAGTGAGGGGCTGCGCGTCGATCTGTTCCGGTTCTTCGTCGACGCGCGCGTGCGCATCGGCGCCACCGCCTCAGCGCTGGACGCCCGACGAGACTTCTATCTCGCTGCGGCCGATCTGCAGGCCGCTCTGTCCATTGGTAGCGGCAGTTCGGCGGGAAGCGCACCGGCAGTATCAACATCAACTCCGATGCCGTGAAACCATGAAAACCACCTCTTCCCCACTGATCCGGCGCCGTGCGTTGCTCTAGGCGACGGCGAGCCTTGCCTTTGGGATTATGGCGGGTCAACCGAGATCGGCGACGGCTTCACCAGCTCACGACTACAGGCGAGTGGCGGCGCCAGGCCGCACTCAGCTTCCCGGACCGGCCGCCCACCGCGGTTTGGGCTTATGGCGATAGTGTCCCCGGGCCAATCCTGCGGTTGCGTAAAGGCGAGCCTGTCGGAATTGTCGTCGACAACAAGCCCGAGCAGGACATCACGGTGCACGAGCATGGCATCCGGCTACCGATCGGCATGGATGGCGTGCCGGGCATTACACAGCCGCGCATCCGACCGGGCGAGACGTTCGTCTACGCATTCACGCCGCCGGAGGCCGGAACCTTCTGGTATCACCCGCATACCAACAGCCTGCGGCAGCTCGGCCGCGGACGCGCCAGTCCGCTGATCGTCGAAGAGAAGGAACCGCCTCCGTTCGACCGTGAGCTGGTATGGATGATCATGGATTGGCGGATCGGCGCGGACGGCCAGATCGCCGCCCGCTTCGCTAGCATGATGGAAGCAGAGGGATGGCGGGCCGCATCGGCAACACCGTTACGATCAACGGCATCGTGCCTGTCGACGAACCGCCGCTTGCCTACTCCCTCGACCGCCTGCAGGGCCGCCTAGTCGCGCATGGTGGCCGCTATTTCGCGGACGACTGTCTCACGATCGCGGACCGTAAGGGCTCGTCTTAATCCGTCATCTGAGATCCGGACAGCTCGATCACGTCCCGGTCGACCTGATCGAGCGCGTCGCGCCGACTCATCGAACACTACGACCGCATGAAGGAACATCCGGCCGTCAAGGCGCACGGCGCTAGAAAGCAAGTCGGGACGCCCTAAAAGCTCTCTTGGTCGCATGCGTCAACGTTGCATTCCCAAAAAAAACTGAGAGACGATGTAACCGGTCGCCGAGCCCGTACGTACTAACCAGCAGTAGGTTGCTCGGCATGCTTTCTCCAAAAAGGAGAGAAATCAATGGAATCGACAAATGGTCCGATCACAATTCTGCCAGATATCGGCGCGCCTGCCCGTCATGGCCCAATTCAAGGTTCAAGTGGTTGGCTCGGTGGCCGGCGAGGCTTGGCCGTCGCAGGCGTGGTCATTGCCGCAGGAATTGGCCTAGCGTTGAGCCAGCATTGGCTCGACGTCGCTACGCTCGTCCCGCTGCTCTTCGTGCTGCCGTGTATGGCGATGATGTTCATGTGCATAAAAAGGCATGAACCCTAGCCAACAGACGGATCCCACAACCAAGCGAGGCTCCGCCAATGACGGACCGCCCACCGGCGCGGAGCCTCGCACTAGCGCCCCTCTGCCATAAACCACACTCGGTGTTTGTTACAAACGACGTACAACCAGAAGAGGACGAACATGACTAGCAGGTTGACCGGCTTCCTTGCCATTTTCGGCACACTCGGCGGCATTGCTGCCGCATCACCTCTATTCGCTCAGGAGACCAAGCCTTCACCCCAGCCGCACCAAGCCGAAGGCACAATGGGCGGCCACCACGGAATGATGAACATGATGGGAGGAATGAACTCTGATCAAATGAAGCAAATGGCCAAGATGATGGAGAACTGCAATCGCATGATGGAAGGCGTGGCCGATGCACCTGCGGGAGGCGACAAGGGACAGGCGCCTACCAAACCCTGACGCAGATACGAAAGCGGCAAATGTCGCTTCGGGCATTTCCTGTGCCCAGCGGAATGCTAGCACCGATCGCTAGTGTTCTTGGGAATGTCGTTAGTGCCGTCAGGCAATCACTTTAGAAGGAACCCAGATGAACAACACTCGGATCGCCATCGCCACCGCGCTCGCGGCTGCACTCGTGCTGCCGGTCGCGGCTCAGGCACAGGGCAATATGGACAAAACGGAGAAGTGCTTCGGCATCGCCAAGGCAGGCAAGAACGACTGCCAGACCGCCAGCTCGTCTTGTGCCGGCACCTCAAAGAAGGACGCGCAAACCGATGCCTTTGTCTCGGTTCCCAAGGGCGTCTGCGAAAAAATTGCGGGCGGCAAGCTTACCTCCGGCTGAATGAATGACCATCGCATGTGCTCAGCACGGTCGAACAAGCCGAGGCGATCATGCGATCCGAGTGTCGCATGAACTTAGTTTGGCGGCGTGAACATGGCGGTCCTTAAGATGCGTCGCGCCTCGATTGAAGCGCTGGCGCTGTCGAGCACGTCAGCCAAGGCACCCTTCTAGTGGATCGAATCTAACACTTGATACCCTCTTCTGACGGCAGCGATGATCTTTTTTGAATCGGCGATCCAGACGAACGACTTGGATCGTTGTTGGTTTCGGCGACGAAGCGATTGATGGCGGCCTGCAGGTCGTTGAGAGAGCGGAAGACGCCGCGTTTGAACCGGCGCCGTGAGAGCTTTGCGAAGAAGCCTTCGACGGCATTGAGCCAGGATGCCGAGGTCGGCGTGAAGTGGAAGGCCCAGCGGCGATGGCGGGCGAGCCATTGATGCACTTTCGGGTGCCTGTGGGTGGCGTAGTTGTCGACGATGGCATGGATCGCCTTTCGCTTCGGTACCTTGGCCTCGACGGTGTTGAGGAAGCGGATGAATTCCTGGTGGCGGTGACGTTGCATGTTGCGACCGATGATGGTGCCGTCGAGGACATTGAGGGCGGCGAACAGTGTCGTCGTGCCGTGGCGCTTGTAGTCGTGGGTCATCGTGCCGGCGCGTCCCGGCTTCATAGGCAAGCCCGGCTGGGTACGGTCGAGTGCCTGAATCTGGCTCTTCTCGTCAACCGAGAGGACGACGGCGTAGGCGGGCGGATCGACATAGAGGCCAACGATGTCGCGCAGTTTGGTGACGAACCGCGGGTCGGTGGAGAGTTTGAACTGTTTGACCCGGTGTGGCTGAAGGCCGTGCTCGCGCCAGATACGGTGAACGGAGCTGGCACTAATATCGACTGCCTTCGCCATCATGGCCGCAGTCCATTGGGTCGCCTCGGCAAGAGACTCGGTCTGGCTGAGCGCGACGACGCGCTCGGCGACGTCGGAGCCCAGGGCAGGGATGCGCGACGGTCGCGTCTTGTCGCGCAGCAGGCCCTCAAGACCTTCCTGCATGAAGCGTTCCTGCCAGCGCCAGACACAGGTCTTGGACTTGCCGGTTCGGCGCATGATCTCATTGGTACCGACGCCGGCGGCGCTCATCAGCACGATCTCGGCCCGCCACACATGCCTGTGAGCAGCGTTGCGATCCCTCGCAAGCGCAACGAGGCGGCGCCGGGCGCCGGGCTTAAGAGTGATGGAAATTCCTGATCGCATGCGACAGACGCGCATGCATACCCCGCTGTGGGAATCCTCAGCAGGACTAAAATGTTAGACGGAAACCACTAGGAGTGACCCGCAGAGCAACATCCTTTTGGGTGGAATCCAGGCCTTAACTCACCCGTCCCAAAGGGATGAATAGAAACGCCTTGCGCATTCTGCTTCGTAGCGAACCGGCACCAGCAGCCGCTCAATCTGCCGAGGGGGCCGCTTTGGTGGATGGTGACAACCTGCGTCAAGGAGCGCGAGTAGTGGGGATCAGGGATCTACAGCATCATTCCCGTATGACCTCTTCATAGTCTCTCTTCACCCCGCAATAGGCAGGCGACCAAGATTGCAGAGATGTATTCTTGGGGAAATTACTGCGCGATGCGTTGGACGATATGGAGAGTCGGCTAGACGGCGCTCCTCGCCAACGCTCGATTTCCTCATTTAGCGCGTGGACGAAAGATGAACCTCGATCTGAGTTCATTGCGCAGCGTCATTGCTGCCGCTGAACATGGGAGTTTCCGGCAGGCCGCAACGGTGCTCAGCCTGAAGCAGTCAGCGCTCAGCCGCCGTATCCGGCACCTCGAAGAACAAGTCGGCGTATCCTTGTTCGAGCGTTCGAGTGGCGGCGTGCGCCTGACGGCGGCCGGCGCGAGCATGGCACATGCCGCTCGCCGTCTGTTCAGCGAAATAGACGACATGGTCATGGCATCCCGTTTAGCCGATCGAGGAGAAGCAGGCGTACTCAAGACAGGTTTTGGCACCGCTGTGTCCACCAGCAAGCTGCGCGCGGTACTAGCGGGGTACATCAAGTCATTCCCGCAAATCGGCATACAGGTCATTGAACGGTCGCGAACTCAGCTGCTGACAGCTCTGGGATCGGGAGAATTAGACGTCGCTATTGTTGCAGGCCAATCCCGGCAGCACAGCGGACCGTCAATGGCGTTGTGGTCAGAGCGCATCGTCGTCGCCCTGCCCTTGAGACATCCTCTGTCAAACAGCGAATTCATCGATTGGAGCGATCTCAAGGACGAGACGTTCCTACTGAGCCGGCATGATCCGGGAACGGATCTGAATCACATCATACTCAAGAAGCTTTCCGCACCGGGGGATTCACCCGATATCGAAACCTGGGATGTCAGCAACGAGAACGTCCTGGGGATGATCGAAGCTGGACTTCACGTCAGTATTCATTGTGAGTCCTGGACCAGTCTTGCTTATCCTGGAGTGCGCTTTCGCGAGGTCCGTGACTCATCTGGTCCGAGCCATATTACGTTCACGGCGTGCTGGGAAGAACACAACAAAAATCCGGCTCTGGCTCGATTTCTTGACACTCTCAGGAAGGCGCATCATCCCACTCTTGTCACGTAATTTCATGTCACTTCGTTTCCTTCGCGGAGCGCCGGGCACGGGCGAAGCCTCGATCGGCTGCCATGAATCTTGCCAGCATAGGCGCCACGAGCCGCGCCACGTCGATCTCCTGACCCGTCTCGCGACTTAACGCTTCGGCATAGACCACAAGATCTCGATAGATCGACGCCGATACCTTGACGGTCACCTTTACCGGCTTCTCGTCCAGAAGTACTCCCAGTCGTAACTTGGACATGGCCACCTCCTATTGCTGATAGGGCTGAAGAACGAGATCGCGGGTCACGATCACGCGCACGGGAAACCCGGGCCGGATCGTCAAGGTTGGCTGGATATTGAGATTGCGCCGAGCAACCTGTTGCCCGGCCTGGTTCAGCGTGTCGCCGGTGCCACGGCGTAACGCTCGGACGATATCGCTATCGTTCTGGTCAGTTCCCAGCTCGGTCCCGACAGCGAGAAGTGTCGAAAGCAGTGCTGCTTTGAAAAGAGCGCCCCAGTGGTGATCGACACCGTCTTCCAACCCGGCCTGCCCGGTTGGATCTGCTCCGGGCTGACGCTCGAGCACGATCGAACGGCCATTGGGCAAGATTAGCCGTGTCCAGACCAATAGCAGACGCGACTGCCCGAACGAAATCTGGCTGTCGTAAAGCCCGATCAGCCGGGCTCCTTGAGGAATGAGAAGCGACCCGCCGGTCGGCGTATCGTAGACGCTCTCCGTCACCTGAGCGGAGATTTGGCCAGGTAGATCCGACCTGAGTCCGGTGATCAGCGCTGCCGGGATGACGCTACCCGCCTGCAGCACGTAGGGCGACGGGGAGCGTGTCAATCGATCGGGACTCGTCGTACGACGATCGACGGGCGCGTTCAGGAAAGTGAGCTTTCGATCCTGGCCATTCTGGATCGATGCTTCGTCGGTGGACGGCGCAAGCCCGGCAGCCGATCCCTGGGAAGCGTTCGAACCGACTCCCACGGTCTGTTGCTGGCGATTGCTGGGTGCAAAGAGGCGACTGACACGCGCGGCTTCCGTTTCCTGCGCGCGCCGCTGCTGGTCGGCGTCCGGAACGGCCGGAGCAGTTGGGCTCTGGGCCGCGACAATCGGACGACCGAGGTCGCCGGGCAGCGGAGGACCGAGCGGCGGCACGTCGCGCGGCAGTCCCGTGTAATCGCGTGGCAACCCGGCAAGTCCATCCGCGATGCGCGGGCGCTCCGTGGAGTAGAGCTCTTGGGGTATCGCCCCGCGAAGCCTGTCGCCTTTGAGCGCCCACAGCACGGCACCCCCGATCAGGAGCAACCCCAGTGCAGACCCGCCGATCAGGACATTGCGGGAAAGGCGAGTTACACGCGGGCCGTCCGGTCTCAGCCTGAAGGGTTGCGCGACGGCGGGGTTCGGTGCGCCCGAGGGTATTGGATCCGTCATCGCGAGGACCTGCCGTCGGTACGAACAATGCGAACGATCTGCTGATTCTCGCCACCCAGCCGAAGCTCAGCCGCGGCGAACAAGCGATCCACGATCATCACGTTGTCTTGGGTGCGGTAGTTGACGATTTCCGGTGCGCCATCCGAACCGATGACGAAGAGAGGCGGCATCTCGCCGTGTACGATCCCGCGCGAGAACTCGATGTAGACCTTCCGACTGTCGTCATACGCGGTGACGGGCCGCCAAGGTGGCTTGTCACCGTCTATCCCATACCGGTAACGGCGCTGGGCGACCTCGGGCAGAACAGGAGACGGCGGCAGGGCGCGAGGGCCTTTGCCTCGGTTCTCCGGATAGAACCAGGTCACCGAGGGCATGTACGGTCGCTCGTTCGCGCGCAATTCAATGAGATAGGTGCGCCTGTCCGTGTTGACGACTAGGTTGGTTTCAATGGCCGGGCGGGTCGGCTTGACCAGAATGTGCACTCGCCGGGTATCGCCATTGCCACTTTCGGTGTCGCCGATGATCCAGCGCACCGTATCGCCGGCGGAAACAGGCCCAGCCCCTGTGAGTTGCTCGCCTGGCTCCAAGGCAATATCGGTCACCTGTCCCGGCGCCACATAGACCTGATAGAGCGCACCTGGACTGTATGGGTAGACCTGCACGGCGTTGAAGTATCCCTCGCGCCGCGGCTCGACCCGTGCGGCACCGTTGGCGGCTTCGACGCGGGCAATCGGATCCCTTGCTTCCACACCACCACCGAGCGCCGGCGTCCAGGCTGGCGGAATGTGAAGAGGGCGGGGTCGATCCTCCGCAGGAACCGACGAAACGGGAAGCGGCGGCACAGTGTCGTCGTAACTGATCTGCGGCGGCTTGGTTGACGCGCAGCCCCCAACGGCCAGGAGAGAGATGAATAGTGTCGGCCGCAAATACCCGTTGCTTCCTGCCTTCCTCATTGTGAGAGCTCCTTGGACCAGTTGATCGCGTTCACGAAGACGCCAAGCGGATTCTTTCGGAGGCGATCGGCATCGCGCGGCGCCTCGATGATGATGGTGAGAATGGCGGTCCAGCGCTCGGTGCCGGCAAGTTGACCGTTCTCGTAGCGACGCTCGGTCCATGCGACCCGGAAACTCTCTGGCGACGCCCTGATGACGCTCGAGACTTCGACGGAGATCTGCATTTTGCCGAGCTTGGCAAATGGATCGCCGCGCCGCGCATAGTCATTTAGCGCGGCAGCGCCGCGATCGGTCGTAAATTCATAGGCGCGCAACCACGCCTGTCGCAGAACCACGGCATCGGCCGGCAAACCCCGCACATCCTCGATGAACCGGGCGAGATGAAAAGCAATCTGCGGATCGGTCGGCCGAAACGAGGCGTCGGCCGGGGCGATAGCCTGCGCCTGCCCGAGTCTATCGACCTGCACGACCCAAGGCGTGATCGTTCCGCGCGCGCCTTGCCACGCCAAGGCACCCGCTAAACCGGCCGCCAGCGCCAAGCACCCAAACGCCATCAGACGCCAGTTTCGAGCCTGAACCCGCGCCGAGCCGATTCGCTCATCCCAGACCTGCCCAGCCTTCTGGTAGGGCGTTTCAGGGGCGGGGGTGTGGCCGTAGCGCACGGAAGAACGCTTGAACATCAACGGGTCCCTTCGGAGAGATCGATGGAAGAGCCGCCGCCGCCATGATCGCCAGAGCGGACAGCATGCGTGGTGGCGGCGAGGCCATGGCTGGCGGTCTGGTTCCGGCGCATGCGCCGCGCCCATGCGGGGGTGGCGTCGAGCGATCCCGATGAAGGGCCCTCCTCAGCGCCGGACGCCGCGCGGCTGCCTGCTTCAAAGCCATTGGCAAGGCTCGATCCAGCTCTACGTAACGGACCGGCAGCGGCAGACGCCGCAGTTGTCGTTACGCCAGACAGGCCACCGGCGCGATAGGCCGCCGTCGCTCCGC
>OFDN01000960.1_pt1 | contig 20967 bp, 19 predicted proteins | sample 1520971 | NCBI WGS metagenome assembly OFDN01 (sample SAMEA94257418, study PRJEB24077) | hot springs metagenome | biome: Aquatic biome; feature: Geographical feature; material: Water | place: India | collected 2012-06-12 | depth 5 m
CGGTGTCGGCGGGGCCGGCGGCCGCTCCCGGCCGGATCCGCGCGCCGATCGTCGACTTGGGGCGCTGCGTGGGCTGGGGGGAGGGCTGGGGCTCGGGCGGGCTTGGCGCGGGCGGCGGCGGAGGCGGCGCGGGTTGGGGCCGCAGCACCAGCGGCGAGGGCTGGATCGGCGACATCGGCACCGGCTGTTCGGTCTGCGGCGTGTCGGGCGCATCGGTGGCCGGCGGGCTTTCGGCCTCGGGCTCCGCAGCGGGCTCGGGCGCGGCGAATTCCTGCGCCTTGAAGGTGGTGATCGCCTCCTTGGTGTCCTCCTCGCCGACGATGTTCGCGCCCAATGTCAGCAGCAGCAGGATCAGCAGCCCTTCAAGCGCCAGCGCGATTGCGAGGCTCGCAAGCTTGCGCCGCCGCGATAGGTCGCGCAGGGCCGCCAGCCACCGGGCAAGCCCGCGCGGCTCCTCGATCACCAGAGCTGAAGGGTCTTCGTAAATCGCCGCTGCGCCTTTGCCGGGGCCGGGAGGGGGCGGCCCTGAGAAGCGCCTCTTAACCTGTCATCAGCCGGTAGGATAGCGCCTCGGCAATGTGAACGCGGCTGACGGTTTCGGCGTGCGCAAGATCGGCAATTGTGCGCGCGACCCGCAGCATCCGGGTGTATCCGCGCGCAGACAGCCTGAGCTTCTCGGCGGCTTGCAGCAACAGCTTGCGGCCCGCCTCGTCGGGGGTGGCATGGGCTTCGAGCTGCTCGCCCTCGAGCTCGGCGTTCGACCTGACCCCGCGTGCGACGGCCCGCTGGCGCGCGGCGGCGACCCGGGCGGCGACCGCCTCGCTGCCCTCGGCGGGCGGCGGCAAGGTCATGTCGAGCGCACTCACCGCGCCGACATGGACGTGGAGGTCGATGCGATCGAGCAGGGGGCCGGACAGACGGCTCTGATAGTCGCCGATGCAGCGCGGGTACTTGTTGCAGTTGCGCGCCGGATCGCCCGCATAGCCGCAGCGGCACGGGTTCATCGCGGCGACCAGCTGGACGCGCGCGGGGAAGGTGACGTGGGCATTGGCGCGGGCGACATCGACCTGGCCTGTCTCCAGCGGCTGGCGCAGCGAATCGAGCACCGGGCGCTGGAATTCGGGCAGTTCGTCGAGGAACAGCACGCCGAGATGCGCGAGGCTGACCTCGCCCGGGCGCACCTTCAGCCCACCGCCGGTCAGCGCGGCCATGCTCGCCGAATGGTGCGGCGCGCGGAACGGGCGGGCGCGGCTGATGCGGCCCGATTCCAGCATCCCCGCCACTGATTGCACCATCGACACCTCGAGCGCCTCCGCCGGCGTCAGCGGGGGGAGAATGGCGGGGAGGCACGAAGCGAGCAGGCTCTTGCCCGATCCCGGCGGGCCGACCATCATCCCTTACGGAGCTTCGAGACCCCTAAGCGGATTGGGCCGCATCTCTAGGGAGTTAAGCCACGGAGCTACCGAAATGAACGCACATTCTGACATCCAAAGGCGGCGCAGAAGAACGCCGATCCGCGCGCCCAAGGTCTACGTCTACGCCCGCTTTTCGACCCCCGAGCAAGCGCAGGGTGACAGTCTCCGCCGCCAGAGTAACGCGGCTTCCGCATGGGCGGAAAAGCGGGGGCTTGTGCTGGACGTGAGCCTGTCGATTACCGACCTCGGGGTCTCCGCCTATCGCGGCACCAATGCTTTGGACGGGGGCCTGTCCCGGTTCCTTGAGGCTTGCCGCCGGGGCTTGATCGAGCCGGGGTCCTACTTGCTGGTCGAGAGCTTGGACCGCATCAGCCGGATGCCGCCCCGTCGCGCGCAGCGCCTCATTGACGACATCGTGGACTGCGGCGTCACCATCGTCACCCTAAACGACGATCAAGAATACAGCGCCGACCGGCTGGATAACGACCCCACGGCGCTCCTGATCGCCCTTATGGTGGCATGGCGGGCGCACGAGGAAAGCAAGACGAAGGGACGCCGGGTCGCCGCAGCATGGGAGGAAAAGCGCCGCCGGGTCCGTGAGAACCCGAGCGAACGCCTCACATGCCGCGCCCCCTCATGGCTCTTGCCGCGCCCCGAAGGCGGCTGGATGGAGCACCCCGAGAAAACCGCGACGGTCCGGCGGATATTCGCCCTGACACTGGCCGGGGTGGGCGAGAACAAAATCGCCGCCACGTTCAACGCCGAGGGCGTCCCCGTCCTAGGCCGCGCAAAGCACTGGCACCGCTCCACCGTCGCCAAGGTGCTCCGCAACCCCGCCGTGCTTGGCACCCTCACCCCCGGCAAGATCGAATACCGGGACGGGCGGCGGGTCCGGGTGCTGGATGATCCCATCCACGGCGCGTTCCCGGCAGTTATCAGCGAAGCCGATTGGCTGGCGGTTCGGGCGCTCAAAGACGGCAAGCACCGCCAGCCGCGCGGGCGTCACAGCAAGGCCGGGGCGCGTCACCTGTTCGCTGGTCTGGCGGAGTGCCCCAAGTGCGGCTCCCGGATGACGCGGGTGACGAAGGGTTCCGGCAAGCGCGCTGGTGCCCCGAAACTGGTCTGCACGGCTGCAAAAGCGGGGGCCGGGTGCGTCTACCGCTCTGTCCCTATCGAGCAAGTCGAAGCGGCGTTTTCGCGGTCTTACGGTGCGATTTTCGCCGACGTTCCTGCCGGGGAGCGGGCGGGCGAGCTGGACTATGAAAGCGCCAGCATCCGCGCCGCCATCGAAGGCCGGGAGGACCACCTTGCCGACTTGGCGCGGGAGCTGGAGCGGACGCCCTCGGTTGTCCTGACGCGCACCATCGCGCGCCTTGAGGCCGAGATAGGGACGCTCCGCGAGGAAGCGCGGCGGGTCGAAGCGGACAGGCAAGTCGCCGACGGTGGCCTTGCCCACGCCCGCCTCGCTGCCCTGCTCGATTTGCTTGATCCCGAGGCCGACGAGGAAGCGCCCTGCGGTGCCATCAATGCCGCCCTGCAAACGCTCTTTGACGGGGTGGTGGTGGACTATGACACCGGGGCGCTGGTGTTCCGGTGGAAGCAAGGCGGGACCAGCGCGCTCAACTACGCTTGGCCCGCCGAGGCCGAATAGGCCGCATCCTCGATGGGAGGAAACGAAATGCCTCCCGTCCCGGCCTTGATCCCCCCGCCCCCTGTCGAGCTGTCGAAGCCCGCGCAGCGGTGCGGGGCGGAATAGGCCGCACCCTTGGGAGAAGGAGTTTCTTTAAGTGTGACTGGGACCGTTGGTTCACCAGCGGTGAACCCGGCGTGACACTTGCGGCCTCCCCTCCCGTGGACCCGAGGCGACCCTCGGTCCTGTCGCCGGGGACTTACCCCGTCCCCAGCCGCTCAAGAGCGGCGATGTTCAACACCAGCAAGGGAACCTTGCATCATGTCGGACAACCCCGACAACCTTAGCCCTGACACCACGGGCAGCGACTTCACTGTCCAGTCCTACGACCTCACCCCCGAAGAAGCCGCCGCCGTGGCGGGTATCGACAACTTCGACCCCATCGCTGACATCCCCTCTCCGGTCGAGTTCACCGGCGGGGACATCCGGGTCCCCGAACGCCTCACCGCTAGCATCCTGCCGCCGGACATGGCGGCGCAGGTGCGCGCCGATCTCGCCGGTATCCCCGAACACCGCCGGGAGGAACGCGAGCACGAGCTGGTCTTTGAGGCGCTCCGCCGCAACGGTATCGACCTGCGGGTGAAGGGCACCCCCGACCCGTCGCTTGAACCCTACTTCCGCGAGGCGTTGCTGATCGAGAAAGAAGTGCGCGAGCTGAACGCCGAGGCGCACCGCATCTATCAGCAGCTCGCCGAGGTGGCGCGCTGGGTCCCTATCATCAACGAGGACGGCTCCCACGCCATCGACCCGGACACCGGCCATTACCGTATCCGGGCGGTCGAGCGGTATCAGGGCGACGCCCGCGCCGCCTTGGAGGCACGGCTCCGGGAGGTCGAATACCGCGCCAGCCTGTTGAACGGTCCCGAGGGCGAACGTCGCATCGCCCGCGCGATGAAAGAGACCGCGCAGCTCCGCCTTGCCGTCAAGCAAGCCGCCGAGGACCGGGCCGAAGCCGAGGCGCTCGCCCGCAAGATGGTGCGGGAGGAACGTATCCGCGAACGGGCCGAAGCCCTCGCCAAGCGGATGCGGACGGAGGAACGGGCTTGAGCCGAACCTCGCTGCGCGCGGCGGTGGACGCCAAGTGCCGCGATTGCGCCTATGATCCGATCGCGCCGGGGACGTGGAGAGCCCAGGTCGAGAGCTGCGGGGTGACTTCCTGCCCGCTCTACCCTGTCCGGCCTCGCTCCCTGAAACGGTCGAATATCGCGGCGTAACGCCCGCAAAAAGGCTCCTCAGGGCCGGGGGAGGGGTGAGGGTGCCCGAAGGCTCCCCGCCTCTCCCCCATGCGTCCGTAACGCCCCCAAAACCAGCCAAGGGAGGCCAAATGCCTCGCAAGACTGTCCCTGTCCCCGTGCCGCCGGGTTCCCGGTGGTGTTTCGGGTGCGCCCGCCTGTTGCCCTTAGGGGCCTTTGCGGTGGAACGCCGCGACCCCGAAGGTCGCACCAAGCGGTGCCGACGGTGCCTCCACCGTGCTCGCCATGAGCGCCGGGAGCGCCAAGCCATCCTAGAGGAAGCGGTGGCGCGGATTGAAGCGGCCTATCGCCGCCAGCGCCCCGCCGATCCCGACTAACCCCCAGCCAAGGAAGGAAGCCCCATGCCACGCTTTCCCTACGCCCTTGTCGCGTCCCTGATGCCCGAGCCGAGATACCGGGACGCCTTCGCCGCTCAAACCCGGCTTGATGCCGTGAGCTGTCCCGTCCGCGCCGCGCGCCATGTGCTGCGCTGGCACCCCGAGGCAAGAGCCGCCCTAGAGGCACGGCTGGTGGCGCTTGGGGTGCGCGAGGGGGCGGTCGCCTGACAAAAGGGGGATTAGTTTTGCTGCAAAAATCCGAAGCGGGATAACGCAGCACGACTTTTCCCCCTCCCCCCGTAGGGGGGTGCCCCAGCCGGTGACTATCGGTTCACCGACGGTGCCTCGCTCCCTTGTCCACCGACGGTGCCCCTAGGGGCGCGCATGGGGGCAGAGAAAGCCGCGCCCCCGTCCCTGTCGATCCCGAGCGACGGCTTAGGTCCCGCATCAAAAGTTACACCTTGTGAGGTAGGCGCAAATCGCCCCCATCATATCCCTCAAAAGATAGGGTATTGACTTGTGCGGTATCCCTCATATCCTCTAGGTAACTTTCGATGGAGTGAGGCATGGCCCGTATCGCATATTACCGAGTGAGCACCAGCGACCAGTCGATTGAAGCGCAGCGCGCGGCGCTGGGCGGCGGCTTTGACAAAGAGTTTCGGGACGAAGGCGTGAGCGGGGGCGTCCTCGCCGCTGATCGCCCCGGCTTCGCCGAAATGCTGTCCTACGTCCGCGAAGGGGACACCGTGTGTGTCTATGCCGTGGACCGGCTGGGGCGTGACGCCTTGGACGTGCAAGCGACCGTGCGGCGCTTGATCGACGCCGGGGTGACTGTGGACGTGCGCGGCCTCGGGCCGATTGGCCGGGGCGTTGGCGAGCTGATCCTCGCCGTGCTGGCGCAGGTGGCAGAAATGGAGCGCCGCCGGATTGCCGAGCGCACCGCCGACGGGCGGGCTAGGGCGGCGCAGGCACTAGCGGAGACCGGGCGCACCCATCGCGGCAAGACAAGCCTCGGGCGTCCCCCCAAGGTGGCACCGCAAGAGGTCGCTAGGTGGCGGCGGGAGACCGGGGCGAGCATCGCGGCGACCGCGCTGCACTTTGGCATATCGACCGCGACCGTTAGCCGCGCCTGCCAAGCGGCGTGAGGTGCACGAGCGGGCGGAGCTTTGGCGGTCGCTGACAGGCACGTCTTTGCTCTGCCCTGCTTTTTTCGACCCGTTACGGCGGCAAAACGGCGCGGCGGGGATGACTGCCACCGGAAGCTAGGCAAGCGCGCCGGTATAGTGTTAGAGCCCCATTACGGATGCACCCAGCGTCCACATTCGGCTTACCATTGGTTGCACACAGTGCGGGGGAGCGCATGAAGTCTATCGAGCTGTTCGCGGGCGCTGGCGGGCTGGGCATTGGCACCGGGAAGGCCGGTTTCCGGCCGGTGAAGGTGGTCGAGTGGGATGACTACTGCGTCGAGACCATCCGCGAAAATCAGGGCCGGGATGTGCCTATCGTGAAGGGGTGGTCGCTGGTGCATGGCGACGTGCGCGACGTGTCGTTCACCCGTTGGGAAGGCAAGGTCGAGCTGATCTCTGGCGGTCCCCCGTGCCAGCCGTTCTCCCTCGGGGGCAAGCACCGGGCGCACCGTGACGACCGTGACTTGTGGTCGCAGGCGGTCCGGGCGGTCCGGGAGGCGCGCCCCCGCGCGTTCATCTTTGAGAACGTGAAGGGCCTCACGCGGGCGACCTTCGCCACGTATCTCTCCTATATCCAACTCCAGCTCCAATACCCCTCACTCACCCGCCGGGACGCCGAGGATTGGCCGGAGCACCTCGCCCGGTTGGAGCGGCACCACACTTCCGGGGCACCCTTGGAATACCGGCTGGTGACACGGCTGGTGAACGCGGCGGACTACGGGGTCCCCCAGCGCCGGGAGCGGGTGTTCTTTGTCGGGTTCCGGGAGGACCTCGGGGTCGAATGGAGCTTCCCGGACGGGGAGTTCAGCGCCGATGCCCTGATCTGGGAGCAAGCGGTGACTGGCGAGTATTGGGAGCGGCTGGGCGTCGCCAAGCGGGACCGGGTGCTGTCGCCCCGAACCGAGGCCCGCGCCCGCACTCTCCGCAACCTCGGGAGGGAGGCTATCGACACGAAGCCGTGGCGCACTGTCCGGGAGGCGCTGTTGGACTTGCCCGATCCCGAGCACCAGCCCCACGCCTCGGCATTGCTCTTGAACCATCGCTTTCAGGGCGGCGCTCGCACCTACCCCGGACACACCGGAAGCCCGCTTGATGCCCCCGCAAAGACACTCAAGGCAGGCGTCCACGGGGTGCCAGGTGGCGAGAATATGTTGCTTCGCCCGGACGGGAGCGTCCGCTACTTCACCGTCCGGGAGAGCGCGCGCCTGCAAACTTTCCCGGATGACTACAAGTTCCACGGCTCGTGGACGGAGACCATGCGCCAGCTTGGCAACGCCGTGCCGGTGCGGCTTGCGGAGACCGTCGCCCGTGACGTGGCGGGGCACCTGAAAGCGGTCGCGGCGTGACGCGGGGCTACTACGAGTTTGAGTTTCAGCTCCCCGAGGCGCTCCTCTCGCAGATTGTCGATAGGTTCACCGCCGCCGAGCCGGGGTCGCTGGTGCCTGAAACCTTGGCGGAGATACCGGACGCGCAAGGGGTCTATCAGCTCCTCTATCGTGGCGAGCTGGTATACATCGGCAAGACGGATGCCGAGGCGGGCTTGCGGGCGCGTCTAGAGCGGCACTGTCGGAACGTGCAACATCGTCTCGGGATTGAGCCGGGGGAGGTGCAGTTCAAGGCTCTCCGGGTGTTCGTGTTCACCGCCGTCGACTTGGAAACTCAGCTTATCGCCCACTACGGACGCGAAGCCGCCGGGTGGAACGGGAGCGGGTTTGGCGCGAATGATCCGGGCCGGGAGCGGGACACCACGCGAGCAAAGGAAGGGCACTTCGACCTTGCGTTCCCGCTTGACCTTGACCGGCCCTTGGACGTGGACCTTGCCGGGTGCGAAACTGTCGCGGCGGCGCTGTTCCGGGTGAAGGCGTCCGTGCCCTATGTGTGCCGCTTTGAGCTGGCCGGTGGCAGGCGCCAAGCGCATCCCGAGCTTGCCGCCGCCCCATTGCCGCCGTGCCCCGTCCCTCTGACCATGCGCGGCTTTCTGTCTGCGATGGTCGCGGCACTCCCGGCAGGGTGGCAGGCGACCAGTTTGCCGGGGCGGGTCATCCTCTACCGTGAGGAGAAGGACTATCCCCAAGGCGATGTAATCGCGCGCAGTTAATCCCGCTCCACTCAGTAGGTCCTTTGAGAAGAAATAGCCTGTAAAGTCGGCAGACCCCAGTTTTCGAGTGTCCTTTTTAGGTCAATGTATCTATCGAGATACGTGCTTACATCGATTTTCTTTGGGCTGAATTGTAGACCTACCTCGGGCACTTTTCCGCCGCATCGATCATATCCGAGAAAAAGCGGCGCAAGCCGTTCAACCAAAAGTTTGGCTCTTTTCTCGTTGTCCGGCTCCGGGCGCGTTATGGCGTTAAAGGCGAAGCGGAGACTGCCCAAAACCACGTCCGTAAATGACGGAAAGTGAGATTGTCCGATCGCTGAGTAATGGAGACCAAGTATGCGATCTAGCCGCATAGTCTTGCTGTAGGGGAGGCCCTCAAGGCCAACCGCAAACTTCGTCTTTATGTGCTTGTCGCCAAGTTTTCCTTTGTCCTCGAAACGATCAATCAGAACGAGGCCATGAGTATCGTTGCGCTTTAGCTCCCCATTATAATTCAGACAAACTGTGTTAATCGCGTTCCTTCTGCCCTGATGTGTGTCTTTTGCGATGTCATGAAGGATAGCGGTCGCTAACAGCTTTGCGCCGCTACTTACCGCTTTGTCTATCACTCGATCCTTGAAGTCCCAGAAATCAGACTGTGACATACCTTCCGGGCGGGGGTTGAACTTTAAATCGTAGTCTTTCGGCAGCTTTCTGGCTTCAATCCCGAACCATGCTGACAACTCAATCGCAGATGTCGGCGGGAGCATGAGACCGCCGTAAATCAGGAAGTCACCCTTTCTGGGCTCTAGGTTAGTTTCGTCGCAGTAAAGTAGATGCATTGAAGCTCTGTCCCAGTTTTGCGGCGTATCCTGCTCTGTCCATGCTGCTGCGCCGATAGCAAGATCAACGCGGCCCTTTGGGGTATTTCTCCCAAAGTCTGCGTATGAGCTCGGCCTCAAACTCTGCGAGCTCACGCAAGGGGCTTGAAGTTCCCAAAGTAATCAGATTGTGGCCCCCGGCGGCGGCGATTTCCAGAGCGCGCTTGGCGGTCTCCTGCCCCTTCACCTGCCTGAGGTCATTGCCTCCCGGTGCATCCGCCACCGCCCCGCGCGCGGGCTCGGGGAGAACGAGGCTGCCCTTGAGGTGCCCCAAGAGGCTGGTGAGATCGCGCGGGGCGAGCACCGGCACCCCGCTCGCCCAGCGCGCCTCGGGGCCCTGCTCCTGCGGGCAGATGAGGCCGCTGCCCACCGTGCTCGCATGGAGCGCGGCGATCAGCACGCCAGGGCTCGCGACCACCCGGCCATCCAGCGCCAGCTCGCCCACCGCGATCCAGTCGCCGAGCTGTTCGGCATCGGTCGCGCCCATCGTTGCGAGCAGCGCGAGCGCGATGGGAAGGTCGAAATGCGATCCGTCCTTGGGCAGGTCGGCCGGGCTGAGGTTGACGGTGATCCGCTTGGGCGGCAGCGCCAGGCCGATCGCGGCGAGCGCGGCATAGACCCGCTCGCGGCTCTCGCTCACCGCCTTGTCGGGCAGGCCGACGACGTTGAAGCGCGGCAGGCCGGGGCCGATGTGGCACTGCACCTCGACCTCGCGCGCCTCCAGCCCGAGATAGGCAACCGTCCTCACCAGCGCGACCATCTGGCAGCCCCCCGCATTGTCGTCAGACCCCGCGTGTTTGTGCAGCTATCCGAGGGACTTGTCGAGCGAATAGGCGCGCGCGCCGGGCAAGGTTAAGCGCCCCTGCACCTGCCCTTCCGCACGGCTGCGAAGGCATTTCGAAAGCATAAATCTTGGCGATTTCGGAAGGGCCCGCGGGCGACATTCGCGGCGATGAACCGCGTCCTCGCCTTGTTTCTGGCCGCCTTGGCGCTGCTGCTACCGAGCAGCGGCGCTCTGGCGCAACCGGGCGCGCGCGTGGTCAGCCACGTCAGCTGGGTCGAGGAATGGGACCCGGCGACCGGGCAATGGGTACGGGTCGAGGACAGCCCCGCCTCCGTCACCGCCGCCGCGTGGGAGCCCATGCCTGCCACGGTGACCCGCGCCGGGGCTGTCACCATCACCGAGACCATCATCGAGGAACCCCAGCCCGTCCGCTTCATCGCGCCGGGCCCGCGCCTTGCTGCCGGACGCGCGGGGCTCGCCACATTCGGGCCATTCCGCGTGATCGACGCGAGGCGCGCCGCGCTGGTCGCGCCCACCGATGCCCGCTCGCCGCAGGCCTTCGCCGCGATGCTCGCCGCCTTCCCGGGGCTCGAGGTGATCGAATTCGTCGACGCGCCGGGCACCACGCATGATCTTGCCAACCTGCGCCTCGGCCGCGCGATCCGCGCCGCCGGGCTCGCCACGCATGTCCCGGCGGGCGGCTCGGCGCGTTCGGGCGCGGTCGAGCTGTTTCTGGCGGGCACCCGCCGCACGCTCGATCCGGGCGCGCTGTTCGCGGTGCATTCGTGGCGCGACCAGCGCGGGCGCGAGCCCGCCGACTTCGCCCCCGACGCCCCCGAAAACCGCCTCTATCTCGACTATTACGCCGAGATGGGCATGAGTGAGGCGCAGGCGCGCGATTTCTACGCCATGACCAATTCGGTGCCGCACACGGGCGCGCTATGGCTCGAGGGGGCCGAGATGGCGCGCTGGATCGCGCCCGCCGCGCGCAGCATCGACGATGATGCCGCGACCACCGTCCGCCTCGCGCTGGCCCGCGCGGGCGCGACGCTCAAGGACGCGCTGCGCGCACCGGTGCAGCTGCCGCGCTTCGCCCTCCCGGCCCCCGTGGCTGCGCCCCGGCTTGCCTACGCTCTTCAGGGCGCGGGACTGCTTGACTCATTCGCCGCTTTCCCATAACGGCCCGCGTCTGTTTACGGCTCGCGCTTGTCGCGGGCCCCGGCTTTTCATGCCGGTCAGCTTTTCGAGGATGATATGAAGCGTACCTTCCAGCCCAGCAATCTCGTGCGCGCCCGTCGTCACGGCTTCTTCGCCCGCAAGGCCACCCCGGGCGGCCAGAAGGTGCTCCGCGCCCGCCGCGCGCGCGGCCGCAAGAAGCTCTGCGCGTAATTTGTGTTCCGCAGCCCATCAGGGCTGCGAAATCCTCGCTCACGCGATCTGAAGATCGCGTCGCTGCGGGCGCGCGTTCGCGCTTGCGGGCTCCCTTCGGGAGCCCGTTTGCGTTATCGGACCTTGCATGATCTCCGTCCTCACCAAGCGCGCCGATTTCCTGGCGGCCAATTCGGGCACCCGCAATGCGCGGGCGGGGTTCGTGCTGCTGACCCGTCCCAACGCAGGGCAGGGCATTCGCTACGGGATCACCGTCACCAAGAAGATCGGCAACGCGGTCGTGCGCAACCGCATGAAGCGGCGGTTCCGCGAATTGCTGCGGGCTGCTCTGCCCACGCAGGGCCTGCCCGATCACGATCATGTGCTGATCGGCCGTGCGGGCGGGATCGAGCGGGACTTTCACATCATGGCCGATGAACTGACCCAAGTCCTCGCGCGCGCGGCACAAGGACGCGGCGATCCCGCAGGCGGGCGGCGGCCTCGGCGAGGGAGCAAGCGGTGAAGCAGCTCCTCATCCTCATCGCGCGCGGCTGGCAGCTCGGCCCCTCGCGCATCCTGCCGCCCTCGTGCCGCTACTATCCCTCATGCAGCCAGTACGCGATCGAGGCGCTCGGCAAATACGGCGCACTCAAGGGTGGATGGATGGCCTTCAAGCGGCTAATGCGCTGCCACCCCTGGGGCGGGCACGGTCACGATCCCGTTCCCTAAGGGCCGAAATCCCCGGGGGTCTGGAAACGGGACCGCCTTACCCCCATAATACACCCATTGTCGCATTCCGCGGGGCTTACACTTGGACAATCGCAATCTTCTGCTCGCTGTCGTGCTTTCGGGCCTGCTGATCCTGGGATGGGATATTGGCCTGCGCTATTTCTACCCCGAAGCCTCGATGTCCGCCCAGACCAGCCCCAAGGCCGCGACCGCCGCCGCCGAGGATGCAGGCACGGCCAGGGGTGCGAGCGGCCTCGGAGCCGAGGCGGCGGCGCGCAAGGTCGACCTCAGGACCGCGCTCACCAGCGGCAACCGCGTGGTGATCGACACCCCGCGTCTGTCGGGCTCGATCAACCTCGTCGGCGCGCGGATCGACGACATCACGCTCAAGGATTACCGCGAGACGGTGAAGAAGGATTCGGGCCCCGTCCGCCTCTTCGCGCCCGAGGGGACGCCCTTCCCCTATTTCGCCGAGTTCGGCTTCATCGCCAATGGCCAGCGCCAGCCTTCGAACCTCGTATGGCAGGCCGACGGCACCAGGCTCACCCCCGCGACCCCCGTGACCCTCACCCGCACCGATGCGAACGGGATCACCTATCGCATCCGCTTTGCGGTCGATGCCGATTACATGATCACCGCCAGCCAGTCGGTCAGCAATGCCGGGCAAGCCGCGGCGATCGTCCAGCCCTTCGCGCTGATCAAGCGCACCAGCACCAATGCGACGATCGACCAGTTCGCCTCGCATTCGGGCCCGGTCGGGGTTTTCGCCGACACGCTCTGGGATCCCCATTCCTATGACGAGCTTGCCGAACTGGGTGGAGAAAGCCCCGAAGGCGCGCCCGACTGGCTGGGCTTTACCGACCAATACTGGCTCTCGGCGCTGGTTCCCGGTGACGGGAAGGGCAACGTCAAGGTCGATGATGCGGGCTTCCGCAGCCTGGGCAACAAGCTGTTCCGCACCGATCTGGTCTATGGCGCGACCACCGTGCCCGCCGGCGGCAGTCTGGCGCAGGAGACCCGGCTTTACGCCGGAGCCAAGGACAGCCAGATTCTCGATCGCTACGAAGAGGGCGGGATCACCAATTTCGGCCTCGCGATCAGCTGGGGCTGGTTCGCCATCGTCGAAAAGCCGATCCTGTGGCTGCTGCGCACGCTCAATGGCGTGGTCGGCAATTTCGGTCTCGCGATCATCCTGCTCACCGTCATCATCCGCGGGCTGATGTTCCCGATCGCGCAGAAGGGCTTTGCCTCGATGGCGGCGATGAAGGCGGTGCAGCCCAAGATGAAGGAGATCCAGGAGCGCTTCAAGGACGACAAGCAGCGCCAGCAACAGGAGATCATGAAGCTCTACAAGGACGAGAAGGTGAACCCCTTGTCCGGCTGCCTGCCGATGCTGATCCAGATCCCGGTGTTCTTCGCGCTCTACAAGGTGCTGGTGCTCGCGATCGAGATGCGGCACGAGCCCTTCTTCCTGTGGATCAGGGACCTCTCGGCGCCCGATCCGGCGCACATCCTCAACCTGTTCGGGCTGCTGCCCTTCGCGATCCCCGAGGCGAGCTTCCTTGCCATCGGCCCGCTCGCGGTGCTGCTCGGCATCACCATGTGGCTGACCTTCAAGCTCAATCCGGCGGCGATGGACCCGGTGCAGCAGCAGATGTTCGCGATCATGCCGTGGATCATGATGTTCGTGATGGCGCCCTTCGCGGCGGGGCTGCTGCTTTACTGGGTGACCTCGAACATCCTCACCGTCGCCCAGCAGAGCTATCTCTATTCGAAGCACCCGCAGCTGAAGGCAGCCAATGCGGCGGCGGAGAAGGCGAAAGCGGCGAAGGGTTAGGGCGCCGGCGTGGACGATCCCGAACTCCAGGGGCTGCGCGAGGAAGCGGCATCGCGGCTCTTTTCCGGGCCGGTCGATTTCCTGCGCTCCGCCCCGCAGCTGCAATTCCTGCCCGAGCCGGTGGTGCCGGAAATCGCCTTCTGCGGCCGCTCGAATGTGGGCAAGTCCTCGCTGCTGAACGCGCTGACGGGCCGTAAGGCCATTGCCCGCGCCTCGGTCACCCCGGGGCGCACGCAGGAATTGAACTTCTTCGATGTCGGCAGGCCCGAGGACGAGGGCGCGCTGCCGCTGTTCCGGCTGGTCGACATGCCCGGCTACGGCTTTGCCAAGGCGCCGGTGAAGGTGGTCGAGAAGTGGAAGGCGCTGGTGAACTCCTACCTGCGCGGGCGGCAGGTGCTGGCCCGCACGCTGGTGCTGGTCGACAGCCGCCATGGCCTCAAGGAGGTCGACCGCGAGATGATGACGATGCTCGACAAGGCTGCCGCCTCCTACCGCATCGTCCTCACCAAGACCGACAAGATCAAGGCGAGTGAACTCGCCGCGGTCGCGGAGAAAACCGCCGCCGAGGCCAAGCAGCACGTCGCCGCCCACCCCGAAATCCACCTCACCAGCTCCGAGAAGGGCATGGGCATCGAGCGCCTGCGCGCTGCGGTCGTCGCCGACGCGCTGGGTGAGGGGTGGATAGGGTAGGGGGGCTACTCCCTCGACCGCCTGAACCCTGCCGCCACCGCCTCGCTTTCAGTGCAGAACAATGCCTCGGGGCGCGTCACATCGTAATAGCGCTGGCCGGGCAGGTGGTAGATGTAGTCGCCGCGACGGCTGTGGTTGCCCTTGATCGCGCAGCCCAGCGCATTGGTGTAGCGGACTTCGCTCGCCGGGCGCTGCGAGGCCGCGCGGGCAGGGCGCTCAGCCGCCGCGACGCGCGCCGGGCGCGGTGCGGCCTGCGGGTTGGCGGCGCGCCAGGCGGCCGGTTCCTCGAATTCGCCCGCCCACATCCCGAACCGCAACTGCTGCGCCAGATCGCGCGCTGCGGCATATTCGGATGGCGCATCCTCCCCGAACGGAACCGCAAGGCCCCGGCGCACCATCTCGTGGCCGAGATCGAACAGCGCATTGCGGCAGGTCGCGAGCGTGCGGCCGTAGCGGTCGGTGCCTTGCGCGATGCATTCCAGTGGCCCGCCGGACAGGATTTCGTGCAGCGCTGCCGCCGCATCCCTGCCGCAATCCCACGTCGCGCCATCGCGGCGGCATTGCTGCGCGCTTTCGGGCGCGTCGATGCCGACGAGGCGGATGCGCGTGCCGGTCATGTCGATGGTGTCGCCGTCGATCACCTCGGCAGGGCCGGCGAGGACATTGGCTGCGGCGGGCGGGCTCGCGGTGGCGGCAAGGGCGGCAGCGAGGAGGATCAAGGGTTTGCGCATCACGCAACCCTAAAGGAGGCGGGGTTAAGACCCCGTCACCGCGCCTAGCGCACCTGCGCCCTGAACCGGATCGTGAAGTTCGGCCGGTTGGTCGCGCTTGTCGCCGCGGCCATCGTGCCTGTGGGGGCGATGCGGATGCCGCGGACGTTGGCATCGAAGCTGCCGGTGGGGGTGTAGGTGTAGGGCGCCGCGCCGCCGCTCGCCTGCGAGTAGGTCACCATCGTGTTCGCGTTGAAGGCGTTGAGGCCGCTCGTCGGCGTGCCGTTGGTGAAGGTCACCGGGGTGCCGACCGCGAAGGCCATTTCGGGCGGCATCACGTCGAGGAGCACGATCGAGCTCGCATCCACCGTGCCCGCGCCCACGTTGCGCACGGTGATCGCATATTCGACCACCGCGCCGGGGATCGCCTTGGGGTTGCTGGTGCCGTTGACCGGATCGGAGATGACGCTGCTGGTCTTGCTGATCTCGAGCAAGGCGATCGAGCGGCGGGTGTTGGTGATGGTGCAGGTGATCGAATCCCCGGGCCGCAGCGTGATCGCCCCGCCCACGGCCGTGGGCAGGACAGTGGCCGATCCGCTGGCGGCGTTGGTGCAGGCGAGAGCCGCGGTGTAGTTGCCGAGGACGGCGGTGCCCGCCGCGACCTCGTCGACCGTGTAGGTGGTGCCGTTCACGACCTGCCGCAGCGTCGTGTCGCCGGTGCCGCCGCTGATCGTCCCGCCGTTGCCGGTGGTGGTCGAGGAGGCGAACACCTCGCCCCCATCCATGATCCGCACGGTGAACTGGTCGCCGGTGAAGCGCCGCCCGCCGCCGCCGAGCAGCTTGCGCACGCGCAGCCGCGGCTGGGCGCCGACCTGGAAGGTGCAGACCAGGGACTCGCCGAATTCGAGCTGGCCGATGCTGGTATTGGTGGTGTTGAGGTTGTTGGGCAGGTCCGCGCGGGTCGTGCCCGCGGTGTTCACGCAGCTGAGGTTGGCGGCATAGGCCGAGAGCGCGCTGGCGCTGCCCGCGGCCATGGCCAGCCGCAGGGTGATCGGGATGCCTGCCGCCATGCTCAGCGGGGTGGTGGTGAAGGGGCCGGTGCCCGTGCCGCTCGTCGTACCGCTGCTGATCGTCGCCGAGGTCGCGGTCGAAGCGATCTGGAAGCTGAACTGGTCGGCGCTGTTGACCCTTGTGCCGAGGATCTGGGTCTGGAGCCGGATGGTCGCGAAGCGGATCGCGAACATCACCCCTTGCAGCCCGCCGGCGCGGGTCTCGACCGTGACGCTGGTGGGGCTGTTGCTGCCGAGGATGTAGGCCCCGACGGTGCCGGGCGCGCCGGTGATGTTGACCGTGCCCGAGCCGACCCCGCTGATCGGCGGCATGGTCGATCCCGAGATCGGCGGCACCGAATCGAGCAGCTGCCATGATCCGCCATTGCTGGTCATGCGGATGTATTCGTTGTCGTTGCTCGATTCCCCGTCGGCGACGACGAAGGAATAGACCGTCACGCCCCCGCCTGCCGGAGGGGTGACGGTGATGCCCGTGATCGCGATCGTGCTGGTGCCGGCCTGCGCGGAGTAGAGCACCGGGCGGCCGGGGATGCCGATGAAGGCGCTGTTGCCCACCGCCGCGCCGCTCCACGAGGGCGCGGGCACGTCGTTATAGGCCGGGTTGGTGCCGGTGACGCGGGCGTTGAAGCGCAGCACCGAGCCGTCGGGCAGGGTGAAGGCCATGTTCTGGCCCGAGGCCGAGCGCGCGGCGGCGTCGTCGTAATTGGCCATGTTGAGCCAGCAATAGGTCTGCCAGCTGGCGGGCGCGGTGCCCTGGGTGGTGGCCTGCGCACAATCCTGCGCGCGCGCGGCGGGGCTCCATGCAAGGGCACACAGCAACACCAGCAGCGCGAGCATCCGGCGGACAGGCATCAACCTTCCCAACATTCCGCCAGCATAGGAAATCATGGTAAACGGCCGGTTAGCAAACCGCCCTAGACCCGCGCCCGCCATGTTCAGCGCCCCAGCCCGAGGAAGCCGAGGTTGCCGGCGTCGAACTTCATGCGCAGCGCGGCAAAGGCGCCCTTGTCGGTGCTGCGCGCCGGACCGAAATCCCCGTCGCGGAAGCCTTCGATGTTGTATCCCAGGGTCAGCAGCATGCCGTCGGTTGGCACGAAGCCGAAGGTCGGGCCGTAGGCGTAGTTGATGGTGTTGTCGTCGAGATTGCCGCGCGCGGTGACGCTCGCGCCGAGCTCGATGCGTCCGCCGATGCCGATGCGGGCATCGCTCCCGACCAGCAGCGCGGTGCCCTGGAACTCGGTGCCCTCGAAGGCATCGAGATTGTGGCGCGCGCCGAGGAACAGCGCGATCTCGTGGCGCCGCACCTGCGCGCCCGCGTCGTCTGCCGAGCGCGGGCTGAAATTGGCCGAGAGGCTGCCGACCAGCCGGCGCGCGACCGCGTTGCCATCGACGGTGAGCGCGGTGCCGCCCAACGCGGTGCCGCCGGCGACCGCGCCTGTCACCTCGTCGCTGCGATATTCGACCCGGCCGAGCATGGCGAGCGGCGAATCCGAGGGACGGTGGGCGAAGGCGATGCTGGCATCGATGATCTCGGCGACCGCGCCGCCGGTGGTCTCCGAGCGCGTCCAGGTCGCGCCCGAGCCGACCAGGCTGCCCTCGCCGAGCTGGCGGATCGCGCCGAAGAGCACGCCCTTGCGGTCGGTGGTCTCGCCGTCGCGCCATTCGCCGCGTGCGGTCACGCTCCAGCGGTCCTTGCGCCAGGCCGCGCCCATGGTGACGGCGGTGAAGTCCTCGAACAGCAGCCCGCCGGTGAGCTGGCCGCCGCTCGCCGCGGGCTGGTTCGGGTTGACGAGGCTGGCGGGCGCGGGCGCGCCGCCGATGGTGCGGTTGCCGTCGATCGTGGCATCCACGGTGAGCGCCGGGCTCAGTTGCAGCGTCTGCGACAGGCCGAAGGCGGCGAAGGAGCGGGTGCCGTTCTCGCCGATGGTTTCCTCGCCCAGCGTGGTGGTGATCTGCCCGCCCTGCCACGGCGCGACCTCGATTCCGCCGCGCAGCTGGCGCGCGTTGAGGCGCTCGCCGTCGGCGATCTCGTAGGTGCCCACCAGCCGCACGTCCTGCGTGATCGCATAGCGCGCACCGAGGCGGTGGCGGGCCGGGAGGTCGGTGCTCTCGGCCTTGCCGAGCGCCACGGCCGTCCCGGCGGAGAGTTCGAGCTTGTTGCCGAGCAGCCGCTGGGTCGCGCCCGCTTCAAGCACGGTCGAGGCGGCGCTGCTGCCATCGGCGAGGCGATCGGTGAAGTGGACGACCCCGAGCCGCAGGTTGGTATTCTGGCGGGTCAGCGCGATCTGGCCCTGCGCGGCGCGGCGGCGCGCGGCGTCGGTCAGGCTGTCGTCCTGCCACAGGCTGCCGGTGAAGGTCAGCTCCTCGGTGATCAGCACGCGGCCATCGACCCCGAACTTGCGCCGCCCGCGCTCGACCGCGTTCTGCTGGCCGATGCCGTAATCAGCGTCGATCTGGCGGGCATAGGCGATGAGGTCGATATCGCCGGTCTGGTGCTGGACTTCGGCCAGCCAGCCCTGCGCGGTCTCGCCTTCGCGGCGGCTGAGGCCGATCTCGGCGCGCACTTCGGTGCTGTCGCCGAGCTTGGCGAGGAGGTCGACCGCGGCGAGATCGGTGCGCTGCGCCGTGCCGCCCGCGCCCTCGAGCCCGGCGTCGCTGATCGCGCTCGCGCCGATGCGGATCTTGCCGTCCTCGCTCGTCCAGTCGGCGCGCGCGCCGGCGTTCCATTCGGCCTCGCCGCGGGCATCGGTCTCGTATTCGATGACGATGAACTGCGGGTTGAGGTTCTCGTCGCGGCTCAGCACCGGGAAGGCAAAGCGGATCGTGCCCGCCAGCAGGTCGATGTCGTAGTCGGTGAAGCGGGTGAGCGTGCGGCTCGAGACGATCTGCTCCGGCCGGAAGCGGTCGCGCACCTCGATCGTCACGCGCTCCGAATTGGCGAGGATGCGGCGATTTTCCAGGGCGTAGGGGCCGGAGATGCCCTGGCCCTGCGTTTCCTGACGCTGGAAACGGCTGGCGATCTGCGCGGCGAAGCCCTGCGCCTTGAGCCCGCCGACGCGCGCCTCGCCGGTCACCCCGGTCGCGGTGCGGTTGTAGGCGGCAAGGCGCGTCTGGTTGAAGGCGGTCTGGAAGTCGCCGTAAAGCGCGTAGAAGGCGGAGGTCTCGATACGGACATAGAGCTTCTCGCGGCTCGCGGCGTCGAACTGGCGCGCCGAGGCATCGCCGAACACGGTGTAATAGGCCTGCGGATCGATCGCGCCGAGCACGCGCTGGTCGTCGCGCTGCTTGGCGCTGTCATAGGCGATGGTGAGCAGGTATTTGCCCAGCACCCGGCCCTTGGCATAGAGCGCGATGCGCGCGTCATCGCCAAGGTCGCTGTCGAAGCGGCCGGCGCGTTCCATGTTGTCGGCCACCGACCGCGCGCCGACAGTCCCTTCGACAAGGCCGATCACGGTCCATTCGACCTCGCCCGGCTCGATCCACGCTTCCAGTTCCTGACGGCGGGTGATCTCGCCATCGTCGAAGGTGAAGCCGAGGCGCAGCGAACCGCTGACCATGGTGGGGGCAAGCTCGATCTTCGCGATCCCCTCGTTGCCGTCCACCACCCAGCGCGCATTGACCGGCGCGGTGCCGGTCAGCTGATTGAGCTGCTGGCGGTCGATCTGCTCGGCGCTCTGGTAGGGGGCGTTGAGGGTGAAGCTGCCCGAGATGCCTTCGCGCAAGGGGCGGTTGTTGCGATCGAGCACGCGGATCGCGATCACCGGACGGGTGCGACCATCGGCGATGAGGTTCGACTGTTCGCGCAGGAACTCGATCCTGGCGGGCGCGCGGGTGAAGAACACCTCGCGGGTGAAGGTCTTGGAGACCTCGCCGAAGGAGTTGAGGATGCGCGCCTCGAGCACGGTCTTGTCGGTCAGCAGCGGCACGCCGCGCCACTGGCTGACCGCCCACAGGCCGACCTCGGGGTTCTGCGTCCCCTCGAAAGCGAGCGGGCTGACCGGCTTGCCGTCGACGAACAGCTGGACGCTCTGGCCGAGGCGGTGCCGCACCGCGACCTTGATCGCAGGCGCGCGCGGGTTGGCGTCGGGGGCGGGGGCGAGGAAGCCGTCCTCGCCATCGCCCAACGCGAGATAATCGGTGACGGTGGGGCCAGAATCCTTGGGCGCATCCTTGGCGGCTTCGGCAACGGGGGCGTCGGCGGCGGGGGCCGGGAGCGGGGCGAGCTTGGCGCGCGCGGCCTCGGGCAGCACGGCGTGGAAATCGGCGACCACCAGGCTCCCGCCCTGACCGATCGCGAAGCGCGAGATCGCGCTGCCCGCGCTGCGGGTGTTCCGGGTGCAATCGACGAACTGGCCGCCCTCGGGCAGGGTCATGGGCGCGACCTGCACCACGTGGGTGCCGGGGACGACGCCTTCGAAGTGGTAGCGCCCATCGGCATCGGTGACCGCAAAGCTGCCGTCCTCGAGCATCACCCGCACGCCCGGGATCCCGCGGCGTTCGGCCTCGGGCAGGGTGCAGGGGCCGTCGGTGACGCGGCCGATGATGGTCATGCGGTCGGCAATCGTCTCGCGGTCGATATCGAGCACGGCGTCGGCGCGCACCTCGCGGCCCAGCGCGTCGCGGGCGAGCGCGAGGTTGACCACCCGGCCCGGAGGCGCATCGGGGCGCACCGACATGGCATAGGTGACCTTGACCGAGGTGGCGGGCGCGATGTCGCCGAGCGCGATCGTCAGCACGCGGCCATCGGGCGAGGTGGTGAGCGCGCCCGGCGCGCGGGCGCCGTCGATGCGCAGCGAATCCGCGCGCAGCCGCAGCCAGCGCGAGGGGGTGTCGGTGATCGTCACCGCCCGGCGGATGCGCGCCGGGTCGGTGTTGCCCACGGTGAGGGTGTAGAATGTCCCCCGTCAGCACCAATGGCACAGATTTGAGGTTGTGATTTAAGGAGGGTTGGGGCTT
>OFDN01000962.1_pt1 | contig 20958 bp, 20 predicted proteins | sample 1520971 | NCBI WGS metagenome assembly OFDN01 (sample SAMEA94257418, study PRJEB24077) | hot springs metagenome | biome: Aquatic biome; feature: Geographical feature; material: Water | place: India | collected 2012-06-12 | depth 5 m
CGGGGGCCGGAGACTGGGTCCAAGCATTCGCAAGGAGCATGAGTTGCATCGTTTCGGAAACAAGACCGTCATCGTCACCGGCGCGGCCTCGGGCATCGGCCGCGGCGTGGCCGAGCGCTTCGCCAGCGAAGGCGCCAACGTGGTGCTGTGCGACATCGACGAGCCACGCCTGCAGCAGGTGGCCGCCACGCTGCCGGCCGGGCGCACGCTGGCGCGCCGCTGCGACGTCTCGGACTACGCCCAGGTGCAGGCCCTGGTGGATGCCACGGTGCAGCGCTTCGGCGGCGTGGACGTCATGGTGAACAACGCCGGCATCGCGCCCGAAGGCTCGGTGGAGGCGGTGTCCATCGACGACTGGCACCGCACGCTCAACACCGACCTCACCGGTGTGTTCCACGGCTGCCGCGCGGCCATGCCGCACCTGCTGCAGTCCCAGGGCTGCATCGTCAACACCGCCTCGGTCTCCGGACTGCGGGCGGACTGGAACACCGCCGCCTACAACGCGGCCAAGGGCGGCGTGGTCAACCTCACCCGCGCCATCGCGCTGGACTACGGCAGCCGCGGCGTGCGCTGCAATGCGGTGTGCCCCTCGCTCACCCGCACCGGCATGACCGAGGACATGCTCAAGGACGAGGAGCTGGTGGACGAGTTCATGGAGCGCATGCCGCTGGGCCGCGTGGCCGAGCCGGCCGACATCGCCGGCGTGGTGGCCTTCCTGGCCAGCATGGACGCACGCTTCGTCAATGGCGTGAACCTGCCGGTGGACGGCGGCGTCACCGCCTCCAACGGCCAGCCGCCGATGTGATCGGCCCATCCGGCGGCCCGGGCCGGGCGCGCTATTCGGCGGCCTGCACCGCGCCGTCCTGGATGGCCTGGGCCACCGCGCCCAGCAGGGTGCCGATGTCGAACGGCTTGACCAGGATGGACTGCGTGCCCAGCACCGCGCCCACCTCGGCCATGTCGGCATAGCCGGTGGCCAGGATCACCGGCAGGCCGGGCTGCTGCTCGCGTGCATGCTTGATGACCTCGGCGCCGTTCATGTGCGGCATGGCGTAGTCGACGATCAGCAGGTCGGGCTGGTGGTGCGACAGCGCCTCCAGGCCGTCCGCGCCGTTCGATGCCGCGACCACGCGGTGGCCGTTGAGGCGCAGGCTTTCCACGATCACGCGGCGCACCTCGGCATCGTCCTCGATCACCAGGATGCTGTGGGTCTGCGCACCGGCATGGCCGTGGTCCTCGGCCGGCACCGGCGCCGCCACCTGCGGCGCCACCAGCGGGAAGCGGATCTCCACCGTGGTGCCCTCGCCCAGCGTGCTCTCGATGCGCGCCAGCCCGCCCGACTGCTGCGCGAAGCCGTACACCTGGCTCAGGCCCAGGCCGGTGCCGCTGCCCACCGGCTTGGTGGTGAAGAAGGGATCGAACACCTTGCTCAGCAGGTGCGGCGGGATGCCGGCGCCCTGGTCGGCCACCGACACCAGCACGTAGCGGCCGGCGGGCAGCTCGTCCGCGTCCAGGTCCTCGATGCGGGTGGACAGCCGCAGCCGGCCGCCGCCGGGCATCGCGTCCTTGGCATTGACGGCCAGGTTCAGCACCGCCATCTCCATCTGGCTGGGGTCGATCTGCACCCAGGCCTGGCCTTCGCAGAGGTCCAGCTCCAGCTGCACGCTGGCGCCGGTGGACAGGGCCACCAGCTCATGCATGCCCAGCAGCAGCGCATTCACGTCGGTCAGCCGCGGCAGCAGCGACTGCGCGCGGGCGAAGGTCAGCAGCTGGCCGGTCAGGCGCGAGCCACGCGAGACGGCGCGCCGCGCCCGCTCGGCGATGCCGGCCACCTTGGCCTCGGGGCTCTGGCGCACCAGCAGCTCCAGGTTCATGCTGACCACGTGCAGCAGGTTGTTGAAGTCGTGCGCGATGCCGCCGGTGAGCCGGCCGATGGCCTCCATCTTCTGCATGTGCACCAGCGCGGCCTGCGCCCGCTCGCGCTCGCTGATCTCCGCCATCAGCCGGTCGTTGGCGGCGGCCAGTTCATGGGTGCGCGCGGTGATGCGGTCTTCCAGCTCGCGGTTCAGCCGTTCCACGGTGGCCCGGGTCTCGCCCAGCTCCTGCAGGTTCCGGCGGGTGGTGTATTGGCGCTGACGGGCCCGCACCGCGGCTTCGGCGGCGCTGGCCAGCGTCTCGGCATTCACCGGCCGCTCCAGCAGCATCACGTTGCCCAGCGACTGCAGCGTGCGCAGCGCATGGTCGGAGCGCCGGCCTGCCTGGCGCGTGGCCAGCACGATGAAGGGAAAGTCCGACCAGCTCGGCTGGTCGGCCAGCCAGCGCAACAGATCGCCGTCGGGGCCGCCCTGCAGCGCCTCCTCGGTGAGGATGGCTGCGGCCGCGCCTTCGCGCAGCGCTGACAGCACCGCGGTGTGGCTGGCGCAGGTCACCGCCTCGATCCGGCGGCCGGCCAGCACCGACACCACCACCTCCGCGTCCCTGCCGCGGGGGGTGTGCACCAGCACCCGCAGTTCCAGGCCGGCGGCGCTCACCGGGCGCCCGGGGCCGGCACGGCGCCGTCGTCGCCCAGCAGGGGCTGGTTGCCGCGATAGGCCGGCACGCCACGCATCACGCCATCGAAATCGGTGAGCGCGGCGCCCACCTCCACCCCGCCGGGGCCGAGGCGGAACTCGCGAATGGAACTTTCGTGCGCGCTGGTGCGGCTCTTGACGGCCAGCACCGCCTTCAGCAGCCGGCCGCGCGCCTCGAAGAAGCGGAACAGCAGGATGGCGTCGCTGAGGTAGCTGAGGTCGACGTCGTTGTGTCCCTCGCCGAACAGCCCGTGCTGGCCCAGCACCAGGATGGTGGCCACGCCGCGCTGGTTCAGGTAGGTGAGCAGCTCGTGCATCTGCAGCAGCAGGAAGCGCCCGCCCGGCATCGCCTGCAGGTAGGCATTCAGGCTGTCGATGCCCAGCGCGGTGACGCCGCGGCGCTCGACCGCTTCGCGCACCAGGTGCGCGAACTCGCCCGGCGTGACGGCGGCCGGGTCCAGCGCCACCACTTCCAGCTGTCCATCGTCGATGAAGCGGCGGATGGGCATGCCCAGCGCGTCGCAGCGCGCCAGCAGCGTGCCCAGGCCTTCGTCGAACAGGTAGTACGCCGCGCGTTCGCCACGCTGCAGCGCGGCCAGCAGGCAGGCGACGGCGGTGGTGGTCTTGCCCACGCCGCTGGGGCCGGCGAACAAGGTGTTGCTGCCCAGGGTGAGGCCGCCGCCCAGCAGCTGGTCCAGCGCCTGGTTGCCGGTGCTGCGCGCGGTCGGCCGGAAGCTGGCGCCGTGCTCGGCCGCGATCAGCCGCGGGTAGACGGAGATGCCGCCGGTGTCGAGCTTGAAGTCGTGGTCGCCGCCGCGGAACTTCACGCCGCGCAGCTTGGCCACCCGCAGGTAGCGCTTGTCCTCGCCGTAGTGGCCGGTGGTCTGGCCCAGGGTCAGCACGCCGTGGGCGATGCTGTGCAGCTGCAGGTCGCTGTCGCTCGAGGTCTTGTCGTCCAGCAGCAGCACCGTGCAGCCGCAGCCGGCAAAAAAGTGCTTCAGTGCCAGGATCTGCCGGCGATAGCGCAGGGGATCCTGCGCCAGCAGCCGCATCTCCGACAGGCTGTCGAACACCACGCGGCGCGGCCGGTTCTTCTGCACCTCGGCCATCACGCCGCGGGTGGTTTCGCCCAGCTCGATCTCCGACGGATGCAGGATGGATTGCTCGGCATCGGCGCTCAGGCCCTCGGCCGTCACCAGCTCGAAGACCTGCAGGCCTTCCAGCGACCAGCCATGCGCGGCGGCCACGGTGCGCAGCTCCTGCGCCGTCTCCGACAGCGTGACGTACAGCCCGCTCTCGCCGCGGCGATGGCCTTCCAGCAGGAACTGGATGCCCAGCGTCGTCTTGCCGGCGCCGGGCTCGCCTTCCACCAGGTACAGGTGGCGTGGCGGCAGGCCGCCGCCCAGCACGTTGTCCAGGCCTTCGATGCCGGTGGAATCGCGCTCGGGATGGTCGGGCGTGGCTTGGGGCGGACTGTTCATGGGGGAGATGAGGGGGGCAGGCGACCGTTGGACGTAAGAGGCACGCGACACGCAGCGCCGGCAAACGTCGCCTTGGTGGCAACTGGCATGCCTGCATCTCCGCTTGCGCCGATGACTGCGGTTGCCGGCCTACAAGCGGATGGTGGCGTGTCTGACGCGTCGCAGTTCCGGCCCGGCGAAAGATGGGGCCCCTTCGACCGCCGCCACCCGACATGACCGATGACGCCGCCCTGCCCCGTCCGCCCGCGCATGGCAGCTGCACCCTGGCCGATGTGCGCATCGACGGCTACAGCCTCGAGATCGAGGACGAGGACGGCCTGGTCGGCGACCAGGCTAGCCAGACCGCCTTCCGCGAGCTGCTGGCGCAATGGCGCGAGCGCATGGAGCGGGCCGGCCACGATCCGCTGGGGCCCACGCCCAGCGAGGAGATGAGCAAGGAGACGCTGGACCGGCTGGCCCTGTCCGGCGACACCGAGGCCGCACGCACGGTGGCCCTGGCCATCAACGAGTTTTCCGAAAGGCTGGCCTATGTCATCGGCCGTCTGATGAAGCATCCCAGCTGGCAGGGCGTGCAGCGCATCGTGGTGGGCGGCGGCTTCAAGGAAAGCGCCATCGGCCGCATCGCCATCCGGCAGACGGCCGGCCGGCTGCAGGCCGCCGGCCAGGCGGTGCAGCTGCGGGCCATCCACTACGGCGCCGACGACGGCGGGCTGATCGGCGGCATCCACCTGCTGGACCGCTCGCCCGCCGGCCCGCGCGCCTCCATGCTGGCCATCGACATCGGCGGCACCAACGTGCGCTGCGGCATCGTGGAATTCGGCGGCGACGGCGGCCGCAGCGCCTCGGTGGTGCGGCGCGAGAAATGGCGCCATGCCGACGAGGAAGGCGATGCCGACCTGGTGCAGGGCATCGTGGCCATGCTGCGCCGGCTGATCGCGCATGCGGAAGGCGAGCAGCGCCCGCTGCTGCCGGTGCTGGCCGTGGGCTGCCCGGGCGTGGTGCTGGAAGACGGCTCCATCGACCGCGGCGCGCAGAACCTGCCCGACGACTGGCGGCAGGCCAGCTTCCACCTGCCGCGCCGGCTGCAGGAGAACATCCCGCGCATCGGCGAGGCGGACACGGTGGTGGTGATGCACAACGACGCCGTGGTGCAGGGCCTGAGCGAACTGCCCTTCACCCAGGACGTGGCGCGCTGGGCCGTGCTCACCATCGGCACCGGGCTGGGCAACGCCAGCTACACCAACACGCCGGGCTGAGGCCATGCGCTGCCTGCCACGCGCCCTGCTGCGGCTGTGGATCGGGGCCCTGGCCCTGGCGACGGCCTGCAGCCTGCGGGCGGGCGAGCCTGCGGCCGCTGCCGAGCCGGCCTGGGTGCCGCGGCTGCAGGCCGAGCTGGCGCAGGTGGCACAGCGGCATTCGGCGCGCATCGGCGTGTACGTGCGCGACCTGGACAGCGGCGCCTCCGCCTCCTTCCAGGCCGACCGGCCGTGGTACCTGGCCTCCACCGTGAAGGTGCCGGTGGCCATCGCGGTGCTGCGCGGCGTGGAGCGCGGCGACTTCGGCCTCGACACGCCGCTGACGCTGCGCGCCGCCGACGTGGTGGACGGCGCCGGACCCACGCGCCTGAAGCCGCTGGGCGCGCCGCTGACGGTGCGCTACCTGCTGGAGCAGATGATCGTCTGGAGCGACAACACCGCCAGCGACATGCTGATCGGGCTGGTGGGCATCCAGGCGGTGAATGCCCTGGTGCAGGAACTGGTGCCCGGCGGCTTCGAGCGCATCACCAGCCTGGCCGACGTGCGCCGCCAGGCCTATGGCCAGCTCACGCCGGCGGCGCAGCACCTGTCGGGTGCGGACTTCCTCGCCTTGAAGCAGCAGCGCAGCGAGGCCGAACGCCGTCTGCTGCTGGCCCGCCTGGTGGGCGTGCCCGCCAGCGAGCTGAAGCTGCCCACGCTGGCCGCCGCCTACGAGGCCTACTACGCCACCGGCCTGAACACCGGCCGGCTGGATGCCTATGGCGAGCTGCTCGCCCGGCTGGTCGAGGGCCAGGCGCTGGGCCCCAAGGGCACCGCCTGGCTGCTGCGCCTGATGGAGCGGGTGAAGACCGGCCCCAACCGCATCAAGGCCGGCCTGCCCACGCGGGCCCGCTTCGCCCACAAGACCGGCACCCAGCGCGGCCGCACCTGCGATGCCGGCGTGATCAGCGTGCCGCGGCTGGGCAAGGACAGCCGCGTGCTGGTGGCCGCCTGCACCAGCGGCGAGCTGTCCGTCGCCCGCTCCGACCGTGCGCTGCGCGAGGTGGGCGCGGCCATCTGCCATTCCGGACTACTGACCGATGGAAAGCCCCATGACCCCCTGTGCAATGCGGTGCCCCGCCTTTCGCCCGACGCTGCTTCTGGCGGCCCTGACGCTCCTGACGAGCCTTGAGGCCGCCCGGGCCGCCCCGCCCGCCGGCTGGACCGATGCGCTGCGCGCCCAGGTGCAGCGCATCGACGAGGCCACGCCCGGGCAGCTGGGCCTCTACGTCAAGCGGCTGGACAACGGCGAGACCCTGTCCTACCAGGCCGACCGGCCGTGGTACCTGGCTTCCACCGCCAAGCTGCCGATCGCGCTGGCCGTGCTGCAGGAGCTGGAGGCCCGCCGCGGCAGCCTGCAGCAGAAGCTGGTGCTGCAGGAGACCGACAAGGTGGACGGCTCCGGCGCGGTGGTATGGCAGAAGGCGGGCAGCGCCTTCACCGTGGAATCGCTGCTCAAGCGCATGCTGGAGCAGAGCGACAACACCGCGGCCAACATGCTGGTGCGCAGCATCGGCGAGGACACCTGGAACCGCCGGGCCCAGGCCATGATGGGCCGCGGCGCCGGCACGCTGACCAGCTTCACCCAGGTGCGGCGGGACGTGTATGCCGAGCTGCATCCCAAGGCGCGCGAGCTGCCCAACATCGACCTGGTGAAGATCGCCGGCGCGCCCATGGGCCCGCAGCGGGTGACGGCACTGCGCCGCACGCTGGGCGTGCAGGCCTCCGAGCTGCAGGTGCCCACCCTCGAGGAGGCGTATGAGCGCTACTACCGCCGCGGCCTGAACTCAGCCACGCTGGAAGCGTACGGCGGCATGCTGGAGAAGTTCGTCAAGGGCGAGCTGGTGTCGCCGCAGCACCAGCAGGTGCTGTTCATCGACATGAAGTTCGACCGCTACGACAACTACCGGCTGGAAGCCGGGTTGCCGCGCACGGTGAAGTTCATCCACAAGACCGGCACGCAGTTCCAGCGCGCCTGCCACATGGGCGTCATCCATCCGCAGGACGGCGGCCGCAATGCCATCGTGGTGGCCACCTGCGCCGAAGGCCTGGACGAGAACAAGCTGGCCGGCCAGATGTTCGAGCAGATCGGCCGCGCCATCACGCAGACGATGCTGGCGTCCGGGAACTGACCCCGCGCGGGTTGCACCGTGTGCGCCCGGAGTGGAGGCTCGTGTGCACGGCGCCGGACCTGCGACGCATGGGGGCACCCGGCGCCGGCTGGGCGGCTCCTGCCGCCCGGAGTGCTAGCCGAGCGCGGTGTCCAGCAGCATCATCAGCACGAAGCCCAGCATCAGCCCCGTCGTCGCCGCCCGCTCGTGGCCCTGGCGGTGCGACTCGGGGATGATCTCGTGGCTAATGACGAACAGCATGGCGCCCGCGGCCGCCGCCAGCCCCCAGGGCAGCAGGCCCGAGGCCAGGCTGACCAGCGCGGCGCCGAAGACCGCGCCCACCGGCTCCACCAGACCCGAGGCGATGCCCAGTCCTACTGCCACCAGCTTGCTGTAGCCCACGCCGCGCAGCGCCAGCGCCACCACCATGCCCTCGGGCACGTCCTGGATCGCGATGCCGGTGGCCAGCGCCTGCGCGCCGATGCGGTCGGAACCGCCGAAGCCCACGCCGATGGCCAGGCCCTCCGGCAGGTTGTGCAGCGCGATCGCCATCACGAACAGCCAGGCCCGGCGCGCGGTCTGCCGCTTCGGCCCTTCCACGCCCTTGACGAAGTGCTCGTGCGGCACCAGCCGGTCCACCAGCATCAAGGCGGCCGCGCCCAGCAGCACGCCGCTGCCGACAATGCCGCCCGCGCCCCAAGGCCCTGCGCCCTGCGCCTCGGCCGCACCGAGGGCTGGAATGATGAGCGAGAAGGAACAGGCAGCCAGCATCACGCCGGCACCGAAGCCCAGCATCGAATCGCTGGCACGCTGCGAGAACTGCTGGGACAGCAGCACCGGCAGCGTGCCCAGCGCCGTGGCCAGCGCGGCGATGGAGCCGCCCAGCAGGGCCGCCTTCACCCGTTCGTCGGCGAACACCGGCGTGTGCATCAGCGCATCCAGCGCCGCCGCCATGCCGCCGATCACCACCGCCCAGCCGATGAGCCGACGGGCGCGGGCCAGGCGGTTGTCCACACGGGCCACGCCGGCGGCAGGATCGGGCGTGGGCGACAGGGGCGGGCTGGACATGCGTGGTGTTCCTGGAGCTTCTGGGCCCGCTGGACGCAGGCCGACCACGTCTACCGGCAAACGGGATACCTGCCGCACCGCCGGCCGGCCGCGGAGGCGTCAGACGCGCGAAGTACCATGACATGCCGGGCGGGGCGCGCCGCGTCCCTCGCCGATCCGATTGCAGTCCATGACGTCCGAGCCCCATCCAGGCCACCCGCCCGCGCCGCACCACCGCCTCCGGCGCTGGTGGCAGGCGGCGGCCTGGGCGGTGCTGGCCGTGCTGGCCCGCGCCGCGCTGCAGCCGCTGCTGGACGACGCACTGCCCTTCCTCTTCGCGCTTCCGGCCTGCGCCATCGTGGCCGTGCGGCTGGGCGCCGGCCCGGGCGCGCTGGTGGCACTGCTGTGCGCCGTGGCGGTCGCCCTGCCGGGCCTGCCGCCGTCGATCCGGACCGGGCAGGCGCCCGTCCAGCTCGGGGCATTCATCGTCAGCGCGCTGCTCACGGCGCTGCTGTGCGGCCGCATCCGCAGCGCGCAGCAGGACGCCCAGCCGCAGATGGCGGCGCGGCTGGCCGAGCACGGCGATACGCCGCTGACCCGCTGGCTGCAGACGGTGCTCTGGGGCGCCGCGGTGATCCCGCTCAGCGCCTTCCTGGCCGCCAGCTGGTGGGGCTACGAACGCGCCTTCAACGATGCCGAGGACACGGTGGTGCGCGTCAGCAGCGTGCTGGCCCGGCATGCGCAGCAGGTGATGGACACCTCCCGCGACCTGGCGCTGCGGGTGGACAGCATCGCCGGCCACGACGACGCCGCCCTGCGCGACAACGAGGCCACGGTGCACCGCCGGCTGGTCGACCTGATCGAAGGCCAGCGCGCGGTGCAGGCCCTGGGTGTCTGGAATGCCGCCGGCGAGCCGGTGGTCAGCAGCGCGCGCTATCCGGTGCCGGCCGGCACCTCGGTGGCCGACCGGCCCTGGTTCACCGCGATGGCCCAGGGCGGCGAGCCGGTGGTCGTCACCAGCGTGGTCACCGGCCGGCTGCAGAACAAGCCCATCTTCAGCCTGCTGCTGCGCCGCGGCGCGCCGGACGGCCGCTTCGCCGGAGTGATCTCGGTGTCGCTTTCGCCGGAGTACTTCGAGGAGTTCTACAGCTCGCTGGCCGCGCAGGAACCGGGGCTCAACACCTTCCTGCTCTTCCTGCAGAGCGGCGATCTGCTCACCCGCTGGCCGCGGCCGGCGGCGCCGGTGACGCGGCTGCCGGCCAGCAGCCCGGTGCTGGCCACCGTGAGCGCGGGCGCAGCCAGCGGCGTGATGTTCGGCGTCTCGGGCATCGACGGCGTGCGCCGCCTGGCCAGCCTGCAGCGGCTGCAGGGCCTGCCGCTGTATGTCTCCACCTCGCTCAGCGAGCACGCCATCCTGCAGAGCTGGAAGCGCTTCGTCGGCCTGCTGGCCGCGGTGCTGGGGCCGGTGACGCTGGGGCTGGTGTACGTCTCCTTCGTGGCGCTGAAGAAGACCCGCAACGAACATGCGGTGGCGGTGGAGCTGCGCGAGGAGATCCGCCTGCGCGCCCAGGCGGAGCAGGCGGCCATGCAGTCGCAGAAGCTGGAGGCGCTGGCCCACCTCACCGGCGGCGTGGCGCATGACTTCAACAACCTGCTGGCCATCGTCAACGGCAACGTGCACCTGCTGCGCCGGCTGCACCCGCAGCTGGCGCAGGGCAAGCAGCTGGAGGCCATCGCACGCGCGACCGCCTCCGGCGTGCGGCTGACCCGGCAGCTGCTGTCGTTCTCCCGCCGGCAGGCCATCAACCCCGAGCCGGTGCAGTTGCAGGAATGGCTGCCCGCGGTGTCCGGCCTGCTCAAGACCACGCTGGGCAGCAACGTGTCGCTGTCGCTGGACGTGGCGGCCGACACCCCGCCGGTGCTGGCCGACACCGCCGAGCTGGAGCTGGCACTGATCAACCTGGCCGTGAACGCACGCGATGCCATGCCCCAGGGCGGCCGCCTGCACATCGAGGTGCGGCCTTCACAGGGCGAGGCGCCCGGGCCCGGCAGCGTGTGCATCGCGGTCAGCGACACCGGCACCGGCATGAGCCCGGAGGTGGCGCAGAAGGCCTTCGAGCCCTTCTTCACCACCAAGCCGCAGGACAAGGGCACCGGCCTGGGCCTGAGCCAGGTGCACGGCTTTGCGCTGCAGGCCGGCGGCAGCGCCGCCCTCCGCAGCCAGCCGGGCACGGGCACCACGGTGACGATGACGCTGCCCGCCACGCCGCGGCCGGTGCCGGTGGCCGCGCCTGTGGACACCGCGGCCACGCCGCACCTGCATGGCCGCGCGCTGCTGGTGGAGGACAACGAGGACGTGGCCGCCACCTACACCGCGGTGCTCGCCTCCACCGGCCTGCAGGTGGACCGCGCGGCCAATGCCGACGATGCACTGCAGGCGGTGCTGCGCGGCGCTCCGGACTATGCAGTGGTGGTGTCCGACGTCGCCATGCCCGGCACGCTGGACGGCATCCAGCTGGCGCTGCGGCTGCGCACGCTGCGCCCGGCGCTGCGGGTGATCCTGGTCACCGGCTATGCCTCGCGCCTGCAGGCCGCCAAGGAGGCGGGGCTGAAGGTGCTGAGCAAGCCGGTGGAGCCGGCCACGCTGTTCGCGGAAGTGGAACAGGCGCTGGCGCTGCAGACCTCACCGGGCTGAAGGCCGCGGCGCGCCGCCGCGCAGCCGCGCGACGAATTCCGTCTGCCGTCGCGAGCCCGTCTTGGCCAGCAGGTGGCCGATGTGCGTGCGCACCGTGCTGAGCTTGACGCCCAGCTGCTGCGCGATCTCCTCGGCCTGCAACCCGTCCACCACGCAGCGGGCGGTGCGCACCTCGGCCGGCGTCAGCGCATAGTGCTGGGCGAAGGCCTCCAGCAGCTCGGCCGGCGTGGCGCGCAGCGTCACCACCGCATGCACCTCGTCGGCCCCATCGCCCGGCGCCAGGCCGGGCGGGTTGCCATGCACCCGCCGCAGCGTCAGCACCGCCGGCATGCCGTCCTCCTCCAGCAGCATCTGCCGCACGGTGGGCGCGCCGGCCAGCCCGTCCATCACGCGGGCGACGTGCTGCCAGCCGGCGGCGGCGGTGCGGGCCATCAGCAGGCCGCCCGGGGCCAGGCTCAGCGTCTGGGCGCGCTGGCACACCCGCTCGGCCTGGCGGTTGGCGCGCACCAGCCGGCCGCGGCGGTCGACGAACAGCATTGGCACGTCCATCTGGTCGAACATGCCTTCCAGCGTGTTTGCCACCGCCACCTGCGGCGCGATGCGGCGGTGCATGCGCAGCGCGCGGCCCAGGTGCGGCATCAGCGTGCGCATCTGCTCCACCAGCCGCGGCGCGAACCAGCCCGGCTGCGCCGCGCCGCGGTGGAAGCTGACGATGGTGCAGGCACCGCCCTCGCCTTCGGCCGGCGGAATGACCCCGGTGAGGATGTCCTTCACGCCGTACGGCTGCAGGAACTCGCGCCAGAAGTACGACAGCTGCAAGGCACCGGGGTCCACGATGTCACAGCCGCGGGCCACGTAGCCCGGCACCATCAGGCCGCGGGCCTGCGCGGCCAGCCGCCAGCTGTCGTGCGCGAAGAAGTGGCTGTGGTACTCGGTGAGTGCGGCGGCCGGCACGTGGCGCGCGGCGATGGTGTCGGCGCTGTGCTCGTCGGGCGGCAGCAGGTAGATGGCGCCGGTGGCGTCGAAGTGGCCGCAGAAATGGCCGAGGGCAGTGCGGAAGCTGGTGTCGTCGCCGACCGCGTCGTACAACATCTCGACGCAGTCGTCGAGGCCCGCCGGGGCTTGGGGTGGATGCGCCTGGAAAGCGGGCGCGGATTCGAACTCCAGAACCTGTGACAAAACTTCTCCTCTTGCGCGCCGGGCGGTCGCGCCTACTGCGAGCCGCACTGGAGGCGGCGTTACCGAATGTTGCCCAGCCGCCTGCAGCGAACGCCTCCTACCGATTGATGAGGAAACGAGGGCGCCTCCTGACGGGTTAGGGGGCGTCGTCTGCCGCCTACAGGCGTCCGCGAAGGCGGCTGATACGCGGCCAGCGCATCGGACAGCACAGTCGCAGGCATCGTCCACCACCGCAGGAGGCACACCATGTCCGACGACAAGACCAAGAGCCACGGCCAGGATCGCACCCGCATCAACGTGAACGAGGACTACGAACTGCGGGACTGGTCCGCCAAGTTCGGCGTCACGCCCGACCAGCTCCGGCAGGCCGTGGCCGCCGTGGGCACCTCGGCCGAGGCGGTGCAGCAGCACTTGCAGGGCGCCGGCGGCCGCAAGGGAGCATGAGCATGGCCGCCCTGGGAAGCCAGGAGATCGAGCGCCTGCGCCAGCGGCTGCATGAGCGCCAGGCCACCCTGCGCGACGAGGTGCAGGCGCTGGACGACGAATCGCAGGACACGCCCGGCAGCGTGCTGCACAGCCAGGTGGAAGACTTGGGCGAACAGGGCGAGGAACGTGTGCGCGGCGCAGTGCGTGCCGCCGAGCAGGAGCGCGACACCCGCGAGCTGCAGGACATCGGCACCGCGCTGGACCGCATGCGCTCCGGCAGCTATGGCGAATGCCTGGACTGTGGCACCGACATCCCGCTGGCCCGGCTGGACGCGCAGCCGGCCGCGCTGCGCTGCCTGCCCTGCCAGGAGAAGTTCGAGCAGACGCACGAGCCGCCCCGGGCGCCGCTGCCGCCGATGCAGTGACGGCCCGGCAGGGCCACGGCACGCGCGTTGCCCACCGCCGCGCATGACCGACCTGATCTCGCCGACACGACCCGCGCCCGACTCCACCCTTTCCCCGCCGCTGCCGCCGGTGCACCCCGCGGCGCTCGAGGCGCCGGCGCCGGACGTGCCGGCACCGCCGCTGCCACGGTTCGCGCAGATCGAGCCGATCGGCCGCTGCAACCTGGCCTGCGGCATGTGCACCGTCAACCACCGCGGCGACGAGGTGGCCACCCTCTCGGTCGAGCGCTACATCGCCCTGCTGGATGCCCTGCCCGGCCTGGAAGCGCTGCATCTGCAGGGCCTGGGCGAGCCGATGCTGCATCCACGCTTCTTCGACATGGTGGAGATCGCCGCCCGACGCGGCATCCGGGTGTCGGCCAACAGCAACCTGACGCTGCTCACGCCGGCGCGGGTGCAACGCTGCATCAGCAGCGGCCTGGCGGCGCTGTCCGTCTCGCTGGACGGCGCCACCGCCGCCACCTTCGAAGGCGTGCGCCACGGCGCCAACTTCGGCAAGGTGGTGCGCAACCTCGGCCGGCTGACTGACGCGCGCGATGCCGCCGCCAGCCCGCTGGAGGTGCGGGGCGTGATGGTGCTGATGCGCAGCAACCTCGACGAGCTGCCCGCGCTGGTGGAGCTGCTGCATGCCCACCGCGTGCCCGAGCTGCTGGTGCAGCGCCTGTCCAGCGACCTGGAGCACGAGGACCTGCCGGGCCGCTATATCCCCATCCGCAGCTACTGCCGCAGCGCCGAGCTGCGTCCGCAGGACCTGCCGCATGCGGAACAGGTGTTCGAGCAGGCGCGCCAGCGGGCCCGGGCGCTGGGCCTGCAGCTGAACCTGCCCTCGCTGCGGCCGGCCGCCGCGCCCGCACTCGCCGCGGGCAGCCCGCGCTGCAGCTGGCCGTGGGACGGCCTGTACTTCACCGCCGCCGGCGAGATGCTGCCCTGCTGCATGGTGGCCACCGCCGACCGCGCCAGCTTCGGCCGCGTCTTCGGCCCCGAGCCGGCCTCGGCCGAGGTGGACATTCCCGGCGCCTGGAACAGCGCCACCGCGCGACAGTTCCGCCGCGGGTTGCGCGACGATGCACCGCCATCCATCTGCCGCTCCTGCGCGCTGTACCACGGCACCTTCTGACGCCAACCGGAGGCTTCCCATGCCGCACTTCACGGGCCAGCATGCCCATGCGCTGTCCAACCTGCCCTGCGACTACGAGGGCGACTACGACACCCTGCCCGACGGCCGGCTGCAGTGGCAGGCTAGCGTGGTGGCCGCCGACGGCGGCAGCCGGCAGCTGAACGGCATCGCCCAGCCCGAGCCGCCGGCCCTCACCGGGCTGCAGGCGGTGCTGGCATCCCTGCACAGCCAGATCGACGCCCAGAACCCGGCCGACGCCCAGGGCGGCCACGGGCGTTGAACGACGCGCCGCCGCTGCGCCTGTTCACCGCCTTGTGGCCGGGCGAGGCCACCCGTGCCGCGGCGCAGGCCTGGCAGGCCCGCTGCACCTGGCCACCGGGCGCGCGCCCGGTGCGGCCGACGGACCTGCATGTCACGCTGCACTTCATCGGCGCGCTGGCCGCGGCGCAGCTGCCCGCACTGCAGGCGGCGCTGCAGGCGGCGGTGCGGTCGTCGGGCTGGCCGCCGCCGCACGAGCCCCTGGCGCTGCGCTTCGACCGCTGCAGCGTCTGGCCCAACGGCGTGGCGGTACTGTTGTGCAGCCAGCCACCGCCCGCGCCGTTGCAGGCGCTGCACCAGGCCATTGGCCAAGCGCTGCAGGCCATGGACATCGCGCTGGACGAGCGGCCCTGGCAGCCGCACATCACCCTGGCGCGCAAGGCGCGCGGTGCCGGTCTGCCGGCGGCGGGCAGCCTGCCGCCGCCGGTGGACTGGCCGCTGCAGGAGGCGGTGCTGGCCGCCTCCCGCGGCGGCTACCAGGTGCTTCAGCGCTGGGCTTGAGCGCGACGGCCGCGTCGTGCAACCAGGCCCACGCCCGCCAGGCCGGCCAGCATCAGCGCATAGGTGCCGGGCTCCGGCACCGGCGACACGTTCAGCGCCGTGTCCAGCCGGATCTGGATGAACTCGGTGCTGTCCGGGCCCACCAGCGTGCGGCCGCCGTTGCCGGGATAGTTGTTGTCGTTGATCACCAGCAGCGTGTTGGCATCCAGGATCAGCACGTCCTCGATGGTCACGAAGGGGAAGTCGAAGGTGGTCTTGCCGTCGCGGTTCAGGTCGTTGGGATCGGCGATGTCCAGCAGGTCCACCACCAGCGTCTTCTCGGCAAAGCCGTCGGCGTCCACCTTGTTCAGGTCGATCTTGAAGATCTTCTTGAACATGTCGCCGGCGTTCGGGCTGGTGCCCTGGATGCCGTTGCGCTCGATGACCAGGAACTCATGGTCGTTGATCGCCGTCATGTCGCCGATGTTGGTGCCGGCGGCATCCAGGCGGTAGCCGAAGGTCTTGCCGGTGTAGCTCTCGGTGTCCACGCTGAACTCGTTGATGATCAGCCGCTTCTGGTTCGGATCCTCGATCAGCGGACCCTCCAGCAGCGTGTAGAGCTTGTCGCCTGCCGGATTGATGGCCATGCCTTCGAAGCCGTTGGAGCCGCGCAGGTTGTTGCCGCCGGTGCCCAGGTAGGGGTTCTGCGGCGACTGCACCAGCGGGTTGCTGCCGATGCCCAGCGAGTTGGGCAGCGACACCTCGTGCTTCAGCACCTTGCCGGTGGCATCGGTCTTCACCAGGAACGGGCCGAACTCCTCGCCGAACCACAGGTTGCCGTTCTTGTCGCGGCGCACCGACTCGATGTCCAGGTCGCCGCCGGTCAGCAGTCGGCCATTGCGGATGCTGCTGTCCACCGGAATGCCGGCATTGCCGGAGCCGCTGCCGGCATAAGGGTAGTTCGTGCCGGCGGCCACGATCGGGAAGCCAAGCTTGCCGTCCGGGTCGCGCAGGTTGATGTAGCTGCTGTTGTCGAAGCTGTTGCGCACCGCGCCGGTGGTGTAGTCCGCCGCGCGCACCAGGCCGCTGCCGCCGGTGGCGGTGCGGAAGTCGGGCGTCACGGCATACATGCGCAGCAGGTAGTCGGGCGAGTTGGCCTTGTTGCCGAAACCGTTGTCCGGCATCACGTAGAAGCTGCCGGCGCTGGGGCCGGCCAGCACGGCCGAGAAGCCCTGCACCGGCTGCTTGTCGATGTAGGGCGGCACCACGCCGCTCGCGGGGCTCTGGAACTGGCCCGAGGTGGGGCCGGGTGCGAAGGTGTTGGCAGCCAGTTCGGCAAAGCCGACCAGCGTGTTGGCGGCCTGCGCCGGCATGCCGGCCAGGGCGGCCATCAGCGCAGCGGCCAGGGCGGCCGGCTGCAGGGCAAGACGGGGGTACTGCATGTTCTCTTCCTCCGGGTTGTCGTTGTGGAACGGGGTGCGCGACATTCTTCGGAAGCGATATGACAGGGTCACGACCAGCCGGCGGGCGGACAAGAAAAAGGGCCGGTGCTTGCGGCACCGGCCCGGGTCGCGACGAAGCGCTGGCGGCTTATTCGAAGCAGCAGGCCAGCATCTGCAGGCAGCAGGCCAGGTCGCCGCAGCAGCCGGTGGCGGCCCAGGCGGCGGCCGATGCGCCCAGCAGCGCCAGCGCGGCGCCGATCTTGTGGAACTTCTTGCTCATGGGTACTCCGTGGAAGGTCTTGGGGAATCGATGAAGTGTCAGAGCGGCCGGCCTCGCGGCGGCTTCCAGATCTCGTTGCCCGGCCGGGCCATGCGCCACATTGCCGGTCCGGCGGCCGGTGCATCGGCCGCGGTGGTCCAGGCCAGGTCGGCCGGAGCGGCCGGCACCGCGGCCGCGGCCATGCAGGCCGGGCTGCAGGCCATGGTCGCGCAGGCGAGTGCGTCATGGCATTCGGCGGCGCAGCAGGGCATCACCGACCGGGCTGCCGCCGCCACCGATTGAAAGGCCATCCACAGGACCAGCGCGCCGATCAGCCACCGCTTCATGACGCGAACTGTAGCCGCGCGGCGATGACCATGCGGAACGCCGGTTGCCATGCGAGCACGCCGGCGCATTCCGCGCCGCACGAATCCATCAACCCGGAGCACCAGCATGGCCACCGCAAAAAAAGCTGCAGCGAAGAAGACGACCCGTTCACGCTCGACGACAGCGTCCAAGTCCGGAACACCCGACGCCATCAAGCTGCTCACCACCGACCACCGTGAGGTGAAGGCACTCTTCCAGCAGTACCAGGAGATGGTCGACCACGAAGCCGAGGACGACGAGAAGCAGGAGTTGGCCGAGCAGATCTGCATGATGCTCACCGTGCATGCGCAGATCGAGGAAGAGATCTTCTATCCGGCGGCCAAGGACCAGATCAAGGAAGCCGACCTGGTCAACGAAGCCACCGTCGAGCATGCATCGGCCAAGGACCTCATCGCGCAGATCCAGGAGTCCGACCCGTCGGACGAGATGTACGACTCGCTGGTCAAGGTGCTGGGCGAGTACATCGACCACCACGTCAAGGAAGAAGAGAGCGAGCTCTTCCCGCAGGTGCGCAAGGCCAAGCTGGATGTCGCCGCCCTGGGCGAGCAGCTGAACGAACGCAAGATGGCCCTCATGTCCGAGATGGGCATGATGGCCGAGGAAGAGGAGTCCGAGGAGGCCTGAGCCCCTTGCACCCAGCCGGACGCCAAGCCCGCGGGATGCGGGCGTCCGTGCCGCCGGGCCGCCTGAAGCAGGCCGCCCGGCCCCAACCGTCGATCAGCTCTGGCCGCGCCCGGTCTGCGCCTGCAGCTCGTCGATGCGCTTGCTGGCCTCGGCCTTGGTCAATTCCTCGTCGAAGGGCTGCTTGGCTTCCTCGGACAAGGTCTTCAGGTAGGAGCGCTGGGCGCCGGTCATCGGTTCCTCGCCGGTCACCCAGTCGTCCGGGTTCTTCTCCATGTTGCTCTGGTCGGCCTGCGCCTGGGTCTTCTTGTCGGTCATCGCTTGCTCCGTTGAATGGCTGTACGGATCCACAGCAATCGGGGTGCCCGATTTCCGGCCTGGTCCGCCCCCGAGGTAGGCGACACTCAGCGCTGCGCTCCACGGCGCATGCGGGCGCCCACCCACTCACTTGCCTACGCCGCCCTCCGTCCGCGGTACAGATCCTCGATGCAGTTGAATTTCTGGACAGGCCACGGCGGCCGCAGTACACGGATGAAGATCGGCCTGGCCTTTGCAGGGCTGGCGGCGGTGCTGTTCGCCGCGGTCGGCGGGTTGTCCGGCCAGCATGTGCGCGACGAGATGAGCCAGCGCTCCGGCGAAACGCTGCAGCACATCGGCAGCCGGCTGGTCGGCGCGCTCGACGCCGGCATGTTCGAGCGCTACCGCGAGATCCAGAACCTGGCCACGCTGCAGTCGCTGATCGACGCCGAGGTGGACGCCGACGCCTGGCGTGCCCTGCTCGACCGATTGCAGGCCACGCTGCCCTATTACTCATGGATCGGCTTTGCGGACACGCAGGGCAAGGTCATCGCCGCCACCGGCGGCCTGCTGGAAGGCCGCGACGTCTCGGCACGGCCCTGGTTCGCGGAAGGCTTGCGCGGCCCTGCCGTGGGCGACGTGCATGACGCCCTGCTGCTGGCCAGCCTGCTGCCGCGGCGGCCGGCGGCAGAGCCCTTGCGGCTGGTGGATTTTTCCGCGCCGGTGCGGTTCGCCGACCGCACGACCGGCGTGCTGGGTGCGCACCTGGACCTGCGCTGGGCGGACGATCTGCGCCGGGCGGCGCTGGCTTCCGGCGAGGTGGGCGGTGACGTCGAGATCATCGTCCTCAGCCGAAGCGGCACCGTGCTGCTGGGGCCACCGGCGCCGCAGGTGCTGTCCTGGCATCCCACGCAGATCGCCGACCTGTCGCACGGCCCGCCGCGCATCCGCACCTGGAGCGACGGCCGCGCCTACCTCACCGCCGCCTTGCCCACCCGCGGACAGGCCGACTATCCCGGCATCGGCTGGACCATCGTCGTGCGTCAGCCAGCCGATGCCGCCCTGGCTTCCGCCGATGCGCTGCGACAGCGCATCTGGCTGTACGGCCTGTTCGGCGCGCTGCTGTTCGGGTTGGCCGGCTGGTGGTTGTCAGGCTGGGTGACGGCACCACTGCGCGCGATCGCGCTGCAGGCCCGCCGCCTGGTCGGTGCGAAGGATGCCGACGAGCACAGCCCGCTCGGCGGCCCCAACGAGATTGCGCAGCTGGCCGGGTCGCTCACGCAGCTCGTGGCGCAGCTGCGCCAGCGTGAGCAGGAGCTGCTGGAGCTCACCAGCACATTGGAGGCCCGCGTGGTGCAGCGCACGGCGCTGCTGGACGACGCCAATGCCGACCTGCGGAGCTTCGGCCGCAGCGTGTCCCACGACATCCGCGGCCCCATCGCCGCGATGGGCCAGGTCGTCGACATGCTGCTCCACAGCGGGCAGCACCCGCTGGCCGACCCGACGCGCAAGGCCCTGGTGCTGGTGCGTGGCGAGTGCGCCCGCATGACCGCCCTGGTCGACGAACTGATGCTGCTCGCCCAGGTGGAGGAACGCCCGCTGTCGTTCGGCCCGGTGCCGATGGAAGCATTGGTGGACCAGGTGCTTGCCGGCCTGCATGACGGCCGCACGACGGCGGTGGTCCACCGCCCGCTGCCGGTCGCCCATGGTGACGAAGTCCTGTTGCGGCAAGTTTGGCAAAACCTGCTGGCCAATGCCTACAAGTTCAGCAGCCGCGTGATGTCGCCGAGGCTGGAAATCCGTTGCCGCCGTGAAGGCGACGAGTGGATCTACGAGGTGCAAGACAACGGCGCCGGCTTCGACATGGCCGTCTCCGAGCATCTCTTCGGCGCCTTCCGCCGACTCCACAGCACCGCGGACTTTCCGGGCACGGGTGTCGGCCTGTCCTTGGTCAAGCGCATCGTGCACCGCCACGGCGGGCGCGTTGGCGCCCGTTCGGAGGTCGGACGCGGCGCTCTGTTCTTCTTCAGCTTGCCGCTGCAGCCGCCGCAGGGTTGAGCAGGCGTCAGGCGGGCCGGCGAGCGCTCCCGCGCCGGATGCGAGCCTGCATGGCCGCGTCAGTCACCGGAATCTCTGCTTGTTCTGCAGATGCCGGTGTCTTTGCGGCCGGCGCTGGCTCAGACCGCCGTGGCCTTCTTGCGCACCGCAACAGGTGCCTCGGCACCGGCACCCAGCTTCTTCTCCAGCGTCTTGAGACGACGCTGCAGTTTGACGAGCTCGTCACGCGTTGCTTGGTGCGCAGCGCGCTCGGCCTCCAGCGCCGCGGTGTGTTCCGCTTGCAGCCTTTTCTGTTCGGTCTTGCTCAGCTTCAGCTCGGCACGAGACTTTGCAAGCTTCTGCAGCGCGGCCGCAGGCATCTCGACGCTCCACTGCCCATCCTTGTCCGTCACCGAAGCGAAATCCAGCTTCTCGGCGGAAAGGAACGCCAGCTTCGTCGGGAGTTCAAAACGACCGGCATCAATCCGGCTGCGTTCAATCTTCTTGGCCATATCAATATCCAATAGCGGTGTCAGCGGATATTCTATTTCAGCTGCGTCGCGCAACAGAAACTAAACATCGGCGTCCCCAAAGGCAAAACCCCCGCACAACTGTTCGTTATGCGGGGGCATGCGCTGGGTAAATAGCCTGACGATGTCCTACTTTCACACGGGAACCCGCACTATCATCGGCGCTGAGGCGTTTCACTGTCCTGTTCGGGATGGGAAGGAG